>OCZU010001657.1_pt1 | contig 14462 bp, 9 predicted proteins | sample 1539001 | NCBI WGS metagenome assembly OCZU01 (sample SAMEA3539306, study PRJEB22396) | soil metagenome | biome: tundra; feature: field; material: soil | place: USA | collected 2010-05 | depth 0.15 m | reverse complement strand
GGACCGCCGTTGCTTCTGGCCGAAAGCTGGGACAACGCCGCTGATCTCTCGGACTGGTGGATGAGCGAAAAGCTCGACGGCGTGCGCGCCTATTGGGACGGCAAACAATTTCTCTCGCGCCAGGGAAACATTTACCACGCCCCGGATTGGTTTATCGAAGGACTGCCAGCAGTGCCGCTGGACGGCGAACTCTGGATTGATCGGAAGAAATTCCAGCGCACCGTCAGCATCGTCCGTCGTCAGGACAAGAGCGATCTTTGGAACGAAGTGCGCTTCCTCGTCTTTGACGCGCCGGCAGCAACCGGCGGATTCGAGGAACGGCTCGCCTTCCTCAAAGACGCGCTGGCAAAAGGCGCGGCGAAGTTTGCTCGGCAGCATCCGCATGAGCGCTGCAAAAGCCTCGACGCGTTACGCGCAGAGTTGACGCGCATCGAAACACTCGGCGGTGAGGGACTGATGCTGCGACAACCGGAATCCAAATACGTGGCTGGGCGTTCCGCCACCCTGCTCAAAGTCAAAACTTTCCACGATGCAGAAGCCGTCATCGTGGGGCATCAAGCCGGTGCGGGCCGACACAAGGGTCGGATGGGTGCGCTGCTCGTGCGACTGCCAGACGGAACTGACTTTGCCATCGGCACTGGTTTCAGCGACCGGGAACGTGAAAACCCGCCCGCAGTCGGCGCGGCGGTGACGTTCCGTTACCAAGAACTCTCGGATGCGGGTGTGCCGCGATTTCCCAGTTGGGTCGGTGTCCGGCACGACGTTGCAGTGACGGATGCGAAGCCAGTTCCTGCAAGGAAACCTCTGGCATCTACGTCAGTAACGATTCTCAGCAGCGCAGAGCCTGCGACCAAACCGCGTTACTTCGAATTCGTCGAAGGCAACTCCAGCAAGTTTTGGGAAGTGTCTCAAGCCGGCAACACCATGACCACTCGCTGGGGTCGCATCGGTTCTGCCGGCCAATCAAAGGCGAAGACATTCGCTGATGCGCAAGCGGCGGCCAAAGCAATCATTGACCTCATCGAGGAAAAGACCGGTGAGGGTTACATCGAGCGATGCCCCTGATAAGACCACGAATCTGGAACTAACTCATGCGCACTTTGGCCATAGGAGATATTCATGGATGCAACGCGGCATTGAATGCGCTTCTTCAACTTGTGCAACCCGAATCCGCAGACCAAATCATTTTTGTTGGGGACTACATTGACCGTGGCCCAGCGTCGCGAGCGGTTATCAATACACTCCTGGAATTGAGAAAGAAATGTTCGACGGTTTTCCTGCGCGGTAATCACGAAGTCATGGTCCTCGATGCACGCGACGATTTGACGAAGGCCAATCTATGGCAAAGTTACGGGGGCTCGGAGACGCTCAGTTCATACGGGGTCAACTACGGTATTTACGGCCCGGATTGGATCCAAGCGATACCCGCTGCGCATTGGGCGTTCTTGGAACAAACGGCAAGATTTTTCGAGAACGACACGCACATATTTGTGCATGCCTGCTTGGACCCGGAACTCGACATGGATGCACAGCCGGACTGGCTGCTGTTTTGGGAATACTTTGACCGGCTTCAACCCCACCGGACGGGAAAACAAATCATCTGTGGCCACACTCCGCAACGATCGGGGCAAATCAAAGCTGTGGGCTTCGCGACTTGCATTGACACGGCCGCAGCGTCCGGTGGATGGCTGACGTGTTTGGATGTTGAGTCAGGGAAATATTGGCAAGCGAATGAGAGAGGAAGTATCCGGGATGGAGTGCTGAGGGAATAAGTCGTGGCTTACAAGCCCGGCCGGATCATTTCTCTTTCTTCGTCGCGATGCGCGCGGCAAGCGCTTTGAGATCCTGCTTCTTCAGCACACCTTCAATCAACTCCGGCAACTTATTCGGGGTGCAGCCGAAACAGGGCACGCCGCCTTCGGAAAGTTTCTTGGCAACTTGCTGATCGAAAGTTGGAATGCCGCTGTCAGACAGGGCCAGCAGGCAGATGACGCGCACGCCGGACGCCACCATTTCGTGCATGCGTCGGATGAGTTGCGCCTGGTTGCCGCCTTCGATGAGGTCGCTGATGAGAAAGAAAATTGTCTGCGAAGGGTCGGAGATGAACTTTTCGCAGTAAGCCACCGCCTTGTTGATGTCCGTGCCGCCGCCCAGTTGCACGCCGAAGATCATGTCCACCGGATCATTGCCGCATTGCTCGGTGAGATCCACGACCTCCGTATCGAAGGCAACAACCCGCGTGTTCAACGCGGGCAGGGACGCGAAGATCGAGCCGGTCACCGAGCCATAGACGACCGACTCCGCCATTGAGCCGCTTTGATCCATGCAGACGATCACCGTCCAATTGTTCGAACGCTGCGCACGCGAGAAGAAATAAACTTTCTCGGGAACAATCGTTCCGAGCGACGGCTGAAAATTCTTTAGGTTGCGGCCGATGGTCCATTTCCAATCAATGGAAGGCGCATGGGGGATGGGTGAATGTTCCTTGCGGTTTAACGCGCCCAAGACGGCCTGGCGGATGCGCTGTTCGAGCAGGCGTTTGATTTTCTCCACGACCGCGCGGACGACGATGCGCGCCGTTTCTTTGGTGCGCTCGGGAATGCGCCCCTTCAACGACATGAGCGTGCCGACCAGTTGAGGATTCGGTTCGACGTTCTTGAGCATCTCGGGCTCGAATAGGAGTTGCGTCAGACCCTTCTTTTCGATGGCGTCATTCTGGATGACCGTGACCACGTCCTCCTTGAAATAGCTGCGGATGTCGCCCAGCCATTTGGCGAGGTTCGGGGCGGACGGACCAAGGCCCGCACTGCGCTGACCGCGACCGGGTTGATCTCCGCCTTCGCCAGACGTTTCGTCATAGATGGCCGCGAGCGCTTCGTCCATACCGAGCTGTTCGGCAGAAAGTTCGCAGCCGCCACCACCACCCATGTTCGCGAGCGACTCTTGCGCGTGCTGGCCGAGAATCAGCCGCCAGCGTTTCAGTTGTTCCTTATCAACAGTGGTGGGCATCACAGTTCCTCAAAGTTGAAGTCCGACAGTTCGTCCAACTTCTTCTTTTCCTTTTCCGTCAATTCCTCGCTCAACATCTCGCTGACAGTATCTGGGTTCGCGCCCCAGATTTCACCAAGGTTCTCCGTGATGCTGCGCTTTTCTGCTGGGGAAAAATCACCGAAGGCGCGGCGGAGAAACACCAGCGCCCGCTTAAACTCATCGTCGTTGAGTGAAGCGACGTAATTGGCCAGTTGTTCCCAGAGCGCCAGCCGGGTCAGCAGCGCATAGCGATTCCGCTGGGCCAGTCCTTCGAACCAGCCCGCGCCAAGGTCGGCGGAAATGCCGGGCGACAAGCGCCGCGAAACTTCCTTGGCGAGTTCCTCGTTGGAAATCAGACTACGCTCGACGAGCAGCGCGCAGGCGTAGCCAGATAGCAGAGGATTCAAATGATCGGCGCGCGAGAGCTTCTGTAGTTCGCTGATCCACAGCGCCTCATCAATCAGCGAAGTGTAATCCAGCGCAACCTTGTTCAGTTCGTTCATGCCCCCGACCATTTTCTTGGCGGAGGCGAGATCGCAATTGGCCGCGCCGACGAGCGAGAGCGCGCCTTCGAGGAACAATTGCTCAAGCAGTGGCTTCAACGGTTCGGCATCGAACTGCCGGACATCCCCGTAACGAATCACCAGACCCAGTTCATACGTGGCACTCGCGAGGGCCGTGAAATCGGAAGAATCGTTCGCCAGCCGCTGGAGAGTCTGACGGGCGAGCTCAATCGAGGCGCTCATCCCGCATTCGCAGGCCTGGCGGATGATGGCCGCAGCTTCCGCAATCGAAGCGCATTTCTCCAGGCACTGCTTGAACTGGAATGCAACCGCGAGCTCGATGGTTTCACCAAGCAACACCGCCTCGACAATGGCGATCTCCGCCTCGGGCGTCCATTGCAGCGCCCAGCGCTCGGCCCAGGTCGTCCCCTCTTGGCGCACCGTCAACTGCTGGCCGAAGCCCACTTCCAGCACGGCGAGCCGGTGCAAAAAGCTGGAACGATGCAGATCGAGAAACGCTGCTTCTGCAGTCTTGACGCGCCGGTTCTCGCGCAGGTCGAGATCGAGTTCGCGTTTCACGCTGGCCTTGAACTGGTCCAACTTGAGGCGGGTCAGCTCGCGATAAAAATCGTCCTGAATGGAAGTCTGGCTGACGCCCTTGGCCAGCGCACCGATGGCTGTGCCGACTTCGACCCGCAAGAGCGATTCGCGAACTACTGCAGGATCACCCTGGCCGAGCAACGTCACCGCGGCGTCCTGTAACTCGCGCAGCGTCGGCAACGAATTTTTCATGTCCGCTATTGCCTCGGCCAGTCGAACGCCTTCGATCACTTCCGCCGTGGAACGGAAAGTTCCCGAGGTGCGGAGTTCCCGCACCACATTCGTCAGAAACAACGTGGGCAACGAGGCGGCCAGGTTTTTATTGAAACCGTTCCACACCATCTCGAAGTAAGCCGGCGCGTGATTGCCGGCGCCGTAGCCCGATTGAGACGACAGCTTGAAAAATGAATACGGCATCAGCGTCATCTTTGACTCCCGCTTGCGCAGCTTCTCCAGCTCCTCGTCGGTCATGGGCGGAAGCTCCGGCCCAAGCGCGGTCGCGTGAAACGCGCCAGTCACGACAACGATCTGCTCCGGCTTGAACCCGTCCGCGATGGCCTGCTGAATCTTCCGGCGCATGTAGGCTTCACGCACCAGATTCTCGGCGGCACGGCGCGTGGAAAAATCTTCCATCGACCGCAACTCAGCTCCGTAGGAACGCGCGGCGTTCAGATAAGTGTCGTCCGCGCGAAGCTGCTCGAAGTGGCGTTCCCAATAAGTTTCGTAATCGGGCTCGCCCGCCAGCGCGGCAATTTTGTCATAAACCGAATCGCGCTTGAGTTTCTCTTGGATGATGGAAATTGCCTCAGCTTCTTCTTCGTCAGCACCAAGAGTCTGGGCCAGCGTCGGTTTGTCCTTTTCCTTCTTCTCTGCTTCCTCCGTTTTCTCCTGTTCAAGAACCGCGGTGCCATCATCGCGATCCATCAGGCCGAGAAAGACGGACGCTGGCAAATCCATAAATCGCACCTTGGCCTTGTTTTCCCGGCACCAGACGAGCGCTTGATATTCCGGGCTGTAAGTTGCCAGCGGATAGACGAACGTCCGAACGGGAGCGTCGGCGGTGTAAGCCAGGATCGCGATCGGCAGTTTGGATTTGGGGCTGACGATGTGGGGAATCAGTTCATCCGCGTCATCCGAACCTTCGATCAGCACAAGCTTCGGTCGCACGCGGTCCAGCAACTGCCGTAAATGCCAAGCCGCCGCCGGAGAAAGATGGCGGACACCGAAGAAGTGCGGAGATGAGGGCATTGCAGCGTCAGTGCGAGAACCAACCTTGCTGGTAAGTTGTGACCCGGCTTTGCGCACACCAAAATTGTTGGTCAGAGCTTTTCATCGGATTTCAAAATGGCTGCCATCCACTCGGGAAATTTTTCCATGAAGTCGGGCGGACGAGTATGCTTGGATATTCCAGGGTAGAGCTTCAAGGTGACCTTCGCCCCGAGAACCGTCTCAAGGTGTTTGGCATATGCCTTCGTCAAAACAACATTGCCGGGCTGCTCATCTGCACCGCAGAAGCAAAAATACAACTGTTTCTCATGTTGGGGTTTTCGGACGTTTGCAGCTTTTGGTTTTCCCATGCCGCCCGGAGACATGAGCATAGCACCCATATAACTCTCTGGATAAAGCGTCGCCAAGTCAGCCGCGACCACAGCGCCTTGGGAGAATCCAAATAGAGCAACTTTTGAAAGATCCAATTTTACGGTCTTCCCAATCTCTTTTAGCCTCGACTGAATATAGGCATGGTCAGCCACCGGCTCCTCTGACCACTGCTGAGTGTTGTCACCCAAATCCGTCGTGGCGGGAAATCCGATGATTACAGCACCCAATATACCAGCGTGCTTTTGCATGGCCGCCGCAGTTTCACCGGGGAAATAGCCCTCAGCGGAATAACCCCGGTATCCATGCAACCAGAGTGCGACTGGAAACGGCCCCGGTCCGTTGGTTGGTGTAAAGATAAAGGGCTTGGCCTTGTCTGCATGAACCTCGGGAATAACGGCTAGAAGAATTATAGCTGCAATGATTCGAGAAAAATGTCGCATGTTATATGGCCTATTATTCACCCACGTGCGACTGGCAGGCGGAGTGGAGCCCTCGCCAGGATGCGCCGCGTTTCTTCATGACGTTGCTGAGATAATCCTTCCAGACGATGATATCTTTTTCGTCGTCCTTGATGACCGCGCCTTGCAAGCCTGACGCTAGATCATTGTCACTGACCGTGCCGTCACCGAAATTGCCGGACAGCGCCATGCTGTTGGCGAGCAGCGAAATTGCCTCGGCGGTCGAGAGCACGCCCGAGGGCGTCTTCACCTTGTTCTTGCCGTCCAGTGTCTGGCCGGCCCGTAGTTCGCGGAAGATGGTCACGACCTTCATGATCGCATCCTCGTTCGGGATTTCGGATTTCAATTGAAGATTGGACGCCAGTTCACTGACGCGTTTGGTGACGATGGAAACCTCCGTTTCCAAATCCGCCGGCGCGGGCAGCACGACGATGTTGAAGCGACGCTTCAAGGCGGCGGACATGTCGTTGACTCCGCGATCGCGCGTGTTGGCCGTGGCGATGATCGAAAAGCCGCGTTGCGCCGGAATTTCGGTGGCCAGTTCGGGAATGGAAAGGCGCTTTTCCGAGAGCAGTGAAATGAGCGCGTCTTGGACTTCGGAAGCGCAGCGGGTGATTTCCTCGAAGCGGGCAATGCTGCCGGATTCCATGGCGCGATAGATCGGGCTCTTGATCAGCGATTCGTTGCTCGGGCCGCGCGCGATGAGCATGGCGTAATTCCAGGTGTAACGAATCTGTTCCTCCGTCGTGCCGGCCGTCCCTTGGACGACTTTGGTCGAGTCACAGTTGATGGCAGCGGCAAGATGCTCGGACAACCATGACTTGGCCGTGCCCGGCTCGCCGATCAACAGCAGCGCGCGATCGGTGACCAGGGTCGAGATGGCGATTTCCACGAGCCTCTGGTGGCCAATATATTTAGGCGTAATGTCCAGCTTCCCGCATTTGCCGCCGGAAATGTAAGTGAGCACCGAGCGTGGCGACATGCGCCACCCAGCCGGCACATGGTGTTTCTCCGCATTGATCAATGCGTCCAGTTCCTCGGCGAAGAGAATTTCCGCCGGCTGACGCAGGTCGTCCTTCTTGTCTTTTGGCATAGTGTTAGGGCTTTAGGAGGGTTGGTGGGTGGGGCGCAGCGGCGCAAGGGCCTCGAGAAATCCATCGATATACTTTTCATCCAACTTTGCGGCAAATTTCTCCAACCTGGGCAGATCAGTTGCCGGCAGGTGACGTGCGCTGTTCAGCAACACCTGGAATTCGTGGTGAAAAGCACCCGCATTCTTCGTCCTCTTGGTGACCTGATCGAGGAACACGTCAGTTATCTTCGAATATTGGCAGCGCGCCAATGCCTCCATCATCGAGTCGGTTTGAAATCGATTCTTGGAGTCAATCGCGTTCACGAGATAAGTAACGGCACGCTTGTGGGCGGGTCTTGCAAGGCAGCATACGATATCCAACTCGTCCGCTTTGATCGCGGCATCGAGCCATCGCGCATCCCACTCAACGCTTTTTGGGGTCAGCGCTCCGTCTGAATCGCATTCGGCACCCTCAAAATAACCGGTCTCCGCGGCACCGCCACGGCAGCCGGCTCTGATGTTGCGCTGCAGCTCGAAGTTCTTCTCCTTGCCCGCTCCTTTGGTCTGCCCTAGCAGCGGAGAGAACTCTTGATAAATCTTGTCAGCCGGCCAAGTGCGCAAAGCGCTACGTAAGACATAACCAAATGCCAACGGGGGCAACGCCCCATGTTTGGCGAGAATGGCTCCGAGCGTCTTCGGCAACCCCATTCCGTAAAGCAAACTGGTGAGGCGCACTATCAGGTCCGCACCCGCGACGTTCGAATTCTTTGCCCCCTTTAGCTTGGCAACTCTGTCGCCTTTTCCGAAACAGGTGAGCACGAATTCCTCTACTTCGGGTTCTTTCCGATGCCCGAGGCAATCAAGAATTTCCCAATAGCGCGGAATTTGTTCTTCGTCACCTTTGAGGATCAAATCGAAAACACGTTTGCCTTCGGCGAGCAGCGAATTCAAAATCTGACGATTGCGCAGGGCGCGGAACGGGCCGGCGAGAATATCGAGCGCCTTGCCTTGGATGAGTTCCGTGAACAGTTTGGTGATCTCGGGTCGGTCATGTTCGGCCAGGGCTTCGAGCGCGGCGGCACGAAGTAATTTGTTCTTGGCGTTGGCCTGTTCCAACACCCGCGGCAGGCATTCCTCATGTTTTCCAAGGCAGGCGATGGCGGCCGCCTTGACTTCTGGTGAGCCGTCTTCGAGCGCGGTCTTGCAAAGCTCCAATGTGCCGGCGGGATCCAGTTGATGCATGAGGCCCAGCTTTCGCGCGTCCTGCTTCTTGCCTTTGATATCCATCGTGGCTTTGAGTCGCGGCACGATGCCCGGTCCGAAGATCGGAAGAATTTTTTTCGCCACGAGGTCGGCCAGCTCGGGATAGATATCGCCCAAAGCCTGAATGGCGGGATCAATCAAGCGCAGATCATTGAACGCGCCCCGTTCGCACGCTGACTTTACAATCTCAAAACGTCCGCCGCCCGTGGTGGTCAGGGCTTGCACCAGCGGCTTGAGCATACGCGCTGGCGTCCGCGTGCTGGAGCACGTTGTGGCAAATGCTTCGAGCTCGCGGTAGTCGCCTTCTGCGCCCGACTGGCCCTGCGTATAGAGAATAGCGTTGAGCAGCGTGCTGAGGTTCAGCAGATTCGCCGCGGAATCGGCTTCCCTGCCATTGACGAGATCGCCGATGGCTTTGGCGACCTGGGCGAACACGGGAACTTTTGCCCCTGCCTGCTCCATCGGGGCGACAAGTTTCTTCAACCGAAAATCGCCCACCGCCAGCGGGCTGCCGGCGATGGCGAGACGCCGGGCTTCTTTCGCGGATTCCTGAATCAAGGCGAGGCTCATAGTTTGAAGTTCAGTAAGTGAGCCGAATGACGTCGCTCTCCGTCACGATGCTCAAGGGTTTGGCACGAAGTTTTTGGGAATCGAGATCGTGATGGAAGCGCACGAGCATGACCTGGTCGTGCTGCACCGCTTTCGGCAGCATGGCCAGCAACGGCAGCGTTGCAGGCTCGCCATCGTGGTTGTCATCGGCGAGCACCAGCCGTTCCCCCGTCTGGTCTTCAACAATGATGTCCTCACCTGCGCGGCCCAAGGCACGATATTTTACGAGCGCAAACGGATGCCGGTCGCCGAGTGGCGATTTTAACTGCGTCTTCACCTCCCTGACCACGGCGCGCAAATCCGCCTTGGCGTGTTCGCGGGCACGGACTTGGTCCGCTTTAGTCACCGGACGGGGTTCGCTGGCTTCCCAGCGCACGCGCGGATTCAGGTTGCCCGGATAAACGCAAAGCTCAGGGCATACAACGACGTGAAAGCAGGAATCGTCTTCGCGAATGTGTTTGGCCGCGTGATAAGGACGATAATTGCGGGTCAGTTGCACTGCGCCAGATTGCAGGTTCAACCACACGCCAGTCTCGACGAATTCCCGGCGCGTCCAGTCATCGTGTGAATTGAAAGCCAACTGCAACAGTTCGACGCTCGGCTGCAACAAGCCAGCGTCCTTGAGTTCACGCAATTGCCAGGCATGACCAAGCCACGCGGCGATATCGGTTTCCGTCTCAGGCTTGAGTTCCGGATCCTCCAGCCGGCTGTTCAAATATTTGCGCCCTTGTTTGCACAACGATTGCAGCCGGTTCAACTGATCCAGGGCGGCGCTGTAAATGCGCTCGCGCTCCGATGCCTTCAGTTCATCTTCCGAGCTGATCTCGGAGCGATAGAATAAACCTGTCAACCCGTGCAGCGCGTTCTGTGCTCCCGGCAAATAGGCGTTGCCTAGTTGTTTGGCCTGCTCCTCGACTTGCCGGGCGGATTTGGCGTTCAGCGTCCCCAAGCCGGCTCGCATTAGATCATTCACCAAGGACTCCAAAAGATTGATGCCTTCCAACTGAGTCTGGATCTTTTTTTTGAGCGCGCTGGTGTTGACCTTGTGAGGCTTGTCGGCTTCCTCCTTTTTCTTTTCGACACGTTGCTGAACCTTGGCGCGCTTTTCCGTGATATCAGTAGGCACGTCCTTCTCCACAAAGTTCGCACCTTGGGCGTGGGCATAAAGCAAAGCGAGCGAGTGTTTGCACGGAAACTGGTGGCTCGGACAGGTGCAGCGATAAACCGGTTTGGTGGGATCGCTAAAATCTGCTGATGGCCGGTAGTTTTCCGCGCCGCTGCCTTTGCAGTCGCCAAACAGGAGCGTGCCGTCTGCCGAACGGAACAGCCCGACCAATTTTTTCTTCAGCACAACTCCGCGCGCGTTCTTACTGGCCGCCGCATTTGGCGCTTGGGAATCAACAAATGCTTCATCAATCTGCATGGGTTGCCTTCAATTCTGTTTCGCCAATCATATTCTCCGCGACTTCCGTTCTACCGCCGCCAAAAACGATTCGGTCAGAAGTTCGAGAAGGTACAATTGATCGGCTAAATGGGGAGCTCGGGTGCGTGATCGGAAACTGACTATTGCGTCGGACCAAATCCATGGGTGCTCCTGAGGTCGAGAACGAGCCTAGCCGACTCCCGCTCTCATAGCAAGGCAAATGGCGACCGGCTAGAAAATATCGTCGTCGGCCAAAAGGGCCACATACTCGCGCAGTTCCGCCAGTTCCGTGGCAAATCCACCCGACAAGATAGGAAACCGGCACCATGTTTTGGGGTCGAGGTTTTCATCGTCCAGATGGAACGACGGAGCATAGCGTTCGCGCTTCCATTGGTTACGGCACCAGAGCTTGAAGAAACGTTCCACCCACTCGCCAAGTTGCTGCGCTGTGAAATTTGAAAACTGAGCGCGCATGAGTTCAAAAACTTCAATGGGAGAATTTTTGTCCCGGATGGCCGCGCGTTCGATGGCATCCAACACATCATAAGGCATCAGATCATCCTCGTCCGTTTGGTGACGGTCGGCGGGGCGCAATTCCGCGGTTGGTGCTTGTTGATTCACTGCGGCCAGCGCGGGAATGCCATGCAAACCTTCGGGACCTTTTGTCTCCAGCCAGCGCAGCCACTGGCGCAGAAACGCCTTGTCGATGCCCGCAATTGGACTCAACCCGCCGCTGGTGTCGCCATCCATCGTCGCGTAACCGACCGCGGCTTCGCTGCGATTGCTCGTCGAAAGCAGCAGCGCATTGTTCAAATTGGCGATCAGCCAGATTCCCGGTGAACGCACCCGCGCCTGGATGTTTTGCAGCGCGATATCGTCCCGTTGCCAATCCAGCTTGCGTCCGAGCGCGGCTTCAATCGCGCGCAAATATCCTTGATGGATTGCTTCGACCTCTAGTTCGAGATGCTTCGCTCCGATGGCTTCGGCAATGGCACGGGCTGCCGAACGGGTAACTTGGCCGCTGTTGGCGGTGGCCTGATAAGCCGTTGTGAGCAGCGCTGTCGTCAGCGTTTTGGCGGTGAGTTTCTCGGGAAACGGCTGGACATGGGCGAGCTTTTTTCGCAGAGCTTCGGCACCAAGTTCCGAAAGCGCCATTTCCAGTGAAAGCGAAACCAAACAAGCCACCGCCGAGGAATCAGCTCCACCGCTTAATGAAACAACGAATCCATGCGAATGGCTTTTGCGCAGATAATCAAACAACGCCAACGCCTCCGCTCGAAGAAATTCTTCTTCCTTCAAATCGGAACTGCTTTCCCAAGCCCGCGGCACGGTTGATGATTTTGCATGTTGGTCGGGCTTCATCTCTGGCCAGTTAAACGAAACCCTGACTCGCAATTTGTTTTCGCTTCCGAGCTCCGGTTTGAAGCTGGCCGTTCGAGCTTGGCCCATTCGCGTCGCGTCTATGTCAACCATCGCGCTGGTGATTTTGAAATCCGCAAAGCTGAATCGCGGTCCGGCGGCGACCAGTTTTCCGCCCGAGGCGATGAGTGCGCCACCGTCATAAATCGCACGGCCAGCTTCATTGCCAAGCAGGTTCGAGTAAATATAGCTGACGCCAAAGGCCCGCGACCCTTCCAGCACAAATCTTTTGCGGATCTCCAGCTTGCCAAAGGCGAAGTGGCTGGCGCTGGGATTCAAAATCAAATCAATGCCGTGCAAGGCCAGTGCGGCTCCCGGACGATTTGCCACCCACGCATCCTCGCAGATTTCAAAACCGATCTGGACGTTGCCGATGTCGAAATGAATGTCGCCGATGGGAATCGGCGTTCCATCGGGCGCAGTGAGTTCATCACGCACACCCGCCGGCCAGGCTTTGAACCAACGCGGTTCATAATGAATGCCGTCGCCCGCCAGAAAACGTTTCGCCGTGAATCCAGCAATCCGACCGTCCACCACAAGGCAGGCGCAATTAAAAAGGCCATGCTGGTGCAGCATCGGCAGCCCGAGGGAAACGATCATGCCCTTCGTGACCGGCAAAAGATCCAGCAACACCCGCCAAGCGCGTTTTACGGTGTTGGGTGAAAGGAAGGCATCTTCACAGCCATATCCGGTAATGCAAAGTTCGGGCAGGCACAACACAGTGACCCCGCTACGGCGCGCTTCTTCAATTGCCGCTTGGATTCGATTTCTGTTCCCAACCCAATCCAGCGGAATCTGGTTCAATACGACCGCTCCAACTTTGATCAGCTTCATAAACGAGGTGCGTTCACAATTCACCCTTCGCACGCAGGATCAATTCGGTTTTGAATTCGTGCAGCGTCAGTTCGAGACCCGCCGGATACTGATGCGGATTGTCGAAGCGCTTGATTCCGGGATGCAGCATGGCCAATTGGCCTTGAGCTCGCGTGCGAATCGAATCCAGCGACGGCAGGTCATACACGAGTTTGCCTCGCCGCAGGACGGGGACCAGCAAATCTTCGAATTTGGTGCCTTGTGAAAAATGTTTACGCCTGGTTGCGTCAAGTGGCTCCACGATCGTGATTCGTTCGGGCAGCGGGCGGGTTTCGTCATAGATGGCGTCGCCCAAAAATTCATTCCGCGCTCGAAATCGCCGAACCTGGAGCACGCCGGGATTTGTCACTTTCACGGCTTGTTCGGAAAGTTTTATCCTGTGGTTCCACGTCCCATCGGGTCTTCGCACCGCCGACAGTTTATAAACTCCGCCCAAGGCCGGTTGATCGTAGGCGGTGACCAGCATGGTTCCGACACCCCAGACATTGATCCGTGCGCCCTGTTGCTTGAGGCTGGCGATTAGATTTTCATTCAGATCGTTGCTGCCGACGATCACTGCATCTTTGAAGCCTGCGGCATCAAGAATTTTGCGCGCCGCGATGCTGAGATACGCGAGATCGCCCGAATCAAGCCGGATTCCCCCGAGCTTGTGTCCGCGTTTACGCAAACGCTTGCCGACTTCAACGGCCCGCCGGACTCCTTGGACGGTGTCGTAGGTGTCCACCAGGAAAATGCAATTGTTCGGCATGGCGTCGGCATACGCGTTGAAGGCATCGAGTTCGTTTTCAAACGACATCACCCAACTATGGGCGTGGGTTCCTTTGACGGGTATGCCGAAGACTTTTCCGGCCAGCACGTTTGAAGTGGCGCTGCAGCCACCTATGTAAGCCGCGCGACTCGCCGTCAACGCGCCGTCAATACCCTGCGCTCGTCGCAAGCCGAACTCCACCACCGGATCGCCTTGCGCCGCGAGACAAACCCGGGCGGCCTTCGTGGCGATCAGGGATTGGAAATTCACCAGGTTGAGCAGCGCGGTCTCCACGAGTTGCGCCTGCAGGATTGGCCCACGAATCCGCAGCAATGGTTCCTGTGGAAAGACGGCTGTGCCTTCCGGGATTGCGTCCACATCCAGCTGCAATTTCAACTGACCGAGGTATTTCAGAAAGGCGGCTTCAAACAGCCGTTTGCCATCATTGCCCTTTAATTCTTCCAGAAACTCCAGATCTGATTTCTCAAACTTGAAGCCGCGCAGATACTGGATGACGTCCGCCAGCCCGCAGCAGAGCGTAAAGCCGCCTTGAAAGGGTTGCTTGCGAAATAGCAGATGAAACACCGCCTCCTGGTCGGCCCGGCCCGTCTTCCAATAGCCATAGGCCATGGTGAGTTGGTAAAGGTCCGTTAAGAGCGCCCTGGCGCCCGGCAATTCTCGTAATGGTGTTTTCATTGATAGTGTTATTATGACACTAACAAAGCATCCGTCAACTTTATTCTGATAGCAACATTTCCTGCCAACAGCATGTTGGATGACGGTCAGGACAGCCGGATTGCCGTCGGTTCTCAACCAAGCTTCACGGCTTCATGAAATGGATAATTTGAAAGGCAAAGCCTGTTGC
>OCZU010001656.1_pt1 | contig 14476 bp, 14 predicted proteins | sample 1539001 | NCBI WGS metagenome assembly OCZU01 (sample SAMEA3539306, study PRJEB22396) | soil metagenome | biome: tundra; feature: field; material: soil | place: USA | collected 2010-05 | depth 0.15 m | reverse complement strand
TCCTGCGGCTGACGGTGGTTCCGCAAATCACTTCGGAGAACACCATCTTCCTGAACGTGGACGTGGAGAACACGACCCCGAACTTCGCTCAGGAAGTGCAAGGCAACCCTGAGTTGATCACGCAGCAGGCGACGACGCAGGTGCTGGTGACCGACGGCGGCACGGTGGTGATCGGCGGCGTCATCCAGACGCAGAACTCGATCAACATCACGCAGGTGCCGTTGCTGGGCAACATCCCGGTGCTGGGCAACCTGTTCAAGCACGTACAAGTTCAGACTTCCAACCAGGAGCTGATTTTCTTCATTACGCCGCGAATCATTCAGACGTAACAGCGTCAGACCTAGCAGCGCAGTTGAAGATCTAAAAAACCGTCGGCTCCCGCGAAGAACCTGTCCCGGAGGCGGCGGTTTTGTTTTTGGGAGCAATTTCCGGCTGTTGCCCAGGATGGGTTGCTGATTCGCCGAGCTCAACTGCGGCAGCCCGAACTGCGTCGAAAACGCATTCACATCGTCCAGAATTGTCGCCGAACCGCACCAGTCGATGATCTACACGGCACAGAGCCTTTGCATCGGCTGGGGCGATGCCGAAATCAACACGGATGTGGAGTGGGCCCATGCGGTTGCGCCCGGGGCCAACATTAACCTGGTAGTTCCGCCGTCGGCGGCGTTTCAGGATGTAAACCAGGCCGAGTTTGATGTAATGAACGAAGGTCTGGGTACGGTGCTGTCGGGCAGCTACGGTTCGAGCGAGACGTCCACTTCTACGGCTGAGATGGAGACGGAGAGCCTGATTTCAGAGATGGGCGCTGCAGTGGGGATTTCAACCAACTTCGCGACGGGCGACTACGGCGACTATTCGGCTCTTGGGTCAGTTGCGACGGTGAGCGCGCCGGCAGATTCTCCCTGGGCCTACAGCCGTTGGGGGGGTAAGTCTGGCGCTGAACGCGGATAACTCGATTGCCTGGCAGTCGGGTTGGGGAACGAATTGGGGCATTCCTGCTCAGTTCGGAGTGGTCAACGATCCACCGGGCATTCTCGGGTTCGAGTTCGGTTCGGGCGGAGGTGCCAGTGACTGCGTTTACCAGGATTCGAACCTTAACTGCCTCAGCGGCTTCCCCAAGCCGTCGTACCAAGCGAAGTTGCCTGGTAAATACCGCCAACTCCCTGACATCTCCTGGCTGGCGGACCCGACCACGGGAGCTGCGATCCTGATCAGTGTTCCGGGCGTCGAGCCTCCACAGGTGTGGGAAGTGGTGGGGGGCACAAGCCTGGCCACTCCGATGTTCTCCGGCTTGTGGGCCATCGCCAACCAAGAAGCCCAGTTCGGGGGTGGACCACCGCTGGGACAAGCGGCACCCTATCTTTACTCGCTACCGGCGGGAGCGATCCACGATATCGTTCCGGTTACATCGAAGCACAACGTGACCGCATCGATTCAGGAATCCACCGGTACGAACAAATACAACGCGAGCGAAGTATTGGGCGGCGCTGCCGCCGAGAACTTCGTCAGTGCGATGTGGGATGACCCGTACGAGGCATTCACGGTGGTGGTGTATTCGTTCGGCAGCGATTGTACGGATGCGCTTCCAACCAGGCTGAATGATGGGACACCGTGCAATACTCAGGCCCTGGCCACGAAGAAGGGCTGGGACAACGTGACTGGCGTGGGAACGCCGAACGCGCAAGCGTTCGCCGATTACTTCCATGGAAAATAACAACTGACCAATGCTTGAAAGTTACCCTGCCATCTCCTTGGTGGCAGGGTTTTTTCTTTAGTGGAGACGCGGACGTGTAGCTACCATGGGTTCGGAACGGAGAGAGGTGGGCCACAAGCCGAAAACTGACTCCTCCTCCTGCTAAACTCGAAAAGAATGAACTTCCTGGCGCGCCAAAAGAAACTGCGGGATCACCTGACCACGACCCGGTTCGATGGGCTCCTGGTGAGCCATCTTCCCAACATTCGATACCTTTGCGGCTTCACCGGGAGCGCTGGTCTGTTGCTGGTGGAGGAAACCGGGAGTGTTTTCCTGACTGACGTTCGCTATGACACGCAAGCGCGCGAGGAGGTGAAGGGAGCGAAAGTGATCATCGCGCGCAAGGCATTGTTGAGCGCGCTGGGAGACTGGATTGGAGCTCGCAGGAAGAGATCGAAGGGATGGACGATCGGGATCGAGGCTGAACATCTGACCGTGGCAGAAAAAAAGCGGTTGGGGGATCTGCTGCCCTCCGGGCTGCGGCTACTTAATGCGCCGTCCTTGGTGGAGCGGGCGCGCATGGTGAAGGACGAGGATGAACTGGGATTGATCCGGTCGGCGGTACAGTTGGGTGCCACTTTGTTCGACCGGGCGCTCAAAGTCCTGCGGCCGGGTGTGAGAGAGACCGAACTGGCGGCGGAGATGGAATACGCCGCACGTCGGGCGGGAGCGGAAGCGATGTCGTTTCCTACCATCATCGCTTCAGGTGCCAGATCGGCACTGCCTCACGGTCGAGCTACGGAGCAAGCCATCGCGCCCGGAGGATTCGTGGTCTGCGATTTCGGTGTTATACTCGCTGCTTATTGCTCGGACCAGACCCGTACTGTATGGGTGGGTGCCTCTTCTGGCGCAAGTGCACAAGAGGCGCGCCGCGCTTATGAGGCGGTGCGGGAGGCTCAGGAAGCGGCGATTGCAGCGGTGCGGCCGGGCATCAGCGTCGGGGAAGTGGATGCGGCGGCTCGTAAGGTATTGCGCAGGGCGGGGTTAGGCCGATATTTTAGGCATTCGACCGGGCACGGAGTAGGTCTGGAGATCCATGAGGCGCCGAGGGTTGCGGCCGGGCAGAAGGAAGTTCTCAAGCCGGGCATGGTCATCACGATTGAGCCGGGAGTATACTTCCCCGGCAAGTGGGGTGTGAGGATCGAGGACATGGTGGCCGTCAGCGAAGGCGGCTGTGAAGTGTTGACTCCGACCAGCAAGGATTTCCTGGCAGTTTAGGTGAAAGGTCTTAGGTGTCAGTTCTTGGGTCTTAGGCTCTAGGTCTTTGGCACCAGGCCAATGGATATGTGCAGGCAGCGGCCAACGGCATTGGCATGCAGACTAAGAGGCCTAATAGCTAGCACCAAACCTGAAGCTGCAGTCCCACCGTACACGAATGAATCAAAAAGAGCTGAAAGAACTCATCGAGTTCTTAATCGAAAAAGACATTGCCGAGTTCGAGTTGGAGCGCGGTGATGTCAAGGTAAAGATCAGGCGGGCTGGAGCCCATACCGTGGTGTATACGCACGGTGAGGCGGCCAATCCGGCGGGCGGACCGGCCCCGGAGTTGAGTCAGATTCCAGGCGTCACTTCCCCTGCTACACCGCCACCGCCGCCGAGCGAGCCAGTTCCGGAAGAGCAGCTACACATGGTGAAGTCTCCCATCGTGGGGACGTTCTATGAAGCGCCCTCGCCGGGTGCGCCGCCTTTCGTCAAGGTGGGGGATACGGTGGAGGTTGGACAGGTCCTGTGCATCGTCGAGGCGATGAAGTTGCTGAACGAGATTGAGTCGGACGTGGCCGGCGAAATCGTGAAGAAGCTGGGGAGCAACGGCCAGCCCATTGAATATGGGCAGGATTTGTTCGCGATCCGGGCGAAGAAGTGAAGCGTGTGAGAACCACTTTGTGAAAGCCAGGCGCGCACCTCGCGCGCCTTTTTGCGTCTGAGGAGGCGCAGTGAGGGAGCCGGGCTGCGCCCGGCGGACAGCCGAGGGCGGCTGTCTCCACACTGATCTGAAACGTTGAAGTTGTTCCAACACATGAGCTCCGATGTTTAATAAGATCCTGATTGCGAATCGCGGAGAAATTGCGCTGCGCGTCATTTGCGCGTGCAAGGAACTGGGCATCCGCACGGTTGCCATTTACAGCGAGGCGGATCGGCATTCTTTGCCCGTGCGCTTTGCGGACGAAGCCATCTGCATTGGACCTCCGCAACTGGCGCTCAGCTACCTGAACATCCCGGCAGTGATCAGCGCGGCGGAGATCGCCAACGTGGACGCGATTCATCCGGGCTATGGGTTGCTGGCGGAGAATGCCAATTTCGCCGAGGTGTGCGAGACCAGCGGGATCAAGTTTATCGGGCCGCGGCCGGAAGTGACGCGGCTGATGGGCGAAAAAGAAAAAGCACGCTCGGCCATGAAGCGGGCGGGTGTGCCGATTCTGCCCGGATCGGATGGAATCATTGCATCCGAGGGCGAAGCCGTGGAGTGGGCGCGGCAGGTGGGCTTTCCGGTGATCGTGAAAGCCTCCGCGGGCGGCGGCGGACGCGGCATGCGCATTGTGCGCACCGAGGAGGAACTGCCGGGTTTCTTCAGGGCGGCGCAGACAGAGGCGGCGGGCGCATTTGGCAATGGCGACCTGTACATGGAGAAATATGTCGAGCATCCGCGGCACATCGAGTTTCAGGTGCTGGCCGACGAGCATGGCAATGTCGTGAGCCTGGGGGAGCGGGAATGTTCGATCCAGCGGCGGCACCAGAAGTTGCTGGAAGAATCGCCTTCCACCCAGGTGACTCCGGAGTTGCGGGATCAGATCGGAGGCGTTCTGTGCAAGTCGCTGGCTGAGATCGGCTACACGAATGCGGGGACGATCGAATTCCTGATGGACCAGGAACGGCGGCTGCACTTCATCGAGATGAATACGCGCATCCAGGTGGAGCATCCGGTGACGGAGATGGTGACGGACGTGGATCTGGTGAAGAGCCAGATCATGATCGCGGCCGGGGCGCACATGCGGGACGTGCTGCAGGGGCCGATTGTGCACCGCGGACATGCCATCGAGTGCCGGATCAATGCGGAGCATCCGGAGAAGTTCACGCCGTCGGCGGGGAAGATCACGTCGTTCCATCCTCCGGGAGGGACCGGTGTGCGGGTGGATACGGCGGCGTACGCGGAGGGCGTGATTCCGCCCTATTACGATTCGCTGATCGCCAAGCTGATCGTGCGCGGCAAAGACCGCAATGAAGCCGTCTCGCGGATGTCGCGGGCACTGGAGATGTTCATCGTCGAAGGTGTGTACACGACCATTCCGCTGCACCGGAAGATTCTGGCGGATCCGGACTTTCGCGCCGGGAAGTTTGATACCGGGTTCATCGAGCGATTTCTGGCGGCGGGCAAGAAGGACTCGGCGGCGTGATATCGGTTCCTCGTTTATATCCCATTGTGGATGCGGCGTTTTTTTCCTCGACTCAGGACTTGGCGGTTTTCGTACAGGAGCTCCTGGCGGGCGGCTGCACACTGCTGCAATATCGCAACAAGAGCGGGAATGCGCGAGTGATGCTGGAGCAGGCGCGCGAACTGAAGCGACGGGTGGGCTGGACGACGAAACTCATCATGAACGACCGTGCGGATCTGTGCCTGGTCGCGGAGTTCGACGGTGTACATGTCGGGCAAGACGACCTTCTGCCGGAGTCGGTTCGAGGCATCATTGGCGGCGGTTGCTGGCTTGGGGTTTCTACGCATAATCCAGAACAAGTGCAGGAAGCGGATCAGACGTCGGCGGACTATCTCGCCATTGGGCCTGTATTTTCGACCTCCAGCAAAGAGCAGCCTGATGAGGTGGTGGGCCTTGACGGACTGTGCCAGGCGCGGCAATTGACTCGAAAGCCGCTGGTGGCCATTGGGGGGATTACGCGTGCGAATGCTGCTTCCGTTATCGAGGCGGGGGCCGATTCCGTGGCGGTGATATCTGATCTGCTACGGGAGCCACGCAAATCAGCAGAGGAATTTTTCCGCGTTCTGAGGTAAAGTCATCTGACCTTGGAGTCGGCTCGCTCGAGATGACGTCAGGGGCTAAAGCCCCGATCATTTTCGATCCTTTGCGGCACGGCTGAAGCCATGCCCTTCCCGGTTCCGTCCCAGGGCGAAAATGTGTGGGCGTACAGGAGGGATCCTGAATACACCGACAACGCAGCCGGCTGCGGGCAGCGACTGGGACGTTCACAGTCATCAAGATAAGGAGCTGGTCAAGGGCCTGGGCCTGACCAGCGCCACAATGCTGGTCATGGGATCGATGATCGGCTCGGGCATCTTTATTGTTTCGGCGGAGATTTCCCGCGAAGTAGATTCGCCGGCGTTGCTGATTGGCGCGTGGGCAGTGGCGGGGTTCATGACGATCGTCGCAGCGCTCAGCTATGGCGAACTGGCGGCCATGATGCCGCGTGCTGGCGGGCAGTACGTTTACTTGCGAGAAGCGCTTGGACCGCTGTGGGGATTCCTCTATGGCTGGACTCTCTTTCTGGTGATTCAGACCGGGACGATTGCGGCCGTGGGCGTGGCGTTTGGCAAGTTCCTCGGCGTTTTCTTTCCCGCGATTTCTTCTTCCAACTGGATTTTGCACATCTGGAAGGTTCCACCCATTCGTCTGGGGCCCATGGTTCTGGGCAACATGGATGTGGGAATCAATACGCAGAACCTGGTTGCGATCCTGCTCGTGGTTTTCCTCTCGGTGGTGAATATCTTTGGATTGAGAACCGGGGCGCTCATCCAGAATGTGTTTACCGTAGCCAAAGTTTCAGCGCTGCTGGGGCTGGCACTGTTCGGCCTGGCGCTGGGGCGAAATGCGCAGGCGCTGGCCACAAACTTCGGCGGACATTTCTGGCGGAATGCTGGACTGGGTGCGCAGCATGCGGTGCAGGTGGGAGTGGGCGGCCCGATCGTGATGGTGGGGACGCTGACGATTCTGGCGGTGGCGCAGGTGGGATCGCTATTTTCCGCGGACGCCTGGAACAATGTGACCTTCACCGCGGGTGAAGTAAAGAATCCGAGCCGCAATCTGCCGCTGTCGCTGGCGCTGGGTACGGGCGTGGTGATCGCACTCTACATTGCGTGTAATTTCATTTATTTGATGGCACTGCCGTTGGATGGAACGGCGGGCGCGGCGACGATCCTGGGACGTGGAATCAAGTATGCCGCGGAAGAGCGCGTTGGCACCGCGGTCATGACCCAGATGTTCGGCGCCGCCGGCGGATTGCTGATGGCGGCGGCCATCATGATTTCCGGCTTCGGGTGCAATAACGGGCTGATTCTTTCCGGGGCGCGCGTCTATTATGCCATGGCGAAGGATGGCTTGTTCTTCCGCAGTGTTGCCAAACTGCACCCTACGTATAAGACGCCGGCGGTTTCGCTGATGGTGCAGATGGTTTGGGCGTGCCTGCTCTGTGTCTCGGGCAGCTACGGGCAACTTCTCGACTACATTATTTTTGCCGTGCTGGTCTTCTACATTTTGACGATTGTGGGATTGTTTGTGCTGCGGCGAACGCGTCCCAATGCCGAGCGGCCTTATCGGGCGGTTGGTTATCCGGTGTTGCCGGCGATTTATATAGTGATGGCATTGTTTATTGATGTCGTACTATTGCTCTACAAGCCGCAGTTTACGTGGCCGGGACTGATTGTGGTGCTGCTGGGCATCCCGGTATATTACGCGTGGTCGAGGAGCGCGGGCGCGAAGAGCGTATCCGCGTAGCCCAAGGAGAAACGAAACACATGGCGAATCTGCTGGCCACCAAGCCGCTGAACCTGCTGATGGAGGAAGCCCGTGAGACGGGCGAACACAGCCTGAAACGGACGCTGGGAGTTTTCCAGCTCACCGCACTGGGCGTGGGCGCGATCATCGGGGCAGGCATCTTTGTAATGGTGGGACTGGGCGCGCAGTATGCCGGTCCGGGACTCACGTTGTCGTTTGTTCTTTCCGGGCTGGGATGCGCGTTTGCCGGGTTGTGCTACGCCGAGTTCGCGGCCATGATTCCGCTGGCGGGCAGCGCCTACACTTATGCTTATGCCACACTGGGCGAGTTGCTGGCGTGGATCATCGGCTGGGACCTCACTCTCGAATACGCGATGGGCGCCAGTACGGTGTCTTCGGGCTGGTCGAACCACTTCATCGAGCTGCTGAACATCTTTCACATCAAGATGCCGCTCTGGCTGGCCTACGATCACTGGACGGCGCTGAAGACGGCCGAGAATATTGTTGCGCGGCAGATGGCGCTGGCAGCGGATTCATCTTTGGTGCCGGGTACGCAAACATTCCTCGATCGAATCAGTGCGATTACGAGCGCGCAGTCTCCCGCATTGCTGCAGCGGGCGCATGACCTGCTGGGCGCGCCACACCTGTTTGGGGCGGAAATCGGATTGAACCTTCCGGCTTTCCTCATCGCGCTCGTGATTACGGCGATTCTGGTCGTCGGCATCAAAGAAAGCGCGCAGTTTAACACTGGGATCGTAGTGATTAAGGTTGCGGTTGTGCTATTTGTGATCGCGCTGGGCTCGCGCTACATCAATAGCGGGAACTGGGGTACGGATTGGGCTTCGTTCGCGCCTCACGGGTTCGCGGGAATTGGAGCAGGTGCCGCCTACATATTCTTTGCCTACATTGGTTTCGATGCGGTCTCGACCACTGCGCAGGAAGCCAAGAATCCGCAGCGCGACTTACCCATTGGCATGATCGCTTCGCTGGCGATCTGTACGGTCCTGTACATCGCGGTGGCCGGTGTGCTAACTGGGATGGTGCATTGGCAACAGATCAACATTGAGGCGCCGGTCGCGCGCGCATTTCTAGATCGGGGTCTGACCACAGCGTCGCACATCATTACTCTCGGCGCCCTGGCTGGACTGACGAGCGTGATGCTGGTGATGTTGCTCGGCCAAACCCGAGTGCTCTATTCGATGGCCAATGACGGCCTTTTGCCCAAGAAGTTCTTCGCGGCTGTCCATCCCAAGTTCAGGACTCCGTGGAAGAACACGATTCTGGTGGGTCTGCTGGCCGCGGTCGTGGGCAGTGTGACGCCGATCGACGACATTGGGAAGATGGTGAACATCGGAACGCTGCTGGCGTTTGTGATTGTTTCCATTTCTGTAATGGTCTTGCGCCGAACCAATCCCGCTCAGCCGCGGCCCTTCCGGACGCCATGGGTGCCGCTGATCCCTATCCTGGGCGTGGTTTCGAACGGGTACATGATGTACAAGCTGGGGTGGGTCAACTGGGCACGGCTGATCATCTGGCTAATCATCGGACTGGTGGTGTACTTCACCTATAGCGTGAAGCACAGCCGGGTGCAGGCCCTGCAGCCGGGGGCGAAGGGCAGTGAACAGTGATCCGTGGCTAGTGGCCAGTGAGTTCGATGGGCTCTCCGCACGGCGCAGAGGGCCCTTTTGTTTTATAGTTCATCGTTGGCCATTAATCGTTGGTCCAACGACCATCGACCAACGACAGCCCTCATGAAAATCGTCGCCGCAGACGAGATGCGAGCCATTGACCGCGCTACCAGCGAGCGCTTCGGTGTGCCTTCGCTCACGCTGATGGAGAATGCCGGCACGGCGGTGGCGGATTATGTGCTCTCGCACTATCCTGCGGCCAAGCGGGTCGTCATTTTCTGCGGGAAGGGGAATAACGGCGGCGATGGTTTCGTGGCGGCGCGGCGGCTGCATCAGCAAGGGAAGAAGATTCAAGTGATCCTGCTGGCGGAGCCCGCCGATCTGCGGGGCGATGCGGCTGCCATGTTTGGGAAATTGCCGTCCCCTGCGATCGCGGTGCATTCCAGCGAGGAGTTGAAGAGTGAGCGCGTACGGCTTTCCCTGCAGGGGGACTTGTATCTGGATGCGGTGCTGGGCACCGGCTTCAAGCCTCCGGTGAGCGGGCTTTATGCCGAGGCGATCGCGATCATGAACGCGAGCCAATTGCCGGTGATTGCCGTGGACATTCCTTCCGGAGCAGATGCGGACGCGATGGGCCCACAGGCCGGGACCATTGTCCGAGCTGACGCTACTGTCACTTTCACTGCGCCACGCCCCGCGCACGTGTTCAGTTTGTTCACGGCAGGATCGACCCTTGTGGCTGACATCGGATCGCCGGAGGAGGCGATTGTTTCGGCGCTACGACTGAATGTGATCACCGCGCGCGATATTTCGACGCTGATCGGGCCTCGCCCGGCAGAGTCGAACAAAGGCAACTACGGGCACGTGCTGGTAGTCGGCGGATCGCTCGGGAAAGCTGGAGCGGCGGCGATGGCGGGGATGGCTGTGCTGCGGGCGGGAGCGGGGCTCTCGACGGTGGCGACGCCAAGGTCCGTGCTGGGCACTGTGGCGGGATTTCATCCGGAATTGATGACCGAGCCCTTGCCCGAGACGGATGCGGGCACGATCTCGACTAGTGCGCGCGATCGAATTGAGGAGTTGGCGAAAGGGAAGAGCGTGCTGGCGATCGGGCCCGGGATTTCGCGGGAGCCGCAGACTGCAGATCTAGTGCGGGATCTGGTTGCAAGACTTCCGCTTCCCATGGTTGTTGATGCTGATGGCCTGAATGCTTTTGAGAGTCGCACCGATGCATTGAATGGCAAGGGGCGGACGTTGGTGATCACTCCACATCCGGGTGAGATGGCGCGTCTGGCTGGATGCAGCATTGTGGACGTGCAGAAAGATCGATTGGGCGTGGCGCGGAAGTTCGCGCGCGAACACGAACTGATCGTCGTGCTAAAAGGGAATCGCACGCTTGTGGTGCAACCGGAGGGTGAGGCGTGGGTGAATACGACTGGCAATCCTGGAATGGCTACCGGGGGTACGGGAGATATTCTGACGGGAATAGTTGCGGGAATGATCGCGCAGCATTCGAAGAACGCTTTCGTTGCCGTGCTTGCCGCCGTGCACCTGCATGGGCTTGCCGGTGACGGGATGCGCGAGCGTGTGGGCGAACATTCGCTGGTCGCGACCGACCTGCTTCAAGGTTTGCCGGAAGCATTTCGCCGCACGCGCGAGACGGCGCGGGAGACGCTAGTGCGCTGGTGAATGTACCGGCTCCTATTGTCCTGTGGGACGTTGGCGCATCAGTTAACACCTGCTATGTGCTTGGCGCGGCGGGTGTTATCACCCCGAAACCCGCGTCCCGTGCGGGAATGCGGCCCTCTGCTTCCGTAACCTATTACCCGCTTTGGGAGCGTGCCATAGTCCACATAGATTATGACTCACTTCCCCCAACCGCATCCTTCGCGCCGCGCGGCCCGGGTCCAGCTTGGACCTTCTGTCCTGGCTGCGATTCGTTTAGAAGATGGCCGGCACGCTAGAGCTAAACTCCAAATCGTTTCCGTGACCGGTGGTTTGCTGCAACTGCCGCGTTCGCTGGGGCAGGGCGACTTTGTCGAAGTCGCTTTTCAAACCCAGTCGGGCCCGGTGCGCGGTATGGCCGAGATCCTCAGCCCCATGCGGAAGACGACGGCTGGCGTGCTGCAGCCGTTCCGCTTCGTGGCGCTCGAGGACGACGACCACCGCCGCTTGCGCACGTCGCTGGACCATGTGGCGGACCGGAGTCTGCTGGGCTTGAAATCGTCCGCGTTCAACGGGCAAAGGACGATCTAGGCCTTCCCACGGGCGCTCTCGCTATACTGGTCGTGGTTTGTACTCGATGCTGCGACCGGAACTCGGGAGATGACGCGGGAGATCACCACACATTCGGCTGAGGAAACGATCGCCCTGGGGCGCACGCTAAGGGAATTGCTGGCGCCGCCCAGGTTGGTTCTGCTGCGGGGCGATCTGGGAGCGGGAAAAACCACACTGGTCAAGGGAATCGCCGCGGGATTCGAGGCGGCGGAAGAAGAAGACGTCACCAGTCCCACCTTCACTCTGGTGCACGAGTATCGCGGTCCTCGAGCCAATCTCTATCACATTGATCTTTACCGCGTGGACACACCGCGCGAGTTGGAAACGCTGGGGCTGGATGACCTGCGCTCCGAGGGCAGCGTTTTGCTGATTGAGTGGGGAGAGAAGTTTCCGCGTCTGCTGCGGGAGAGAGATGTAGAGATCTCCTTGGAACGTCAAGGCGAGAATGGACGTAAGATCACAATCGTGAGCTAGACTCTCGTGAGCTGACTATTGGGCTAACTATTTGGGCTAACTATGAAGAGCGTCAACCCCTTTTTCCTAGCAGTGTTCCTTGCAATCTTTCTGATGTCGTCAGTGGCTGCTCAACAGGCGGAGTGGTGTAAGAAGCTACCTCGCGCTGCCTATAGCAAGTTGGAGCGGGTTCCAACTCCTGACGCCTGGTTTGAGGTGTACAAGATTCGCCCAGGCATATTTGCCATCTACGAACCTCACCAATTGGAAGAGGTGATTTCGTATCTGATCATCGGAGGCGACAGAGCGCTCCTGTTCGACACCGGCATGGGCATCAGCAATATTCAGGCTGTGGTTACGGAATTAACAAAGCTTCCGGTCAGCGTCGTGAACTCGCACACTCACAATGACCACGTCGGGGACAATTGGCGGTTCAGCGATGTCTACGGTATGGACACAGATTACACGCGAGCCAAGGCTCGCGGGTCGAGAGAGGCCGCGCAAGCGGAACTTGCTCCGGGCGAAATCTGTGGAGCTTTGCCTGCGGGGTTTGACGCGAAGGCATACTCGACCAGGCCATTCCACATCACCCACTGGCTACACGATGGCGACAAGATTGACCTGGGTGGACGCACACTGAAGGTAATCGGTACGCCCGGCCATACGCCCGACGCCATCGCCCTGCTCGACGAGAAGAACGGCCTCTTGTTTACGGGAGACACGTTCTATCTCGGTCCGATCTATCTATTCGTTCCGGAAACTGATCTGGACGCCTATGTCGCGTCGGTGCAGAAGCTGGCTGCGATGGCGCCGCATCTTCAACTCCTCTTGCCGGCGCACAATGTGCCCGTCGCCGATCCCAGCTATCTTCCAAAGGTGGTTACTGCGATCCAGCAGGTGCGGCGGGGAGAGGTGAAACCGGTTGCCAACGACGGGAAGCACGAATACGTGTTCGAGGATTTCTCGTTTTTGATGCCCTAATGGCGGGATGGCGCCGCGGGAGCGGAGGACAGGAGGATCGATCGCGCACAGGCTATGGGCGCATTCCATTCGCGCACCATCGAAAACAGAATGGCGGCGGCGAAAAAGGCGAAGACGAGGCGATTGGTTCGCAAGGCTTCGATTATCGCATAGCAGGGCCGCGACAAGAGTAACGTCCTCAGAGGCTAAAGCCCGCTCCATTCTTGGTCGCTAACGGCACGGCTGAAGCCGTGTCCTTCCCGAGCCGTTTTATGACGCCAGTTCTGGCACTTGCGGAGCCTAAAATCCCATGATGTTGTAGCCGCAATCTACGTAGATGACCTCGCCGGTGATGCCGCTGCTGGCGTCGGAGGCGAGAAAGACTCCAGTCGAGCCGACTTCGTGAACGTCGACATTGCGGCCGAGCGGGGCACGCTCGGCGTGGGATTTCAGCATGTCGCTAAGGCCGGAAATGCCGCGCGCGGCCAGGGTTTTGATGGGGCCTGCGGAAATTGCATTCACGCGAATTTTCTTCTTCCCAAGGTCACTCGCCAGGTAGCGCACGCTGCATTCCAGGGCTGCCTTAGCGACGGCCATCACGTTGTAGTGCGGCACAACTTTTTCGGCGCCGTAGTAGGTCATGGTGATGATGGAGCCGCCATCTTCCATGAGTGGCGCTGCCGCGCGCGAGACTGCGATCAGCGAATACACGCTCACATCGTGGGCGATGCGAAAGCCCTCGCGTGTGGTGTTGACGAAGTCTCCCTTCAGTTCTTCGGCGGGTGCGTAGGCCACCGAGTGCACCAGCGCGTGCAGCTTGCCATGGCGTTCTTTCAGCGTGGCGAAGAGGCGGTCGATTTCTTCGTCTTTGCTGAGGTCACACATGTAGCCTTCGGCACCCGGCAGAGAAAGGATGAGGTCTCTCGCTTCCTGTTCAAGACGCTCGTTCTGGTAAGTGATTGCGAGCTTCATACCCGCGGCGTGCAGTCCCTGGGCGATGGACCATGCGATCGAGCGCTTGTTGGCGACTCCGAAGACGACGGCGTTACGGCCCTGCAAGTCAGAGGACATGAGTGCTCCTTGGAATGGGAAAGAATAACAGCGTAGCGCTCGGATTTACCAGAAAGGCAAGAGCAAAATCTTTACCACTGGGGACCCTTCGGCTGCGCTCAGGGCAGGCACAGAGGCACACAGGGTAGTGCATCATTTCACTGTGCTGACTTCCTCTTCCTCCGTGGCCACGACCGGCCAACTGGCGGCAACGAACGACAGCCCGTAAACGCAGGCTAGTATGGCAAACGCGGCCACCAGGCTGACCTTGTGTGCCACCGCTCCGACGGCTAGCGCAAGCACAAGCTGCAGAAACGTTCCTGCGAAGTAAAAAGCGTTTTGCACGCGTCCCATGAGATGTTGCGGGACCATCTCCATGAGGCTCGTGTTCATGGCGATCCCGCCGACGCCGCGTGCCGATCCCATTAGCGCGTAGACGAGTATGGCGGCCACCAGCCAATGCGAGACTGGAGCGCAAACCACGCACGCAGCTATGATCGCCATGGAAAACGCAACCGAACGGCGACCGCCCAGGCTGGCAATCACGGCGGGAGCGTACAAGGCGCTGAGGAACGCGCCGGTGCCCCATCCGGCGTTGAGCCATCCGTAGCCGACGGCGCCGGCATGGAAGACGCGCT
>OCZU010001655.1_pt1 | contig 14483 bp, 10 predicted proteins | sample 1539001 | NCBI WGS metagenome assembly OCZU01 (sample SAMEA3539306, study PRJEB22396) | soil metagenome | biome: tundra; feature: field; material: soil | place: USA | collected 2010-05 | depth 0.15 m | reverse complement strand
ACGCGCTTGGAGGCGGCGGCGAGCGCGCGGTAATACTTGCCCAGATCGGCCACCCTGGTGAGCTTCTTGGGAGCGCCGGCGTAGTAGCCCAGGACGTCCTTGACGGTCGGCACCCCCGGCGCTTTGGGAAGGTGGTCCACCAGCGGGCTCATGAATTCGGGAGCGGTGGTCCATTCCTTGACCAGGCGGGCGTACTCCTCGTCCATGGCCTGTTTGGTCTGGGCCAGCGACAGGGTGGCGGCGAGTATGACGAGCGCAATCGCGCGGGATAGTCTCATGGGTGTACTTCTGTATACGATAACCCTCCACGCGCCGCCATGGGAAATCGTCATGTGTGCGGGAGGCTTGATACGGAATGCGGATTTCAACGTGGATTATGGCCGCGGCACTGCTGTGCCCGGGCCTGGCGGTGCATGCGCAGGACAACTCGACCTATAAGGCGGACTTCACCATTCGCGATACCGGCGATGCCGGCGGAAAGACCGGACGGAAGTACTCGCTGCTGGTGAACCCCGGGCATAAGACCACATTCAAAGTGGGCAACCGGGTTCCGGTGACCACCGCCGGGACGGGCGGCGTGGGCGGGAATGTCCAGTTCACCTATATCGATGTCGGGATGAACATCGAGTGCACGGTCGGCGAGAACAATTCTAGGCTCACGCTGCGCGGGGACGTGGATATCAGTACGGCGGTGATGCCGGAGAAGGGCGTGAACGCGGCCCCCGCTCCCACCATCTCGCAAATCCGCCTGAGTCTGGACACGACGGTGGCGCCGGGGAAGCCGACCACAGTGGCGTCGTTCGACGACCCGGTCACGTCCCGCAAGTTCGACGTCGACGTGACGATTACGAAGATGTAGTGGGGCAACCTGCGGCGGGTTGGTAACCCGCCGGCGCCGCACGAATCGATCCCATCAAGGCGTTGCGGGCGGAGTGAGCCTCAGCCCTCTACTTCTTCTTCGCCTTGGGAAGGTCGGGCAGACCGAAGTGGCCGCCGAGATCTGCCAGGGATTCCAGATCGATGTTGCCCACCAGATTGCAGACGGTGAGCTTTCGGGGTTGGCTCGCCAGGATGGCGACGCCGGAGACCTTGCCGTTCTCGCTGCGCGCCCAGACTTCGATGTTCTCGTTCTCCCCGCCGCTCTTGACGCCGACCATGCGGCTCCACTCCGGCGCCTTGAGTTGCTTGCGCACCTTGTCGAGATCGGCCGGAGCCCAGGCGCCGTCGTTCTTGAACTCGAAGCTCTTGATGTAGATGCCGGTGATGCCCACAATCAGCTTTTTGACCTTGGCCTCGTCAGGATCCTTGCCGTCCAGGAACTTGGCCGCGAACTGTAGCAGGCTGGTATTGAGCGAAACGTCGAAGCTGTCGGAGGCCTTGGACGTCAGATGGTCCAGATTGAAGTGGAACTGCTGCCCCCAGAGGATGGCGGCCAGCGCGGCGGCGAGGGCGAGGGTTCGTGCGGGTCTCATTGTTCAGTCCCTTTCAAATGCATCTGCACGCGGTTCAGCTTGCTGCCGGCGATGCGCATGGCGGTCATGACCTGCTCTTTGGCGAGCTGCCCCTCATGCTGCCGCCACGCCTCACCCGCGCCCACCATCACCAGGACGGTGGCGGCGATGGCCATCCACCGCGGCCCGCGGTGCAGGCGGGCGCGCACGCGGCCGTCGAATCCGGCGGCGGGTTCCTTCCGCGCGAGCGCTTGTGCGAGTTCCTTTTCCATCCAATCCATTAGGGTTCTCCCACGCCGCGGCGCTCGAGCTTCTCGCGAAGCAGAGCCAGCGACCGCTGAATATGACTCTTGACCGTTCCCAGCGGGATCCCCATGGTTTCGGCGATCTCCGCCGGGACCAGATCTTCCTGGTACCGCAAAATCATCGCCATGCGCGGCGTTTCTGGCAGGGAGGCGATCAGCCTGCGCAGCATCCCGCCCAGCATCGGGTCGCCGGGAGCGGGGCGCACGGAGGGCTCGGCCACATCCTCCAGCGCCACCTGCGGGCGCCGGCGCCGTTTGCGCGCGGCATCGATGGAACGCTGCACGGCCACCTTGCGCAGCCAGAAGCAGGCATGCGCGGGCGTTTCGATGCCCGCCAGATTCTTGTGCAGGCTGAGGAAGACGTCCTGTGCCGTCTCCTCCGCCAGGTCGCGGTCGTGCAGAAAGTGCCATGCCACGCTGAACACCATGGCGCGGTGCTCGCGCATCAGTTCGCCGAAATCCAATGCCTGCCCTGCCGCCGTCAATCCGATCACTTTTCGTTCGCCAGATAGGTCACGCTGCCCGGTTCACCGAAATCGCCCGCTGGTAAGAGAATACCGCCCGCTTCATTTCAGTCTCCACTACATTGATACGCCCAACCCCGGCGGCGGGATGCACTATTGGAGCGCTGGGCGTCCTGGTGGGTGTGGCGCCACGGCCCTCTGCGCCAAGGGCCAAGGGGACAAATCGGGCTGGCCGGCAACTCGAAAGGACTAGTCGGCAATGGCTCGGATGAGTAGGTAACATGGCGGCGCTTGGAAAGCGCCTGTATAGTACTTGTATAGTAAGGGATGAGATGGGGCGTTACTGTGCCTAGTCTCGTAGCAAGCCAATCAATCTGACGGGGTGTGACGTGAAAAAGGACACTCTCCCGGCGATGGATCAGGTTTCCCTGACCGCGCCGCCGGCGACCAAGTCATCGAAACAGCAGCGCTCGCGCGCGCGTTGGCTGTGGCTGCCTGTTCTCGCCATGTTGGGCGCCGGCGCCTGGTATCTCCGGCCGAAGACCCCTTCGACTTCCGCCACCTCAACGACCGCGCCCTCGAAGGGCGGGAAAAGGGACGGATCGGCCGTCGTCCCCGTGGTCGCGGCCAAGGCCCGGAAGGGAGACATCGCGGTCTATATCACCGGCCTGGGCTCGGTGGTCCCGGTTTACACGGTGACGTTGAAGAGCCGTGTGGACGGGCAGTTGATGAAAGTCCTCTACAAGGAAGGCGACCCGGTGCACGAGGGAGACCTGTTGGTGCAAATCGACCCCCGTCCCTACCAGGTTCAGTTGGAGATGGCTGAGGGGCAACGGGCGCGGGACCAGGCAACACTGGACAACGCACGCGTCGATCTGGATCGCTACCAGAAACTGCTGGCGCAGAACGCGATTCCCGAACAGCAACTGGCCACCCAGAAGGCGGCCGTGGCGCAGGCCGAAGGAGTCGTGAAGTCCGACCAGGGACAGATCAATAGCGCCAAGCTGAACCTGGTTTACTGCGACATCAGGGCCCCTATCACCGGAAAGGTCGGCCTGCGGCTTGTGGATCCAGGAAATATCGTGCACGCCACCGATACGAACGGCCTGGTGGTGATCACCCAAATCCAGCCCATCAGCGTCATTTTCACGGTTGCCGAGGACGATCTTCAGGTGGTGCTCCGTAAACTGGCCGCCGGACAGCATTTGATGGCCGATGCCTATGACCGGGCGAACACCACCAAAATCGGCACCGGAACACTGGTGACGGTGGACAACCAGATCGATCCAACCACGGGATCGCTCCGGCTTCGCGCCGATTTCGATAACAGCGCCAACCTGCTCTTCCCCAACCAGTTCGTCAACGTGCGCTTGCTGGTGGAGCAAAAACACGGAGTCACCTTGGCGCCCATCGCCGTAATCCAGCGCACCACCAGTTCCACTTACGTATACGTGGTGAAGGACGACCACACGGTCACCGTCCGGCAGATCACGCAGGGAGTCACCGAAGGCGACAACACCGAGGTGACCAGCGGCGTGGCTCCCGGCGACGTCATGGTGATGACGGGTGTCGACAAGTTGGCGGAAGGCAGTCCGGTCACGGTTCAAATGGCTGACGACCAGGCTGGCGGCAAATCCGGGGGGAAGCGCAAGTGAGTCCCTCCCGGACGTTCATCCTCCGGCCGGTGGCCACATCCCTCCTCATGATTGGCATCCTGCTGGCGGGAGGCGTGGCCTATAAGCAGTTGCCGGTGTCCGCGTTGCCGGAGGTGGACTATCCGACCATTCAGGTGATCACCTTCTACCCCGGCGCCAGCCCGGATGTGATGGCGTCTTCGGTTACCGCGCCTCTGGAGCGGCAATTCGGCCAGGTACCGGGCCTTCAGCAGATGACCTCCACCAGTTCCGATGGAAGCTCGGTCATCACCCTGCAATTCAATCTCAGCCTCAGCATCGACGTTGCCGAGCAGGAAGTGCAGCAGTCCATCAACGCTTCCGGAACGTTTCTTCCCTCGGACCTTCCGGTCCCGCCGATTTATGCCAAGACCAACCCGGCCGACACGCCGATTCTGACGCTGGCCCTGACTTCTAAGACCGAACAGCTCTCGCACGTCGAGGATCTGGCCGACACCCGCCTCGCTCCCAAAATCTCGCAGTTGCCCGGCGTCGGCCTGGTCAGCATCAGCGGCGGACAAAAGCCGGCCGTCCGCATCCAGGTGAACCCCACCGTGCTGGCCTCCTATGGCCTTAACCTGGAAGACCTGCGCAGCACTATCGTCGCCGCCAACGTCAACCAGGCGAAGGGCAATTTCGACGGGGCGCACCAAGCCTACCAGATCGGCGCCAACGACCAGTTGATCTCCTCCGACGACTATCGGCCCCTCATCGTGGCATACCGCAACGGCGCCCCGGTCAAACTCACCAAGGTCGCCGATGTGATCGACGATATCGAGAACGTCCGTCAAGCCGCCTGGATGAATGAGGTTCCGGCGGTGATTATGAACATCCAGCGGCAGCCCGGCGCCAATATCATCCAGGTGGTGGACCGCATCAAACAGTTGCTGCCGCAACTCACCTCCACGTTGCCGAAATCGATTCAGGTGAGCATCGTCACCGACCGGACCAACACCATCCGCGCATCGGTCGAGGATGTCCAGTTCGAGCTCATGCTGACGGTGGGGCTGGTGGTCCTGGTGATCTTCCTGTTCCTGCGCAATTTTTCGGCGACCATCATCCCCAGCGTGGCCGTTCCGCTTTCCCTGGTCGGCACGTTCGGTGTGATGTACATGCTTGGCTACAGCCTCAACAACCTCACGTTGATGGCGCTCACCATCTCTACCGGCTTCGTGGTGGACGATGCCATCGTGATGATCGAGAACATCACGCGCTACATCGAGCAGGGCGAGGCGCCCATGCGCGCGGCGCTGAAGGGCGCCGAGCAAATCGGCTTCACCATCATCTCTCTGACGGTGTCGCTCATCGCGACGCTCATTCCGCTGCTGTTCATGGGCGACATCGTCGGCCGGCTCTTCCGCGAATTCGCCGTCACCCTGGCAGTCACCATTCTGGTCTCCGCCGTGGTATCGCTCACCCTGACGCCCATGATGTGCTCGCGGCTGCTGAAGCACAAACCCGAGGCCGCCCAGGGACGCCTGTTCCGCGCTTCGGAACACGCCTTCGAGGCCGTCATCGCACTTTACGGCAGGATCTTGCGGTTTGTGCTGCGCTGGCAGACCGCCACGCTGCTGGTGGCGGCCGGCACACTCGCCCTCACCGCCTACCAGTTCAACACCATCCCCAAGGGCTTTTTCCCCATCCAGGATACCGGCGTTATCCAGGGCGTTTCGGAGGCGGCGCAGACCGTGTCGTTTCCCGAGATGGCGTCGCTCCAGCAGCGGCTCACCAAGATCATTATGACCGATCCGGCGGTGTTGAACCTCTCCTCCTTCATCGGCATCGATGGCACCAACACCACGCTCAACAGCGGCCGCATTCTGATCAATCTCAAACCGCTCGAGGAGCGCAAAGTCAGCGCCAGCGACGTGATTCGCCGCCTGCAGCCCCATTTGGCGGAAGTCGCCGGCACCACTTTGTTCATGCAGCCGGTGCAGGATCTGACGGTGGAGGACCGCGTCAGCCGCACCCAGTTCCAATACACCCTGGAAGACCCCAGCGCGGACGAGCTGAACGCCTACGAGCCGAAAATGGTGGCCCGGCTGCGGCAACTGCCGGAACTCGTCGATGTGGCCACCGACCAGCAGGTGCAAGGTCTGCGCGCCAAGCTGGTATTTGACCGCGACACCGCCGCGCGGTTGGGAATTACGCCAGCCACCATCGACCAAACGCTCTACGACGCCTACGGCCAGCGGGAAGTTTCCACCATCTTCACGCAACTCAACCAGTACCACGTCGTGCTCGAAGTCAGCCCCGCGTTCCGGCAGACTCCGGCCGATCTGCGCAATCTGTTTATCCGTACCGGCGCGGGATCCTCTACCACTGCCGCGGGCCTCGTAGCGGGCGGCTCGTCCAGCGCGGCCCTTGCGCAGGGGCCCGGCAACACAAGTTCCGCCGCCACCTCGGCCGCTAGCGCGTCTGGCGCGGCACTCACCAGCACCGCAATGGGAGGCGGGGCCATCGCCTCCTCCACGGTGTTCCCTACGGGAGGCCAGGTTCCGCTCAGCGCCTTTACCCACGTGGAAAACGTCGCAGTGCCCATCACGGTAAATCATCAGGGACAGTTCCCGGTGGTGACGTTATCCTTCAATCTGGCTCCCAACGTTTCGCTGGGCGATGCCGTGAATGCCGTGAATAAGGTCAAGGACGAAATCGGATTGCCGGCCAGCATTCAAGCCGCGTTCCAGGGTACAGCCCAGGCCTTTCAGGCCTCGCTGGCTAACGAGTGGTTACTGATTCTGGCCGCGCTGGCCACCGAGTATATCGTCCTCGGCGTGCTCTACGAGAGCTACATCCATCCCATCACTATCTTGTCCACCCTTCCCTCAGCCGGCGTCGGCGCGCTCCTGGCCCTCAAGCTTACCGGCCAGGATTTCAGCGTGATCTCGCTGATCGGCATCGTCCTGCTCATCGGAATCGTCAACAAGAACGGCGTCATGATGATCGATTTTGCCCTCGATCTGGAACGCCTTGAGGGCAAGCCGGCCATCGACGCTATCTACCAGGCCTGTCTGCTGCGCTTCCGCCCCATCCTGATGACCACCATGGCCGCGCTGCTCGGCGCCGTACCGCTCGCTCTTGGCACTGGCACGGGTTCGGAACTGCGCCGCCCGCTCGGCATCACCATGATCGGCGGCCTGATCATCAGCCAGATGCTGACCCTCTTCACCACGCCGGTGATTTATCTGTTCTTCGACCGGCTGGCCAGGCGCTTCTCGCGGCACAAGGAATCCAACCCCGGCATGGAACCCGTTGTGGAGGTGTAAGGCATGAATATTTCCGCGCCATTCGTTCGCCGGCCGGTCGCCACCACCCTGCTCACCGTGGCCATCGCTCTGGCCGGCACGGTTGCCTTCCGCATTCTCCCGGTATCTCCTCTGCCGCAGGTGGACTTTCCCACCATCAGCGTAAACGCCGGCTTGCCGGGCGCCAGTCCGGAAACCATGGCGTCGAGTGTGGCCACTCCGCTGGAGCGCCAATTCGGGCGCATCGCCGCCGTCACCGAGATGACGTCTTCCAGCACACTGGGGTCGTGCAGCATCACGCTGCAATTCGATTTGAACCGCAACATCGATGCCGCGGCGCGCGACGTGCAGGCAGCCATCGCCGCCGCCCGCGGTTACCTGCCCACCAATCTCCCCAACAACCCCACCTACCGTAAGGTGAATCCGGCCGATTCCCCCATTTTCATGATCGCGCTCACCTCCAAGGTGCTGGGCAAGGGCAAGATGTACGACGCCGCGTCCACCATCATGGCGCAGAAACTGGCGCAGGTGCAGGGCGTGGGGCAAGTGGGTGTCGGAGGCAGCGCCCTTCCCGGCATCCGGGTGGAACTGAATCCATCCGCCTTGAACAAATACGGTATCGGCCTGGAGCAGGTCCGCACCACCCTCGCCGCCGCCAATGCCAACACGCCCAAGGGACATTTCTCCGATGGACACATCATGTGGGAGGTGGGCGCCAACGACCAGTTATTCAACGCCGTCGATTACCGGCCGCTGCTCATCGCCTATCACAACGGGGCCACCGTACGCATCTCCGATGTCGGCGACGTGGTCGATTCGGTGGAAGACCTGCGCAATGCCGGATATGCCAATGGCAAGCCTTCCGTGCTCGTCATCATCTTCCGCCAGCCGGGCGCCAACATTATCGAGACCGTGGACCGTATCCGCGCCGTGCTGCCGCAAATTCACGCCGCCATTCCCGCCACCATCGATTTGAAAATCGCCATGGATCAAACCCAGACCATCCGCGCTTCCGTCAACGATGTGGAGCGAACGCTGCTGATCTCCGTGGGGCTGGTGGTGCTGGTGGTCTTCGTGTTTCTGAAAAGTGCCCGAAGCACCTTCATTCCCAGCATCGCGGTTCCGGTATCGCTGTTGGGCACCTTCGGCGTGATGTACCTCTGCGGCTACAGCCTCGACAACCTCTCGCTGATGGCCCTGACCATCTCCACCGGCTTCGTGGTGGACGACGCCATCGTCGTTATCGAGAACATCACGCGCTACCTCGAAGCCGGCCTCGGCCCGTTTGAGGCGGCACTGAAAGGGGCCAAGGAAATCGGGTCGACGGTGATCACCATGAGCGTTTCGCTGGTGGCGGTGTTCATCCCGCTGCTGCTGATGGGAGGGATCGTCGGCCGCCTCCTCCGCGAATTCGCCGTCACGCTTTCCGTGGCCATCGCCGTCTCCATGGTGATTTCGCTCACCGCCACCCCCATGATGTGCGCCCATCTGTTGAAGGGGCACGAATCCCACGGGTGGGTATACCAGACGGTGGAAGACGCCTTCAACCGGGTCGTCGGTCTGTATGGCAAGGCGCTGTCGGTGGTGTTCCGCCATTCGTTTCTGACCCTGCTCGTTCTGTTGACCACCATCGGCCTGAATGTGTACTTGTTTATTCACGTGCCCAAGGGATTCTTCCCGCAGCAGGACACCGGGCGCATGGGCGGCCAGATCATCGCCGACCAGGACACCTCGTTTCAATCCATGGACAAGACCCTGCTGCAGATGGTCAACATCGTGGCCGCCGATCCCGGGGTAGACACAGTCAACGGCTTTACCGGGGGTGGCGGCGGAGGTGGCGGCGGCGCATCCACCTTGAATCAGGGACGCATGTTCGTCTCCCTCAAGCCGCTCGCGGAACGCGGGATCACGGTCGATTACATCATGCGGCGCTTGCGTCCGAAGCTCGCCAGGATCCCCGGCGCCACCCTCTACCTGCAGTCTTCCCAGGATCTGCGCGTCGGCGGAAGGAACTCTGCCGCGCTCTACCAATTCACCATGCGGGGCGACAACCTGCCGGACCTGATTACCTACGCACCCCGCATGTTCCAACAGTTGAAATCCATCCCCATCATCGTGGATGTCAACAGCGACCAGCAAAACCGCGGCCTGCAATCCCTGGTCACCTACGATCGTGAGACCGCCGCACGCTTCGGCATCTCGCCCCAGTTGATCGATAACACACTGTACGATGCCTTCGGCCAGCGCCAGGTATCGACCATGTATAAATCGCTCAACCAATATCACGTGGTGATGGAGGCGGCGCCGCAGTTCTGGCAAAACCCCGAGACGTTGCGCGATATCTACGTGCGCGCGCCCAACGGCCAGCAGGTTCCTTTAAGCGCCATCGCCCATTACGGACCGGCGGTGGCGCCGCTCTCGGTCAATCACCAGGGTCTGTTCCCATCGGTCACCATCTCGTTCAACCTGCAGCCCGGGGTGGCGTTGGGCGATGCTGTGGAAGTCATCGAGGGGGCGGCCCGGGAGATCGGACTCCCGCCCACCATCCAGACCATGTTCACGGGCACGGCGCAGGCCTATCAGGATTCGCTCGGCAGCGAGCCCTACCTGATTGCCGCGGCCCTGGCAGCGGTCTACCTCATGCTCGGCATCCTCTACGAAAGCTACATCCACCCCGTCACCATTCTTTCCACGCTCCCTTCGGCGGGCGTGGGGGCGTTGCTGGCGCTCCTGCTCACTCACACCGAACTCAGCGTCATCGCCATGATCGGCATCATCCTGCTGATCGGCCTGGTGAAGAAGAACGGCATCCTGATCGTCGATTTCGCCCTGGCTGCCGAGCGCAACGAAGGCAAGAGTCCGCGCGACGCCATCTTCGAAGCCAGCCTGTTGCGTTTCCGCCCCATTCTGATGACCACATTCGCCGCCATGCTGGGCGCGTTACCGCTGGCGCTCGGCACAGGCACCGGGTCGGAGCTGCGGCGCCCGCTGGGCATCACCATCATCGGCGGGTTGCTGATGAGCCAGGTCCTGACGTTGTTCACCACCCCGGTGGTCTACCTTTACTTCGACCGCCTGCAACATTGGTGGCAGCGCGTGCGCGGCGTCAAAGAGAAGCAACTGGAGCCGGTAGGCTCCGAGGGATAGAGCCATGCGCCAACAACTCAGAATTGCTCCGATGGCCGCCCTGGCGATACTTACGGCGGGCTGCCTCAAAGTTCCCGAGTATCAGCGCCCCGCCGCGCCAGCGCCGCAGAGCTACAAAGAAGACCCGCCCGAAGGCTGGAAGGAAGCGCAGCCCAGCGACGGGGCACTGCGCGGCAAGTGGTGGGAGATCTTTGGCGACCCGGCGCTCAATGCCCTGGAAGAGCAGGTGAGCATCTCCAACCAGAACGTGTTGCAGGCCGAGGCGCAGTTTCGCGAAGCCAAGGCCGCGGTGCGGGTGGCGCGCGCCGCCCTGTTTCCGCTGGTCTCGGGCTCGCCTTCGGTCACCGGTTCACAGGCCTCCTCGCGGCTTTTGGCCCAGCCCTCCAGCCCGGTGGGGACCTACGCCATTCCGGTGAGCGCTTCGTACACCGCCGACGTTTGGGGAAGCATTCACCGCAGTATCGCGGCCAGCGCGAATACGGCCCAATCCACGGCGGCGCTTTTGGAAAACGCCCGGCTCCTCTATCAGTCCGAGCTCGCGATGGATTATTTTCAATTGCACGGGCTGGATGGCGATGCGGCACTGCTGCAACAGACCGCGCAGTCGTACCAGGAATACCTGTCGCTCACGCGGGTCCGCTACGCCGGCGGCGTGGCATCGGATTCCGACGTGGCCCAGGCCGAAACGCAGCTCTACACCACCCAAGCCCAGTTGATCGATGTGCAAGTGCAGCGCTCACAGGCGGAACACGCCATGGCGATTTTGATCGGCAAGCCGCCGGCGGATTTATCGATCCCTCACACGCCGATTCAATCCGCGCCGCCGCCAATCCCCGTGGGGTTGCCCTCGGCCCTGTTGGAGCGCCGCCCGGATATCGCCGGAGCCGAGCGGCAGGCCGCCGCCGCCAACCAGCAGATCGGCATCGCCAAGGCCGCATTTTATCCGGCCCTGACGTTTGCCGCCTCGGCCGGACTCCAATCCACGAGCTTCATCAATTGGATCACCTGGCCCAGCCGTTTCTGGACCATCGGCCCGCAGCTGGCGCAGATCCTGTTCGACGCCGGCAAGCGCAACGCCCAGTTGGACCAGGCGCAGGCGGGCTACGATGCCACCGCGGCGGCCTACCGGCAGACCGTGCTGACCGCCTTTCAGCAGGTGGAAGACAACCTTGCGGCCCTCCGCGTACTGGCTGACGAGGCTGCCGTACTGGCGCAGGCCGTGAAGTCGGCCAAACGCTCGGTTACGGTATCCACCGCGCAATACAAGGCGGGAATCGCCAGTTACCTGCAAGTGATCACGGTGCAGAGCATCGCGTTGCAGGACGAGCGCTCCGCCGTCGATGTGCAAACCCGCCGCATGACGGCCAGCGTGCTGTTGATCGAAGCCCTGGGCGGCGGATGGGACGTCTCGAAGCTGCCGACGCCCGAGGCGGTCGCCACAAAGTAGCTGCGCCCGAGGACGACTTCGGCAAAGACTGCTGAGGGGCACCGGTTCTGGCAACCGGGTGCTGCCTGCGGTAGGCTCAAGGTTTGGATGGAGGTTGCATGAAACGTTCCAGCCGTACCTGCCTGGCAGTGGGCTCATTGTTTTTGTCGGCGGCCGCCTGCGTTCTGGCGTTCCAGCCCGCCGGCGGATACCATCTTCTGAAGAAGATTCCTTTCGGCGCAGCGGAGGGCGGCGGCGAGTATTTCGACTACATTACGTTCGATGCCACGGCACGCCGCGTCTACCTCTCGCACGGTACCGAGGTCAAAGTGCTCGATGCCGATAGCTGGGCGCCGGTGGGCAATATTACCGGCTTGAAGCGGAGCCATGGAGTGGCCCTCGTTCCAGAACTGGGCCGCGGATTCATCAGCGATGGGGACCTTGCCCAGGCCGTCATCTTCGATCTGAAGACCCTGAAGACCACCGGCCAGGTAAAGGCCGAAGCCGACGCCGATTCCATCCTTTATGAACCGGTATCCAAGCGGATTTTTGTCTTCAACGGGGATCCCAACAGCTGTACCGTGATCGACCCGGCCAACGGGACGGTGCTGGCCACTCTTCCCTTGGGCGGCGCTCCCGAGCAGGCGGTGGCCGACGGTAAGGGCATGATCTACGACAATCTCGAAGACAAGAACGAAGTGATCGCGATTGACTCCCGCACCTTGAAAATCACGGCGCGCTGGCCGGTTTCTCCCGCCGGGCAGCCCGTCTCCATCGCGATGGATCGCCAACACCGGCGGCTCTTCATTGCGGGCCGGAATCCGCAGAGTCTCGTGGTGATGAACGCCGACAATGGCAAGATCGTCGGCCAGGCTTTCCCCATCGGCGCCCGTGTGGATGCCACCGTCTACGACGCTGCCACCGGAATGGTGGCCGTTTCGACCGGCGAGGGCACGATCCACATATTCCATCAGGACTCACCGGACCAGCTCAGTCTGGTGGAGACGGTGAAGACCGAGTTCGGGGCGAAGACCATGGCGCTCGATCCGAAGACGCATAACCTCCTGGTGGACACAGCGGATTTTGAAGCGGTTCCGTCTGCCCCCGCGAAGAAGGGGTCGCCGCAGCGCAGACCGATACCGGGAACGTTCCACCTGCTGGTTTATGGACGCTAGCGGCGGCGCCCTTTCCGGGCGCCCGCTCGCCATCGGCGTCGATTTTGGCACGACAAACAGCTCCATCGCGCGCGCCGGCGCCTCAGGTGAAATCGAGCTTGCCCGTTTTTCGGCTGCGGGCGGCATGACCGATGCCTATCGTTCGTTGCTGTACCTCGAACAGCTGCGCGATCGTGGCGCGATCAGGATCAAATCCTGGAGCGGCCCGACGGCCATTGAGGAGTACCTTTCGGCCGAGACGAAGGGAAGACTGGTGCAATCGCTCAAGTCATTCCTCTCCAGCCGCAGCCTCAGGAGCACAGACGTCTTCGGAAGGCGTCTGACCCTGGAGGACCTCATCGCGCGGATTCTGCGGGATCTGCGGGAAAAGGCGGAAGCTCAATTCGGTGCCAGGATTCACACCGCGGTGGTTGGGCGGCCGGTGCGATTCGTCGGCGCCGATACGGAAGAGGACAGCCGTTTTGCCGAAGAACGCCTGCTGGCCGCCTTCCACCTCGCGGGATTCGAGTCCGTTGAGTTCGAGCTGGAACCGGTGGCGGCGGCGTATTACTACGAATCTACGCTGGATCACGACGAACTGATTCTGATCGGAGACTTCGGCGGCGGCACCAGCGACTTCTCCCTGCTGCGCGTCGGCCCCAGTATCCGGAAACGAGGCAGAACTGCCGGGGATCTGCTCGGCAACAGCGGTATCGGCATCGCCGGCGACGCCTTCGATGCCAGAATCGTCCGCAACCTGGTTTCCCCGGCGCTGGGACGCGGGTCTTCGGCAAGGTCGATGAACAAAGTGCTTCCGGCCGTTCCCAACTGGGTCTACGCCAAGTTGGAGCGCTGGCACCACCTCTCGTTTTTGCGCACCAGCAGTGTCATCAACATGCTGCATAGCAGTATTGCGGAGGCATTCGAACCCGCAAAGATCGAAGCGTTGATCCACTTGATCAAAGAAGATCTCGGATACCACCTGCACCGATCGGTTCAAAAGGTGAAATGCGATCTGTCGGAGAATGAGGCGGCGGCGTTCCGGTTTTCCGATGGCGTCATCGAGATCGAGGCCGCGGTGGAGCGAGCGGATTTCGAGGATTGGATCGCCGAGGAACTTGGGCAAATTGAGGCTTGCATCGACTCCCTCATCGCGACGTCGGGAGTCGGAACCCGGGATGTGGACATGGTGTTTCTGACCGGCGGCTCGTCGTTCGTGCCGGCCGTCCGGCAGATCTTCGAAACCCGTTTCGGCGGCGCCAGGATTCGCACCGGTAATGAGTTCACGTCAGTCGCCCGCGGCCTGGCGGTGAGGGCGGCGGAGCGGCACGACTCGGGCAAAAAACATTTTTCTCTTGACAAGTAATTACAAATTGCAATACACTAATTGCAGATTGCGATAGTTCGCGAAAGCCGCTGGAACACTTCGGCGGCCGAACGCGTAATCTAGAGGAGTACGTTTGCCCAACTCTATGACACCTACAACCAGCCCGAACCTGGGCCACATACACTCACTTCTGGCGGAGCGGGGATACGAAGTTTCCGAACCGGCTCCCGACACCATCACCATCCGGGAACTGGATAGCGGCGTCTCCCTGCAGGCCGTATTGGAAGGCGA
>OCZU010001653.1_pt1 | contig 14492 bp, 12 predicted proteins | sample 1539001 | NCBI WGS metagenome assembly OCZU01 (sample SAMEA3539306, study PRJEB22396) | soil metagenome | biome: tundra; feature: field; material: soil | place: USA | collected 2010-05 | depth 0.15 m | reverse complement strand
TAAGGCGCAAGACCCAGAACCAATCGAGCGGCCAATGAGTCATCCGCAGAAAATACCGAAGCCACGAGACTACCCCCGCCGCGACGCGCCAATGCGATCGCATCCTCCGTATCAGCGTACGGCAAAAGGGTCGCGACGGGCCCAAACGCCTCGACATTATGAACCGCACGCGCGGCATGCGGGTCGCGGCACAGCAAGAGCAGCGGGCCGACGAATGCACCACGCTCGCGGTCCGCATGGGCGATTTCGAAATGATCCACGCTGCCGCTCGCGATGGTGGTTTCGTGCCGCAATTCCGCGACGCGAGCCAGCACGTCGGCACGCTGCGGCATGCTGACCAAGGGGCCCATGCGCACACCCTCGACGCGAGGATCTCCGACCGTAATCTTTTGCAGCGCCATTTGCAAAGCCGCAACGACGTCGTCCGCGACAGCCTTGGGTACGAGAGCCCGCCGGATTGCCGTACATTTCTGACCGGCTTTGACGGTCATTTCGCGGGCCACCTCTTTGACGTATAGCTCGAACTCCGGCGATCCCGGCACCGCGTCAGATGCCAAGATGCTGCAATTCAGCGAATCGGTCTCCGCGATGAAAGGCACCGCGTGACGAACGATTCTCGGATGCACTCGCAAGCGTGCCGCCGTCTCCGCCGACCCGGTAAACGCGATGCTGTCCTGACAAGTCAGATGATCGAACAGGTCGCCGACGCTTCCGCAGACGAGTTGCATCGCGCCTTCGGGCAGTATCTTCGACTCGATGATCCGACGCGCAACGAGCTCGGTCAGATAGGCGGTCGTCGTTGCGGGCTTAACAATGACCGGCATTCCGGCGAGGATCGTTGGGGCCAATTTCTCGAGCATGCCCCAGACCGGGAAATTAAACGCATTGATATGCACGGCCGCGCCTTCACGGGAAACGTAAATATGCTGGCCGACGAAGCTGCCGCCTTTGGAGAGTCCTTCTACGGCCCCGTCCAAGCAAACACGGCTGTTCGGCAATTCGCGTGAGCCCTTGCTTGCGAATCCGAATACCGTGCCGATACCGCCATCGATGTCAATCCAAGAGTCGCTCATTGTCGCGCCCGTGCAGTAAGACAGCTCGTAGAACTCCTGTTTCAATGCGCTAAGATGTTTGGCGATCGCCTTGAGCAGGCTTGCGCGCTCGTGAAACGTCAGCCGCCGAAGCGCAGGCCCCCCGACTTGCCGCGCGTGCAGGAGCACCTTCGCAAAATCGATACCTGACGAGGAAGCCTCGGCAATGACCTCGCCTGTCGTCGCATCGTGCAATGGCACACCTTGGTCGCGCCCGCTTTGCCACCTACCGACCACATAGCTTTCCAATTTCATGTATTAGCCCTCGGGTGAGGACGGCTGCCGGCCCCACGCGCTAAACGTCATTCCCTTGTCTGCCAGTTCGATCAGAAGCGGCGATGGCACCCAGTAGCGTTTGCCGTGGATCTCGGCGAATTGATGGATACCGGCGAGCACGGTCGATGGACCAATGGAATCGGCATAAAAAAGAGGCCCTCCGCGATAGCGAGGAAAACCGTAGCCATTGCACCAGATTGCGTCGATGTCTCCCGATGAACGCGCAATGCCGTCGGCGAGTATCTGCGCGCCTTCATTGATGAGCGCAAAGAGGCAACGGTCTCGGATCTCGTCCCCGGCGATCGCGCGACGCTTGACTCCAAGACGGATCGCCTCCGCCTCGATCATGGCTTCGACTTCCTGCGCACGGCTGGGGCGCCGCGCCCCTTCCAAATAGGCGAAGGCGCCTGCGCCCGTCTTTTGCCCAAGGCGGCCCGATTCGACCAGCATATCGGCGACACGGTAGTAGCCGGGGTCATCCGGCAAATCGTTGCGCTCGCGACGCACACGGTAGCCCACATCGAGTCCCGCCAGATCGCCGACTGCGTTCGGGCCCATGGCCATGCCAAAGCGTTCCATGACTGCATCCACCTGCGTGGGCGTCGCGCCTTCGATCATCAGGAGCTGATTTTCGCGGCCGTAGGCATACAGCATTCGATTACCGACGAATCCGAAGCAATTGCCGACGACAATACCCAGCTTGCCCATGCGCTTCGTGACTTCTTGGACCGTCGCAATCACCTCGAGAGCCGTGGCCTGTCCGCGTACGATCTCGACAAGACGCATGACGTTCGCGGGACTGAAGAAATGCATGCCGAGTACGTCGCCTGGCCGGCCGGACGCTGCCGCGATTGCGTCAATGTCGAGCGTCGAGGTATTCGAGGCCAATACCGCAGCCGGTCGGCAAATCCTGCCCAACGCGGCAAACACTTGCTGCTTGACGGCAAGATTTTCAAAGACCGCCTCAATCACGAGATCGACATCGGCAAGCGCCTCGATCCGATCACGGCACACTACGCGATCCAACACCATTGCCGCCGCCGCTCGATCCAAGCGTCCCTTCGCAACCGAGCTCTCCAGAGTGGAGCGCAGACGTTCCATGCCCGCAGCCAACGCCGAACCGTTGGAATCAACGAGCAAAACGCCGTATCCGGCGGCCGCCAAACTGATTGCGATACCGGAGCCCATCGTACCCGCACCGAGTACCCCGGCCCTGGAAACCCGGCGCGGCTGCGATGCCTGGCGCGTACCGCGTTCCGCAAAGAACAGGTGTCGCAATGCGCGCGAGGAATCTGAGCGTCGACACTCCTCAAAACGCAATCGACCGAGCGCAAGCCCGTCATCGAACTTCAAGACCAGCGAGGCTTCCACGCACTCGATGATCGCGTCACGGGACTCGACACCCGGGAACTTGCGTGCGGCGATCGTTCGCTGCTCCGCGACGCTCTCCTGGGCGGGTGCGCCGCCGACAACGCTCAAATCCCGTACCCGGCGCGGAGGTCTGCCCGACGCGCCGATCTCTCGGGCCGCTTGAAGCGCGCTCGGCATCAGCGCCGACTCATCGCAAACGCTATCGACGATGCCGAGCGCGAGCGCGCGCTCGCAAGAAATCGGATCCCCGGAGAGCATTAGTCTCAAGCTCTCGAGCACGCCAATGAGTCGCGGCAAGCGTTGTGTGCCGCCGGAACCCGGCAAGAGACCCAGCCGGATCTCGGGCATGCCGAAGCGCGCCTTCGTTGCGGCGACTCGCGTGTGACACGCCAGCGCCAGTTCGAAGCCACCACCGAGCACCGAACCGTGCATCGCGGCAATGACCGGCTTCGCTGAGGCTTCGATGCGCTGCAGGACGTCGTTGAGCAGCGGTGAGCGCGCCTCTTGATCGAATTCTAGGGATTCGGCGCCAGCCACAAAATGCGCGCCGGCGCCGCGGATGATCATCGCCTGAACGTCCGGCTTCTGCTCGGCGGCGAGGACCGCATCCAGCAGGGCGCTTCGCAGGGGCTGCGAGATCGCGTTGACGGGTGGATTGTCGATCGTGAGTACGACGATGGCGCCGTGTTGCTCGCTCGTTATCGCACCCGCGTTGATTCCTCGATCGCTCATCGAGCGCGTTCGATGACCATCGCGATTCCTTGCCCCACGCCAATGCACATCGTGCAGAGTGCTCGACGACCGCCCCCGCGTTCGAGCTGATTCAACGCCGTCGTCACGAGTCTCGCCCCGCTCGCCCCCAATGGATGACCGAGCGCGATCGCGCCGCCCTGCGCGTTGACATTCGTCGCATCATCGGCAAGTCCGAGGCTCCTCAGTACCGCCAGCGACTGCGATGCGAACGCCTCATTGAGTTCGATGATATCGAAGTCGGTGATCGCCAAGCGCAGCCGGTCCATCAATTTGTGGGTTGCCGCAACCGGTCCCATTCCCATGATTCGCGGTTCTACGCCGGCAACCGCGGTACCGACCACTTTCGCGCGCGGCTTGAGCCCGTAGCGCACGGCTGCTTCGGCACTCGCAAGCAGTAATGCGCAGGCGCCGTCGTTGACGCCCGACGAATTCCCGGCGGTCACCGTACCTCCTGCACGGAACGGCGTCGGCAATTGCGCCAAGGCCGCAAGACTCGTTTCGCGCGGATGTTCATCGGCACGAACCACGCTGACCTGTCCTTTTTTCGCGGCAATCGCCACGGCAACGATTTCGAGGTCGAAACGACCTGCGGCTTGTGCCGCCAACGCTCGCTGCTGACTTCGAAGCGCGAAGGCGTCTTGATCCTCGCGCGATACATGAAACTCCGCAGCCACGTTCTCGGCGGTCTCCGGCATCGAGTCGACGCCGTATTGTGCCTTGAGCAGCGCATTGACGAAGCGCCAGCCTATCGTCGAGTCGAACATCTGAGCGTCGCGCGCAAAGGCGGTGACGCCTTTCGACACGATGTATGGAGCGCGGCTCATGCTTTCAACACCGCCGGCCAGAACGACGGTCGCCTCCCCCGCCCAAATCATGCGTGACGCGGCCGCCACCGCGTCGAGACCGGATCCGCAGAGTCGGTTCAGAGTGGCGCCCGGTACACCGACCGGTAGGCCCGCAAGCAGCGCACTCATGCGCGCAACATTGCGGTTATCCTCGCCCGCTTGATTCGCGCATCCTAAAATGACGTCGCCGACCGCCGCGGGATCGAGCGTCGCATTACGCCTAAGAATCTCACGCAACACGATGGCGCCCAGGTCGTCGGGCCGCACCGCCGAGAGTGCGCCACCATACCGGCCGATCGGCGTGCGGATTGCATCGCAGATGAACGCTTCGAACATACGCTGAGGTCCTCTAAATGCCCTGCTGGGATTTTCGTAAACGCGAGCATCGGCCGCGAAAGTGGGCGAGCACCGCGTCGGATGAATTCGTGACGACGACGTCATAGAGACCATGGCGATCGGTTCTCGATACAACGCTCGCGCTGGCGGTCAATCGCTCGCCGCTGTGGGCGGGCGCTAGAAATTCTATGCTAGCGCCGGCCGCGACCATTGCCTCGCCATACGAATTGCATGCAAACGCAAACGCGCTGTCCGCAAACGCGAAAATGATGCCGCCGTGACATATACGGAAGCCGTTGACCATGTCCGGGCGAACCGTCATGGCGACTCGGACATGCCCCGGAATCACGTCCACCACCTCGAATCCGAAGCTCTGTGACGCCCGATCGGTGCGAAACAGGGATTCGACTGCGTCCTTCGCCGATTGCAAGGCGGCGTCGTTAGTCCCGGTGATTTGATGAGCCACGATCAATGGCCCTTGAATACGGGTACGCGCTTGTCGCGGAACGCTGCGACGCCTTCGGCATAATCGGCCGACCGCCCGAGATCGCGCTGCGCATCGCGTTCGACGTCGAGCTGCTCGGCCAGCGTATGCTGCCAGCTTAAGCGAATCGCCGCCTTGGTCCATGCGAGCCCGCGCGTCGGCGCGACCGCCAACTGCCCGGCGAGTGCCTCGACCGTCGATACCAATTCACGGTCGTCGACGCACTGCCAGATCATTCCCCACGCCGCCGCCTGCTCTGCTGGAAGCTTATTGCCCAACAGCGTCAGTCCCAACGCACGCGCGCCGCCAACCAGCCGCGGCAGCGTCCAAGTACCGCCCGAATCGGGCAGCAAACCGAGTTTGGAGAACGCTTGCACGAAACTTGCCGAGCGCGCCGCGATCACGAGGTCGCAGGCAAGCGCAATGTTGGCGCCCGCGCCGGCGGCGACGCCGTTGACCGCCGCAATCACCGGCATCGGTAAGCTTTGCAGCGCCAGCACCAGCGGCTTGTAGTACTTTTCGATCGACTCGCCAAGATCGACGGCTTGCCCGCCGGGCGCCACCGCCCGATCGCCGAGATCCTGACCCGCGCAGAACCCGCGGCCGGCACCGGTCAACACCAACACGCGGGCGCCGGTGCCGGCAAGACGCTCGAGTGCATGCTTCACTTCAGCATGCATCTGAACGTTGAAGCTGTTGAGCTTGTCCGGCCGGTTTAAGGTCAAGCGACCGATTCCGGCGTCGACGCCGAATAAAATGGTTTCGTAGCTCATGGCGACTCCCGGCAACTTCACAAGCGGCGGCTATTTCTCGTCATAACTGATTTCGAGCGTGGCAGTCGTCGGCCGCGCTTGGCAACACAGCACGAATCCCGCGTCGATCTCCCAGGGTTCGAGCGCGATATTGTGCGTCATCGTGGCCGCGCCCTGCCTGATCCTGGCGCGGCAAGTCGCACAGATGCCCGAGCGACACGAAAAAGGCAGGTTCAGTCCGGCTCTTTCCGCAGCGGCCAACACGGACAGATCACTCCGTGCCATTTCGAACGTGCGGCGCCGACCGTCCATGGCGATCGTGATCGTCGCCAAGACCTCTTGGGGCGCGGTCGCGACGGCCGCATCTGCCGCAGGAGTTGCCGCCGGGCGTTGCGTGCCACTCGCAAACCGCTCGAATCGAATCGTCGCATCCGGTTGCAGCAGTTTGATCGCCTCGCGAACCTCATCCAGCATGCCGCCGGGACCGCAAATCAGGTATTCGTCGGCCGACTTCAGTTCGACGATGTGCTGCGCCAATTGGCGCAGCTTATCGGCGTCGATACGGCCATTGAGCAATTCGGTGGCCTGCGGTTCGCGGCTCATGACGAAATATACCGAAAATCGGTCGACGAACCGGTTCTTCAACGCCAGCGTATGCTCGAGAAACATCGTGCGCGACATGCTGCGGTTACCATAGAGCAGCGTGACCCTGCTGTGCGGCTCGCGCTCGAGAATATCCGTGCTCAACGACAATACCGGCGTGATGCCGCTGCCCGCGGCAATCGCCACATAGGAAAATGCGCGTGCGGGATCGACCTGGGTTCGAAACCGACCCATGGGCGTGCCGACCTCGAGCGTATCGCCGGCGCGCAAACGAGTCGCGATATCGCCGGACACTAGGCCACCGGACTGGATTCGGATCCCCAGCTTGAGCCCACCCGCACCCGGCGGCGTGACGATCGAATAGGTTCGCCGCTCCTCGCGTTCGCCGATGGTTCTGCGCACGGTCACGTACTGACCGGCGTGGAATGCAAACGCGCTTTTCTGCGCCGGCGACAAATCGAGCGTCACACAAATCGCGTCGTCCGCGATCGATTCGATCGAGGACACTTTGAGCGCGTGGAATTCAAGCATGCGCGGCCACTAGATGCATTTGAAGTATTCGAAGGGTTCTAGGCACGCGCGGCAACGGTGCAGCGCTTTGCAGGGCGTCGAACCGAATTCACTGACGGACTCCGTGTCAATCGAGTGGCAGCGCGGACACGCCACCGGTCGGCTCGCGCGCACCACTTCCCGCAGCGACGATGTGGTCCGTTCCGGCGGAACGATTCCGTAGAGTTCGAGCTTGCGCCGGCCCTCCGCGCTGATCCAATCGCTGGTCCAGGCGGGGGCTAGAACCTGCGTGACCACGAATTTTCCTACTTCCGCGGCCGTTAACGCGCTTTCCACCAATTGCCGGATCACTTCGGTTGCGGGGCAGCCAATGTAGGTTGGCGAAAGCCCCACTTCCAATGTTAGGTCGGGCCGCAGCCGTACGAAGCGGATCAGACCGAGATCCACGATGCTGATCGCGGGTATCTCCGGGTCCTCGACGGCGGCCAGTGCATTCCAAGCGACCGGCACCGGGTCGACTTGCTCGGCGCTGCTTGAGTTCACCAACGCGCGCCGGGGTAGGTACGCTGCATATGCTGCATTTCGGCAAGAATGTAGCCGAGATGCTCGCTGTGCTGGCCGCGTTTGCCGAACCACGCATAATGCCGCTCGCCCGGCCGCACCAGCGTCGCCTCTGCCAACAGCGCATCGATGCGCCCCGACCATGCGGCCTGAACCACGTCCAGACGCGGCGCAATTCCGTTCTCGGCCATCGTGCGGTCCAATTCGTCTTCCGCGAACAGTTCGGTGGTGTAAGGCCACAGCCGGTCGATCGCCGCTTGCATGCGCGCATGGCTCTCGGCGGTCCCGTCACCGAGGCGAATCAGCCATCCGCCGCTGTATCGCAAGTGGTAGCGGGTCTCTTTGACGGACTTCGCGGCAATCGCGGCCAAACGTTCGTCGGATGACGCCGCCATGCGCTCGTATAGTTCCGTCTGAAACGCATCGATGAGCACCTGGCGAACGATGGTCTGAGCGAAATCCTTGTTGGGCTGTTCGGCGAGCACGGGATTCACGTACTCGGTATGCTCGCGCAGAAACGCGATCGCATCCTCGTCGCGGCCGCGTCCCTCGATTTCCCCCGCATACGTGAACAGCAGCCGCGCCTGGCCGATCAAATCGAGCGCGACATTGGCCAATCCCAAGTCTTCCTCGAGGGCCGGAGCGTGACCGACCCATTCGCCGAGGCGCTGGCCCAGTATCAGACTCAGGTCCGCGAGTCGCAAGACGTAGCGGAACAGCGAACTCGCTTCGACCCCGACAGCGGTCGCGCTCACAGCGTCTTGACCTCGGGGGGAATATCGTAAAACGTCGGATGCCGATAGATCTTGTCGCGTGCCGGCTCAAACAAGGATTCGGATTCTCCCGGATCTGAAGCCGTAATATCCTTGGATCGCACGACCCAGATGCTGACTCCCTCCTCGCGCCGCGTGTAGAGATCCCGCGCATGATCGATCGCCATGCGCGCATCGGACGCGTGCAAACTACCGACATGCTTGTGATCGAGTCCACCGCGGGCTCGAACGAAGACTTCGTACAAGGGCCATTGTCGATTATCTTCCATCGTCTGCTCCGGTGATCGTGCGGCCCGCTCAGGCCGCGAGGTCGGTGCCGCGTCGCTGTTGTTTCTCCGCATACGCGGATGCGGCATCGCGAACCCAGGCGCCCTCGGCCTGCGCCTCGCGGCGTGCGGCAAGGCGCTCCGCATTGCAGGGCCCGTTGCCTTTGAGCACGCGTTCGAATTCGGTCCAATCGATGGGGCCGAAATCGTGCCGTTGCTCGGCTTGGTTCCAGCGCAACAAGGGATCGGGAATCGTCAATCCCAAAAAACGCGCCTGCGGTACCGTAAAGTCCACGAACTTTTGCCGTAGCTGATCATTGGAAAATCGCTTGATCTTCCAGCGTTGCGAATCACTGCTATGAATCGAGTCGGCGTCGGAAGGACCGAACATCATCAACGCCGGCCACCACCAGCGGTTCAGAGCCTCTTGCGCCATGCGCTTTTGTTCAGGGCTGCCCTGGGCGAGGTGCAGCATGAGGTCGTAGCCTTGGCGCTGGTGAAAGCTCTCTTCGCGGCAGACACGCACCATGGCCCGCGCGTAAGGACCGTACGAACAGCGGCACAGCGGGATCTGATTCATGATCGCGGCCCCGTCCACCAACCAGCCGATCGCACCGACGTCGGCCCACGTCGGCGTTGGATAATTGAAGATGCTCGAATATTTGGCCTTTCCCGACAACAGCTGATCGACCAACTGATCGCGGCTGACTCCGAGCGTCTCGGCGGCGCTGTACAAATAGGCGCCGTGGCCGCCCTCGTCCTGGACCTTGGCGATCAGAATGGCCTTGCGCTTGAGCGTGGGTGCGCGCGTGATCCAATTGCCCTCGGGCAGCATGCCGACGATTTCCGAGTGCGCGTGCTGGGAAATCTGCCGGATCAGGGTATTGCGATAGCGCGCCGGCATCCAATCCTTCGGTTCGATCTTCTCCTCGGCATCGACGCGCGCGAGAAATCGCCGCTCCAGCGCACTTTCGTCTGTGGCTACCGCGGGATCGGCATTCTGCGCATCGAGCCCTTGCGTATACATGATCGCCTCCACAGGTTGCCGGCGTCGCTATTGTGATACAGAAATGATTCTGATTCAATGTTTTCTGTGTCATACCCGCAAGACCTACCGCAGCTTCCAGAATGACTCACCAAGCATCGAGCGTTGTGGCTAGGCTCGTCGCGCGCTTCCGGCGCCAGCGCCCGCTGCGCGCAGGATCACTGATCGTGACGATTTTCGGCGATTCCATTCTGCCGCGCGGCGGAGCGATCGCGCTCGGCAGCCTCATCGAACTCGCGGCTCAATTCGGGCTCAATGAGCGCCTCGTCCGTACCGCGAGCGCGCGCCTGGCCCAGGAGGGTTGGCTCGAAAGCCGCCGGCTCGGCAAACTCAGTGAATATCGACTCACCACCGACGGCCGCGCGCAGTTCCTCGATGCGACGCAGCGCATTTACGGCGAGGCTGATGGTGCGTGGTCCGGCCGGTGGACGCTAATCGTCGTACCCGCATTGCGCGGCTCGCAGCGAAAAGAGGTCCGCAAGGAACTCATTTGGGCCGGATTCGGCGAAGTATCACCGGGCGTCTTTGCCCACCCCGAGCTGACGCTGCCGCCGCTAAGGCCACAACTGCGCTTATCACGGCTGCTATCGAGCGTATTTCACTTTGAAGCCCGCCTCGCCGACGATGATGCATCGCAGCGACTCGTGGCCCTAGGCTGGGATCTTAAGGAACTGGGCCTGCGCTACAACCGATTCGTCGAGCGATTTGAACCCATCCGTGCATGCTTGCAGCGGCGACCCCCGATGGATCCGCAGCGCTGCTTCATCGCTCGCACTTTGCTGATTCATGAGTATCGTCGTCTGCACCTGCGCGATCCCCTGCTGCCTTCCCGACTACTGCCGGACGAATGGCCCGGTACGAGAGCCGCTGCATTGTGCCGTGATATCTACGCGCGCGTATTCGTTGCCTCGGAGATCTACCTGAGCGACAGGGCCGCGACGATCGGCGGCCCATTGCCGAGCGTGGATGCTTCGGTGATGCAGCGTTTCGGCGGGATTACCCTCCGGTAGGCTATGAGCGACGGCGGTCGATGATCCGTATCGCCTTGCCCGTCGATCGCTCGATACCACCGGGATCGAGCACCCGTACCGTTGCACTGATGCCGACCAGGGACTTTACGCTGTGCGCGAGATTGCGGCTCGAGGTCTCACGCGCTTCTTGATTCATGAATTCGCTGGACCGGCATTCCACGGTGATCGTCAACGTGTCGAGATTGCCCGCTCGGTCGATTTCCAACTGATAATGCGCGGCCAATCCCGGCGTCCGCAATACCTGTTCTTCGATTTGCGAAGGAAACACGTTGACCCCGCGAATGATCAACATGTCATCCGTGCGGCCCGTGATCTTGGCCATGCGCCGCATCGAACGCGCGGTTGGCGGCAGCAGCCGCGTCAAATCCCGCGTGCGATATCTAATAATCGGCAGAGCTACCTTGGTTAGGGATGTGAACACGAGTTCGCCTTCCTCGCCGTCGGCCAGCACCTGGCCCGTGTTCGGATCGATGATCTCCGGTAGAAAATGGTCTTCCCAGATGACGGGACCGTCTTTTGACTCGATGCATTCGCAGGCAACTCCCGGCCCCATGACTTCGGATAAGCCGTAGATATCCAAAGCATCCAACCCGAATCGCCCCTCAATGGCCAAGCGCATTGTCTCGGTCCAGGGTTCGGCTCCAAAGATGCCGATGCGTAATGACGACTCATGCGGGTCGAGTCCCTGACGCGCGAATTCATCGGCGATGTTAAGCATGTAAGAAGGCGTAACCATGATGATGTCGGGACGCAAATCACGGATCAGCTGCACTTGCTTCTCCGTTTGGCCGCCCGACACCGGAATTACCGTGCAGCCGAGACGCTCCGCTCCGTAGTGCGCTCCCAATCCACCGGTGAACAATCCGTAGCCGTAGGCCACCTGAACGACATCTCCGGCACGTCCTCCGGCACCCCGAATGGAGCGCGCAACGAGACCTGCCCACGTGTCGATATCGCCGCTCGTGTACCCGACGACGGTCGGTTTTCCGGTCGTGCCGCTCGATGCATGAATGCGCACGACGCGTTGTCGGGGCACCGCAAAAAGGCCGTACGGATAATTATTGCGAAAGTCTTGCTTGGTCAACAAAGGAAATTTTGCAAGGTCTTCCAGCGATCTCAAATCAGCCGGAGTGACACCCGCGGCGTCGAACGCCCGCCGATAATGCGCAACGTTTTCATACGAATGCCGGACAGACCATTTCAAGCGCTCGAGCTGCAGCGACCTCAATTCATCGACACTGGCACGCTCGATTGGCTCAAGATCCTGTGATACCGAATGCATCTACGCGGCATCCTCGGCCCAAGTCTCGAGCGTCTCGACGACATGAGACAAGAACGCGTTTGCCTGAAACGCGTCCAATGCGCGATGGTCAATCGACAAGGTCAAGTAGCACATTGAACGCACGCTGATGGACTCGACACCATCCACCGTCACCACACATACCCTGCGCTGCAGTTTGCCAACGCCTAAAATCGCGACCTGAGGTTGATTGATGATGATCGGTGCCGCGAGCAGACTGCCGCTGGCGCCATGATTGGAGATCGTAAACGTGCCGCCGCGCACATCGCCCGGCGCCAACTTGCCTGCTCGCGCCCCCTCCACCAGCTCGCCCAAGCGTCGCGCGATGCCGAACAGATTGAGCCCCTGGGCACGGTGTATGACCGGCACGATGAGACCGTTGTTGCCGAGCGCCGTGCCGATCCCAATGTTTACATCTCCATGCAGCTCCAGCGCATCTTCGTGAAACGTCGCGTTGACCTCCGGAATCGCACGCAGCGCGCGCACACATGCACTGATGATGTAGGCGGTCAGCGTCAACCGTGCGCCGCGCGCACGGTGGTCCGCGGCGTGGCGCGCGCGATGCGCGAGCACGCGCGTGAGATCCGCCTCAAACAGCGTCGTTACGTGGGGCGCTTCCAACAGGCTCTTGGTCATGTGCTCGGCGATGCGTCGGCGAATCGGCGTGTGCGGCACGCGGGTGCTCGCGATTGTGTTGGACTCAAACGGGGTCTCGGAGCCGCCGGAACGAGTCAATGCCTCGCCGGCAATTTGCGGTGAGCTGCCGTTCGCTGTGGGCGGTGAATGAGGTCTCGATGCGTGCATGCGATCCATACCGCCGGTTTGCGCGCGGCGGGTGACGTCTTGAGCCGTGATCCTGCCGTTGCGGCCACTGCCGGGAACGTCGTCCGACGTGAGATTGTGTTCGGCCAATAGCCTGCGTACCGAGGGACTCAGGGATATTTTGCGGTCCGGGCTTTGTTTCTCGAGCGGTGTTGCGACTGCCGGGCGCTCGCTGACGGCCGCCGCCGCATCAGCGATCCCAACCGTGATGCGCCCCAATACCTCACCGGGAATGACCTCTTGATCGGATTGCTTGAGAATGTCGGTCAGGATACCGCTTGCTGGCGAGGCAATTTCAACGGTGACCTTGTCGGTCTCGAGTTCGATCAAGGGTTCGTCTCTTGCGACCGAATCGCCGACCGACTTACACCACTTCAAGACAGTGGCCTTCGTGCCTTCTTGATTCGCCGGCGCGGTGACGTCCGAAACGCTTGACATGGTCAGATCGCAACCAGATCGATGATGGCCTCGGAAATGCTCTGCGCGCTCGGCAATACCGCGTCGAGTAACACGGGGCTATGCGGGCTCGGCACGTCGGGTACCGCGAGCCGCTCAATCGGCGCATCGAGATCGAAGAACGCATCCTTCGCCAGCACCGCCGCAATCTCAGCGCCGAATCCGGCCGTGATCGTGTCCTCGTGCACGATGAGGCAGCGGCGGGTCTTGCGTACTGACGCCAGCGTGGCCTCGCGATCCCATGGGGACAGCGTTCGCAGGTCCAGCAAATCCGCCGAGATGCCGCTCTTGTCGATGGCCGCTTCGCATCGTTCGACCATTGCGCCCCAGCTAACCACCGTCACCTGGGTTCCCGAGCGCAGTAGGCTCGCGTTTCCGAACGGGACCACGAAATCATCGCCCGGATAGGCTCGACGCGCCCAGCTCCCATCGAGCAGTGACCGATGTTCGAAGAATATCGTCGGCTCATTGCCGCGCAATGCGCTGCGCAGTAAGCCAACCGCATCTTGCGCGTTGGACGGCATGGCGACTCGCCAGCCGAGCCCATGCACCCATTGAACTTCGTTCGATTGACTGTGCCAGGGGTCGCCGCATTTGAAGAATCCGCCCGGGATCCGCACGACCATGGGTGCGGCGAATCGATTGGCCGTGCGCCAACGCATCGTGCCGCAGTCATTGAGCTGCTCCGCAGCGGGGTCGGCGTATTTGCGAAATTGGATCTCGGGGACCGGCATGAGCCCGGCGGCCGCCATGCCCACCGCTCGGCCAATGATCCCTTCTTCCGAGAGGCTGGTATCGAAAACGCGCGCTTCTCCAAACTTGTCCTGCAATCCCATCGTCGCCGCATGCACGCCGCCTTTGCGGCCGACGTCTTCTCCAAAGACGAGAACGCGTGAATTGATCTCGAGTTCGTGCTCCAGCGTACGGCGTACGGCTGTCAGCAGATTGATGCGCGGGCCTTCTGGGCGTGCTTGCTCGGTGCCTGGCACGGGATCGATGCCTTCGGCCAACAAGCCTCCCTGCCGTTGAACGTCGACGGTCCCGTCGTTTGCCAGCTCCGTGAATAAATAGCGCTTTACGCCGCGTGGATCCGGTGCTGCGCGTCGCTCGACGCGTTGTAAGGCTAGTGCGACCGCGGTGTTCGCTTCGCTGACCTCGGCATCCCACTGCGTGCTCGTGATCAGCGAGGGCACGATCTGATCTCGCAGTCGTTGAAA
>OCZU010001651.1_pt1 | contig 14502 bp, 15 predicted proteins | sample 1539001 | NCBI WGS metagenome assembly OCZU01 (sample SAMEA3539306, study PRJEB22396) | soil metagenome | biome: tundra; feature: field; material: soil | place: USA | collected 2010-05 | depth 0.15 m | reverse complement strand
AGGCGTCAGCCTGGCGCGCCGGCCGCCTCGTCCGCGCCGCCGCCAGGGTGCCGCGCCGCCGCGGCCTTGTCGGCCCGGCCGACAAGGAGGTCGAGCAGTCCGCCGCCGCGCAGGCCGAGCAGCTCCCAGGACCGGGCGATGCCCACCGCGAACAGGATGAACACGAACTTCGCGGCCTGTGCCTGCGCCCCTGCCGTGCTGCTGGTGATGAAGGAGGTCGCGGCCTGCGCGGCGTAGCAAGCGAAGATGAGCGACAGCAGGACCGGCCACCGGTGGCTGAGCCTGCCGCTGGACCGTGCCCGCCATAGCCGGATGATCAGCCCGACGGTGCTAGTCAAGCCGAGCAGCCCCAGCGCGAGCGCGGCGCCCGGCGTGCCGTTTCCTGGCAGCAGGCCGGCCATGGACAGGAACAGGGCGTCGACCAGGGCGGTGAACGCGGTGGCCGCGACCGCCTGGTGCTCGACGGAGTCCCGCGTCGCCTTGAGTCGTTCGGGCGTCACGGACAGGGCCACGAACAGCAGCCCGACCAGGGCGCCGGCCACTCCGGCACTGCCAGCGAAGAAGCTCGTGTAGGACGGCACGGAGACGATCATTCCCGTTCCCGCCCCGCCGGACCACGCCCGCGGACAAAATGCTGGCAGCGCGTGCCGTCAGGATGACGCATGACCGGGAGCAGGCCCGGAAATCATGCCTGGGCTAGGTGGATCTCATGGCGAAGTTGAAAGACCTGTCCATAAGGACGATTGAAGACATCTATCATGGCCGCCACCGCGAGGCGTACGCGCTCTTCATGGTCGGCGTTGCGCTCGTGGCACTGGGGTTCGCCGATGTCCTCAGCATCAAGGACCTGATGAGTGCCATGCTGCTCGCGCTGAGCTTCCTGGTATTTCATACCTCGGTCGAGGCTCCGGACCCCAAACCATCACTTGACCAGGTGCTAACTAACCGGGACAGCTTCGGCTCATTCAATAAGCTGCTTCCGGGCGTGCGCGACCTGAGGGTCTACGGTCCTACCGCATTGGCCGTGGTGATGAACGCGGCAGATATCCGTCGTTTCGTGCTAACCCCTGGGGGCTCGGCGCGGGTAATCGTGCAGGACGATAACCCGGAGGCGCTACGGCTGACGGGCATACAACTCGACGATAACCTGGACTTGGCCCGCACCCTGCAGAGCTCGGTGGCTGCCCTGGAAAGGATGCAGGCAGAATCCGGGTTCAGCTACCGGCGGCTGCCGGTCAATCCGGGGTTCAGCCTGATCATCGTCAATGCCAACGACCGGCGGGGCTACGTTATCTTTGAGTCGCATGGATTCAAGGACGAGTATTACACCGACCGGATGCATATCGTCATCAGCAGAGCCGACTCACCCCACTGGTTTTCCTACTGGGTCATGCGTTTCGAGGCGATGTGGAGCGCCGCCGAATCACCGGCACCGGAAACAGCTTCCTGACCAGAAGCTTTGCCCGCTGACGGCTCACCGTGCCCGCAGCAGGGCGACGGCGGCAGCAGCCCGGGCTCCGATGTCGTAGCTGAACGTCTTCGGGATGAGAGTGCAGTCCTGGCCTGCCGTGGAGAACGTGTATTTCTCGCTTGATTCACGGACGGAGGTCATGAAGCGCCGGGCTGTCTCATGGTCAGACTCGCTGACGAGAGCGGCGGGACCGTAGAGCACGAGTTTCTCCGGGTTAGCGAGATTCAGCACGGCAGATATGGCTCGGCCGAGGGCGCCGCCAGCCCGGTCAAGGGCGGATCGCGCGTGCTTGTTGCCTTGCTCGAAGTGCGCGACGACATTGGACAAGTCCGGCGCGTCGGGCCCCTCGTGACCGGCCAGTTCAGCGAACACCTGGCTGATCGCGAGCGTGCTCGCCACGCTATCCAGGCACCCGGCGTTGCCGCACCGGCACTTGCGGCCGTCCGGCTCGACGACGATATGGCCGATCTCCCCGGCCATCGCGTGAATGCCGTGTACGAGTCGTCCGTGCGCGATGAGGCCGCAGCCGATCCCTTCGTCGAGCACGATGGCAGCGAAGGAGTCGGACCCGCTGCCCGCTCCGAACGCGTGCTCGTACTCGGCGATGGCGTTTGCGTCGTTTTCGATGACGGTCGGCAGCGCGGTAGCTTCGCTGAGCGCCTTCCCGAGCGGGAAGTCCTTCCATCTCTCTGCGGGTTCGTAGTTCGGTGCGTACACCACCCGGCCGCTCTGAGTGGACACGTGGCCGCCGATCTCGACGCCGAGGCCGATGCTGTCGGGCTCGCATTCGCCGGCTCCAGGAGTCTTGGCGATCAGTTCGCGGGCCAGTTCCACCAGCCGCGTCACTTCGCTGCCGGGTTCCAGCGACGGCGCAAGCTCCTGTTCTTGGAAGGCGAGTTCCCGCGCCTGGTCGTCGACGAGGGTGGCGACCAGCCGGCGCGGGAGAATCTTCACGCCGACCGCGAGCCGCAACGGCCGCTGGCCATCCGGTGCATTCTCGCCGAGTAGGCCAGCTCTGGAAAGGTAATCCCGGCCGCGCGGGCTGATATCCCACGCGTTGCGTCTCCATTCCTTACGCCGCCAGACGACCCCTGCCGCGAGCAGCCGGCGGCCTATCCGGCTGGCCTCAGTCTCGTCGACGCCGAGCTGCGCGGCGATCGCCTGATTCGACAGCCCCGGCTGCTTCGCGACGCCAAGCAGGAACCGGGCAGCATGTGTTGACGGATCGAGGCCGATTTGCAGGGCAGACGGCAGACGGCGCAGGGCCCAGTGAGTGACGTCGATCATGCCGAGAAGCCGTCCGCGTTGCTCAAGCTGATCGGCGCTCGGCGTCTCGACGGCAACCTCGCGCCGGTAGAGCCACTGCAGGCCGTCCTGTGCCGCCTCCAGCGAGGCCTCGTCGCCTGCCAGGGAGGCATCCGTCACCAGCATGCCAAGCGCGTTGAACTGGCCCTCGCCGATGAGCTCGGCCTGCTCGGCGGTATCGATCACGCGCCGTACCTCATGCTGGCGGTCGCGGCCGGCTGCATGCTCTTGCTGCCCACGGCTCTCGGTCACGGTGCACCTCACCACGAGGAGGAGTTCATGTAGCCATCATGTGTCACTGTCAAATGAATGTCAAGTGATGCGATGTCGTAGAGGCCGCTGATCATGGTAAGCGGGCCGGGCGGCTGGACGTCCGCTGGGTGGTGCGCGGCGGTGACGGCTGCGCGGGCGGCTGAGGGCTGGTCACGGCCTCATTTGCCGGGGCGGGCGGGCCGCGATTGTGCGGCAGCTGGCTCGAACAGTCGGCTGCGTACTGCGCACTGCAGTTGATTGCCTTCTGGCGGCCAATCGGAGGAGGTGGCGTCGTATAGTGTTCACCTGTCTGTTTCGACCATCTTGGGGGCGGCGGCATGCAGAGACAGGCATCGCCAGCGGACGGCTTACCGGGCTCCTACTCGACCGATCCGGCCGATCTGTTCACTCAGCTATACGATCAGCTTCCGGACGGGCCGTTTCGAAATCGGCAGGCGGTGAACTGGGACCGCAACCCGCAAGTAACGCAGCAAGCCGAAGATGTCCGCGAGTCGGTCCTAGAGCAGGGCGTCGTGAGTCCCGGGCTGCTCGAGAAGATCTTGGACGGGGCCGGGCATCGCGGCGTGTTCACCGTGCTCCGCGGCCTGGACTGGGCGCTGGCGCACGTCAATCCGTTCAGCCCGGTTTTCGATTACGGAAGACTCGCGCCGCTCGCGACGCGATATGCGGAAACGGCGCAACTGAACGATCCCGCCGTGACGGATGGGGCGCTTCTTCCCCGGTGCGCCTATCCCGGCAGGCCGCGCGGGAGCAGCAGCAAGGCCTTGTTCTTCGGCGTGCACCGGGTGCCTGCCGAGACCTGGCGTCAGGTCAAGTACGAACGTATCAAGGCTCGGCATGAGCCGCATTTCCGCCCCGATCAGCCAGTAGTTGTCGGTTGCGCGCCGATTCTTGAGTCTTTCGACGATCTTCAGCTTGAATTCTCAGAAGAGGACGGCAACTCGGTTTTCCGCCTCGGGCCGGTGGACTCACAGCAGCTTCGCGCTCGCATCGATGCTGTGATTATGAAGCTGGACGAGTCGGGCGCACAGATCGGAGTCATGCCGGAGGGCGCGCTCTCCGATGCCCTGCTCGCTCACTGGAAGAGCGTCGGGTACGCGACTGCCGAACGCGGCAAGCCGCTGCGCTGGCTCCTCGTGGGCAGCGGACCCCTGGGCGAGATCGATCCGCCGCCCAACCGGGCCGTACTGCTGGACCGCTGGACGGGTGACAGCCTGCTGGCCCAGGACAAGCTCTCGCCCTTCACGCTGACCGCTGAGCAGACGAGTGACTGGAAGCTGGCTGACCGGCCCATCAACGGCGCGGCGGCGGAGTACATGACACAGGGCTCGGCGGTCAGCGTCCGGGAATCATCCCTCGGACGGCTTGCCGTGCTTATCTGCGAGGATCTGACCCAGTCAGACGGGTGGGAGCGCGAGCTCCTGGCATATGGGGTGTCTCATCTGCTGGTACCCATCTTCTCTAAGCCGATCATGCAATATCGATGGGAACAGACAGCAGCCGAGCGCCAGGTCAACAACATGGGCAGCTGGGTCGTCATCGCCAACAGCCTGGTAGTGGACCGTGCGCTGGGCAATTCGCTGCCGGCCAGCGGCCGGCATACCTGCCTCATCGCGGGCCCGGGAGACTCAAGCCGGGCGAACTACCGGTACAACCTGCAATTCGGCACGGCCGAGACGGGTGACGAACTCGGCCGGGTCCTGCTCGACGGAGTCCTCGGGTTGCCGGCGGTACGCACAGCGGCGGTCAACGACGCCTGGTTCGGGAACAGCGGGCGCGCGCGAGGCACGTGAGTCAACCGGACGTCTCGCCGGTGTGCCGAATGGCCGCCACATAGCTGAGCCCCTGGGCTCCGGTCCCAGGCGGCGGGTAGTGCTCACGCAGCGTGGCTCACACGCGATGGCGTGGAGGCACCCGATCCGCCTGAAATTCCAGCAGTCGGCTCGACCCTGAGCGGAGCCAGGTCGCGGCGTTGGCGCCAGGAACGAGACGGCGATCTTCCTCGCGCTCGCGCTCGCTCTCGCCGGGTTCTGCGTCTGGTGGATCCGCCGCCGCCTCTCTGACCGCCGGCCCGGACGGTGAACACCTCGGCGCAGGACTTCCTCAGGCCGGCCGGGACATCGGCTGGCCCTGCCGGTACATCTGCGGCGGCTTGTTGCCGGCCGACTGGCCGCCGTCGATCGGCAGCACGGTCCCGGTGACGAATGACGACTGCTCCGAGCAGAGCCAGAGCACGGCGCTGGCCACCTCGGCGACGGTGCCGGTGCGCCGCATCGGCGTGGACAGCCCGGCCAGCCGCTGGGCCTCGGCGCCCGCGGCCGCCAGGTGGCGGGTCAGGATCGGGCCGGGCGCGACGACGTTGACCCGGATGCCATGGTCGGCGTAGTCCAGCGCGGCGACCCTGGTCAGCCCGATGATCCCGGCCTTGCCGGCCACGTACGCGGCGAGGTTCGCGGTGGCGTTCAGGCCGGCGATCGAGGCCATGTTCACGATCGCGCCGCCGCCGGCCCGCAGCATGGCCGGGATCTGGAACTTCATCCCCAGGAACGTGCCGCGGATGTTGGTCGCGATGCCCCGGTCGAACTCGCCGGGGTCGATGTCGGCCAGCGGCGCCGGCAGCGGCCCGTCCGTGGCGTTATTGAACGCGGCGTCGAGCCGGCCGTACGTAGCCAGCGCCGCGTCGACCAGGCTGCGCATCGATTCGGTGTCCGCGACATCGGTGCGCACGGCGATCGCCCGGCCGCCGCGGGCCTCGATGCGCTTCGCGACGGCCTGGAGGGCTGCCGCGTCGCGAGCGCCCAGCACCACCGCGGCGCCGGCGTCCGCGAACGCCTCCGCCGTGGCCGCGCCGATTCCCTTGCTCGCGCCGGCCACCAGGGCCACCCGGTCCCGCATGGTCAGGTCATTCATGCCTTCTCCGCTCGCTCCGAGACTCGTCTCGCCTCAGACGGTAACGTTAGATATCTAAAAGTCAGATGTCAAACGATTAGATATCTATCGAAATGTGCTACCCTGCACGCCATGCCTCGTCCCGCGCGCCAGCCGATCGGCCTGCACCTTGCACAGGTGGCAAAGGTCATCAGCCGGGCCTTCGATGACGCCCTGGCTGCGGCGGGCGGGTCGCGGCCCGCATGGCTCGTGCTGATCTCGCTGAAGAGCCAGCCGCAAGCCAGCCAGCGCGAGATCGCCGACGCCGCCGGGATCCAGGGGGCCACTCTCACCCATCACCTGAACGCGATGGAGTCGGCAGGCCTTCTCACCCGGCGGCGGGATCCGGCGAACCGCCGCGTCCACGTAATGGAGCTCACGCCGCAGGGCGATGCGCTCTTCCTCCGGCTGCGGGACGCAGCCGGGGCCTTCGACCAGCGGCTGCGCTCCGGGCTGTCGGACCGGGACGTCGCCCAGGCCGAGGAACTGCTGACCCGGCTGCGCGCCAACGTCTGACCCGGCTGCGCGCCAACGTCACCTGACGAGCGGCGGCGCGCTCGCGTGCGCCCGCTCAGGCAGTCACCGGTCAGGGCCAGGCTCGATGCGGCTACCCTGTCCATGATCCGGAAGGATTTGCCGTGCTGGGTGACGCGAATCCTTCCGGATCATGGCGGGCCGGTGAGGCGGGCGCCAAGGCCGCTGCCCCGACGCAGGACGTCTCCAGCGCAGGCGCTTGGGGCGTCTGCGCTGCGATGTGGCGGCCAGGCTCGCCGCCAGCACGCCGCAGCAGACCAGCAAGGCCCCGCCGACCTGCAGGAGGCTCGGCCGCTCGGCAAGCACGACGGCGGCCAGCAGCATCGCGGCAGCCGGCTGCAGGAGCAGCAGCAGCGAGGACACCGCCGCCGGCAGCCGGGGCAATGACGAGGTGATCAGCAGCCAGCCGATCGTCTGGCTGCTCATCGACAGCAGCAGCAGCCAGCCAAAGGACGGCCACGGGATCTCCAGCTGCAGGCCGCCGAAAACCAGGCCGAGCAACAGCCCGCCGAGCGCGGCGCCCGCGGTGGCCTCCGCGAGCGGCCCGGCGACGTGGGGGGTGCCGGACGATGTCCGGCGCAGCACCAGCAGGAAGCCGGCGTAGGCGAGCGAAGTCCCGATCCCGTACACGATGCCGGCGGCCGGGTGCGTCCCGGCCGTGCTGCCGTCCGCCAGGCCGGACACCAGCACGACGCCGGCCATCACGACGGGCAGCGCGATCAGGAAGCCGCGCTGCGGGCGCTCGCGGAACAGCAGCCAGGCGGCGAGCGCGACGAACAAGACCTGCAGGTTGCCGAGCACGGTGGCGACCCCGGCCCCGACATCGGCGATCACGTGATTCCACAGCACGAGATCGACGGCCAGGAACGCCCCGGCCAGCACCGCACCGAGATGCGCTGCCAGCTGACGGGGGCCGTGCCGCCGCCGCTCCGCCGCGGCCAGGGTCACGAGCACGGGCAGCGCGAGGAAGCAGCGGTAGAACACCACGGTCGCGGAGCCCGTGTCGGCCAGCTTGACGAGGACAGCGGAGGCGGAGATGCAGGCCGCGCCAAGGGCCGCCAGCAGGATCGGCCGCCGCCCCGCGATCGCCGGGCGGCCCCCGTTGCCTGCCGGGCCCGCGCCGTTGTCTGTAATGACCGTCCTGGCGTACGGTACTGACATGCCGTCAACCCTACGAGAGCGGCCCGACAGGAGTCAAAGCGGTTTTGGTGCTGACCAGCTGGAGGCGCTCACCGCGTGCGTAGAGCTGATCAACACCGGCCGGTCGGGTGCTGGCGAAGAACTGAGCCTGCCGGACGTGGCTTCGTTCGGCCGCCGCTACGCATTCCACGGCCGTGCCGCCGCCCCGGCGGACGTCCCGCGGCTGCGCGCGCACCGCGCCAGGCTTGACGCCATCGTCGTTGCCTGCGAGGCGGGCGACCATGCGGCCGCCATCGAGCTGCTGAACGCCCTGCTCGCGGGGACCGGGGCGATCCCGCAGATCGTGGTGCACGACGGCCGCGGCCCGCACATTCACGTGTCGCGGCCTGCCGCGCCGCTGGCTGACCGGATGGCCGCCCATTTCGCCATGGGCCTTGCCGGGCTGGTAGTGGACGGCGAGGCCGACAGGCTGCGCAGCTGCGCGTCGCCCGCCTGCCGGGACGTCTTCGTCGACCTGTCCCGCAACCGGTCGCGCCGGTACTGCGACAGCCGCACCTGCGGCAACCGGCTGCACGTCGCCGCGTACCGTGCCCGCAGGGCGGCCGCCGGCTAGTGCCACGCCCGGCCTGTGTCAGTGCCCGGCTAGCGCCACGGCAGCCGGTCAGTGCCCGGACAGGGACACCCTGGTGGCGGCGAACCGCGCTTCGATGGTGGCGGTCAGTTCCTGGGGGACGGGGTCAAGCGACGGCACGTCCGGCTCGTCACCGCCGCGGCCAGCGGCTGCCGCTATCCGGGTGCCGGTAAACCGGAAGCCCGCGCTGTCACCGCCGCCGCCGCCCAGGAGCCCGGTGTCCGCGATGTGCTCGACGCTGTGCAGCGAACCGCCGAGCGCGGCGGCATAATCGTGGCCCTTGCGGATGGCTGCCTGGATGGCGGCGGCACGCACCTGCGGCCAGGCGGGGTTGTCCCAGTCCACATGCCAGCTCACCTCCTGCACGTCGACGGCCTCATGGGCGGCGAGGGCAGCGCCGAGCACGTCCAGCAGGCCGAAGTCGCGGACTGTGATCATGACCGCCACTGTCGCCGTCACCTGTCCGGTCGGCTCGTAGCGCCCGGTCTGCTCGTCGTGGTCGCGCTCCACGTGGGTCGTCGCCGACTGCGCCGACCAGGTCAGCGGACGGCGCTCGGTGCCCGCGCCGAGCACCACTCCGCCCAGTGACGCGAGGCCGGCGATGAGGCGGTCCAATGCAGCCGCCGCGGCCCGGAGCGCCGCCGCCTTGGAATCCCGGGACAGCGCGATCGCGCTGCCCAGGATGACGTAGTCGGGCGGCACCGTCTGCCGGGCGTCGCCGCGAACCGACAGCAGCGGACCGGTCGGGTCGCTCATCGGATTCTCCTTTGGCGCCGCAGGGTCACCGGGCAGGCCAGGCTCAACAGGATAGTCAGGCACGCCGGTACCGGCAGACCGCGATCGGCGTGAAGACCGCGAGCAGCAGCGCTGACCAGGCGAGGGCGAGCACGACGTCGCTGCCGGACCCGAGGATCAGCGAGCGGACGGCGTGCACCATCGGCGAGATCGGCTGGTACTTCGCGAACGGCTGGAGCCAGCCCGGCATCGTATCGGCCGGGACGTAGGTACTGGAAATGAACGCGAAGACGAAGGCGATCAGCGAGAGACCCTGGGCGGCCTGGGCGCTGGCGGCGAACAGGCCGATGACGATGAAGACCAGCGTGAAGACGACCCCGTAGACGAAGCACAGGCCCAGGGCAGCCAGGCCGTCGAGCGCGGTCCCGCCGAGCCGGAATCCGAAGAGGAAGCCGAAGGCGGCGGTGGTGACGATCGACCACGCGTTCGTGGCCGAGTCGGCGAGCGTGCGCCCGAGCACGATGGAGTAGCGCGGCACCGGCAGCGAGAGCAGCCGGCCGGTGAAGCCGCCGGCGTGATCCTCGGCCACCGCGACCGCGACACCACCGCCGGTGAAGAGGACGATCGTCGCCACGTAGCCCGGCACGAGGTAGTTGACGTAGCTCGACGAGCCGGCCTGGATGGCGCCGCCGAACACGTACCGGAAGCTGAACAGGAACAGCGTGGACTGGACTACTCCCATGACGACCAGGCCCGGGGTCCTGATGTATTTGCGCAGCGCCCTGCGGCTGACCTCCAGGGACGCGCGGGCCGCCCCGGGCGGGCTGGCCGGGCGGGTAACGGCAGGGCGGGCAGTGGTCTGGGCGGTCATCACGGGCTCCCGTGCTGGGTGCGGCCGGCCACGGCGGGCGTGCCGGGATAATCACTGGTACCGGAGTGGCCACCGGTGAAAGCGTGGTGAGTAGTGCCGGGGTGATCACCGGTGCCGGGGCGGTTACCGGTGAGGGTCAGGAAGGCCTCGTCGAGCGTCGGCCTTCGCACGCCGATCTCGTCGACCGCTATCGCCGCGTCGCCGAGGCGGCAGATCACCGTCGCGAGCTCACTCGCTCCGCCGGTGGCCGGAGCGCTGGCGCGGCGGCCGCCCCGGTCCAGCCGGGGCGGGTTCGCGGTGACGCGCTCGAGAACCTGGCCGGCGGCATCGAGCCGGGCCGGGTCGGCGACGGTGACCTCGATGACGTCGCGCCCGGCGCTTGCCTTGAGCTCGCCGAGCGTGCCGGAGGCGATGGCCTGGCCGTGGTCGATCACCACGACGTGGTCGGCAAGCTCGTCGGCCTCGCCGAGGTAGTGCGTGGTCAGGAGCACGTCGGTGCCGCCGGCCACGAGGTCGCGCACGGCCTGCCATACCTCGCCCCGGCCGGCCGGATCGAGGCCGGTCGTCGGCTCGTCGAGCAGCAGCAGCCGCGGCGCGCCGACGAGGCTGGCACCGAGATCGAGCCGGCGGCGCTGGCCTCCCGAGTAGGTGCTGCACCGCCGGTCCGCGACCTCCTCCAGGCTGAGCTGCTCGATCACCGATGAGGCTGCCCGCCGGGCTGCGTCCTTGCGGTGCCCGAAGAGCCGGGCCGTCATCTGCAGGTTCTCGCGGCCCGTCATCGTGGGCTCGACCGCGGCGAACTGGCCCGCCAGGCCGATATCCCGCCGGACGCTGACCGGGTCCCGCAGGACGTCGCTGCCCCGCACCCGCAGTTCGCCGCTGGCCGGCCTCAGCAGGGTGGCCACCGTCCGGACGAACGTGGTCTTGCCGGCGCCGTTCGGCCCGAGGATCGCCAGCACCTCGCCGGGCGGGGCGATCAGGTCCAGACCGTCGAGCGCGGTGACCTTGCCGAACCGGACGGTGAGGCCGCGGGCCTCCAGGAGCGGCGTCTCCTGCGTTGCCGTGCTCATCGCGACGGGTCGTCGATCACGGGGAAACGGCCCTCCCGGCGGGCCTGCCGCGCGTCGGCAAGGTACTCGCGGCTGCACATCGCGGACAGGATGGCGATGCCGCCCCGGTGCAGCCGGACCTCGGCATGACGCATCTCGCTGAGGAGCACGATCCGGCGCCCGCCCGCGGCGGCCGTGTCGGTCCAGTCCTTGACCCGGCACCGGCCGACCCGGCGGACATCGTCGTGGTCGACGATCGCGCCGTCCGGCACGAGCAGCTTCACCGCGGCATGGTCGATGTCGAGCTGGATCTCGATGTCTCCGGCCGCCAGCCGGGGCGAGCGCAGGTCGAGCAGGACGCTGCCGCGGGAGGCCCGCACGTCGAAGCGGCGCGCGGTGGTCCAGTGTCCGAGCTTCTTGGCGGCGCGGTGGTGCACCCGGATCCGCTCCGTCTGGAGAGCCTGGGCCTGCGGCGCCCTCGTGGTGCCAGTCGTCTCGGTGGTCATCTCGCTGTTCCTCCCTGAGCTGTGCGACCAGTGGTTAGTCGCTCAGGAGGATAGTTGTATAGAGACTAGTTGCATGTCAATTCATCTTCTCTGCACTAGTAATAAGATGACTAGCAAGATCTCCGAGAGAATCCTTGAACTACTAGTAGGATGGCAACTAGTACACTGGCGCCCATGGACCCCAAGTTCCGCCCGTCGCCGCTCGCCCTGGCCGTGCTGGGCCTGCTGTGCGTCGGACCGCTGCACCCTTACGGCATGCAGCGCCTGATCAGGCACTGGGGCAAGGACAAGGTCGTCAACGTGGGGCAGCGCGCGAACCTGTACAAGACGATCAAGCGGCTGCACGAGGCCGGGCTGATCGCGGTCCGCCAGACCGAGCGTGACCAGCAATTCCCCGAGCGCACGGTCTACGAACTGACCGAGGCGGGGCGGCGGGAGCTGCAGGACTGGATGACCGGCATGCTGGCGGCTCCCCGCAACGAGTTCCCGCAGTTCCCGGCGGCGCTCTCCTTCATCATGCTGCTGGCCCCGGAGGACGCCATGGCCGCGCTGGAACGGCGGGCTGTCGTCCTCCGCGAGAACCTGGCCGGGCTCGAGCACGATGCGCAGAATTTCTCAGGCACCCTGCCGAGGGTGACGCTGCTCGACGACGAGTACCTGCGCGCGGTCACCGCCGCCGAGCTGAGCTGGGTCAGCGGCGTCATCGACGATCTGCGGGCCGGGTCCCTGCACTGGGGCGAGGAGCTCTTCGACCTGGCGGCGGCCAGCCTGCCGGACTGATCACCGCTGGCGCGGGCCGGCCCGCGCCAGGATGCTCCCGGGCTGTCGATGGCCGCGGGGAGTCCCTGGCTGCGGGCCGGCGGTGGCTGTTACCTGACGATGTGGCTGTTACCTGACGATGTGGCTGTTACCTGACGATGTGGATGACTCGCTCCATGCCGAGCCTGGTGTGGTCGCGGCCGTCCTGGGTCTCCATGAAGCAGGCCAGCACGTACCAGCCGCGGTGATGAACGACGAGCTGCTGGTGGGCCCCGTGCGACAGCGGCCCGGCGAACGTGCCGGTGCCGGTGGCCAGGTGCCGCGCCTTGCCCTGCCTGCCCTCGTGCAGGTACCGGGCGATCTTGCGGGCGTTCCGGTGGCTGCTGGCGGTGGCGAACACGATCATGTGCACCAGGAACCCGTGGTTCGCGAACCGGACCAGGTCACCGCGGTGCAGCGTGCCGGGCCCGCGGAAGCCGAACTCGATCGCGGCGATGGTCGCGGCCGGGCGCGGCAGCACCGCCGGATGCTTCGCGGTGGCGATCTTGAAGGTGGTGAACGGCCATTTGGCCGCGTTGCTGCGGACGGTGTCGAAGGCGACATACTGGCCGGCCTTCAGGTTCGCCTGGATCCGGCTGGTGCCCTTATTCGCCTGGGCATCGGTCACGATCGCGGCCGTGCCGTCGAGGTTGTTCGGGTCACTCGCCGCGCCGCTGTGCAACAGCGCGAAGAACTGCGCCAGGGTGACACCCGGGTCAAGCCGGACGAAGATCGGGTCACCCTGCGGCTCCCTGGTGACCGTCGAGACGATCCGCACCCCGCCGGACTGCAGCGCGCCGCTGACCGTGATCTTCTTGCCGTTCATCGCGACATTGATCCGCGGCAGCGACGTGGCGGGCGCCGCACCCGGGGCCCGGGCGAGCCGGGGGCGCGCGGTCGAGGCGTTCGCGGCGACGGTTGATACCGCGACGGTTCCCGCAAGGGCGGCGACACTCGCGGCGGTGAGACAACGCTTGTAATGCATCTGGTTCCCCCTCGCCGACAGCGACCGTGCTGCCGGGTGTGATTACAGAATGTGACGCAACGTAGGTATCGAGTTACTGCCGCGCAACGCTACCTGTGCGCAGGCCGTCACCTTCGGTGAACAGCCCGAATGCCCGGTGGCGTTTCCGCTCCGGGCACCTGCCCGCCTGCCGCCAACGAGGGTGGCGGACCCGGTCAGCGCCCGGCCGAGCTCTCGGACAGCGGGGCGACGTAGGGCCTGCCCTCGCGCCACGCGGCGATCTGCCCGGGACGGCCGTAGTCGCCCAGGTAGTCCTCGACCCGGCCCCTGACGTGGTCCCAGACGAGCACGGGCTCGAACAAGCCGCCGGCCGGCCCGGCGAACGGCTCAAGCGGCCCGACGACAGCCGCCAGGCCCGGGTAGCAGAACACGGCGGTCGACCGCCGGGTCCTGGTGCCGCCGGCCACCACGCGATGCCGGCCTGCCCGCAGCCGCCCGCCGGTCCACCGGGTCAGCAGCATGCCGGAGAACACAAGCAGGGCGCCAGGCACGAGCGGCACCGGGAGCCAGCTGCCGTCCGGAAGCTGGCCCTGCAGCCCCTGGTAGTCGCCCTGCTGGCGCAGCACGGTCAGCACCGAGTCGTCCGCGTGCTCCAGCAGGAGCAGCTTGTCCTCGTCGCTGCCGGTGTCCGGGTAGGACCAGGCCGGGTAGTCGTTGGTGGTGAGCCGCAGATGCGGGAGCGCCCCGAGCCGGAACGTGTCCGCGGGAACGCCCAGCGCCCTGGCGTACAGCCTGAGCACCCGCCCGGCGAGCCGGCCAGCGGCCTCGATGTAGCGGAACGTGGCGCCGCGCAGTTCCGGGTCGTCCGGCGGCCAGACGTTCGGGTGCCCGAACAGCCCGGCGTACTCGGCGGGAACGCCCGCCGCCAGCGCATCCGCTGGCGTATCGAATTGCGCCACGTTGTAGCGTTCAAGCTCTAGGCGACCGAGGTCATCCGGCCACTGCCGCCATCCGCGGTAGGGGTGCCCGCCTGGGCTTGCCAGCCTGGCCTTCTCCGGCCTGGGCTGGCCGAGCAGGCGCGCGATCCGCTGGCTGTACCCGTCGAGCAGGTCCGCGGGTATCCCGTGATTGACCACCTGGATGATGCCGGTCTGCTCGGCTGCCCTGCGGACGGCGTCGAGCAGCCCGGCCGGGGCGCCATCGCCGAGCGCAGCTTCCAGGTCGACCACCGGGATCTGATCTGCCATCTGCCTGAACCGCCTTCCTTGCCGGGCCCGAGCGGCCTCCTCAGCATCGT
>OCZU010001650.1_pt1 | contig 14506 bp, 10 predicted proteins | sample 1539001 | NCBI WGS metagenome assembly OCZU01 (sample SAMEA3539306, study PRJEB22396) | soil metagenome | biome: tundra; feature: field; material: soil | place: USA | collected 2010-05 | depth 0.15 m | reverse complement strand
ACGATTCTGAACACGGCCGTCCCCGCCATCGCGAAGGCGCTCGCCGTCGCCCCGCTCAGCATGAAGGCGGTGTTGTCGAGTTACACGTTGAGTCTGGCCGTGTTTATTCCGATCAGCGGCTGGATGGCCGATCGCTTCGGCACGCGCCGGGTGTTCTCGTCCGCGATCGGCCTCTTCACCCTGGGATCGTTTCTCTGCGGCATTTCGAGCAACATTCACGTTCTCGTCGCGTGCCGCATCCTGCAAGGCGGCGGCGGCGCCATGATGCTGCCCGTGGGCCGGCTCACCATGGTGCGGACGTTCGCCAAATCGGAACTCATCCGCGCCATGAGCTTCGTGGCCATTCCCGGCCTCATTGGCCCTATGCTAGGGCCCATCGCCGGCGGTCTCATTGTTGGGTACTTTCATTGGCGCGTCATCTTCTTCGTCAACCTGCCGATCGGCCTGTTTGGTTTGTATCTGGTCTATCGGCATCTCCCGGACTATCGTGAAGAACACACCCACCCGCTCGATACCATTGGACTCATCCTGTTCGGCGGCGGTATCGCGCTGCTGTCGTATGTCCTGGAAGTGTTCGGCGAACACACGCTGAGCGGACGAGCCATGGTGGGGTTGCTGGTGATTTCGGCCGGTTCGCTCACCGGTTACGGATTGCGGGCGACCCGCACGGAGTTTCCTTTGCTCCGGCTGACCCTGTTTCGCATTCGGACCTTTCGCGCGTCAGTCAGCGGCAGCTTTTTCACACGCCTGGGTATCGGTGGAATCCCCTTTCTCTTTCCGCTTCTCTATCAGGTGGGTCTCGGTTTTACGCCGATTCAATCCGGCCTCCTCATGATGCCCCAGGCGGTGGCGGCCATGAGCCTCAAGCTGACAATGCCGAAAATTCTGAGGCGCTTTGGTTACCGCGGCGTACTGATTTCCAATACCGTGATTCTAGGTCTACTCATTCTCCTGTTCGCGACCATCGGCGCGGGGACGCCGGTGTGGCTCATCGTCGCGCAGGCATTTGTCTTTGGGTTCTTCACCTCGCTGCAATATACGAGCATGAACACGCTGGCTTACGCCGACGTCACCGAGGAACAGACCAGCAGCGCCAGCACCATCGCCAGCACCATGCAGCAGATGTCCATCAGTTTCGGCGTGGCGACGGCGTCGCTGGCCGCGGCGTTCTTCATTCCCGATCGGTTTCACGCCAGCGCGCCGGAAATGATTCACGGCATCCACCGGGCGTTCCTCGTCCTCGGCGGATTGACCATCCTCTCCGCCATTGTTTTCCGCGAATTGAAAAACAATGACGGCGACACCGTCAGCCAGCACCATGTCGTCCCGCATGCCGGGTGACGACACTGCCATGCGCCGAAATAAACCCGGCAACCAGCCGGATCACCACGCATACACAAATCCATCTCGTTCGAGACGGGTGGTGGAGCGCGGGGCGGCGCTGTCATCCGGCCAGGCGCAATGGAATTCTCCCGGCTCGCTTTCGCGGTGCCGTCCAGCTTATGCTCCGCGGAGGAATGTCGCACCAGCCCGACAACATCTTTGCTGGCACGCAGGTCGTCTCGCTCGTTGAGGTGCGCGGGACGAACAACTCGCTCGTGCATCCGCGCGGCGCGGTCGGCGTGGTCACGCGCACGCCCACTGGCGACCAGAATCAATTTCTCGTCCGTTTCCCCGACGGCTTTGAAGCCTCGCTCACCCGCGGGCAACTCGAAGTGTTGAAACGCTTCAAGGATCGCTTGGGTAATGGAGCGCCGAACTCCGATTCGGCACGCGCCGGGTCGGAGACCGGCGCTCCGTTTGAGTTGGAGCAATCCATCATCTACCGCTGCGTCGTCGGCGCGCGCGCGTAGGGACTGGACAATGACGAATCCGACACCGACCGGCGCGGTATTTATCTTGCGCCCGTCGAACTGCAATGGTCGCTGTTCGGCGCGCCGGAACAATTCGAGGACAACGCCACGCAAAGCTGCTACTGGGAATTGCAGAAGTTTCTCACCATGGCGCTCAAGGCGAACCCGAACATTTTGGAATGTCTCTACTCGCCGATGGTGGAAAAGGTCACGCCCTTGGGAGCGGAACTGGTGGCCCACCGCAAGGTGTTTCTCAGTCAGATGATTTTCCAGACCTTCAACGGCTACGCCATGTCGCAGTTCAAGAAGATCGAGCAGGACATCCGCAATTCCGGGCAGATCAAATGGAAACACGCCATGCACCTGCTGCGCCTGCTGCTCACCGGCGCGGCCACGTTGCGCGACGCCCGCGTGCCCGTGCGCGTCGAGGCGCGCCGCGAACGTTTGCTCGCGGTCAAACGCGGCGAATTGCCGTGGGCCGAAGTGGACGCCTGGCGCAAGGAACTGCACCGCGACTTCGAACGCGCGTTGGCTGAAACTCGGCTTCCAGAACGTCCAAATTACGAGAAAGCCAATGAATTCCTGATCAGAGCCAGGAGACAACAGGCACAATGAACTCCGACCCTCAACTCTCAACCGTCGACCATCAACTCGCGCAGCGCCAACGCCTCGACTGCGAAGCAGCGAATCGCTTCCTCATCGAGACAACCATCCTGGTGCTTGACAGATATTAACCTTAGAGGTTAATCTAAGTGCTCGCGCGTGGAACTCTCATTCGCCAACAGGAAGCTGGCCAAGGAACTGGCGGACGAAAAGTCCATCATGCGGAGCTATGGGGCGGACAACGGCAGGCGCATCTGCCAACGGTTGGCTGACTTGATGGCGGCGGCGAATTTGGAAACGCCGCGGTTTGTTCCGCAATTGCGCGCCCACGAATTGACTGGCGATCGCGTCGGACAGATTTCGGTGGACGTGAAGCATCCATACCGTCTGCTGATTTTGGCCGACCACGACGAGACACCGCGAAAGCCGGATGGCGGGCTAGATTGGAAGCGCGTCACCAAAGTGAAAATCCTCGAGATCGTGGATACGCATTGAACGAATATGAACACAACATTTGAGCCCAACTTCGCGGTTCCGCCTGGCGAGACACTGGCGGAAACGCTCGAAACCCTCGGCATGACACAGGCGGAACTCGCCGAGCGGATGGGCCGTCCTCTCAAAACGATCAACGAAATCATCGCAGGCAAAGCGATGATCACCGCCGACACGGCACTGCAGCTGGAGAAGGTGCTTGGTGTGCCGGCCTCCTTCTGGACCAACCGTGAGCGCCTCTATCGCGACACCTTGGCTCGTCGCCGGGAAACCGGGGAACTGGAACAGCAACTCGACTGGCTCAAGAACATGCCCGTTAAAAACCTCGTTCGAGCCGGCTGGCTTCCTGCCGCAACCGAATCTGTGGATCAGTTGCGGGGGGTGTTAAGCTTCTTCGGTGTAGCGGGCGTTGAGGAATGGCGGGCGCTTTGGGAAAGTCCGGAAGCCGTGTTTCGGCAATCCACTGCATTCACTGCGAATCGTGCTGCTACGGCCGCTTGGCTCCGAAAGGGTGAACTTGACGCGCAGAAAGTAGATTGTGCTCCATTCGAGGAAACCGTTTTCACGGACGCACTTCGAGCACTGCGCGGATTCACTTCGAAGGAACCAGCGCAGTTCGTGCCTGCTCTACGTGAGCAGTGCGCAGCCGCCGGTGTCGCCGTGGTGTTCGTTCCACCGCTGGCTGGCGTGCGTGCCTACGGCGTCACGCGATGGCTGCATTCCACCAAGGCGCTGGTTCAGTTGAGTCTGCGTGGGAAGACCGACGACCACCTCTGGTTCACATTTTTCCACGAAGCCGGTCATGTGTTAAAACACGGCAAACGCGCCGTGTTTGTGGAGGATGGTAATGAGAAAGCGGCGGCTCGTGACCCGCGCGAAGCCGAAGCAAACGCGTTTGCTTGTGATCTTCTGATTCCACCAGCGGAGTATGAGCGCTTGTGCGCGAACGGTGATTTTAGCGTGGCGGCCATCCGCCGCTTTGCCGGACGGATCGGCGTCGCGCCCGGCATAGTCGCCGGACGCCTCCAACACGAACGGAAAGTGCCGTTCTCGCGCGGCAACCAACTCAAACGACGATATGATTTTGGCGGCTGAATCGATTCACCGAACTTGTGAGCACCAAGAAAACGAGGGTCGCCGATACGAAAGAAGTGAAACGATTGAGGGGAGCCATTCATGCATCTCTGAGGGCGCAAGGGTTCAAAGTCGCCAAGGACCGGGTTTCCTTCCGTCAAAAAAATGACAAACGAAGCATTCGCAAGCGACACGAACACGCTGTAGCGAAGAAGGCAGAGTTGGCAAGTCCAGCACTGTCACAGCATGAGGATGAGCTCCTGAATTACATCGCCTCGGGTCATGAACTTGATCCGGCGCGCATCAAACCAAAGTTGGTACAAGTGCAGCCGGACAGCGAGCACTCACGGCTCTTTCGCTACGCCTGTCTGCCTTGGAGTATTCCGATCTCCGACGGCTATGGAAGGCGTCTGCGCTTTCTGATTTTTGACGAAAGCGTCAACAAGTTGATGGGATTGTTTGCGCTAGGCGACCCGGTGTACGCGATCAAGGATAGGGATCGATGGGTCGGCTGGGACGCGATTGCGAAAGCAGAACGTCTCTACCATGTAATGGACGCCTACGTGCTCGGTGCAGTTCAGCCGTAAGTATGGTCTTGGCTGGATGTTTATCAGCCAAGCGCTGTCGAGTCTCCATTCCGAAATTCTCCATCAGCTTCGTATCTCTTTCTTCGGTTTTGGCCTGGCGCTCGGCATGGAATACCAGGCGATAAGTCAACTCGTCGGCGGTAAAGGCCGCGCCATCGAGTTGTACCAGCTCTTTCGAGATCCACACAGTGCCTTCGACATTTCATCGCGGCAATACAGTTTCATGACCATAGGGCCGGTCAGCCCACTTTCATTTGCGGGAACCCCTCTCTTTCTGAACGTCTTCAACACAGTTCAGACATTTATGAAGGAGAACAGCCTCTCCGCGATGGCCGGATTGGAGAAGCAACGTTCTGATGGCCATTGACCCACGCCGTCATCGCATCGTCGCGGCACAGACGTATCCGCTGTTGTTCGCCACCCTCAGCGGCGCGCACCTTTACGGGTTTCCGTCACCGGACTCGGACTTTGATCTGCGCGGCGCGCATGTGTTGCCGCTCGACGCGGTCGTCGGCCTGGATGTCCGCGATGAAACGGTGCAGCAGTCAATGATTGTTCCACCTCACGATGAATCGGAAGGTAGGGCGCGTCACTCCGTGCGCGCCGAACACGGGATACAGGCTGGCGGTGCGCAGGGCCCTGACGCGCCCTACCAGTCTGGCGCGTTGGAGATGGACATCGTGAGCCATGACGTACGGAAGTTTTTCGGCCTGCTGCTCAAAAAAAACGGTTACGTGCTGGAACAGCTTTTCTCGCCGCTCATCGTTCACACGACGCCGGAACATGAGGAGTTGAAGGAGATTTGCTGCCCGAAAAGATTCGACACCTCACCCAACCCTCCCCCCGAGCGAGGCGGAGAGGGTATGCGGAATGGCATTGTCACGAAGCATCACTCGCGTCACTACTTTGGCTTTACAGAAACGCAGTGGAAGTTGTTTCTCAAGGGAGAGCCGGAAACTGTAGCGGCGGTCTGGGACCGTCAAACCGACGGCGCTGACACAGCGCCGCTACAATCGAAATATGTGCGCCGCGTGAAGCCGTTGCTGTATGTCTATCGCGTGCTCCTCGCGGGCATTCACCTGATGCGCACCGGCGAAGTGCACGCGAACCTCGTCACATTGAACGAGGAGTCTTGCCTGCCTTACCTCGCCGACCTTGTAGCGAGAAAACTGGCTGGACCCGAGAAGTCCAAACTGGAGGATGCAGACCTCGCCTTTCACGAGTCGGAATACCAGCGGCTGCGCGGTGAATTGCAGGCGGCGCATGAGGCAAGCCAGTTGCCAGAATTGCCAAGCGAGGAAACGCGCGCGGCGCTCAATGATCTGATCGTGCGGGTTCGTTTGAGGAATCGTGCGTGAAGGTCCTGCAATTCAAACCGCCGCGCTCAGTTTCAATCCCGCCTCACACTGAGAAAGCAGCGACCAGTGCGGGAACAACGCATACGCCACGCCCGGCCCCGGACTTGGACGGTAATCGGCGTATCGTTGCCGGCACAGCGGACATCGGCGCCTACGAGTTCCAAACTCCGGCCTCAGTGATTTCTTACGCCCGGCCCCAACAATCCGGCCTGCCCACCGTGCCGGATGATTTTAAGATGGATTGGTTTGATTGGAGGCTGTATGATGAGGAACGTTCTCGCAAAAATGTGAATTCAGTCTCCGCAAAACATTCCGTGAAACTTGCATTGCTGTCGTTTGTTTTTGCCGGCTCCTTCGCTTCGGCTCAAACCAACCTGGTCGCGCTCACCAACCGGCTTGAGGCCGTTTCCCATTCGCCGGCTGAGCCAATTCAGACTCAAACCAACCAAAGCGTGGTCCTGGCACAGCGCGTTGAAGAGACCCGGGCGGCTTGCATCCAAAACCGCCGCATCATTTGCGGTAAAATCCTCAAAGTCCTGCCCGACGGACTCGTCGTTGACAGCGGATATACGAACCTGATGCGCACGCCATTAAATCAATCCTGGCTCATACCCGGCGCGGCGGAGGCGACGCGCGCCGCCAACCTCGTCGAGGGCAATCAGCCTGATTCTGTTTGTATCGGACTGGTTTTTTTGACCGACTTGCCAAAGGCGCCGGGCGCGAAACCCAAGGTCTTTGACTACGTCAACCTCGAAGCTTTTCCGATGGGCCAGTACACTTACACTTCCGTCGGCGACCTCCGGCGAACTGTCCGAAAGTTTACCACCAAACTGGCGAACGCCGTCCGCTGGAGCTTCAATGAAGGCGCAAACCCAAGCGCACCGGCGAAATGAGGTTTGGATTGCGATCGGCAAAGGACTTCTCCCGCGACGCCCCACGGACGCTGGCCGACTGAATGATTAAACCGGCTTTTGGTCGAAAGGCAGTTTTAAGGGCAATTTCAAATTGCGATTTCACGATATTGTGGCATGATGCGCGATACCATCAAATGATAGAAAAAGCTTTGTCTTGAAAGATTCATGTACTCTCAAGCCCCGCATTCAGCGAATGTAACGGACCGCAGCGGCCGGGGATCACGTCTCATGCCTCCATTGGTTCTGCGTGCAGGCGCGATGGCTTGGTGTCTTCTTTTCCTGGCGCTGGATTCATCTCATGCGAAGATCTTTCATCGCTGGAGTTTCACGGAAACAACCGGCGCGGTGGTGGATTCCATCGGGACTGCCAACGGCACCGTGGTTCTGCTGGGCACCAACAGCACCCGGGCGAACGGAACCATCACCCTGAATGGGGGAAACCGCGCCACGAGCGATTATGTGCAGTTGCCCGCGGGGTTGGTACACTCGCTCACGAACGTCACGATTGAGTTGTGGGCGGGGCCAAATGCCGGCCAAACCTGGTCGCGACTTTTCGACTTCGGTCCGGGCAACGATACCCAGGCTGGCACATTTTTTCTTTCCCTCTGCCGTGGGACCACTTCATTAAACCAGCAACGGTTCGAATACAATTCCCCCGCCACCTGGACGGTGGACACCGCGCTGGCAACAACGGCCGGCGCCCAATATCAGTATGTGGTCACCTGGAGCGCCACGGGAGCGACCAATGGTGGAGGGCTGGCGCAATGGTACCGCAATGGCGTGTTGATCGGCTCGGCCAACACCGGCGCAGTGAACATTACAAATGTAAATGACACTGTGCTCTGGCTGGGGCGGTCGCAATTCACGACGGACAATACCGCCAGCGCGACTTACAACGAGTTGCGAATTTTCAACCACGCGATGAGCCAGACCGAGATCAACATTGATATGACCAATGGCCCGGACACTCTCATCCTCCCGCCACCCCAGGCTTCGGCGCTCACCGTTTCCCCCGGCGGCAGTGCCGGCACGCTGGCGCTAACCTGGACGCCAGGGCCAGGCTCTGCAGGCAGTTTGGTGGTCATGCGAACGAATCAGTTTGCGATTGGTGAACCGATTTACGGGAACACTTACAGTGCCAACGCCGCTTATGGCAGCGGCCAAAACCTGGGCAACAGCAACTACGTTGTTTATTCCGGTTCGGGCAGCAGCGTTACAATTAGCAACCTCATCCCAGGTGTGCTGTATTACGCGACGGTCTATTCGTACTCCGCTGGCGGAGCAACCTACAATCTCCAGGCTCCGCCCACTGGGAGTCAGCTTGCGCCCGGGACAGTGCAATCCGTTTCACTCCAGGTGAGCACGCCAATCCAATACGGCGCTACCAGTCAAGCCACAGTAACGGCCGACTACGGACAGGGAGTGCTGGCTAATGTTACTCCTTACTCCAGTTTTTCTTCCAGCGCGCCTGATGTCATCAACGTTTCATCGCCAGGCCTGCTTCAAGCCATCGGCTTTGGTTCGTCACTTATTACGGCTGCCTACCAAGATCATCAAGACACGCAAACCGTAACCGTGATTAATCCGCTCGCTAATAATTTAATGCATCGCTACAGCTTCACGACGGATGCTTCCGACTCCATCGGCACGGCGAACGGCGTCTTGCAGGGGAATGCGATGATCAACAGTGGTGTGGTCGCGTTGGACGGCGTGAACAGTTATGTGGCTTTGCCGGCGAACATCGTTACCAATTATTCAGCCATCACCATGGAAGCGTGGGTCACTGACAATGGCAGCGCCAGCTGGGCGCGGATCTGGGACTTTGGCAGCGGCACCACGGCCTATATGTTCCTCGCCTTGCCGGCTGGCGGCGGCAATTTGCGCGGCGCTTACACCACCACCGGCAACGGCAACGAGCAGATTCTGCAATGGCCCGGCACCGGACGTCCCGCTGCCGGCCAGGAAGCGCACATTGTCTGGACAACGGATGGCGCTACGCGACTGGGTTTTCTCTACGTCAATGGCGTGCCGGTGGCGACCAATGCTGCCATGACGTTAACGCCGGCGTCTTTGGCAGCGACCCCCAACGATTGGCTGGGCCGCTCGCAGTTCGGCGGCGATCCTTATTTTAACGGCTCGATTGACGAATTCCGCATTTACAACATCGCCATTTCTCCCAGCCTCGTTCAACTGAATTTTCAAAACGGACCTGACGGACTCCAACTCCCGCCGAATCCGCGCCTGCCCGTCGCGTCTCCTTCAAATGTCGTCTTCGCGGGCACAACCGTCTCGCTGACCGCGTCTGTAAGCGGTCTGCCTCCTTACCAATATCAATGGGAGAGCAACAGCGTGGCGATACCGGGAGCGACCAACAGCACGTTGGTATTAACCAACACCACGGTGGCTTTCTCGGGAAACTATGATGTGGTGGTGGCCAACAGTTATGGAACCAATCGCAGTCCGGTGCTCGCTTTGACGGTGCAGCCTTCGGCCCCGCCTGTTTTCACCCAGCAACCGACGCCAGCCGCCGCAACCGGGTACGTTGGGGGCTTTGTGAAGTTTTCGTCCGTGGTCAGCGGGAGTCCGCCCCTCGGCCTGCAATGGGTGCATAACGGCACCAACATCCCGGCGGCTACGGCAAGCACTCTGACTCTGGCCACTTTGCAGTTAGGCGCAGCAGGTACCTACACTCTGGTCGCTTCGAACGCCTTTGGCGTGAGCAACAGCGCCCCCGCTTTGTTGACAGTGCTGCCCTTGCCCGATTACGCCAGGCCCGTCATGCTCACCTACCACAACGACAACACGCGCCAAGGAGCCAATACAAATGAAGTCCTGCTGACCCTGTCGAGTGTGAATACCGACAGCTTCGGCAAATTGTTTTCCTATGTCGTGGACGGCTATGTCTATACGCAGCCATTGATCATGACCAACTTGAACATCCCCGGGCAAGGTGTGCATAACGTGGTCGTTATTGCCACGGAGCATGACACGGTGTACGCCTTTGACGCCGACAGCAACGCAGGCGCGAATGGCGGATTGCTTTGGAAAACCAATCTGGGGAGCTCCGCCTTGAGTGCGAGCGCCCCCTTTGGCTATCGCTATACCGGCGGTGGTTATACCGACATCCTGCCCGAAGTAGGGGCCACCGGCACGCCAGTTATTGATCCCGGTACTGGCACGATGTATGTAAATGCTTTCACTCATGAAGGCGCCAATTTCATTCATCGGATACACGCGCTCGATGTTACCACTGGAAACGAGCGGCCCTACAGCCCTGTGGTCGTCAATGGTTCGGTTCCGGGAAAGGGCTTCGGGAGCGTGGGTGGAATGATGAGCTTTTCAGCGGTGCAGCATAACCAGAGGCCCGCGCTGACACTCGCCAGTGGGATCTTATATGTCGGCTATGCCGGTTACGCTGATACAGACCCCTACCACGGCTGGCTGTTCGGTTTCAACGCCACCAATCTGGTGCTGTTGACCAATTACATTTTTAACACCACCCCGAACGCGTCCACGAATGCGTTTGGTGCTCATGCGGCCGAAGGTGGAATCTGGCAGGGTGGCGGCGGCTTGTGCGTTGACGCTCGAAGTAATATTTACTTTATGACCGGCAACGGCTCGTTCAGTCAAAACACGAACGGGGGCGATTACTCTGATAGCTTCCTAAAACTTTCGACTGCCAACAATCAATTCGCGGTGGTGGACTACTTTACTCCTTTCAACCAAGCCAACCTGGCATCTGCCGATACTGACCTCGGGTCGGGTGGACCGATTTTGCTGCCGGATTCAATGGGCAGCGTGGCGCATCCGCATTTGCTCGTGGGGTGTGGCAAGCAGGGCACGATCTACCTGCTGGACTGCGACACGAACATGGGCCACTTCCAGGCCGGGAGTGACAATCAGATTGTACAGTCGGTGAACGGTGCCAATAACGGAGTGTGGAGTCCGCCAGCCTACTTCAACCATCTTATTTTCTACCAGGCCAGCGGCGGACCAATGAACTCCTTCGGCATCACCAACGGCGTATTGGGAACATCGCCGGCATCCCAGGCCGCAGTGTCCTTTGGCTCCTACAATGGGGGGCCGGTGATTTCCGCCAACGGCAACAACGACGCGATTGCCTGGGTGATGAATTCCGCGGCGTTCAACAGCAGCGGGCCGGGTGTCTTGTATGCGTTTAATGCCACCAATCTGGCGCAACAATTATTTAACAGCGGCCAGAATCCCGCCCGCGACAATCCCGGCGGCGCGGTCAAGATGACCACGCCGACCGTTGCCGGCGGAAAGGTGTACGTTGGCGCTCAATACACGCTCTCCGTTTACGGCCTCCAGGTGTTTGTGGACACGCCCACTATCTCGCCCGCCGGCGGCGTTTTCACAAATTCAGTGATCGTGACGATGTCGGATACAAGTCAGGGCGCCTCGATCTACTACACGCTCGACGGCACCACTCCGACCGCTGCTTCCAGTCTTTACTCCGGCCCGTTTGTCCTGACCAGCAACGCGGTTGTTCAAGCCATCGCCATTCAGTCCGGCGCCGTCAGCAGCGCTGTCAACGGCGTCTCGTTTGTGAATACCGCCGCTCTCGGCCGCGGCACGGGCCTGCTGGGACTGTATTACGCGAACACTTTCCCGACAGATGCTTTTACTGGTTCCCCCCTGGTCCGCACCGATGCCATGGTGAATTTCAATTGGAGCAGCGCCTCGCCTGATCCGGGTATTCCTCCGACCAATTACACTGTGCGCTGGACCGGGTCGGTCCAACCGCAATTCACTGAAACTTACACCTTCTACGTCACGACAGACGATGGTGTGCGCCTGTATGTGAACGGCCAGTTGCTCATCGACAGCTGGGTCGACCAGAATGCGGCCACGAAGAGCAACACCATCGCACTCGCTGCCCAGCAGCTTTACAACCTAAGAATGGACTATTACCAGCACACCAACAACGCGGTGGCCATGCTGTCATGGAGCAGCCCTTCGGCGCCGCTGGGCATCATTCCGCAGACGCAGCTTTACCCTTACACCAATCCGCCGCCATCAGTCGTCCTGTTGAGTCCGACGAACAATTCACATTATACCGCCAGCGCCAGCGTGACGCTCAGTGCGGATGCCGACGCACCCTACAATCCAGTAAGCAACGTGGATTTTTATCTCACCAACAGCACCACGTTCCTCGGTAGTGTCAGCAGCCTGCCTTACACCATCACCGTGACCGGTTTGGCCGCGGGAAGCTATGCAGTGATCGCCGTCGCCGTGGATGGCAGTGGTTTGAGCAGCACATCCGCGCCCGTCAACATCACGGTTGGGAGCGGCAGCGGCCAGCCTTACGGCCTCACTAGCAACGGAACGGTTCCCGCATTCTTCAACCTGCCGACAACCTTCAGCGGCTCGCTGCCACTGCTGCTTTCTCAAACCGGCGTTTTCAGCAACACGCCCGCCATGACACCAAACAACGGATTGATACCTTATCAACCCAACACGCCGCTGTGGTCGGACGCCGCACTGAAAACACGTTACCTCGCCGTGCCCAACAACGGCGGCGTCATCACACCCGATGCGCAAATCGCCTTTGCGCCGACCGGCACCTGGACATTCCCCGCCGGAACGGTGTTTGTAAAAACCTTCGAGCTGAACACCGACCTGACGAATCCCAGCGTCAGGCATCGTCTGGAAACACGCCTGCTGGTGCGCGACTTCAACGCCCAGGTCTATGGCGTCACTTACAAATGGCGCCCGGACAACAGTGAAGCCGATCTCCTCACCACCAGTTTGTCGGAAAATATTCTGATCACCAATGCGACAGGCTTGAGCACACAAACCTGGTATTATCCCAGCCCGGCGGATTGCTTGACTTGCCACACGCCGGTGGCCAATTACGTCCTCGGCCTCAACACCCGCCAGTTAAACGGAAATCAAACCTATCCTGCCACAGGCGTCACGGACAATCAGATCAGGACACTGAACCGTCTCGGTCTCTTGAATCCTGCGATTGATGAGGCGGCCATAGCAAGCTACCAAAAACTTTCCCCGTTGACGAATGCAGCCGCCTCACTGGAAGAACGCGCCCGTTCCTACCTCGACGCCAATTGCGCCCAGTGTCACCAACCCGGCGGCACGGGCATCACCTTTGACGCGCGTTACAACACGCCGCTGGCCAATCAAAACATTACGAACTTTCCCGCGTCCTTCTCCTTGGGTTACGATAACGCCTGCATCGTCAAGTCGAAGGATGTCTGGCGCTCCGTGCTTTATGACCGGATGAACATGGTGGATAGCTCGAATGCGCCGGCAAAAATCCAGATGCCGCCGCTGGCGCGTAACTTGATTGACACAAACGCCATCGCGGTGATGGCGGCCTGGATCAACAGCTTGCCCGGCACACCGGCCCTGGCTCCGCCCATCATCACTCCCAACGGCGGCAACTTTATCGCCTCGGTCAACGTCACGGTGCAACCGCCTGATACGAACGCCACCATTTATTACACGCTGGACGGATCCCTGCCCACCACCAATTCCCTGCGTTATTCCGGGCCGATCAATTTATTCAGCAGCGCGACAATCTCGGCGAACGCTTTTGAAACCGGTTACAACAACAGCGTCGCCGCCAGCGCCCTGTTCCTGGTCCAGCCGGTTTATTTCACCTCGGAGCGTTTCTCCAACAATGTGTTTCAGTTGGGATTCTATGGCGCCGCAGGCAGTAATTATGTGCTGCAGGCGACAACCAATTTCATCAACTGGACCCCGCTCTCTACTAACATGGCCACCTCCAATCAGTTCAATTTCTCGGATGTCAAAGCAACCAATTTCCCTTACCGCTTCTACCGCGTTTTGCAGCAATGAGCCACACGCGGTTTGGCAGGCGCCGAAGCGACGTTTCATAATAAAATAACTGTCTGAGCAACTTCATGTCGCACGTAAGAATTCGCCATGCTCCGGTGGGTTCGGCGAGAGAACGGAGGTAAGGGTCGGAATCAAACTCGCACCCAACGTAAAGACGTTGTTCCGCTGCTGAAGCTTAAAAAATCCGATCCGTTACCACGATTGTAAAAAACCTGTTGACGATCTTCCTGGATTTCTAAACCCTGACGGTCATGCTGAATACCGTCGTGACAAACTGGTTCGGGGACATTGTGTCGCATCCGCTGATGGTTGTGAAGGCCAGGTCGGTGGATGACATCGTTGCGATCTTGAAGAGTTCCGACCAATACCCGTCGCCAGTGCGGGCGGTGGGGTCGTATCATTCCACTTCGCCCTGCGGGTCGGCGGATGGCGGCACCATCATCAAGATGGGTCAGATGAACCAGATTCTGAACATCGCGGCCGACACCGTGACCGTGCAGGGCGGCGCCCTTTACATTGATATCGCAAAGGCCCTGGAAGTCAGGGGGCTGCAGTTTTACGTGAACACCGAAATCGGCAACCTCTCGGCGGGCAGCGCGGCTTGTGCCGGAACGAAGGACGCGTCCATGCCGGGCGAGTTCGGACAGGTGGGGTCATACGTCACCAATATCAAGATGGTGCTTCCTTCCGGCGATCTGCTGGAGGTGACCGAAGCGCAGAACGATCTGATGCAGAAGGTCCGGTCCAGCTACGGCACGTTTGGAATCGTCTATGAAGTTACT
>OCZU010001649.1_pt1 | contig 14506 bp, 13 predicted proteins | sample 1539001 | NCBI WGS metagenome assembly OCZU01 (sample SAMEA3539306, study PRJEB22396) | soil metagenome | biome: tundra; feature: field; material: soil | place: USA | collected 2010-05 | depth 0.15 m | reverse complement strand
ATTTAGGCAGATTTAGGGGATTTTGGGAATGGTGCGTCCACGTTTCGTTTGTCAGACCCTGTCGTCATGATGCCCGCATGACCCCTTCGACCCGGCTCGATCAAGACGTACTCATCCGCATCCTCGAGCAGCAGCTCGACGTGCTCACCCGCCAGCAGGCGCTGACGGCCGGAGTAACCAGGCACGCGCTGACGCATCGTCTTCGTGCCGGGGGGCCGTGGCGCCGTCTGCTCCCCGGCGTATATGTGGCGGTGACCGGGACGCCGACGATCATCCAGCAGCAAATGGCCGCCCTGCTGTACGCGGGCCGCGGCAGCGTGATCACGGGCCTGGCAGCCGCGCGTCATCACCGCATCCGGGTCCCGGCCTCCGAGTTCACCGACGTCTTGATGCCAGCCTCGCGACGGCGCCGCGACGCTGCCTTCGTCCGCCTGCACCGGACGACCCGGATGCCCGGCCAGGTCTCGCTGTTTGGCCCGCTGCGCTATACCCTGCCTGCCCGCGCTGTGGCCGATACCGTCCGCGGCCTGGACAGCCTGCGCGATGTGCGGGCGGTCGTGGCCGATGCCGTGCAGCGGGGCAGCTGCTCGGTGCCGGACCTCGTCGCGGAACTCGCTGCCGGGCCCGACATCGGGTCGGCGTTGTTCCGGGAGGCGCTGACCGACGTCGCCGACGGGATCAGGTCGGCCGCGGAGGGGGATCTGAAGGACTTGCTGGCCAGATCCGGGCTGCCCATGCCGCTGTTCAACCCGATGGTCTTCGCCGGTGATTGCTTCATTGCCAAGCCCGACGGGTGGTGGCCCGAGCTCGGCGTCGCGGTCGAGGTCGACTCGCGGGAATGGCACCTGTCTCCCGAGGACCACGCGAAAACGCTTGCCCGCGGCAGGCGCATGGCCATCCACCAGCTCAACGTGCTCCGGTTCACGCCCAAGCAGATCCGCGCCGAGCCCGCCCGGGTCGTGGCCGAGATCCGGGCCGCGCTGAAAGGCGCCCGCGGTCGCCCGCCGCTGAACCTGCGTACCGTCCCGTGCGACGAGCCCGCCCTTCCGCCAGCCAGAAGCCCCGCCCTTCCGCCCGCCAGAAGCCCGGCCGTTCAGCCGGTCGGCGGCCCGGCCGGGGCGGCGTACTGAGCGGGCGGTGCCCCTATGGTCGCGGTGAAGTCACGGGTCAGGTGGGCCTGGTCGGCATAGCCGAGACCGGCCGCCAGCTCGGCCCAGTCGACCAGCTCCCCGCTGTCGGCCTGCTCCGCGGCCTCGTGCAGCCGGGCCCGCCGCATCACCCACTTCGGGCTGACGCCCACGTAGTCGGCGAACAGCCGCTGCAGGCCGCGCGCGGTCATCCCGGCCGCCGCGGCCAGTTCGTCCACCCGCCGCAGCGCCGGATCGGCGGTGATCCGCGCGACCAGGTCCGCGGCCCGCTCGGCCGCCGGATCGCGTTCGGGCCGCACCGAGCCCAGCAGTGCCTCGGCGTGTGCGGTCATCTCCGCGTCCGCCGCAGCGAGGCCCGCCCCACCGCCACCGCCACCGCCACCGCCAGCGGAGTCCGCCCGCATGATCGCCCGCCGGGTCTGCTCCGCCCGGGGCCCGAACACCCGCGCGGCCGGGACGACCCGGTCGGTCAGCTGCGAGATCGGCGCTTGCCAGAACGGCCGGAAGCAACCGGCCCGGAACCGCACGCCCAACACCCGGCCTTGCCCGGTCAGCTCCTGCGTGAACAGCCGGCGGTCGACCCCGTAGATCCCGGCTCCGGACATCTCGAAGGCCAGGTTCACGCACGGGTGCGGCAGGATCGTCTGCTGGTACGGCGGCTGCCCGCGCAGGTCCCACCGGACAATCCAGTAGAAGTCGATGAACGGCGCGAGCGCCGCCGACGGCTGGATCCTGGCCAGGGCGAACCTGGTCGCGGCAAGGTCCGGATGCAGCACGCCGCGGCCCATCGTCTGGCTATCTGGCACCTGATCAGGATAGCTGTCGCGTTTGTTCAAGACCCCGGCCCGCGGCCCCGATAGGTTCATGGGATGGAGAAAAAGAACCTGCATGCCGAGATGGCCGCCGCCGCGGCGCAGGCCGCGCGCGCCGTGTCCGGGGCCCCGGACGACAAGAGCGCGCTGGACGGGCCCACCCCGTGCCAGGACTGGGACCTGCGCACCCTGCTCAATCACACGATCTTGTGGACCTCGTACTCCGCCGAACGCCGGGCGCACGGCGAGAGCGTGGCGGAGGAGCTGATGTCCAGGGATTTCACCGCCGAGCCGGACTACCAGGCCGACTACGTGGCGCAGATCAATAAGGCCGTCCAGGCCTGGTCGGACCCGAAGGCCTGGGCAGGCGACATCGGCGTGATGGGGGACGCGACTCCGGCCGCTGACGTGGCCGCGATGCTCATCATGGAGATGGTGCTGCACGGCTGGGACGTGGCCAGGGCCACCGGCCAGGAGTACGTCTGCGCCGACGCCGTGGCCACGCTGCTGCTCGACACGGTCCAGGCCCAGGGTGAGCTGTTCAGGAAGTACCAGGGCTTCGCCGACGTGGTCCCAGTCCCGGCCGACGCGCCCGCCTTCGACCTGGCCCTGGCCCTGTCCGGCCGCGACCCCCGGTGGCAGCCCGCTAAGCCCGCTAGGTAAGCACCCGCACCGGAGCCCCCTGGGCGAACGCTACGATGTCCTCCGCCGCCTCGCCGTAGAAGACCTGGTAGGCGTCGTCGGTGACGTAGCCGAGGTGCGGGGTCAGCACGACGTTGGGTGCGGTCCGCAGCGGATCGGACAGCGGCAGCGGCTCGACGTCGTACACGTCGAGGGCCGCGCCCGCGATCGAGGAGGACCGCAGCGCCGCGAGCAGGGCGGCGCTGTCCACGATGGGCCCGCGTGAGGTGTTCACCAGGTACGCGGACGGCTTCATCAGCGCCAGCTCCGCCGCGCCGACCAGCCCCGTGCTGCGTTCGCTCAGCTTGTAGTGCACGGTCACGACGTCGGCCGCGGAGAACAGCTTGTCCTTGCTGACCGCCTTGGCGTGCACCTTCTTGGCCTGATCCGGATCCAGGTTCTGGCTCCACGCCATCAGTTTCATGCCGAACGCCCGGCCGATCTGCGCGACCCGCTGCCCCTGGCGGCCGAGGCCGACCAGGCCCAGCCGCTTGCCGTCCAGCCCGGTGCCGATCGTGTGCTGCCAGCCGCCGCCGGCGCCGAGCGCCGCTCCGCCGGCCTGCCCGGCCATCCTCATCCGCTGATCTTCGAAAGGTATGTGCCGGGCCAGCGCGAGGATAAGCCCCCAGGTCAGCTCGGCGGTCGAGGTGGCGCTGCCGCCGGTCCCGCACACCGTAATCCCACCCGCAAAAGCCGCCTCCAGGTCGATCGAGGCGTTCATCGTGCCGGTGGTGACCAGCAGCTTCAGCCGCGGCAGCTGGCTCAGTCGCGACGCGTCGAAAAAAGTACGTTCGCGCATCGCCACGATGACGTCGTACGGTTCCAGGGCCCGGACCAGCGCCTCGGTCCGCGCGATGTGCTCGGTGAACACGTCGATGCTGGCCAGCGCGCGGACCGCGCTCCAGTCCGTGCTGGCCAGGGCAGCCTGCTGATAGTCATCAAGGATCGCGGCGCGCATGGGGCCGACATTACCCGCAAGACCCGATAAGTCCTGTGGCCGGTCCGGCTGGTAGCGTCGGCCCCGAGGAGGCCCACATGACCTGGCTTGACTCGCTGGCGGACAAGGCGCTGGCCCGGGAGCTGCCCACCCGGGACGAGGCACTGAAGGTTCTGACCAGCTCAGACGATGAGCTGATGGACGTGGTGGCGGCGGCGTTCCGGGTCCGGCTGCGGTACTTCGGCCGCCGGGTCAAGCTCAACTACCTGGTCAGCATCAAGAGCGGCCTGTGCCCCGAGGACTGCTTCTACTGCTCGCAGCGGCTCGGCTCGGCGGCCGACGTGCTCAAGTACACCTGGCTCAAGCCAGGCGAGGTGCTGCAGAGCGCGGAGGCGGGCGTCAAGGCCGGGGCCAAGCGGGTCTGCCTGGTGGCCAGCGGCCGCGGCCCGAGCGATAAGGACGTCGCCCGGGTGTCCGGCATGATCGCGGCGTTCAAAACAGAAAACCCCGACGTCGAGGTCTGCGCCTGCCTGGGCCTGCTCTCCGACGGCCAGGCCGAACGCCTGCAGCAGGCCGGCACGACCGCCTACAACCACAACCTGAACACCGCGGAAAGCAACTACGGTGACATCTGCAGCACGCACTCGTTCCAAGACCGGGCCGACACCGTCAGCAAGGCCAGACAGGGCGGCCTGTCGCCGTGCTCCGGCCTGATCGCCGGGATGGGCGAGACCGACGAGCAACTGGCCGACGTGGCGTTCGCGCTGCGCGAGCTTGACCCGGACTCGGTGCCGGTCAACTTCCTGATCCCGTTCGAGGGCACCCCGCTGGGCGGGCAGTGGACCCTGACCCCGCAGCGCTGCCTGCGCATCCTGGCCATGGTCCGGTTCGTCTGCCCGGACGCCGAGGTCCGGCTGGCCGGCGGCCGCGAGATCCACCTGCGCAGCCTGCAGCCGCTGGCCCTGCACATCGTCAACTCGATCTTCCTCGGCGACTACCTGACCAGCGAGGGCCAGCCGGGCGGCCGCGACCTGGAGATGATCGCCGACGCCGGCTTCACCGTCGAGGGCGCCGAAGAGCGCACGCTGCCCGACCACCGCGATCTGGTCCGCGTCCGCCGCCGCGGTCCGGGGACCGAGCTGCCCGCCAACGCTTGACCCTGGAGCAGCGTCCTAGCCGACACGCGGGCGCGGTACTTGGGTCTGGCGGGGGTTCTCGCTACGTTTGTCATTATGGCGACCCGTGCCCGAAACGGATCAGCCCGTCAGCGCGGCGGGCTAGCCGACGCTGCCTTGCAGGCGCCGGGCCCTGACGACGATGAGAGCCCGCGCCCCCGTACTGGTCCGGGCAGCCGTGGCGGCTCGACCAGCCGGTCACCCCGCGCGACAAGCAGCAAGACGGGCCGGAGCACCACGGCTCGTTCGGGCCAGAAGAAGAGCGGCCCGACCAAGAGCGGCCGCAAGCCCGCCCCTAAGGGGAAAACCGCCAACGGACGCACCGCCAACGGACGCACCGCCAAGGGCCGCCAGCCCAGCCGGTCCCACGATCCGGTCGTGATCCTGATCGGCTGGATCGGCCGTACCCTGGCGGCCGCCTGGATGGTGGTCGCCGGATCTGTCGGGTTCGCGGCCCGGGCCGTCGGCCGCGGCGCACGCGACCTGGATCCGCACCATCGCCGGGATGGCCTCGGGCTGCTCACCCTGGGCGTGGCGATCGTGCTGGCGGCCAGCTTGTGGGCGCGGATGGGCAACGCGGCCGGCCGCGCGATCCACACCGTGGTCGGCGGCGCGTTCGGGTCGCTCGCCTGGGTCGCCCCGGTGCTCGTCGCGCTGCTCGCCTGGCGTTACCTGCGCCACCCGGACCGCAACTCCGAGACGATCAGGGCCGCCATCGGCTGGACCGCGCTGCTGCTCGGCGCGCTTGGCCTGATCCACATCGCCAAGGGCACCCCGCATCCGTCGGCCGGCCAGGCGGCGATCCGCGCGGCCGGAGGCTACCTGGGCTACGCGGTGTCCGGCCCGCTCTCGGCCGCCCTCACCCCCTGGGTGGCGGCACCGCTGCTCACGCTGCTCGCCCTCTTCGGCGTCCTGGTCATCAGCGGCACCCCGCTGCACCGGGTTCCTGAGCGTGTCGCCGAGGTGCGCGAGATGTTCGGGCATGGCCGGCCGGCCCCCGACGGCGACCTGGAGATCGACGAGGACTACGAGGCCGGGACCGGCAGCACCGCCCGCAAGGTACGCGGCCAGATCGCCAGGCAGATCCGGCTGCGCCCGGCCATCGAGGCGGGCGAGCACACCAAGCCGTACGACACGCCCCTCATCGAGCCGGGCAAGCCCCGACCCGGCGGCCCCCGTCCCCGCCCCGACAGCCCTGACGCCAGCGACGGCCTGGCCGAGGCGCTCGGCTTCGGCACCCATGACGCCGCCTCCCCCGACGCGCCCGCCGCCCCCGACGCGGGCACGCCCGCCGTAGGGCCCGTCCACGAACCGGTCCTGGACCCGAAGGCGACGCTGCGGCGGCCCGAGCAGCTCACCCTGACCGGCGACGCGATCACCTACACGCTGCCGCCGACGGCGCTGCTCAAGCCGGGTTCGGCGCCGAAGCAGCGGACCCGGGCCAACGACATCGTGGTGGCCGCGCTGTCCGAGGTGCTCGAGCAGTTCCTGGTGGACGCGCAGGTCACCGGCTTCAGCCGGGGCCCGACGGTGACCAGGTACGAGATCGAGCTCGGCCCCGCGGTCAAGGTCGAGCGGGTGACCGCGCTGTCCAAGAACATCTCCTACGCGGTCAAGAGCGCCGACGTGCGGATCATCTCGCCGATCCCGGGCAGGTCCGCGATCGGGGTGGAGATCCCGAACGCGGACAAGGAAGTCGTCAGCCTCGGCGACGTGCTCAAGTCGCAGGTCGCCATCAGCGATCACCACCCGATGGTGGTCGGCCTGGGCAAGGACGTCGAGGGCCGGGTCATGGTCGCGAACCTGGCCAAGATGCCGCACGTGCTGATCGCGGGCGCGACCGGCGCGGGCAAGTCCGTGTGCCTGAACGGGCTGATCACCTCGATCTTGACCCGGGCTACCCCGGATGAGGTGCGGATGATCCTGATCGACCCCAAGCGGGTCGAGCTGACCATCTACGACGGGATCCCGCACCTGATCACGCCGATCATCACCAGCCCGAAGAAAGCCGCCGAGGCGCTGGACTGGGTGGTCGGCGAGATGGAACGCCGCTACGACGACCTGGCGGCCAGCGGGTTCCGGCACGTGGACGACTTCAACAAGGCGGTCCGGGCGGGCCAGCTCAAGCCGCCGCCGGGCAGCGAACGGGTTTATCTGCCGTATCCGTACCTGCTGGTCGTCGTGGACGAGCTGGCGGACCTGATGATGGTGGCTCCGCGCGACGTCGAGGACTCCGTGGTCCGGATCACCCAGCTGGCCCGGGCGGCCGGCATTCACCTGGTGCTGGCCACCCAGCGGCCGAGCGTGGACGTGGTGACCGGGCTGATCAAGGCCAACGTGCCGTCCCGGCTGGCGTTCTCGACCTCGTCCCTGGCCGACTCCCGGGTCATCCTGGACCAGCCCGGGGCGGAGAAGCTGGTCGGGCAGGGCGACGCGCTGTTCCTGCCGATGGGGGCGTCCAAGCCGATCCGGCTGCAGAACGCCTTCGTGTCAGAGAAGGAAATCCGCGACATCGTCGCGCACACCAAGAAGCAGGCCGAGCCCACTTACCGGGAAGACGTCGCGGCCGCGCCGCAAAGCTCCCGCGAGGTCGACTCCGACATCGGCGACGACCTGCAAGACCTCTTGCAGGCGGCGGAGCTGGTGATTTCCACCCAGTTCGGGTCGACGTCGATGCTGCAGCGCAAGCTGCGCGTCGGCTTCGCCAAGGCCGGCCGCCTGATGGACCTGCTTGAGAGCCGCCACATCGTCGGCCCGAGCGAGGGCTCCAAGGCTCGTGATGTGCTGGTCAGGCCCGATGACCTGGACGAAACGATCATTTCGCTGCGCGGCGGCTGATCGCGGGAACACGCGAACTGGCCGCCGGGGCTGTACCGATCCGCCGCCGGTAGCTGTCTACACTTGGTGATGGTCCTCGCACTCGGGGATGGACCCATCGCGGCATAATGCAGGTGGAGGCGCAGCGTGAGCATCGGTAGCTCGCTGGCGGAGGCTCGCCATCAGTCCGGTCTCACCGTCACCGAGGTCAGCCGGCAGACCCGGATCAGAGAGTCGATCATCCGGGACATCGAGGCCGACGACTTCTCCGCGTGCGGCGGCGACTTCTACGCCCGCGGCCACATCCGCGGCATCGCCACCGCCATCGGCTTCGACTCGCAGCCGCTGATCAGCGAGTACGACGCCGAACACGGGCCGCTGGGTACGATGCGGGCCGCCGACGTCTTCGAGCCGTCCACCCCGATCAAGATCCGCGAGCGGCGCTCGCCTAGCCTCAGCCTGATCGTGGCCGTGGTGCTGCTCGTCATCATCGGGTTCAGCGTGGACCGCCTGGTCTCCTCGCACGGCGGTCACCCCGCCCTGGCCGCGGGCCGCCCCTCGGCCACCGTGAAGCCGAAGCCGAAGCCGGCGGCGACGCCGCGTCCCACCCAGTCCGCGACGCCCTCCGACGTGGTCATCCACCTGACCGCCAACCAGGACTGCTGGGTCCAGCTCACCAGCAGCCTCGACGGGTCGCAGATCTACATGGGCACGATCCCGGCGGGCAGCTCGATGACGTGGACCGAGAAGCAGGCGGTCAAGGTCACCCTGGGCAACCCGGGCGGAATTGTGCTCACCGTGGACGGCAAACGGCAGACCCCGAACACCGCCACGCCGGTCACGCTGAGCTTCAGCCCCGCCTCAGGCCCCCAATCTAGTTAGCGGCCTGGGTAGGCTCTCGTTGTGTCTACATCTGGGCCCGCCCCTTCACAGCCGGTACTGCGGACGGTTAGCGTGGTCACGCTCGGCTGCGCGCGCAACGAGGTCGATTCAGAAGAGCTCGCGGCGCGGCTGACCGCGTCCGGCTGGGATCTGACCTCCGCCGATGACGCCAGCGTGGTGCTGGTGAACACCTGCGGTTTCATCCAGGCGGCCAAGCAGGAGTCCATCGACGAGCTGTTGTCGGCCGCGGAGTCGGGCGCGAAGGTCGCCGCGGTCGGCTGCCTGGCCGAGCGTTACGGCGCCGACCTGGCCGGCGAGCTGCCCGAGGCCCAGGTGCTCAGCTTCGACGACTACACCGACATCGGCGCGCGGCTTGATGACGTGCTGGCCGGCCGCCGCCGCCCCGCGCACACCGCCCGGGACCGCCGCAAGCTGCTGCCGATCAGCCCGGCCGAACGCCAGGCCCCGGCGCCTGTCCCGGCCGACCCGGCCGCCCCGTGGGTGGGTCCCGGCGGCGGGGTGTACCGGCGGCGTCTGTCCGGCGGCGTGGTCGCCCCCCTGAAGATCGCGTCGGGCTGTGACCGCCGCTGCTCCTTCTGCGCGATACCGTCCTTCCGCGGCGCGTTCGTCTCCCGGCGTCCGCCCGAGATCTTGGCCGAGGCCCGCTGGCTCGCCGACAACGGCGTGCGCGAACTGGTGCTGGTCAGCGAGAACTCGACCTCGTACGGCAAGGACCTGGGTAACCTGCGGCTGCTCGAGGAGGTCCTGCCCGACCTGGCCGCGACCAGCGGCATCAAGCGGGTCAGGATCAGCTACCTGCAGCCCGCCGAGCTGCGGCCGGGGCTGCTCGAGGTCATCGCGTCCACCCCCGGCGTGGCCCCCTACTTCGACCTGTCGTTCCAGCACGCCAGCGGCCAGGTGCTGCGGGCGATGCGGAGGTTCGGCGACCGCGAGCGCTTTGGTGCCCTGCTCGACCAGATCAGGGAGCTGAGCCCGCAGGCCGGCGTCCGGTCCAACTTCATCGTCGGCTTCCCCGGCGAGACCGCGGCCGACCTGTCCGAACTCGAGCTTTTCCTCAGCGACGCCGGGCTGGACGCCATCGGGATCTTCGGCTACTCCGACGAGGACGGCACCGAGGCCGCCTCGCTGCCGGGCAAGCTGGACGGCGCCGAGGTGGCCCGCCGGGTGGAGGAGTTCGCCAGCCTGGCCGATGAGCTGATGTCTCAGCGCGCCGACAGCCGGCTCGGCGAACAGCTCGACGTGCTGATCGAAGAACAGGCCGAGGACGGGCGCTGGGAGGGCCGGGCCGCCCATCAGGCCCCGGAGGTCGACGGGGTCACCACCGTCAGCTCCGACGCCCCGCTCGCGGCCGGCGATATGGTCCGCGCCGTGGTGACCGGTTCTGATGGGGTCGATCTGATCGCGTCGGCCATGATGGGCGACGTGACCCTGCGGTGACCCCCGAGGTCGGGCTCTGGAATGTGGCCAACGTCCTCACGATGGCGCGTATTATCCTGGTTCCGGTGTTCGTCGCCTGCCTGCTGGCGGGCGGAACGACCTGGCGGCTCATCGCGCTGACCGTCTTCTGCGTCGCCAGCCTGACCGACCTGCTCGACGGGCAGCTGGCCCGCAGCCGCGGGCTGGTCACCGACTTCGGCAAGATCGCCGACCCGGTGGCCGACAAGGCGCTCACCGGGGCGGCGCTGATCAGCTTGTCCGCGCTCGGCGAGCTGCCGTGGTGGGTCACCGGGGTGATCATGTTCCGAGAGCTCGGGGTGACCGCGCTGCGCTTGGCGGTGATTCGCCGGGGGGTGATCGCGGCCAGTCGCGGCGGTAAGGCGAAGACCCTCCTTCAGGTCATCGCGATCTGCCTGTACGTGCTGCCGGGCTCGCTGAGCCCGCCCGGCATCATCCGCGGGCTCTTCATGGCGGCGGCGGTGGTGGTTACGGTAGTGACTGGTGTGGACTATGTGCTTCAGGCGATGCGGTTGGGGCGTCCGACGGGTCTTTCTGGGCCCGCGGGTCGTTCTTAGTCAGTGAGCCATTCAGACCTTGGGGAGGCATGATCGTGGTCGTGGAGTCTTCAGGATCCTCAGGGTTCTCCGCCGGCGAGGCGGCCCGCGACCTGGCCGGGCAGGTTCTTGACCGGCTGCGGGCCGGCGGCCAGACGGTGGCCGTGGCCGAGTCGCTGACCGGCGGGCTCCTCGCGGCGGCGCTGACCGACGTCCCGGGCGCGTCCGCGGCCTTCCGCGGCGGAATGGTCACCTACGCGACCGAGCTCAAGACGGTGCTGCTCGGCGTGGACGCCCTGATGCTCGCCCGGCACGGCGCGGTGTACCCGCCGGTGGCCGTGGCGATGGCGGACGGCGTCAGGGCCAGGCTGGGCGCGACCTACGGGCTAGCTACGACCGGGGTCGCGGGACCGGAGCCCGCCGACGGACAGCCGGTGGGCACGGCGCACATCGCCGTGAGCGTAGCGGACGACACGGTGGTCCGCACCATCGCGCTGACCGGAGACCGGCAGCAGATACGTAGACTGACCGTAGAACATGCTCTGGGATTGCTGCTCGGCAGGCTTGGGGAAGAGAAGTACTGATTACAGCGTTACGTTGGCAGCGAACACAGCAAGGCATGTTCTCGCGAACTGAGGGTGATGCCAGGTAACGTAGAAGTGTTGGCCGTTTGGCCTCGGAAGGGAGTGCGACTATGGTTCTGCTCCGTCAGCTGCTCGGTGACGTATTGCGCCGGCTTCGCCTGCGGCAGGGTCGCACGCTGCGTGAGGTCTCCGCTTCGGCGCGCGTATCCCTCGGTTACCTGTCCGAGGTCGAGCGCGGGCAGAAGGAAGCCTCCTCCGAATTGCTCTCCGCCATCTGCGGCGCGCTCAACACCCCGCTGTCCCAGGTGTTTCGTGAGGTGTCTGATCACTTCGCCCTAGCCGAGCTGCAGAATGAGCCCGTCCTCAGCATTCCCAGGGAGCCTGGCCTGCGGGTGGCCGCGGACGCCACGCTGATCAGCACCATCGTTCCTGCCGGGGACGCGTCGCTGGAATTCGCCGGCGAGCAGTCCGGCTTCGGCACTGCGGGCGGCTTCGACGTCACCGACATGGTGTCGGTGTGAACCCTAAAGCGCTGTGTGAACCCTAAAGCGCTCTAGACCCAGGCGCTGGGGTTTTCCGTCAGGTGGCGGACCTTGTCGGGCAGGCTTCCTGACACGATGTCGGCCAGCGTGACCTTCTCGAGGACGGCTCGTTCGTTGGCCCGCAGCGCGATCCACACCTGCTGGAGCGGTTCGGCCACGCCGGGGTAGGTGACGTTTTCTGGGCGCTCCCCGCGCACGCCGAGCAGCTGGCCGTCGATCGCCCTGATGATGTCGGCCAGCGAGATCTCGGCCGCCGGGCGCGCCAGCCAGAAACCGCCGTCGGGACCGCGCTGGCTGCGGATGAGCCCGGCCCGCCGGAGCTGGGTCAGGATCGTCTCCAGGAACTTACCCGGTATCTGCTGCGCGCGGGCAAGCTGATCGGCCGTGACGTGACCGGCGCTGGCCGCGGCAAGCTCGATCGCGGCGCGCAGTGCATAGTCGGCCCGGGCTGACAGTCGCATGCTCGTAATTATGCACGTTCCCCACTGTTTTTCTCGCATTAGCGAGCCGCCCGGCCCACTCTGGCCTCCGGTCGCAGGGGTAACGATTACGTGGCGGAGCGGCCCTGACCTCCAGGGCGCGGACGCATCGCGCGGGCGTTCGTATTAGCCTCACAGAGCGGACCTTGCCAACCGGCCCGGGGAGATCATGTCCACGTCAGAGGAGAAAGAACCACCTGCTTCGGCGGTCGCCGTCGCTGACACGGGATCCGATACCGATGCCGAGACCGGCCCCGAGGTGGCCAGCCCCGAGGTGGCCAGCCCCGAGGTGGCCAGCCCCGAGGTGGCTAGCTCGGACGCGGCCCGCCCGGCCCGCGAGCGGCGCTCACGGTGGTGGGTGAGCTGGCTGGTGCGGCTGGCGTGGCCGGCCGGCCTGGTCGCCGCGGGGATCGGGCTCTACCTCTGTTACCTGCACCTGTCGCGGACGCAGGCGGTCAGCTCTGACGGGGCGTCGAACGCGCTGCAGGCCTGGGACATGCTGCACGGCAACCCGCTGCTGCGCGGCTGGACGGTCACCGACGTATCGTTCTACACCACCGAGCTGCCCGAGTACATGCTGGTCGAGGCGATCCGCGGGCTGCGCCCTGACGTGCTGCACATCTCGGCGGCGATCAGCTACACGCTGGTCGTGCTCACCGGCGGGATGCTGGCCCGGGGCCGGGCGACCGGCCGCGAGGGCATCGTGCGGATGCTCATCGCGGCCGGCATCATGGTCGCACCCCAGCTCGGCCCGGGCATCTTCATCCTGGTCTTCCAGCCCGACCACATCGGCACCCAGGCGCCCTTGCTGCTGACCTGGCTGGTGCTCGACCGCGCGCCGCAGTACCTGCCCGGGGGAACGACCCGCCTGGCGCGGGCATGGTGGGTCCCGGTCGCGGTCGGCGCGATGCTGACCTGGGTCGAGGTGGCCGACCGGCTGGCCGTCCTGATCGGCGCGGCCCCGCTGGCGGCGGTGTGCGCGGTGCGCGCCTACCAGTCGCTTGTGCAGCGCCGGGAGCGGCTGCTGTCCGCCTGGTTTGACCTGTCCCTGCTGGTGGCCGCGGTCGCCTCGGTGGAAATCTCCTCGATGGTGGTCAAGCGGATCGGGGCGCACGGCGGGTTCTCCGTGCTGCCGGTCGCCTCCGCCCTGGCCCCGGTCAGCGACATGTCGTCGCACTTCTGGCTGGCCGTGGCGAGCTTGTCCGGGCTGTACGGCGCGGACGTGTTCGGCGCGAGCTCGCCGGGGCTGAACGTGGGCATCGCGTTCCTCCACCTGGTCGGCGTGGCCCTGGCCGCCTGGGGCCTGGGCCGGGTGCTGCGGCAGTTCTTCAGCTGCGCGGACCGCATCTCCCAGGTGCTGGCCGTGGGCATCGGTGTCAACCTGGCCGCCTACCTGATGAGCACCACGCCCACGACGTACTGGAGCGCGCGCGAGCTGGCCGGCCTGCTCCCGGCCGGCGCGGTGCTGGCGGGCCGGATGCTGGGCGCCCGGTTCCTGTCGGCGCGGCTGGTACCGGCCGGGGCCGTCGTGCTGGCCTGCTACCTGGCCGCGCTCGGCTATTCGGTCACCGCCCCGCCCCGCCCCGCCCCGCCATCAGCCAGGATCTGGCGGACTGGCTCGTCGCGCACCACCTCAGCTACGGCCTGAGCAGCTACGGGCTAGGCAACTCCACCACGCTGGCCAGCGGTGGCGCCGTCGATGTCAGGTCGGTGAGCTGGTACAACCGCAATGCGGCACCCGGACCTTACGAGTTCGACCAGGCCTGGTACGACCCGCGGGCTCACGACGCGAACTTCGTCGTGCTGATGAACCCGGCCACCCCGCTCGATGAGATCGCGGACTGGGAGGTCTACGACACGTTCGGGCGGCCCATCCGGACCTATGACGTCGGCCCCTACGTCATCATGACCTACGACACGAACCTGCTCTCCGACCTCAGCCCGTCCTTGCCCCCACCGCCCCCCGTAGCCGGCTAGACCAGCCCGAGCAACTCGGCGGCGGCCTGCGCGCTGGCCCGGGAAGCGCCGTAGGTGGTCAGGTAGGACGTGCCGTCCGGCGGGCGCCAGTGCGGCAGGCCCATCTCGACCAGGATCAGATCGGGCCGGGCCGCGAGCAGCGCGGTGACCAGTGACCGCGTGTAGGAGTCCCGGTGCGCGTCGCGCACGACGAGCACCAGCGACCGCCCCGCCGACGCCTTGAGGATCCCCGCCGCGTAGCCGGCCCCGCCGCGGTCCGCCCCGGCGCTGACGCGGCGTACGCTGCCGGCCGGTACCCACGGGCTCAGTCCCCAGGTGAACCGCCCGGCCGCGATGTTCTCCCGCGGCTCGACCTCGATGACCAGGGGACGGCGCAGCTCCAGCCGGGCCCCGGATATCCGGGCCGCCCTCCTGGCCGCCGCCAGCCCCACCTGCCCGGCCGGCCCCGCCCCGGCCGCCG
>OCZU010001648.1_pt1 | contig 14510 bp, 10 predicted proteins | sample 1539001 | NCBI WGS metagenome assembly OCZU01 (sample SAMEA3539306, study PRJEB22396) | soil metagenome | biome: tundra; feature: field; material: soil | place: USA | collected 2010-05 | depth 0.15 m | reverse complement strand
CCCAACATCGTGCCAATTCCTGAGAGGGGCTATTCCAGAACATCCGAGTACAATGCCAGTGGAAAAGTTGTTGATACATGCCCGTGAGTCCCGGATGCCCAGCTTCGGCGGGTTGTTGCCTGTTACTAAGGATCGCCGGATCCTAAGGGCGCGCTAATGAAAACCGCTATCGTTTACTCGTTCAGAGGCTACGACGCCGTCAAGCATCACTACGTCTTGCGTCCCGCGAAGGCGACGCTCGAGAGAATTCGCAGGATTGATGACGCCATCGCTGTTGCAGGCTCGGGCGAAGAACTGCCGCTATCGATGGTTGACGGTGATGGATTTCGGCGCCCAGGCACCCAATGAAGGGCGCGGTGCGGGGGTCCGGCGCCTAACGAGTGAGATTTGAAGTGGCCTGCAATTGCAATGCGCCCGAAGAAACGTCGACCACGGCATGTGCTTATCTCGCTCAGGGGCAGGATCGATCCCGTGTTCTCTGAGAATGCTGGCGATCGTGCCGCGCCCGACCTCGTGTCCCAGATTGGCCATTGCTCCTTGGATCCGTGTGTACCCCCACGATCGATTCTCAAGCGCCATGCGAAGAACGAGATTGACGATCGTCTGCATGACGCGAGGCCGACCGGGGCCTCGACGATGGCTGTAGTTGCATTTACATGCGACCATTTCTCGGTACCATCGCAAGAGGGTATCCGGTGTGACCAAGGTATGAAGTTCGTTCAAGACCTTGCGTCCGAGAGCGTGCGCTTTTCTGGCGAGCCGACAGCGCTCGGCATCGGTTAAGCGAATTCGCCGCCCACCCACGCGCTCCTTGAGCATGCGGTTCTCTTCCTCGAGATACTCGATCACATCCAACTGACGGCGGTTGACCCACCCAGCGAATATCACGAGCAGCAACTGAAGAGGCTGAAATGGTGGGAACATTGCAGCGCAGTATACCGGCTGACCAACCATCGTGCGTCATCGAGCGGTCGGCTTGCGCTTGCCAGATCGCGTCGCTTGAATTTCTGGACGCTACGGGGTCGACCGGATCGACTCGCCGCGGCTTCACCCCGCGTTCGACGTACATGGCGAGCTGCCGACGCAGCATCAAGATCTGCGCGGCCAGGGCGCCTTGCCGCCGGACCGCGAGACAACCAGTCCGTGCGAGATCGGTCAATACCTGTAGGACAATGGTAAGCAGCGCGATCACGCGTCGATAATCTCACATCCGCTGTGCGTGCCCGTCAACCGCCCCAGGTGAGTTCAACTATTGCGGAGGACAGGACAAGGAGTGATTGCCGAGACTCGAGCAAATGCACGCGCACATCGTTTGATCAGAACGGCAAACCGTACGTGGTTATTCCGGCGGAATCGTGCTTGTTTGCTTTCCCGCCGCGAGGGTCGCCGCTATATCCTTGAGATAGGCGCGCCACCCACCGAGGTGAGTGATGTCGGCGGCGCCATCGGTAGCGTACGCTTCGCACAAGAATCCCAGAACCTGTTCTCCGTCTTGAAGTTCGATTTTTCCGACTCCGAGGGGCGCGGGGATGCTGTCGACGAACGAAGCGAAATCCACGGATCTCAGGGCCCACACTTCGACGTCTATCGAAGCCCCGCCGCTGCGCACGCGCACCAGCCCGGGTCGCTGTGGCGGGCCCCCGGGCAGCACATACAATCGATAATAGGCGGCGGTTTGTGTGGACCGCACCAAATACCCGCCTCGATCCCGCAGCTGCTGGTTGAATGGCAAGCCATTCATGTGTGCGCCGCAGACGGCGACCAAGGTGAAACCCTTGGGAGTCGCAGACACGCTTTCTGCGGGGGAGGGCATGGGCAAATCAAGTGCCCCCAGTCTATCGCCGAAGGCTCGATGTAGCCTGCCGGCGAGTGCGAGCAACCCATGATCCGTTCCTGATTGACCGATGATCGTCACTCCGAAGGGCAGCCCGTCATTGCGAAAACCCGCGGGAATGGCTACGCCCGCGAGATCCAACAAATTCATGAAATTGGTGTAGTACCCCAGTGTCGTATTCAGGTAAATGGGGTCGGCATTCACGCGTGCAATCTCGTAAATGGTGCCGGTTGTCGGTGTCATGAGCACATCGACGTTGTCCCAAACGCGTTCGCTCGCGCGTTTCAGCGACATGAGTTTGTATTGTGCCTTGAAGGCATCGACGGCCGACGGGGATTTTCCCGCTTCGATGACCTGGCGTGTCACTGGATGCATGACGCCCGCATGCAGCTTGATGAAATCCTCGAGCCCGGCGTAGCGTTCAGCGAGCCAGGGCCCTTCGTACAAAAGCCGCGCCGCGTCCAAGAAGGGAGCAAAATCGATTTGAATCAACGCACCGCCGAGCGATTCGATTCGCGCGGTCGCTTGGTCGAACAACCGCGCATATTCACGGTCGCCAAAGAACTGCAGTTGCTCGCGCCGCGGTATGCCGAATCGCCGATCGTTGACGGCGGCGTCGCCGACCCTGCGAGAATAGGGATCGTCGACGTCACATCCTTCGACCACCGAAAGAACTCCCGCGGCATCCTCGCTCGTCAGTGCAAATATCGACACGCAGTCCAATGATCGGCAAGCCGGCACGACGCCTCGAGTACTGATTCTGCCGAGGCTCGGTTTCAATCCCACGATGTTGTTGAATGCCGCCGGGACGCGACCGGACCCAGCCGTGTCGGTTCCGAGCGCAAAGCTCGCAAGCCCGGTGGCCACCGCCACCGCAGAGCCCGAGCTCGAGCCGCCGGCAATAAAATTTGCGTTGAAGCTGTTTCGACAGGCGCCGTACGGCGAGCGCGTGCCGACCAATCCGGTCGCGAATTGATCGAGATTGGCTTTGCCGAGCGGAATTGCCCCGGCATCGAGAAGTCTTTGTACGACCGCGGATGAATGCGCCGGTACGTAGGAATACTGCACGCATCCCGCCGTGGTCGGCACACCGGCGAGATCAATATTGTCTTTGATGACAAAGGGAATGCCATAAAGAGGCAGTTCCTCGATCGAGCGTTGCTCTAGGGAGCGTGCGTGATCCAATAACCGCTCGCGTGAAAAACGTGTGATCCAAATATGCCGTTGAGCGGCGCGATTCGCGCGCTCCAGCACGCTCTCGATCATCTGTGTCGGCGTGAGGCGATGGGCGCGATATGCGTTCAAAAGATCGCTGATGAGAAGGCTATCGGATGAGGCCATGGGCGAAATATAGCGTGTGCACTGTGATACGCGCGAAGTTTGTGCGCGCGAATATAGGGCACTCATCATTCCAGTAGCACGTTGCCAGTGCACGAACTGGCGAGAGCATCCGCAAGAAAGGGATTGATAAGCGAACGTAAAGCCCTGGTTTTACGGCGAAAGCGTGTCGATTGGGCGTAGTGGAATAGGTTTGGCACAACAATTGCTCATCTCATCATAAATGTGCGTCTAGGGTTCCGGCCTGCTGATACAGGTGTCTGGTCCGAGAGAGGCAGTCCTTAGTCGTCGGCGACGTCCCAAGTTGCTACGACCGCGGATACACGGAGGGATAAAAGCCCGGGAGACCAATGTCGAGGAGGCTTCAACGTCCTCGGGATTGTCTCCCGCACCTGGGGGATGACCCGAAAACAAACCGAAGCCTTCCCGAATTAGTGCCATCGGCACGATGACAGAGGAGGCGTTGCCCCATGGGTTATCCGAATTCTCAATTGCTTGCGCGCTGCCTGGCAACTGCTGCACTGCTGGTTCCGGCGTTTTACAATGCCAATTACGCGTGGGCCGCGGACGCGGTTGCATCGACCGGCGCCGACTCGCTGGACGCCGCACCCTCGGCGACACCAGGCCCCGGACACTCGGACACGCTGCAGGAGATCACGGTCACTGCCAATAAGCGCAGCGAAGACATCCAGGAAGTGCCGATCAGCATCAGCGCGGTCACCGGCGAGGACCTCATAGACAAACACATTCAGAGCTACGATGACATCACCCGCGCGATTCCGGGCGTGAATTTCAATTCGGTATCGGGCACCGAAGGCACGGCCAACATCGAAATTCGCGGCGTGAGTTCGACGTCCGGTTCTGCCACGACCGGCCTCTACATCGATGACGTATCGATCACGACCAAGAATTTTTTCTACGACGGCGCGGCGCAGCCGCGGCTATTCGATCTCGATCGCTTGGAAGTGCTGCGCGGGCCCCAGGGCACGCTCTACGGCGACAGCTCCGAGGGCGGCACGATTCGTTTCATCACCCCCAAACCGCAGCTGACGCAATGGAGCGGCGAGTTTACCAGCGATTATTCGCAAACTGAGCACGGCGGCGGTAATTATTTCGAAGGCGCAGTGTTCAACGCACCGCTGATCGCCGGTGTGTTTGCGGTGCGCGGCAGCGTCGGCTTCACCAGCGAGAGCGGCTTCATTGACCATTACAGCAACCCCGCAGAAAGCAGCGCTGCGACCTTGAGCCAGGTCACGCCCTATTTCGAACTGCAGAAGAGCGGCGTGAATAATGACAACATATTCGTAACGCGGCTCAATGGCTTGATCCAAGTCTCCGATTCCCTCACGATAAGCCCAAGTTTCTTTTATCAACGCTACAAGTACGGCGACAGCGATTCGTTTTATCCGCCGGGGCAGCTCGCTTCAATTGATCCCGCTGGGCCGCCGATTCCGGGGCTCTGGATACAAGACAAGGAAACCGCCGAGCCGGGCTTGGACGCGCTGGTGCTACCCAGTCTCACGATCAACGCCGACCTAGGCTTCGCCGACCTGACCACGGTTACGGGACTATTTTTGCGTCAATATGCCCGACAGATCGATGGCACCTATTACAATAGCGCGGCCTTCGCCAGCCTCATCAATACGCCGTGTCCTGCGCCAGGCCCGGGCGTGATTACCTACCCCAATGGTTCACCCAACTGTGATTCGGCGCAGCAGCCATTGGTCAACTCGATCATCGCCAACCTGCCCTCGGCGGTCCATCTGAGCAACCATTACGGACAGTTTTCACAGGAATTCCGGCTCGCGTCGCCCGCCGGCGCCGGCGGCGCACTCAAGTGGGTCGCGGGACTCTATTATGAGAATTCGTGGATCCACGACGTCGACTTCCAACAGATTCCGGGCATCAGTACCGCGTTCACGAAGATCTTCGGCGTACCGATGGAAAATAGCTATGTCAATACGCTCTATGGCCCTCCCGGGCCGGGGTATTCGCTGCTGTTCCCCGACGACATCGACGAATCCGACAACCGCTTCTACGACGAGAAGCAGTACGCGGTTTTCGGGCAGCTCGATTACGATTTTCTTCCGAGCCTGCATGGCTCGCTCGGCGGTCGCTATGCCAGCACGCGTGAGACCTATGTATCGAGGGAGATCGGCTTCTATCAGTGGCCCAACATCAGCCCTTATAATCAGGAGGGTACATTCAGCGCGTTCACGCCCAAGGCCTCATTGAGCTACAACGTCGACGCCCAGTCGAGCGTCTATATCTCGGCCGCGAAAGGCTTTCGCAATGGCGGCCCAACGGGTCCGATTCCCTATGGCGGCTTCAATGGCGGTGTTTGTGGCCCCAATCTCCAGACCTACGGCCTGAATTCGGGACCGACCAAATTCGACTCGGATTCACTCTGGACCTATGAGCTCGGCAGCAAGAATCGCCTCGATGAGGATCGACTGACGATCAACGCTGCCGCATATACGACCAACTGGAAGAATATCCAGCAGTCGCTGTACCTGCCCACCTGTGGCTATTACTTCACGGCCAATGTGGGTGACGCCAAAATCTATGGTGGCGAGCTGGAGATCAACTACCGGCCGATCACCCAGCTGACGCTCGGACTCAGCGCTAGCGCCCAACACGCCTACATCTCGAGCGCCGCCAATCCGAGCGAGGCGACAGTCGGCTCCTGGCTCATCGATGTGCCGGACTACAACTACACGGGCTCGGCGGCCTATAACATCAAGCTCACGAGCACTGCCGCCCTGATCAGCCGCGTCGACTATACGTACAGCGGCAGCTCATATGGCAGCTACCAGCCCCTTGATTACCTGAACTCGCCCCCAACGCCGAATCCCAACTACCATAACCCCGGCTACGGCGTGCTCAATGCCAGCGTCGGGCTGACCGGCGCGATATTCGATGTTAGCCTGTACGCCAAGAACTTGGCCAATGATCGCAAGATCATCCAGCAGCCGGAGGTCAATACCGTATTCGAGGCTTATACCGTGCGGCCGCGAACGATCGGCGTGACCCTTAAGCTGCGGTTCGAATAAACTTTGAAATCACATGAATATCGAAGCTGTATTTCACGAGTCGTTGATCGATGGTGGCAAGCATTGGTCGTTGACAGTGCGCGGCGGCACCGTGCTTCGATTGATCGACGTGAACGGCGGCGCGAACGCCGGTATGCTCTTCTACAATCCTTACAACCTTCTCGAGCGCTATAACACCCCCGATACGCTGAAGTGCCAGCATACGTTCAAACTCACGAAGGGGCATTGCCTGTATTCGGATATGGGCCGCATTTTCTGCTCGATCATCGAGGATTCCGTGGGCTGGCACGATACCGTGTGCGGCAACTCCAACAAGGCGCTCGTGGCTCAGCGGTGGGGACTAAAGAGCTACCAAAGCTACCGAAACGACTGGACCCAAAATGGACACGACTCTTTTCTCGTCGAAGGGGGCAAGTACGGTCTCGGTCGCCGCGACCTCGCCGCCAATGTCAATTGGTTCAGCAAAGTATCCATTGCCGAGGCCGGCGACATGAGCTTTGATGCCGGCAACTCACGGGCCGGCGGGTTCGTGGATCTGCGCTTCGAAATGGATACGCTCGTGCTCCTTCACACCTGCCCGCATCCGTTGAATCCTGCCGCGGAATACCCGAGGGCACCGGTCCGCATACAGCTGCACAAATCAGCACCGGTGCGGGACGATGATTTCTGCCGCAACTTCTGTCCAGAAAATATTCGCGGATTCGAGAACACGGAGCTGTATCGACGATGCGCCTCTAGCGCCCATGGAAGTTGACCGATGCTGCGACAAAGTGATCTTGTGGCCGATGCCTGCCGCTACCGACAAATCATACCGGCGGGCGAGTATTGGATCCGGGTCGTTTCCAAAGGGCAACGTCTCAGGATTGTGGACGTGGAGGGCAACCAAGCCGCCGACACGTTGTTGTTTTCTGCGGCTGACCCGGCCGAACGGTACAGCATCGTCGACACGATGCGCGAGCAGCGCAATGTGTATTTGAGCGTCGGTTCAACTCTGCTGTCGACTGCCGGAAATGCGCTGGCCGAGATCATTGCCGATACGGTGGGCCGTCACGACACGCTGGGAGGCGCCTGCGCCACCGAGTCGAACACCGTGCGTTATGCGCTGGATAAGAAAACCATGCATGCTTGCCGCGACAGCTACTTATTGGCGGTGGCCGAACATGAGCATTTTGGGCTGAACAAGCGCGATCTGACTCATAACATCAATTTTTTCATGAACGTCCCGGTCACGGCGGACGGCGGATTAAATTTTGCCGATGGCATGAGCGGGCCGGGAAAATACGTGGAGCTGCGCGCAGCGATGGACATCATCGTCCTGATCTCCAATTGCCCGCAGCTCAACAATCCGTGTAACGCCTACAATCCGACACCGCTGGAGATCCTGATCTGGGACCCCGATGTTTCGTAAGGTCCTCATCGCAAATCGGGGTGAGATCGCCTGCCGGATAATTCGAACCTTACGACGAATGGGCGTGCATTCCGTTGCCGTTTATTCGGATGCAGACCGGCACGCACTGCACGTGCTGCAGGCGGATGAAGCGATTTGCCTGGGCCTGGCCCCACCGTCCGACAGCTATCTGCGTGAAGACAAGCTGATTGCGGCGGCGCGCGACGCGGGCGTCGAAGCGATCCACCCGGGCTATGGTTTCTTGAGCGAGAGCCCCGCATTTGCGCAAGCGTGCGAGGCTGCCGATATCCTGTTCATCGGCCCCACACCGGAGCAGATTAGGGACTTCGGCCTGAAGCATACGGCTCGAGACATCGCTGCGCGCGCGGGGGTTCCCCTCCTGCCCGGGAGCGACTTGCTCATCGATATCGGGCAGGCGAGGCGCGAGGCGGCGCGCGTCGGCTATCCCGTCATGCTCAAGAGCTCGGCGGGCGGCGGCGGGATCGGCATGCAGCTCGTCAGACGCGAATCCGAGCTCGCGGCCGCGCTCGAAAGTGTCGAGCGTCTTGCGCAAAGGAATTTCAGTGGCGGCGGCGTGTTCTTGGAGCGTTACGTCGAGCAGGCGCGGCACATCGAGGTGCAAATATTCGGCGACGGCGCGGGCGAGGTGATTGCACTCGGCGAGCGCGATTGCTCGGTGCAACGCCGCAATCAAAAGGTGATCGAAGAGACGCCCGCGGCGGGATTATCGGAGACCGTACGAGAGCGCTTGCACGACACGGCGATTCGATTAGGACGAGCGGTCAATTATAAATCTGCCGGCACGGTGGAGTTTGTCTACGACGTTCGCCGCGACGAGTTTTACTTTCTCGAGGTCAATACCCGCTTACAGGTCGAGCACTGCATCACTGAAGAGGTGACGGGGGTCGACCTGGTCGAATGGATGATACGATTGGCCGCGGGTGACGGTTTGAGGCTCGTGGCACCGCAATCATCCGGTGCGTCGATTCAAGCGAGAATCTATGCAGAAGACCCGGCGCACGGCTTTCGCCCGTCGTCGGGGCTGCTCACGCGAGTCCGATTCGCGGCCGAGGCGCGAGTTGAGACCTGGGTGGAGGATGGCACGAACATCACACCCTACTATGACCCGCTGCTTGCGAAGATCATAGTGGCTGACGTCGATCGAAGCGCGGCCGTGGCCAAATTGCAGCGCGCCTTGAACGACACTCGGATGGCCGGTCTCGAAACCAATCTGGACTACGTGAGGCAACTCGCTGCGTCTGAAGTATTTGCGATAGGTGGGCTGACCACGCGCGTGCTCGATTCGTTTTCCTATGCGCCGCGAACGCTTGAAGTCTTAAGCGCGGGTACTCAGACAACCATTCAGGACTATCCCGGGCGACTCAATTATTGGAACGTGGGCGTACCGCCCTCGGGTCCCATGGACAGTTTGTCGTTTCGCTTGGGAAACCGGGCCGTCGGCAACCGGCCCGATGCTGCGGCGCTCGAAATCACCATGTCTGGTCCGACGCTGAAATTCAACACCGATGCGCTGATATGTCTCACCGGTGCCGAGATGCCGGCCGACATCGACGGCCTGCCAATCAGATACTGGACACCGATGAAGCTGTTGGCTGGCGCCACTTTACGAATCGGCGCTCCTAAGGAATTCGGATGCCGGGCCTATTTGGCGATCCGCGGCGGAATTGACGTGCCGCACTATTTGGGTAGTCGCTCCACGTTCACATTAGGCCAGTTCGGGGGGCACGGCGGTCGCGCCTTGATGGCCGGCGACGTGTTGCATCTGAATCCGGTTGGCGACGCGGAAGAACCGACCGCGGTTCCCGTGGAGCTGATTCCCGAGATCACCGGCGAGTGGGAACTTGGCGTTCTCGATGGACCGCATGGCGCGTCCGACTTTTTTACGGAAGAGGATATCGAGGCATTCTTTGCGGGCAGCTGGGCGGTGCACTACAACTCCAGCCGCACGGGTGTACGCCTCATCGGCGCCAAACCCACGTGGGCGCGCACCGACGGTGGTGAGGCGGGACTGCATCCCTCGAACATTCACGACACCGCGTACGCCATCGGCGCAGTCAATTTCACCGGCGACATGCCCGTGATCTTAGGGCCCGATGGACCCTCGCTCGGCGGATTCGTGTGTCCGGTTACGGTGGTGAAGGCTGAGTTGTGGAAGCTCGGGCAACTACGTCCCGGCAATCGCGTTCGATTCAAACGCCTTACGATCGAGCGAGCGCAGGAGCTCGATGAAAGGCAGGAGTCGATGATCGCGACCTTGCGTAAGCCGGCGCGGCGCGCCCCATCCTGGCGCAGCATCCTCCAGCCTATCACTCCCATCATTGCGAGTTTGCCGGCGCAGGCGACGCGGCCCGCGGTCATTTATCGGCGCGCCGGCGATTGCAATATCCTGGTCGAATACGGCCCGATGGTGCTCGACCTGGAATTGCGGTTGCATGTGCACCGGCTGATGTGCTGGCTGCAAAACAGGGATCTCGCCGGCATCGTCGACCTCACGCCGGGCATCCGCTCCTTGCAAGTGCACTACGACAGTCGCGTGCTGTCGTTGGACCACTTGCTATCGACTTTGATGTCGGCGGACACAGCGCGTTCTGCGATCGACGACATGGAGATACCCTCCCGCATCGTCGAGCTGCCGCTTTCCTGGGACGACGTCGCTACGCGCCTCGCCATAGAGAAATACATGCAATCCGTGCGCGCGGATGCGCCCTGGTGTCCGAGCAACATCGAGTTCATACGACGCATCAACGGACTTGACAGCATAGACGAGGTGAAGCGAATCGTCTTCGAAGCCAGTTATATGGTCCTGGGTCTGGGCGATGTTTACCTGGGCGCTCCGGTCGCCACCCCGCTCGATCCGCGACATCGCTTGGTGACGACAAAATACAATCCTGCGCGTACGTGGACACCGGAGAATGCCGTGGGCATCGGAGGAGCGTATCTGTGTGTGTACGGCATGGAAGGACCGGGGGGCTACCAATTCGTCGGACGAACCTGTCAAATGTGGAATACGTACAAGGTAACCGATGCGTTTACGCGAGACCGCCCGTGGTTGCTGCGATTCTTCGATCAAATCCGCTTTTATCCGGTCTCTGCGGATGAGTTGCTCGAATTTCGCGCGGATTTCTTGCACGGGCGAACGCAGGTGCGAATCAGCGACGAGATGTTTCGACTACGCGACTATCGTCGATTCCTCGCCGATAACATGCCGAGTACGCTCGCGCACAAGGCGCGCCAGCAAGCGGCATTCGAAGCGGAACGTGGTCGATGGCAAGCAACGGGACAAGCCGACTACTCGGCAGAACCACTCGACTCACACGATGAATTAGATTTTGAAGGCCTGCCGGCGGATTGCGTGGCCGTTTCAAGTCCTGTTGCAGGCAGCGTCTGGCGCATCCGATCGGCACAGGGTCAAAGTGTGAAGGCGGGTGACACGCTGGTGCTCGTGGAATCCATGAAAATGGAGGTGCCTGTGACGGCGCCGGTGGACGGTATCGTCGTCGAACTGCGTTGCGCGGAAGGACGCGCCGTGCTGTTCGCGCAAACGCTGGTTGTGCTGTCACTCAAAGACAAGCGTGCGGTTGCCTAAAGGGACTGAACTCAAAGGAGCATGAATGAATCCGCTTCGTAATTCATTTTTTAAGATCGTCGCGCTGCTTTGCGCAGTAATTGCGGCAAGCGGCGCTGCGCCGTGTTTCGCGGCGGAGAGAACGTCGTTCAACGTCGCATGGAGCATCTACGTGGGTTGGATGCCATGGGATTTCGCCGATCAAAGCGGGATATTGAGGAAGTGGGCCGATAAATACGGCATCAAGATCAAGCTGACCCAAATCAACGATTACGTGGAGTCGATCAACCAATATACGGCCGGAGGATTCGATGCGTGCGTCATGACCAACATGGACATGCTGACCATTCCGGCGGCCGGAGGCGTTGATTCAACGGCATTGATCGTCGGCGATTTTTCGAATGGCAATGACGGGGTCGTTCTCAAAGGCGCGGGAAAGCGTCTTGCCGACATCAAGGGACAGAAGGTCAACCTGGTGGAACTCTCGGTCTCGCATTACCTGCTGGTTCGCGCGCTCGCCAGCGCCGGATTGCGCGAGCGCGATATCAAAGTCGTCAACACCTCGGACGCCGACATCGTCGGCGCATTTGCCGCACCGACAACCTCGGCGTTGGTCACATGGAAGCCCCAACTGAGCTCGGTGTTGACATCGCCAAACGCGCAATTGGTCTTCGATTCGAGTAAGATTCCGGGAGAAATCATCGATTTGATGGTCGTGAATACCGCGACCCTCGCCGCCAATCCAAAGCTCGGCAAAGCGTTGGTCGGCGCCTGGTATGAAACCATGGCAATCATGTTGCGCAGCGACGCGGCCGCCAAATCGGCCCGCGCCGCAATGGCGAAGGCCTCTGGAACGGATCCGGCGGGCTTCGAGGCGCAACTCGCAACGACGCACTTGTTCGGTACGCCCACCGATGCGTATGCGTTCATGACCGGAGAGGCGGTCATCAAGACCATGGATTTGGTGCGTCACTTCTCGTTCGAACACGGCATCCTGGGCCAAGGCGCGAGTTCGCCCGACGTGGTCGGCATCCAATTCCCCGCCGGCAAATCGTTGGGCGACTCGAACAACGTGAAGATGCGCTTCGATCCGATATATACGAAAATGGCCTTGGACGGCCAGTTGTAAGAGCGGCCAAGCCGGTGCGCCGTCTCGTGAATCAGCGTCCCGGCAGAGGTGGATTGCTCATCCTGGGCATGATGCCATTCGTTTTGCTCATCACAGCCTACCTGGTGTATTCGAATGCGCGGCTCGCTGCCAACCCCGGCGATAAGCTTTTGCCTTCGCCTGCGACCCTCGCGGCCACGATACATCACTACGCTTTCGAGGAAGACGAACGCAGCGGAGACGTTCTGTTTTGGGTGGATACATCCGCGAGCCTCAAAAGAATCCTCATTGCGCTCGGAGTCAGTGCTCTGCTGGGCGTAGCGTTCGGGCTTGCGATCGGCGTCATCCCCTATGTCAAGGCGACTTTGGCGCCGTTCATCGCGGCGGTATCCTTGATTCCACCCTTGGCGGTTCTCCCGATTCTGTTCATCGTCGCCGGATTGGGCGAACTCGCGAAAGTGTTGCTGATCATCATCGGTGTCGCACCCATCATGGTGCGCGATCTCGCCCTGCGAACCGAAGAATTGCCGACCGAACAAATGATCAAGGCCCAAACTCTGGGCGCCTCCACCTGGCTTTTGATAATTCGAGTCGTCATGCCGCAGATGTGGCCGCGACTCATCGATGCACTGCGCTTGAGTCTGGGATCCGCGTGGCTGTTTCTCATCGCCTCTGAAGCGATCGCCTCGACGGAAGGCCTTGGTTATCGAATCTTTCTGGTGCGGCGATATCTTGCGATGGACGTGATCCTGCCCTATGTCGCTTGGATCACGGTGCTTGCTTTCGCGATGGATGCGTTGCTGCGCGTGGTGCGCATCAAAGGGTTCCCATGGGCGGAGCCCGGGCGATAGTCGGTGACGCAAATTACCGCCAAGCGACTCTGGAAAGAATACGATAATCAAGTTGTACTCGAGAACGTGAATCTGCACATCGGAGATCATGAGTTCGTGACGATTGTCGGCGCATCGGGATGCGGAAAGACGACGTTTCTCAGGATGCTATTAGGAGTCGAGACGCCCAGCCGCGGCGAGTTCCTGATTGATGGCCAACCGCTGCCCCGAGAGCCCGGACCGGATCGAGGCATCGTGTTTCAACGTTATTCACTGTTCCCTCATTTGACGGTTCTGGACAATCTGCTGCTAGGCCTCGAATTGCGCGGGTCCCGCGTGCTCGGAAGGCTGCTCGGCGCGCGGCGCCGGGAAGCCATCACCAAGGCCGATCGCCTCCTCGATGCGGTCGGCTTGAACGCCGCGCGCAATAAATATCCCGCACAGCTCTCCGGCGGTATGCAGCAACGCCTTTCGATTGCACAATCGGTCATCGGCGAGCCAAAAATTTTGCTTCTCGACGAACCGTTCGGGGCGTTGGACCCTGGAGTCACGGCCGATATGCATGAGCTCATTCTCAAGTTGTGGAATATGAATAAGATGACCATTGTCATGGTCACTCACGATTTGAAAGAAAGCTTCTACCTCGGCACCCGGTTGCTGGTGTTCGATAAAGTGCGGGTGGACAGCCAATCACCGGATAGGTTCGGCGCGACGATCACGTACAATATCCCTCTCAGAGGACACAAAAGCATCCAAACTCCAGAGGCAGCGCCCATCCTCGATGAAACTAAGGACGGCGGACAGAACCTTGTAAACGAGCCCACATCAAGCTGATTGGATGTTGCCGCTCATGGGCTGCATCCCGATTGCGGATCGCCCTGAACCTCGAAGGCGTGACCACCAACTCGGGATTCGTGCATTTGCACCGAGGCGAATTAAGGACTTCCACGCTACGTCTATTTTGGAGGCATAGGCGTTTGGGCCATAGCTGTAGTCCGCAAAAATTTAGTCCAGCCTGGGCAGACGCGAGGACGTACTCGTGGTGCAGTCCGCCGAGGATCGCGTTCGGCAGGCGGCGGATCGGGAACGCTGGGACCCAAGCGCCATGTGTGGACGCCCGGCGTTGTAATGGGTTACCCAGATTCGCAGAATCGACCGCAAATCTGACTCTGACAGCCGGATCTGCCAATCCAGACATTCGCGTCGAACGGTGCCGATGACTCGTTCGCAGATCGCATTGGCTTTTGGGCGGCGTGGCGCCGATTTCACGACCGCGATTGCGAGTCTGCTCACCGATTCATCGAGGTGCGTGGCAAAGATGCTATCGCGATCGTGCAGCAGGTACTGGTATCG
>OCZU010001647.1_pt1 | contig 14512 bp, 16 predicted proteins | sample 1539001 | NCBI WGS metagenome assembly OCZU01 (sample SAMEA3539306, study PRJEB22396) | soil metagenome | biome: tundra; feature: field; material: soil | place: USA | collected 2010-05 | depth 0.15 m | reverse complement strand
GGCGTCGGCGCCAAGAGCGCCGCGGGCGTCGGCACCAAGAGTGCCGCGGCCAAGCCCGTCGCGGTGAAGACTCCCGCGAAAAAGGGCAAAGAGCTGACCGAGGAGGACCTTTTGAAGGCCTCCGACAAGGATTACATGAACGAAGCGCAACTCGCTTTTTTCAAGCAGCGCCTGCTCGAGCTTCGTACGCAGCTCCTGACCAATGCCGACGATACCGGCCAGCATCTGCGCGAGAACGAGGTGACGACCGACCCGTCGGATCGCGCCACGCTCGAAGAAGAATATACGCTCGAGCTGCGCACTCGCGATCGCGAGCGCAAGCTGCTCAAGAAGGTCGAGAAGTCCCTGAAGCTGATCGACGGTGGCAGCTACGGTTACTGCGAGGAAACCGGCGAGCCGATCGGAGTCCCGCGACTGCTCGCGCGCCCGACGGCAACATTGTCACTCGAGGCGCAGGAACGGCGCGAGCGGGTGCAGAAGCTCTACGGCGACTGACGCGAGCTCGGATCGACGGTCGAAAAAATGGCCCGGCAGTCGCCGGGCCATTGTTTTTGCAGGATGTGCTCGCCGGGCCTGGACTACAGACCGAAGGTCCCGCGGTGCGACCAACCGCCCGCCATGAAGAACAGCAAGGGAATCGAAAGCATGGTATTGACCCGCGACGTAAGGAAGGCGATCCGGCGTGCCTTGACCTTTTCCTCGTCGGTCGCGGGCGTCAGGCCGAGAATCTTTTGCTGGTTTGGCCAGATGAGCGCCCACACATTGATCAGCATGATCGTTCCGAGCCAGGCGCCCACGCCTATACCCGCCATGCCCTTCGAGAGCGTGAACGCATTGCCGAACTGATTGCCGAGCAAAGCGGCGCCGGCGAGCCAGGTTACGACCGCGGACCAGCGGAAGAACAGCAATGCGCGGGGTGCGATGTGCTTGGTGATTCCGGCCGCAGTCCCATCGGCGGTTGCGGCTTTGAGCGCGGCAGCCTGAACGAAATTGAAGTAATAGAGCAGGCCGACCCACATGATACCGGCCATGAAATGCAGCCATCGAGCAATCGCCGGAACCCAATCCATGTCGGCTCCTTTTAGGTAAGAATGCTCTTGACGACGAAATATAGGATCGCGGTCAGCAATACTCCGCAAATGACCGTTCCCCAAAGAGAATCGAGCGGATTTTTCATGACTTCTCCCCCTGCGGCTCCGCCCGGCGGGAACCGGTCGGCTGAAACTTTTATATTCTTCCCAGTGTCGTTGAAATTGCAACAGCGTGCAAGATACAGGTATGTTCCTCATCCCGGACTGGAAGCACCGCTTCGGCGCCTAGGCGCGATGTCGGCGCCGCAGCGGATTGTAGATCTTACCGATTCGAATCTTTACTCAAGGAGAATAAAGCATGGCACAACCGTTTACGCTTCCACCCCTTCCCTTCGCCGAAGGCGCGCTGGCGCCCGTTATCTCGGCGCAAACCCTCGGCTTCCATTACGGCAAACATCACAAAGCGTATGTCGATAACCTGAACAAGCTGATTGCCGGAACGGAATTCGAAGGCCAATCGCTGGAGGCCATCATCAAATCCACCGCGGGGAAGGCAGACAAGAGCGGCATTTTCAACAACGCAGCTCAGATGTGGAACCATACGTTTTACTGGAACTCGCTGAAGCCGAACGGAGGTGGCGCTGCTCGTGGCGCGCTGGCTCAGAAAATCGACGCGGCTTTCGGAAGTTACGAAAAATTCAAGGCCGAGTTCGCGAACGCCGCCGTGACTCAATTCGGCAGCGGCTGGGCATGGCTGGTGGCGGAGGCCGGCGCGGTCAAGCTGGTCAAGACCGGCAACGCGGAAAACCCGATCACGAAGGGACAAACGCCGTTGCTGACCATCGACGTGTGGGAACACGCGTATTACCTCGATTACCAGAACCGGCGGCCGGATCATGTCAACGCCGTCATAGACAAATTGCTCAACTGGGATTTCGCTGCCGAAAATCTCGGTAAGGCGTAGTCCTGGCTTGGTTGGCGCCGTTACGGCTCCTTGGCTTGTTGCCCTGTGGCTATCGGAACATAATTGTGCCTTTGAAAGCGCAAGCCTATAGCGGCCGCAATGGCGTTCAACCTGTTCCCCAAGCCTCCGATCAAAGGTAAGCCGGGCGAGGCCAAGGCTCCGGGAGCCAAACCGGACCAAGGATCCAAACCTGTCGCGCGGCAGGCATCGGCGCGCGAGCTCGCGGCGTCGGTCAAGTCACGGACCGGCGCAACGCCCGCACTCGGAGCGGATGATGCGGCCGCGCGAGAGCGCGAAATCACGGTAACCGGGCCCCATAGCGTGATCGAATGGAGCTCGACGCCGACACAGAAGATCCAGGTCGGCGAGGCCAATCCCGGTCTGTGCGCTGTCCTGGAAAATGCCGCGCTGAACTACGCAAACGGGCAGGCGCCGCTTGCTCGCGAGGTACTCGAAGACGGCATCGTCAACGACAGCGACGCCAGGATCTCGCCGTTGGCGTGGCTCGCGCTTTTCGATCTGCTGCAACGTGCGAACGATCGAGCCGCGTTCGACCAGCTCGCGTTGCGCTTCGTGGTTGCGTTCGAGCGCTCGGCGCCGGCATGGGAAGATCGTGTCGGGCGCGTTCCGCCCGGCGCTCGCCCGCTCGCCGGCGGCTACGTCGGATTGACGGGCAAGTTGGCGGCCGGACACGCGCAGCAGATCGCCGGCATGCTTGCCTCTTCGTTGAAGCAGCCGCAGCTTCGGCTCGATCTGGGGTCGATCACCGGCGCCGACGACGATGGGGCCAAGCTGCTGGCCGGCGCTCTCGCGCAGTTTCGCAAGCGCCGCTATCCCCTGGTCCTGCAACACCCCGAAAAAATACGCCGCGCGCTGGACCAGTCGGTGGCGCAGGGCCGTGCGGCCGCGGAGGGCTACTGGGTCCTGTTGCTGGAGCTGCTGCAGTGGCAGCACGATCACGCCGTGTTCGAGGATCGCGCAATCGAATTCGCGGTGGCATTCGAAGTGTCCCCGCCGTCATGGGAGCCCCCGCCCGACACGTCGCTTGCCGTTGCCGAGGAGCCTGCCGCACGTGCGTCGGAAAATGCCGACCAGCTCGTTTGGCAGGGTACGCTCACGGGATCGTCGGATCTGCAGCTTGCCAAGTTCATCGTGTTTCGCGAGGGCCGCCATACGATTCCAATCGACATGAGCGCAGTCGAGCGGATCGATTTCGTTTGCGCCGGCGCTTTCTCCAACGCGATCATCCGTGCCGAGTCGCAGCGCAAAGGCGTACAGATCGTCGGAGCATCGCCGATCATTCGCGCGCTGTTGCTGCTGATCGGCATTTCGCCGCGGCATTTCGTCAAAAAGGCCCAGTAGGAGCGGCAGGACCCGGCGCACCAGGCCAGCGCCGTCGCGTTTCGCGCAGGGCATGTCCGCCGGGCACTTTGGCGCGAGAGCTTCACCGGATCGCGCTCTCTGGCTCAAGCCCCTCAGATTGCCGCTTCGAATTCCGCAGGCATCCCGATCATGGAAATCTTTCACGGCACCACCATTCTGTCGGTTCGGCGCGGCGCCAACGTGGCACTCGGCGGCGACGGCCAGGTGACGCTCGGCAACGTGGTCGTCAAGTCGACCGCGCGCAAGGTGCGCCGGCTCTTCAATGATCGAGTCCTGGCCGGGTTCGCCGGCGCCACCGCGGATGCATTCACGCTGTTCGAGCGCTTCGAGGCGAAACTCGACAAGCATCAGGGTCAGTTGCAGCGCGCAGCGGTCGAGCTGGCCAAGGATTGGCGCTCCGACCGAATTCTGCGCCGCCTCGAGGCGATGCTCGCCGTGGCGGATCACACCTCCTCGCTGGTGATCACCGGCACCGGCGACGTTCTCGAGCCGGAGCACGGCATCGTCGCCATCGGCTCGGGAGGCGCGTACGCGCAGGCCGCGGCCCGCGCCTTGCTGAGTCATACCGAGCTTTCGGCGCACGACATCGTCAAGCAGGCACTGACGATTGCCGGCGAAATCTGCATCTACACCAATCAGAACCATGTGATCGAGGTGCTGGACTGATGGGTGCCGGCACCCGGGATTACGACGTCGCCATACTCGGCGCCGGCCTCGTCGGCTTGTCGCTCGTCGCGGCGCTGGCGCGGTCGGGGATGCGGGTGGCCATCGTCGATCGCTCGCCCGTCGATGCGCCCGCGGTGTCCGCTACCGAGGAAGATTGGGACGCTCGCGTCTACGCAATCAGTCCGGGTAGCGCCGCGTTCCTGGAGAGCATCGGCGCGTGGCAGCGGTTGCGGGAGGCGCGCGTCTGCGCAATCGAAGCGATGAAGGTTCGCGGCGATGCAGGTGGCGAGCTCACATTTTCGGCGTACGAGCTCGGCGAGCGGGCGCTCGGCTGGATCGTGGAGAACCGCGAGGTTCACGCCGCGCTCGTCGAGAGCATTCGAGATGTGCCGGGCATCGACGTGCTGGCACCGCGAGCGCCGGCGAGCATCGCGTGGAGCGCCGGCAGTGCGGAAGTGCGGTTCGATGGCGACGACGCGTTATCGTCGCGATTGATCGTGGGAGCGGATGGTGTTCGATCGTGGACGCGCGGTCAAGCGGGGATGCACCACGCTCCCACTCCGTACGCTCAGACCGCGGTGGTGGCTAATTTCGCCAGCGAGCAAGCTCATCGCGGCCGCGCGTTCCAGTGGTTCCTGCCCGACGGCGGCGTACTGGCGTGGCTGCCGCTCCCCGGTCGCCGGATCTCGATGGTCTGGTCGGCACCCGAGCCGCTTGCCCAGGAGCTGCTTGCGCTCGAAGGTGACGCGCTGGCCGAGCGCGTCGCATCGGCAGGCGCCCGAGCATTGGGCGCATTGGCGATGATCACCTCGCCTCTTTGCTTTCCCTTGTCGTTGCTGAGACTGCCATTGGTGATCGCGCATCGCCTCGCGCTCGTCGGCGACGCGGCGCACGGAGTCCATCCGTTGGCCGGACAGGGGGTCAACCTCGGCTTCGGCGATGCGTCCGCGCTCTGCTCGATATTGGTCGAGCGTGGCGCGGTCCGCGATCCCGGATCGTCGCTGCTGTTGCAGCGCTACGCAAGGCGCCGCCTCGAGCCGGTGTTCGCGATGCAGGGCGTCACTGACGGATTGGTGCGTTTATTCGGCAGCCGGTCGCCGGTCGTCGGGGCGTTGCGCAATCGCGGCATGAGCCTCGTCGGATCCCTCGGACCGCTGAAGAGGCTGCTGGCGCAACCGGCGCTACGGTAAACTGTCCAATCGCCATCGACGTTTCCGGAGTTGTTGTAATGCGAATCATTTTGCGTTCGATTTTGCGTAACCTGCCTATTGCCTGCCTGCTTCTGGCGATCGCCTTGCCCGCGTCCGCCCAGGACACGGCGAAGTCCGACGCGGCCGCCAAGGACCTTGCGGCGGTCAAGCAAGCGCTGGAAGCGAAATTCCCCGGCGCGCCGATCAGCAACGTGTCCAAATCGCCGTATTTCGGGCTCTTCGAAGCTCAGATCGACGACCGCACGGTTTATACCGATAACAAGGTGAACTACGTGATCGTCGGCTCGGTGTACGACACCGCGACCCGAACCAATCTCACCGAGCAGCGCATGAAGCGAATGAACCGGATTGCTTGGGATTCGCTGCCGCTGGAACTCGCGATCAAGAAGGTCAAGGGCGACGGGTCGCGCAAGCTGGCGATCTTTTCCGACGCCGATTGCCCGTATTGCAAGCGCCTCGAGAGCGAAATGAAAGGCCTGGACAACGTCACCGTTTACACGTTTCTGTTTCCGATCGATCAGCTGCATCCGGATTCGGCGCGCAAATCGGCGATGATCTGGTGCTCGCCGGACAAGATCAAGGCATGGGACGACTGGTTCAGCTCCGGCAAGCTCCCTGACAACAAGGGAGACTGCCCGACGCCGATCGCGCAGACCGCGCTGCTGGGGCAGAAGTACCACGTCAACGCGACGCCGACGCTGGTGTTCGCGGACGGCTCGATCACCCCGGGAGCACTGCCACTGGACCAGATCGAGGCCGAAATGGCGCAGGCTGCAGCCGAAGTCAAGAAATCACCGGTCGCGCGGAAATAGCGCAGACGCGAGAGCGCGCAATCCCCGACAACGCAAGGGCAGACACCGTGGCGATACTCGATTTCATCAAGAAACAGTTCATCGATATCATCGAGTGGACCGACGACTCGCGCGACACGCTTTCGTTCCGGTTTCCCGACGAAGACAAGGAGATCAAGCGCGGCGCTCAGCTCATCGTACGCGAATCGCAGGTCGCGCAATTTCTCTATCTCGGTCAGTTCGGCGACACTTACGGGCCCGGGAAGTACGACCTCGTCACCGACAATATTCCGATCCTGTCCGATCTGAAGGGCTGGAAATACGGTCTGGAATCGCCTTTCAAGGCCGACGTCTACTACATCATCACGCGCGTTTTCACCGGCAACAAGTGGGGCACGGCGAACCCGATCATGATGCGCGATCAGGACTTCGGTATCGTGCGCATGAGAGCGTACGGAATCTTCGACTTCAAGATCGTGGACCCGAAGCTGTTTCTGAAGGAGGTCGCAGGCACCGACGATCACTTCAGGTTGGACGAGTTCAGCGATACCATGCGCTCGCGCATCGTCAGCGTGTTTTCCGAGGCGCTGGCGCAATCGAAGATTCCGGCGCTCGACGTCGCGGCGCGTTACGGCGAGTTGGGCGAAGCGCTGCGGCCGCTGATCAACCCGCAGATGATCTCGAAGTACGGCATCGAGGTCCAGAGCTTCATCGTGGAAAACGTGTCGGTGCCCGCGGAAGTCGAGCAGGCGATCGACAAGCGATCGAGCATGGCAGCGGTCGGAAACCTCAACGACTACGTCAAATTCCAGCTGGCTCAAGGCCTGGGAGCGCAGGGAGCGCAGGGCGGAGGAGGCGGCCTCGCCGGCGTCGGGGCTGAAATGGCGGTCGGCATGGCGATGGCGCAACAGATGATGAATCAGCCCGGTGGCATCATGGGCGGCCAGGCAACACCCGGCGTCGCCGGGCCGCCGGCTCCACCGACTGCACCCGCTGCGCCGGCGCCCGCGGGCGCTCCCGACTTGATGACGCCATCGCAAGTCGCGGAGATGCTGGGCGTCGCGGAATCCGACGTTCTCACGAGTCTCGACTCGGGCGATCTCAAGGGCAAGAAAATCGGCACTCAGTGGCGCGTCACCAAGAGCGCCGTGGATCAATTTCTACACTCCTAGGATTTCAAAGTGCGGATGACTCGCAGGTGTGCGCTGCTGATTGTCGCGGCATGTTGGCTTTCCGCGATCGGTGCCGGCAGCGCGTTGGCGCAGGACCCGCGTGGCACTGCGGCGCAAAAGCAGGCGCTCGACTGGCTTGCGTTGACCGACCGTGGCGACGCCGCCGCCAGCTGGCGCGCGTCGGGCAAGCAATTTCAGAACGCGATCACCGCCGACAAATGGGCCGACGCGCTGCGTCAGGTGCGGCCGCAGCTCGGCGAGGCGGCGGAACGCTCCGTCCAGTCGACGCAGATCACCAAGAATATTCCCGGGGCTCCTGACGGCGACTATGCATTGCTGGTCTTTCGCACCAGCTTCGCCAAGAAAACGGACAGCAGCGAACACGTAACGCTGCAGCTGGAAGCCGACGGCGTCTGGCGAGTAGTCGGCTATTTCATTCGCTGACGCGACGCGCGTGGAAGCGGCGCTCGCCTACGATCCGGCTGCCCGGCTCGCGATCGAATCACGCTGCCATCAGTGCCCATGGCCGAAGAAATAGCTCTAGGCAAGTTCGCCTGTCCCGCGTGCGGGGCGGAGGCGATATGGAATCCTGCCAAGCAGGCGCTGGTGTGCCCTTTCTGCGGGACGACGTCGCCGGCAAAGCTCGACGCCGACACCGGAGGAATCGTCGAGCACGATCTGGTCACGGCGCTGCGTGGCATCACGGACGACAAGCGCGGCTGGCAAACCGAAAAGCGTTACGTCAAATGCCAGAGCTGTCAGGCGATTTCTGTGCTCGATCCGCAACGCCAGGCACAGCGCTGCGAATTCTGCGGGTCGGCGCAACTCGTGCCTTACGAGCAGACCAAGGACGCTTTCCGTCCCGAGAGCCTGCTTCCGTTCAAAGTCACCGAGGACAAGGCGCGCGACGGCATCCGCGCCTGGTATGGCAGGTTGTGGCTCGCGCCGAACAAGCTCAAGCGCTCGGCGATGACCGACACGGTCAAGGGCATCTACCTTCCGTACTGGACCTTCGATGCCCACGTCGATGCGACCTGGACCGCCGAGGCCGGGTTCTACTATTACACGACGGAATCGTACAGCGACAGCAGCGGGCGCACACAGACGCGGCAGGTGCAGCACGTACGCTGGGAGCCCGCTTCCGGCCAGCTGCAGCATTTCTTCGACGACGATCTGATCTGCGCGTCGGTCGGCGTTCACGCGCCGCTGCTGCGCGGCATCGAGCCGTTTCCGACGACGGAGCTGAAAGCCTACGATGCGGGCTATGTCGCGGGATGGGTCGTCGAGCGATATCAGATCGATCTGGTCACCGCCGCGAAGGCAGCGCGCGACGACATGGATGCGAAGCTGCGTCAGCTCTGCGCGGCTCAGATTCCGGGCGACACCTCGCGCAATCTGGAGGTGCAGGCGAATTATTCCGGACAGACCTTCAAGCACATCCTGGCGCCGGTGTGGTTGCTCAGCTATCAGTTCGGCGCAAGGGCGTTTCAGGCGGTTATGAACGGCTTCACCGGAACGGTCAGCGGCGAGTATCCGAAGAGCTGGGTCAAGGTTACCCTGCTCGTGCTTGCCGTCATCGTCGTTGTGATCATTGCACTCTCGCTCGGCAGCCATCGTTGATGCACGCGGAAATGCGATCCATCACATGAAGACAGCGATTGTTACCGGCGTGTCGCGCGGGCTCGGCGAATCGCTGGCGCGCGTCCTGCAGGCAAGCGGGTTCGCGGTGACGGGCATCGGCCGCACAAGCGCCGCAACCCTCTCGGGACCGAGCTATAGCTTCGTCGCCTGCGATTTGGCGGACACGCCAGCCATGGATGCAGTCCTTGCGCCGGCGTTTCGCGCCATCGCCGACGCGCGGCCAGAATTTCTGTGTCTGATCAACAATGCCGCGGTCGCGGGACCGGTCGGGACGATAGGCTCGCTCGAGAGCAAAGTTTTGGCGGCATCCATTGCGACAAACCTCGTCGCGCCGATCGCCATTGCAAATCTCTTCTGCCGCATATTCGCCGAATCGACGCAGGTTCTGCGGATCATCAACGTCTCGTCCGGCGCCGCAGAATCACCGCTTGCCGGCGGCGGCCCTTACTCGATCGCCAAGGCGGGTCTCGAAATGCTGACTCTGCAGCTCGCCGCCGAGCACGACGCAGCGACGTTTCGCGCGATCAGCGTCCGGCCCGGTGTGATCGATACCGGCATGCAGACGTTCATGCGCACGCAGTCGCCGGAGACGTTGCCGAGCGTCGAGCTCTTCATCGGCTTCCACCGCGACCAGCGCCTCGTCGCGCCGGACACGGTCGCGGAGAAGATCGTCGATAAGCTCATCTTGAGCGACGTCGAGCAGGGCCGCACCTACAACTACCGCGAGCTCTGACGCTGTATTCATTCATCGATGCGGTGGCCAGGGACTGACCCGGTAATCGAGAACGCTGCCTTTTGCTCCCGCTTCCCACGTCAGGCAGTAGACCTGCTTGCGATCGGCGGCGAAATCACCTGATTCCGACGTCGTGCCGTCGCGTGTGAGCGGCATGATCACGGCGTTGCCGTCATTGAAGTGGACGTTGAACGCTACCGGAGGACGCGCGTCGAAACGAAAGTCGATGCGCTCACCTGCTTCGAGCGAAATGCATTCCTCGATCGTCGCGAACGGCGCAATCTGAAGTCCAGAAACCGATTTGGGTGCATCGAGCCGGGCAGGCGCCGAGGCGCAACCGGCGATGCAACCGGCGATGATCGGCACGCAAAGCGCGGCGCCGCGGACTGCGCAAAGCCGGACGCCCTTTAGCACCGGCTTCACACGGTCTTGCGACCGGCCTTCCAGTCTTCGACCAGCAGCGCCCAGCGCTCGTGGTCTCGCCAGCGCCCGGCGATCTTGACGTAACGGCGGGAATACCCTTCGCGCGTGAAGCCTCCGCGGCGAACCAGCGTGATCGACGGAGTGTTCGCGGGTTGAACGTTGGCTTCGATGCGATGCAGCCGCAACGATCGAAACCCGACTTGCAGCGCAAGCGAGAGGCCATCGCTCATGTAGCCTCGCCCCGCGAGCTCCGCGAATCCGTAGTAGCCAAGATAGGCGCTTCGAAACGCGCCGCGAACGATTTCGCTGAAGTTGAACACACCGACCGGTGCATCGTCTTCTCGCCGGCAAACGAGCAACCCGACATGCGTTGCGCGTTTGAAGTCGCGTGAGCCGGGACCGGAGAAGCGGCGCACGTAGTCCGCGAAACGGGACGGCGTCGAAGGGGCCTGCACCCAGAGCCTGTGCAGTTTTCTGCTGGACTCGACGGCACTCAGGAAAGGCCCGGCATCGCGCCGAACGGGCCGGCGCAGGTAAACGAGCGTGCCGCGGGCGAGCACTATGCGGGTCGCTGGCATAATGTCATTGCTCCAATTCTAACAATCGTTCCAACAAGCAGGCCTGCACGACGATGAGCAAATGGGTGGAGGGTCGAGTTGCCGGCAAGCGGCAATGGTCGGAAAGACTTTTCTCGCTGCAAGTCACGGCGCCTGAAGTGGCATTCGTCGCCGGGCAATTCGCCCGCCTGGCGCTGCCCGCGCCAGAGGGGTCCAAGGAGCCGATGCTCGGGCGCCCGTATTCGTTCGTCAATGCACCTCAGGAAGCTCCGCACGAGTTCTACTTCAATGTCCTGCCCGAAGGTCCTCTTTCGCCCAGACTTGCCGCGCTCAATACGGGTGATCCGGTGTGGCTGCTTGAGAAGGCTAACGGCTTTTTCAGCATGCCGGAGGTACCCTCCGCGGCGGCGCTGTGGTGCCTTGCGACGGGGACCGGACTGGGGCCGTTCCTGTCGATCCTGCGCACCGCCGATCCATGGGAAAAATTCGAGCGCGTGGTGCTGGTGCACGCCGTGCGCTACGCGCGCGACCTATCCTATTCCGAAGAGATCGCCCGGATCGCCTCGGCGCGAACCGGGCGCTTCGGATTCATCCCCTTTGTCAGCCGGGAACCGCACAGCGGTGCGCTACAAGGCCGAATTCCCGATGCGATCAGCGATGGCCGGCTGGAAGCTTGGGCGGGCGTGCCGCTGACGGCTGAAAACGCGCATGCCATGCTTTGCGGGAATCCCGATATGGTGCGCGAAACCCAAACCATGCTCGAAGGACGCGGCATGCGTCGCCATCGCCGCCGCGAGCCCGGCCATTTCACGCTTGAGACGTACTGGTAGTGGTGTGCCGCGAACAGCAATATTCCGTCAGCGCAGTGGTGCTTCCACGAAGCGATCACTTACTATCTCGTAATGCGTTTTCTGTCGCTAGCCTTCGTAACCAGAGCTAATCGGAGGGATGAAAACTTCAGCCTTTGACTTGCACCAGCTCGACATCAAAGATTAGCGTCGCGTTGGGCGGAATGACTCCTCCCGCGCCCCGCGCGCCGTATCCCATGTCCGGTGGAATGATCAGCGTCCGCTGCCCGCCGACCTTCATGCCCTGGACCCCCTGGTCCCAGCCTGGAATGACTTGGCCGCCTCCGAGAGGAAAAGCAAACGGCTCGTTACGGTCCCGCGACGAGTCGAACTTGGCGCCTTTTTGGCTATTTGCAGGATCGTATAGCCACCCTGTGTACTGCACAACAGCGATCTTACCTTTGACGGCTTCGGCGCCGGTGCCCACCTTGACATCGATTATCTGCAATCCTTTTCCTTTGGCATCCAATTTGCTTGATGTGGATGCGGGAGGAGTTCCCGACGGTTGAGAGTACGCTGGGCCGGCTGGTCCGAAGCAAGCCGCGGCACCAAGAAGCGCCGCCAGGCAGGCCCGGCCGGAAGCTGCTTTTATCGTCATTTCGACCCTTACGCATCGACGCCCCGGCGATCGAGCCCGTGAGCCTGGTTTCAAAGACGCGAATGTTAACCTAATCCATGGAGGTTTTTGCGCTGCTGACAGTTTTGGGCTATAAGTTTGGGCTCGTTTGCATCCCAACGACCCGGCATCCCATGGAGCCGAAATGACTACGGTTTCCGGCGCGCGCCACGGTCACACCCACCGCCGACAGGCAGCACCGATGAAAGCGATGTTCGGATTTCTGACACCGCAGGCAAAAGAATTGTCTGATCCGCTGCAGAGCGCCAAGGCAGCGGCGGCATGGTTACGCCAGTTGCCGACGCTCGACGTGATCGGCAGACAGCAACAGGTCATCTCCGTCCTCGACACGATGCGCAAGACGCAGCGCGTTCCGGACCTCAATCGCATCGCTGCCATCCAGTTCGTCGATGCGGCACTCGGCGCCGACCGGCGCCAGCTGATCAAGCAATACATCGAAAATTCCGAAAGCGCGCCCAAGCTGGCAGATCGCATCTGGCAAGCATTGTGGGAGATGAGCAAGGCGTTCATGCTCGCGTACCAATCCGCGCTCGACGCCGCGATACAGCAATCCGACAACGCGCGCTGGAAAGCGGCACTACCGCTGCTATTCGTGCGCCTGGTCCATTTTCACGGGACCGATGCCAAGCTGCGCGTCTTCAAGTATGAGCGCTGGATTCCCGGGAGATGGATCGAATTGCACAGCACGTATCTGCGCGCCTGCGAGATGCAATGTGACCGGCAGCCAATGGCGCTCCCGGCGGCGGGCGCCGCCGCCCAGCCGTGGTCGGTCGAGCAGGAATATCTCTATGTGCTGCTGGTGCATCAGCTTAATACCGGCAATCTGAGCCCCACCGAGATCGACTGGGCAAGCTCGCAGCTGCGGGCGTGGAGCCGCCGCTTGGCGCTGGAGCAGATTCCGAAATCGATGGAGGGCTTTTTCGTCGATCTCGCGGGCCGCGAAGGGATCGTGCGCCGAACCGGCAATGACCGCGGTTCGATGCTGCGTTATCTGGACACGACGTCTTTGGCGGAAGGCATGGACCGCGCGATCAATGCGCTTCGCGATGCGGAGATGACCGACCAGGGCCCGATTGCGGCGATCAACCAACAGCGGCTGGGTGTGCTGCGCAAGATTCAGCCGGCGCTGGCACCTACGTATCACACGGAGTTGCGCCGCGATCCGCGTACCGCGGTCGCGGTGTCGGCACGGGTGCGCATAGGACTTTCGCGGATCTGCGTCGATGTCGGCGCCAAGGCGGAAGAGGCTGCAACGGAATCGTCGACCGAGCAGATCGAGGTCTATCCGGTCGCCGGTGCGCCCCGTCCGAAACGCAAGGCCCAGGTGGAGGACGATTCGCTCGCTGCCAGCCTGTCGTCGTGGAGCGATCCGATGTGGGAGGTCAAGGATCGCAGCGTCGCGGGCTTAAGGATCGCGGCGACCGGCGGCATCGGGCAAAGTCTCACCCTCGGCGCGCTGGTGGCCGTCAGACAATCCGACGTCGAGGGTTGGTTGCTCGGCGTGGTGCGCCGCTTGAACAAGGTGTCAAACGAGGAAGTCGAAGCCGGCGTCAATATCATCGCCGAGCGCATGGTCGCGGTCACGCTCTCGGCCAAGCGCCGTCCGAACGAGGACATGGGTTACGTCGTCAACGGCCTGGACATGTCGACCATGGGTGAGCGCTTCGAAGGGCTCTACCTCCCTCCGCCGTCGCGCCCGGACAAGCCCCTGGCGATGAAAACGGTCATCGTGCCGACATCCGAATATGCCGAAGGGCGCAACGTCATTCTGACCACTGCGCATTCCGTGTATACGGTGTCGCTGCGGCACCTGGTCGAGCAGCGTCCCGACTGGAGTTGGGCGACGATTCAAATCGTCGAGAAGAAGTCGCGCGACAACTAGCCCCACGTCCGCGCGCCGACGGTCAAGGGCGCGCTACTGATCGACAGGACGGAACTTCAGCGTCAGGCTGCGCCGGAACAATTCCGCCGATTCCGGCCTTGGCAGCGGCGAGGATTTCAGGATCGCTCGTTGCACCGCCTCGTCATACGCCCGCACGCCGCTCGATTTCTTGAGCTGCGCGTCGATGATTTCTCCAGTGGGCAGCTGCACCACGTCGAAAATCGCTTCCGGATTGCCCGCGATGTCCGGGGGCACGAGGACGTTCCCCTTGATCTTGGCCTGGATGCTGCGGATGTAAGCGTCATTCGCCTTGTTGAGCGCGGCATCCGAAGCCTGCTTCGCTATCTGCCTTTCCCGGTCGGCCTGCGCGTTGAGCGCGGCCGCTTCACGCGCCTGCCGGTCGCGGACCTCGGCGAGGCGTTTTTCGTCCAGTTTCTTTTTGTCCGCGTCGCGCTTGTCGGATTCGCGCTTGTCGATGTCCTTGCGTTCCTTTTCTTCCTTCAGCTTTCTGTCACGCTCCTGCTTTTCCTTGAGCGCGATATCGGCCTGGGTCGGCTGAGGCGGCTCGACCTT
>OCZU010001646.1_pt1 | contig 14515 bp, 9 predicted proteins | sample 1539001 | NCBI WGS metagenome assembly OCZU01 (sample SAMEA3539306, study PRJEB22396) | soil metagenome | biome: tundra; feature: field; material: soil | place: USA | collected 2010-05 | depth 0.15 m | reverse complement strand
GTTCACCTTTCCTTTCCTGCACGATCATTCACCAGGATTTTTGTGCAATCGAAGTGGCTGCCGCTGCTGCCGACCGGACACCGGCAATATTTTTCAATTCAGAATTCGCGCGGGGACATATTGGCCGAGCATTTACTGAGCGCCAATTCCGATTCGGCGACGTTGCAATTGGACGCGGCGGCAATGAAGCCGGAGACCAACGCCAAGACAAATTCCTTCCTGGACTTTCTGGCAATGGGCGTGAAGCACATCTGGACCGGTTACGACCATCTGCTGTTCCTGTTTGGCCTCATGATCGTGACGCGCAATTTCAAGGCTTCGATCAAAATCATCACCTGCTTTACGATTGCGCACTCCATCACGCTCGCGATCGCTACCCTCAACCTGGTGCAAATCTCCAGCGGCATCGTCGAACCGCTGATCGCCGCGTCCATCGTCTATGTCGGCCTGGAAAATCTTGTTCGCGGCGGTGAACCGAAAGGCCGCTGGCTGCTGACCTTCGCATTCGGACTGATTCACGGCTTCGGTTTCGCCTCGGTGCTGCGCGAACTGGGTGTCGGCGCGAACGGAAGCAGCATCGCAATCCCGCTTATTTCCTTCAACCTCGGCGTGGAGCTTGGCCAGATCGCAGTTGCCGCGCTCGCGCTGCCGTTGATTTGGAAATTGCGAACCCAACCGGTCTTCATTCGTCGTTGGGTTCCGGCTTCTTCCACGATCGTGGCGCTGCTCGGAGGATATTGGTTCGTCCAGAGAGTCTGGTTTTAGCGTGATTCTCAAAATGAATTGGGGAACGACGTTGTGCGACCGGAGCGCCGAACTCCAGTTCGGCTCGTTGCGGTTCGTGGTGACGAGCCGTGCCGATCAGGAGATCGGCGCTCCAATCCGGCGGCTTGCCTGAATGCTTAATGCGCTTCTCGCACACGAATCGTATAACGCAAGGCCTTCCCGTTCATCGAGACAAACTGCACGCTCTCCTGCGAGTTGTCGTCGAAAAACACATTTTGGTACGGCGTTGAATCAATCACGAAGCCTTGTGCGTCCTTAAATTCGCAGTTGGCCTGCACCTGAATGCGCTTGCTTTCGCGGTTGCGCAGGTTCACCGAAACTTGCAACTGCCCGTCCGGCAGGCGGGTTTCCTGAATGCCGGGGCACGTGATGGTATTTTGCACGCGCTTGTTGAGCAGCACGACCGCAAAGTAGTCTTCCTTGTTGTTAATGTTGACGTTCAGCGGCGTGTAGGCGCCGGTGTCATCCACGGGGGTCTGGCAACCGGAGAACAATGCCAGGCTGGTTGAAGCGATGAGAATGAACAATATTTTTTTCATACGGTTTGTGGGGTCGGGGATTTATCGCTGACGAAAACGACCTTGTCCTTTCCGTCGGACGAAATGTTGAGGTTAATGATCTTGGTCAGGTTCGGCAAAGGACGCCCGGCCTGGTCAAAGAATTCGATTCTGGCCGTGTGCTGCCCGGGCGGCAGCGAAAAGCTCGCGAAACTCAGGTACCTCGGCAAATTTGCCCACGCGCGCGTGTCGGCGGCGGGAGTGGTCGTGGCTGAAACAATTTTGCTGATCAAACCGGCGGCGATCAAGCCCAACCCGACCTGTTGCGACGTGCGATTGTTCTGGCTGGCCGCGATGGCGCCACCAATGATGGCGGCGGTGCCCGCCACGTCGGTCGAGGTTTTGAACACGGCCTTGTTCGCCAGAATATGATCCATCACGCGGCCGCCGCGGGTCGTCGCCTGAAAATACAAATCGTCGTACGGAGCGGCCTGGACTTTTTTTCCATCCACTTCGATGGCGGCGGAAAAAACCGGCGAAGGCGGAAGGCCGAACCGCAATTCCTCACCATATCTGCCAGAGGCGAATTTGTAGGGGCCGATGCCGCACTCGACGAAAAACAGGGTGTTCGCGTTGGGATCGAGGGGGGGAGGTCTGGCCAGGCGCGCCTCTTTTTCCGCGCGCTTGAACGCGTCCGAGCCGTCGCCCGCCAGTTTCGCCGTGGCGAGGCCGTCGAGGTAGTCGAGCAGCACGTAGTCGGCGGAGTATTCGTGGTTCTCGGCGTCGGCGTCTTGGAACGCGGCGCTGCGGAAACACGCGCGGGCATTGTCCGGCTCGCCATCCATCCAGTAAAGGATGCCGCGATAATAATACGCCATCACACGCTCGTAAGGCTCGCCGATGAACAGCTTTCGGGATTCGGGATGAAAATAACTGCGCGCCAGTTTCGCGCTGCGGTCGGTGGAAATTCCGCCCGTGGTCAGCAACGCGTCATCGAGTAATTGCTTCGCATAGGCGTATTGTCCGAGGCACATGGCGGCGGCGGCCGTGCGATATTGCCAGAGGACTTTGTCCTTCGGCGGGCCGTTGGTGATCATCATCGGCCCGTCCACCAGGATGTTGCCGGTCAGACGGACGGTTTGCTTTTGGGTGGCGCAGCCGGAGAAAAGCAGCAGGGCGAGAAACGGGAAAGCGAAAAGCCGAACATCCAACATCCAACATCCAACACTCAACACCCAATGAACGGCTCGCCCGCGGTTTCGGGCTTCGATGTTGGATGTTGGATGTTGGATGTTCGATGTTTCCCCTTTGAAAATGGAGGAAAGAAAGTTTGCAGTTGGCTCGCCCTCACCCCGGCCCTCTCCCCCAGGAGAGGGAGACGTGCTCGACCGTCGCGGGTGAATTTTGACGCGCCCAGTTGGTCGTGCGTCGTGATGCGAAGTGGAAAATAGCCGCGACAGCTCACTCGGCGCACGAACTTTGCCGTCGCGCCGACAGCTTCTCCCTGCCCATGAACCACTCCTCGGCGCGCGGACAGCCATGCCCGCGCGAACCCCAAACTTGGAACTCGCGGACAAGGCTGTCCGCGCTCCTGCCGAGGGCCGGTTCTGTGGCAAAAATCGTGGCTTTTCGCAGGCCGTGGACTCTTTCCCCGGGAGAGAGATCCTGGGTGAGGGCAAGCGTGGCTTAAGTCTCATCTGAAGGTAGGGAAAAATCCAGTTCGTGAATCGTGAAACCTCGGCGAATCCTGCGCCTCCACCATGATGTTGCCGGTCAGATGGATGGTTTGCTTTTGGGTGGCGCAGCCGGAGAAAAGTCGCAGCTCGATGAGCGAGCCAACCGGACGAAAAAAATTCATCGCTGTCCCTTTGATAAGAAAGCTCACAGATCTCTGCGTGCTCTTGAAATACGGACAGCGCTCCAAAAAAGGCCAATGGCAGATAAACTCAGGACGGAACTCCAAGCGGTTCCCTGTCGCTTGATCTGAGCCAATTGGCCTTCGTGGTGGTAAGGCTCTGAAAGCTGTTCGAGTGTGCCCGCGACCCAAATCAGAGCCAGCATCAAGCAAGATATTCCGGCAAAGACCATAAGCCAACTGACGGTTGTTTGTTGGCATTTGAGGATTGTCATTCTGTCGCGGCCCGGCTTCATGAAAGCTCAAATTTATTTACCGATACGCCGCGTCCTCCAGCCCCTGCTTTTTGATTTCCGCCGAATCTTCCCAAACGATGGCGCTGGTGCGCACGTCAATCAGTTGAAACGCGTAGAGGATGTAATCGCTCGTGCCCTTGGTCGTGCGCGTGGACAGCCCTTGCAGCGTGCCGGTCAGAAAATAATTCGCGCCCAGGAATTCCTGCACATGCGGGTCGCTGCTCGCCGTCACCGAACCTTCGCGCTTGAGGTTGCGCTCTTTTTCCAGCGCGGCCATACGGTCGCGCGCGAGAAACGTCACCTTGCCCACCGCCTTGGTATTCAACTCGGTACGGATGCGGGTGAGGAAGATGTCCTTGTTGATCGGGAAACGCGTCTCGTTGATCACCGGATCAAGCACAACGATGGGCGGCGTGGTGGCGTTGGCAATCTGCGGAATGCCCACGATGCTGCGCGCCATTTTGTCGGCCACGCCCACGAGATCCTGCGATTCAATGCCCGTGCCGGCCACAAAGCCCCGGTCTTCCGGCCGCATTTCCGTGACGCCGACGCCGGAAGGATTTCTCACGCCGGCCGAGGAGCAGCCGGAAACAATTCCGGCCAGGGCGAGGGCTGCAATTCCATTACGATGTTTGTATAGGTTCATAAAACGAGTTTGAGTTTGGGAGAATTAACGGCATTAGCGGCCAGACAAGCTCTTCGCACTGCTCTTCGCGCTGACGGGTTTGTAAGGAGTGTTGTTCTGCAGCAGCGGCGCATCGGGAATGGTCGGGGCGTTCGGAATTGCATACGCGGGCCTTGAATATTCTGCCTTTGAAAACGTGGCCGTTGGATTAGCAGCCTGCGGTGCGGTGTTCGGTTGGTAAGGTTGCGCAGGGTAAGTTTGGTACGTTTGCCTGGGGGCGCGCGCGTAGTTTTCTGCCACACTGCCCAGCACCAATCCCGACGCCGCGCCGATGGCAGCGCCTTCCCAGCCTTGATGATGAATGCTGTTGCCGATAATTCCGCCCGTCAGCGCGCCGAGTAACATGCCCCCGACGGCGTAGCTCGGGCCGGTGTAGCCGTAGCCGCCGCCCGGGGAATACGAATACGACGCGCCATACTGCGGCGCGCAACTACTGCCGGAGAAGGCCAAGCCGACACCCCAACCCCAGCCACCAGCTTGCAAGCTGAGCGTCGCTGACACAATAAACGTTGTCAAAAAGAGCCTTTTCATAACCAACACTCGTTTTGACGCTTTGGCGCCGTTTTCATTCACAAATTTATTCTATCACGAAATACAAGCCGGGCAAATCATTGCTGGCGAGTGGCCTTGGTGAGGCGAGCGCCCTCGCGAGCCCAAAACATCTCCCGTCCCCGACGGCTCGCCGGAAGGTTCGACCCGCCGGGCTTGGGCCGAACCGACGCGGAACCCAATTTTGGAAATGCGAGATCAACCAGCCGTTGCTACAGTGAGTCCATGGAACAACTCATCTGGCGTGAATTTCATCACGGGTTGAACGCGCAGTTTGCCGAATTGAACGGCATGGAAATCGTCAGCGATTACGGGGACGAATTGGCCGAGCACGCCGCTTTGCGGGAAAGCGCCGGGGTGCTCGACTTGAGTTTTCGCAGTCGGATTTGCCTGACGGGTGCGGATCGCGTCCGGTTTCTGCACGGCCAGGTGACGAACGACGTGAAGCGTTTGCGCGCGGGCGAAGGTTGTTACGCCGCGCTCACAACCGCCAAAGGCAAAATGGAAAGCGACCTGAATATTTTCAGCCTGCAAGACGAGTTGCTGCTCGATTTCGAACCGGGCCTGACCGCCAAAGTTTCGTTGCGCCTGGAAAAATTCCTCGTCTCCGACGATGTGCAAATCGTGGACGCCGCGCCGCACTACGGCTTGCTGAGTGTGCAGGGGCCGAAAGCGGAATCCGTCGTGCGCAGCCTCGGGATATTTTCTGAAATTCCCGCCAAGCCATTTGATTCCGTGAAAATTTCTGATGCCACGCTTGGCGAAATTTATCTGATGAACCAACCGCGCATTTTTCTCCCTCTCCTCCCGCCCGAGGAGGAGAGGGCTGGGGTGAGAAGGAACGATTTGCTAAAGGCTCCTCACCCCGACCCTCTCCCCGGCAAGCGGGGAGAGGGAGAAGAAGCCGCCGCTGGTTTTACCGCCGCCGGCTTCGATTTGTTCGTGCCGAATAATTCGCTCGGCGCGGTCGCGGACAAAATGATAGCCGGGGCAAAATCCGTCGGCGGACGCGCGTGCGGCTGGTGGGCGTTTGAAATCGCGCGCCTTGAGGCGGGCCTTCCGCGTTTCGGCGCGGACATGGACGAAACACTTCTGCCGTTGGAATGCGGTCTCGAGAACCGCGCGGTGAGTTACAACAAGGGTTGCTACATCGGCCAGGAGGTTTTGAATCGCATTCACAGTTTCGGCCATGTGGCGAAGGAATTGCGCGGCCTGCGGCTCGCGGACGATCTGCCCGCGTTGCCACAGAAGGGCGACAAGCTGTTTCACGCGGGAAAGGAAGTTGGGTTTGTGACCAGCGCAGTGAACTCGCCGATGCTCAAAGCCAGCATCGCGCTGGGTTACGTCCGCAAGGAGGCGAATCAAATTGGGATTGAATTGACGTGGCGCGGTTCACACGGAGAAAAAACGGCGCGGATCGTAAAACTGCCCTTTTCACGGGAATAACGACAAGTTGGCACGAGACACCGCAAAAAGTTGCGGATTTTGATTGACCAAGACGGCCTGATTGTGTCCAGATGGTAGGTCGCTAATGGTTAAACGGGTTTTGAATCAGAATGGCAAAGAGTTCAACTAAAATTGGCAAGGGGTTTCGCGGCGTCAGCACGACAAAATACGACGCGCACCACAAGGTTCTCTCCCAGACGTACGGCGCGCTGGCGGATTTGCGGCGCGAGTTGTCCGACACGAAAACCGCCGTGGCCGGGCGCGAGGAAATGCTCCGCGCTTTTGCCACCTGCCCGGATTCTCAGCGCGCGTGGCTGTTGCTGGAGGATTATTTTGAAAAGCTCCTGCTGTCGCGCAAGGATTTTCCCGCCGCCGACTGGTGGCCGCGCATGCTGGCCGTGCAAGGCAATGCGCGCCTGGAAGAACTGGCGTTTTTGTTTCTACGCGCGAAACGCTCCCTGCCGCCCGAACTGCAGCGGCACGCGAACCTGAATCGTTTCGCCGAAGTCGAGGAAGCCGAGCAGGAGCAAAAGCTCGTGCGCGAGCTGGAAAACTGGCTGTTCCCCGCCAAGCCGGTGCACCTGGATTTGCCGCGCGCGGCACTGCGCGTCGTGTGCCGGCCGCAGCCGGATGCCGAACAGCCGGCGCGCCAGCGGCTCGGCGTGCAATTTCATCTCATCCGCCCGCGCACCGGCGATAAAATCCGTTCGCTCCAGGAAATCATCGAACTCACCACGCGCGCCGCGCATGAGCAGGAATTGTTTTTGCCGGACGACTGGGAGTTCATTCAATGGCTGGCCGAAACGCATCACCACCGCGAGGACGGTGATGAAACGCTCGTATTGTCCAACGCCGAATTGCTCCACTGGCTCGCGCATTGGGGCCGCGCGTCGCGGCTCGAAGCCGCGGACGGCCAGAAAATTCAATTCCACGGACAGGTCGCCGAATTGACGCCGCATCTGGATCGCGACAACGGCGAATTGGCCTTTACGCACCAGCTCACCCTGCCCGACGGCAAACATTTTTCACTTCCGGAAATTCACTTTTTCGCCAGCCACCCGCCGCTGGCGCTCGCGGGCGGGACATTTTATTTGCTGCGCAACGCGCCACCGCTGGAGGTGCTGGATCACTGGCGTGAAAAGCCTGCTGTGCCGGTGCGGAAATTAAGCCACCGCCTGTTGATGCACCTGCGCCGGACGCAATCCAACAACGGCGTGGATTGGGAGCAGCTCTGCACCACGCACGCCGCCGCGCCGCAATTCATTTTCGAATTGCTCGACGACACCGTCCGGTTGCGGCTCATCGCCAAAAGCAAACGCGACGGCAGCACGTGGTTTTGGAACGGACGCGATTGGAAGCCGAACGACGTAAAAAAGCGTACTGCCGAAAAGCCGGAAATTCTTGATGACCCCAGTCTCGAAACGGCCACGCAATGGCTGCGGCAGCTCGACTGGTTCACGCCGGAACCGGGTTTGTGGGTCGGCGACGCCAACGAAAATTTTCTCGGCTCGCTCGCCCGCGTCTGGCCGCAGCGCCCGCCCGACACTGATCCGCGTCAGCTCAAGCCGCGGCTCGTCGTCAAGGGCAGCGGCATTGACTGGCTGTCCGTTTCCGCCGAGTGGGAACAGGAAGGTCTCAAACTCAGTGCCGCCGATTTGCAGCGGCTCGCCGCCGCCACGAGCCGCTACGTCAAGCTGCCGGATTCCGGCTGGGTCGAACTCGACACGAACGCCGTGCAGTCCGCGCACGAAGCGATGGCTGATCTCGGCGTGGATGGTTTGATTCCCGTCGCGCAACGGATCGGCCTCGAACAGGCCGCGCATCTCGACGAGGACGGTCTGCAACGCTTCGCCGATTCGCCGCAAGCCCAGGCGTTGCGCGAGCGATTGCGCGATTTCAAGGGCATTCCTTCGACGGAAGTTTCGGCCAGTGTGCAGGCGGAAATGCGTCCGTACCAAAAAGACGGCTTCGATTTTCTCGTCCATCTGACGCACATCCGGCTCGGCGGAATTCTCGCCGACGACATGGGCCTCGGCAAAACGTTGCAAACGCTCGCATGGCTGGCATGGTTGAAAGACCAAAACAAGAAAGATCCGAAACCGTCGCTGGTGATTTGTCCCGCGTCCGTGTTGCACAATTGGAGACGCGAAGCGGAGCGGTTTACGCCTCATCTCAAGGTGCTCCTGCTGGAAAGCGGCGCGGCGCGGCACGTTTTGAGAAAGCAGATTCCGCAGCACGATTTGATCGTGACGAATTACGCGCTGCTGCGGCGCGATCTGGAAGAGTTGCAAAAATTCTCCTTCCGCGCAGTGATTCTCGACGAGGCGCAGTTCATCAAGAATCCCGGCGCTCAGGTCACGCAGTCGGTGAAGCAGTTGAAATCCGAGCATCGCCTCGCGCTCACCGGCACTCCGCTGGAGAACCGGCTGCTCGATTTGTGGAGCATCGTGGATTTCGTGCAGCCGAATTATCTCGGCAACCAGGAACATTTCCTCGAAACCTACGAGCCGAAGGGCGCGGAAAATCCGGAGATGGAACAACGGATCGCGCGCCGCCGCCTTTCTGCGAAACTGCGCCCGCTGCTTTTGCGCCGATTGAAGAAACATGTCGCGAAGGATTTGCCGGATCGCATCGAGCAGCGCCGCGATTGCCAGTTGGGCGAGGAGCAGCGAAAACTTTATCTCGCCGAACTGCGCCGCAGCCGCGATCAGGTCATGCAGGTCGTCGCCGAAAAGGGCATCAACAAAAGCAAGATGCACGTGCTGGCCGCGCTTACGCGCCTGCGCCAGATTTGCTGCCACCCGAAACTCGTGGGCAACGACTCCGCGTCCGGCAAGACGGAAACACTCTTCGAACTGCTCGACGCGCTCGTCGCGGAAGGGCAAAAGGTTCTGGTCTTCAGCCAGTTTGTGCAGATGCTCGAACTGCTCGAAAAGGAATGCTGCGAACACCAGATCACCACGCACATCCTCACCGGCCAGACGAAGGACCGGCAGGAGGTCGTCAATGCGTTCCAGAACGATCCGAACCCCGCCGTGTTCCTGCTGAGCCTGCGCGCCGCCGGCACCGGGCTGAATCTCACGACCGCGAGTTACGTGGTGCTGTACGATCCGTGGTGGAACCCGGCGGTCGAGGCGCAGGCCATCGATCGCTCGCATCGCATCGGCCAGACGCAGACGGTGAACGCGTATCGCCTGATTTCTCCCGGCACGGTCGAGGAAAAAATCTGGGAGTTGCAACAGAGCAAGGCGCAGACGATTTCCGACGTGCTCGGCGAGGAAGGCTTCGCGCGCAGCTTGTCGAAGACGGATTTGGAATATTTGTTCTCGGAGGATTGAGGCGAAACGAATTCAAAACCCACTTGCAAACTGTCGCTTGACAATAGTATCTTAAATATTACTATATAAAACTATGGATGCGGCCTTTCACACCGCAACCGTGTCCGGCGGTTCCGGAATTAAAAGAAGAATGGGCCCGGCCAATCCCGGGAGCAAAGTAGTCAAGGAACGAAAGGAATAAATATGAGAAATAAACACACAAGAGAAAAACCATGGAAACAACCTTTGAAATCAAAGAGTTCAGCGAAGCTGGGAATTCACCTTTTGCCGATTGGTTCGACGCGCTTGATGGCGTAACGGCTGCGCGAGTTGACAAATAGTTGACAAATAGTTGACAAATATATCCGCCGACTTGAAGCAGGAAATTTTGGAGCAACCAAGGCATTGCACGATGGCATATTCGAATTGCGATTGGATTTTGGTCCGGGCTACCGCGTCTATTACGGGCGCGACGGAAACACGATCATTATCTTATTGGGCGGTGGCAGCAAACGACGACAATCAGCCGACATCGCTTCAGCAGTTGAACGATGGCGACGATATAAACAAGCGAAGTAACTGATGGCTTTGACGCGAGAATATAAGCAGACAGTTTTAGCCCGGATCAAACGCGACCCGAAGTTCGCGCGGGCCCTTTATGCCGCAGCCATCAACGCGCTCTTCGAGGGAGAAACCGATGAAGGACTTTCGATGCTTCGCGACTTGGTTCATGCGAGCGTTACTTTCAAAAAACTGGCGCGGCAAAGCGGCTTCGGCGAAAAGACGCTGCATCGCATGTTAAGCCGCCGAGGCAATCCCACCACACGCAATCTGTTCGTGGTCACGAGAATCATTTGCGAAGATTTGGGCATCAAACCGCAAGTGAAGATGGCCGCGTGATGGGGTTTGAGTCACTCGTTGTAACCGTGAGCTTTGGCCGGCCATGCGGCGATGAATAAAAGCGTGCCGGCCGCCGCACAACCGATCAATCCCGCAAAGCCCGCATTCCAACCGTAGTGCTGAACCAACGCGCCCAATCCCCAACCCGAAAGCACGGTGCTCGCATAGCCAAAAATGCTGGTCAAACCGATGGCGGTGGCGGCGGCGCGCTTGGTGGCGAGGTTCGCGCAGGCGATGGCCAGCAGACATTGCGGGCCGTAAACGAAGAAGCCCGTGGCACAGAGCAGGCCGGTGATCAGCAATTCCGATTGGGTCTCGATTTTCCAGAACAGCAGCACCGAAACGCCGGCGAGCGTCATATAAACCACGCAGGCGCGCACGGCGCGTCCGCCGAGAAAACAGTCGGTAACCCAGCCGCCGATCAGCGCGCCCAGCAATCCAAAAACTTCAAAGCCGGCGATCATCCAGGCCGCATGCATGATTTTGATGTGTTTGACTTCGGTCAGCAGGGTCGGGCCCCAATCGAACACGGCGTAGCGAATGGTATAGACGAAGAAATTCGCCGCCGAAAGAATCCAGATATATTTGTTGCGAAAAACCTGCCGAAGCAGGAAAGCCTTGAAATCTTTCTGCGCTGCTTGTTCCTGTGAGGCGGTGTGGGTTCCTTCCACTTCGGGCAGGCCCACCGACGGCGGCGTGTCGGGCATCAGGAACCAGATCAATACGGCGGCGGCGATGGCGATGGCTGCCGGGACAAAAAAACAGAGCCGCCAACTCGTCGTGACCAAAGCTCCGCACAGCAGAACAATCAGAATGCTGCCGATGTTGTGCGAAGAGTTCCAGATGGAGAATTTGGTCGCGAGTTGTTTGGGCGGAAACCAGTTCGCCATCAAGCGCGCGCACGGTGGAAAACCCATGCCCTGAAACCAGCCGTTCAACATCCAGATGATGCCGAACGCCACGACGGTCGAACTCAAACCAAACCAGAGGTTCAGGAGCGCGGAAGCCAGCAGGGCAGTGGACATGAAAACGCAGGCATTCGCGCGGTCGGCGAGAAAACCGTTCGCGAATTTGGACACGCCATAAATCACTCCGTGCAGCGTTAGAAACAAACCGAGGCTTTCCTTGGTGATGCCGAGATCCCGGCCCATGAATGGCATGGCAACGCCCAGGTTTTTGCGCACGAAATAAAACATGGCGTAACCAAAGATTGAAAAGATCAGAACACGCTTTTGCCAGTGACGATAGCCCGCGGCGATGTTCGCGGGATCGGTCAAGGTAACCGGCGCGGGTGACGCGGGCTGAAACATTTTAAGAACGCCTCCACGCGATGCCCGACCCACTGGTTTGGCGATGGCGGGTTTTGGAATCATGCCGCGTTAATATTGATTTTTTGCCAGACGCGACTGGTCGCCAGGATTTAAGACGCGTTCAATCCTCATCCACAATCTTCGCCGCCCATTCCGGATACGGCGTCTGCGGACCCTTCATCGCGCGCCAGAGGATGCGGTTGAGCAAATCTTCCGGGCATTGATCCGGTTTTTCCAACGGCAATCGCGCTGAAGCGTAAGCATCCTTGCGCAATTGCGAATCGGAAATTCTCCGCGGCTCGCGATTCATTTCGTCAAGCGGCACGTTGTTTGGCACGGCGGCGAATGGCGTGAAGTCCGGGGTGCTCGCGAAACAGTCGAACATCGGCGTGGCCGTCGCGTCCAGTTGGTTCATGGGCGGCAGGCCGAGGATGAGTTCCATCGTGCGCAGCAGACTCGTCTGGTTGTATTGAGTGCTGATGACCGCGCCGCGTTTCGTAAACGGGCTGATGACGTAGGCGGTCGTGCGATAGCCGCTCACATGATCCCAACCGGCTTGCGGGTCGTCTTCGACGGCGAAGATGCACGTGTCCTTCCAAAATCTGCTGTGGCTCACGGCCTCGACAATTTTTCCGACCGCGAGATCGTTGTCCGCCACCTGTGCGGCGGGGGTGGGCAAACCGGCCTTGGTGCCGCTCGTATGGTCGGTGTTCAGCCACATGATGATGAAGTCCGGCATGCTGCCCTTCGCTTCGTCGTTTTTCAGGTGTTCGATGAAATGCGCGGCGCGCACCTGATCCGGGACGTTCAAATCCCATCCGGGCGCGTTCGTCACGATGTAGGGCCGGAGCGCTTCGATATCGGGTTCGCTGCGATTGACAATTTCCTGCGTGTTGTTCGTGAAATCCTGATAGCAGTCTGTCCAGGTCGGTTCGCCTTTGCGTTTGGAATTTTTCCACATCCTGAAGTTGGTGCAAAATTCGCCGAAGTCCCGAAAGGTTCTGCCGTGGGCGAGCGCGTTGTCCCAGATGAAACCGGCCGGCGAGTAAGCCAGCGCGTCCTTGTCGTTTTCGCCGCCGCCGCTGGGATAACTGCGCGGCCAGCCGGCAAAGGAGCGTTCGACATATTCCGTGGCCATCGCCGTATCCGTCCAGTTGTGTCCATCGGCGCTCAGGATGCCGGAGCAATAGGTGTTGTCGAGCAGCGCGAATTCGCGGACCAGCTTGTGCTGGTTCGGCGTGACGCGCTCGCCGAACGCGCATAAATCCGCGTCGCCGTTGCCCGGCTTTACGTCTCCGAGCACTTGATCGTAAGTGCGGTTTTCCTTGATGATGTAAATGACGTGCTTGAACACACTGGGTTCGCCCACGCGTTCCGGCACCGGCCGCGCAGGTTGGTCCGCGCGGGCGGGCAGCTTCGCTTGCGCGAGCAGCGGGTAACGCAGATTCGCCAGCGCCGTTTTCGTAAACGCCGCCAGCTCACGCGTTGATGGCGCCGGCACGAGCGAGAGTGAACCGGTGTATTGCTTGGTGTTGAATTCGGTCTGGCCGTCTGATTTGCGCGGGCGGCCGCGGGTCAATCCCTTGATGTTCGCCACGCAAATCATTTTGCGCTTCGCGTCGAAAACAATCGCGCCGGGAAACCAGCCGACGGGAATCAGGCCGAGCAATTGCGATTCGCCGGGTTTGAATTGAATGACGGCGACGGCGTTTTGCGTGCCGTTGCAGACGAAAAGCTTCTTGCCGGACTCGCCGAACGCCAGCGCGTCAGGCTGTGCGCCGAACAGGTCGCCGGGATTTTGCCGCGCGCAAATCGTCTCGACGATTTTGTCCGTGCGCGTGTCAATCACGCTCAAGGTGTCGCTGCCCGCATTGGCGACCACGAGCCAGCGTTCGTTCGGCGAAAGCGCGAGCGCTGAAGCGTGGAGACCGGTGAGTATTTCGAGTTTTGAGGTTTTGATTTCGGGCTTCGTGTCGAGATCAATCACCGACACCGAGCCTTCGCTCGCGATGCCGCGCGCATCCGCGCGGACGTGAGTGCCGCGTCCGGCCGGGCCGACCACACTGTTCGCGTCGGGCCGGCGTCCGCCCCAGTTGCTCACGTAGATTTTTTTGCCGGCGAGCACGACGTCGAAGGGCGCGAAGCCCACGTCCCACATTCGCAATACGCGGCCCGTCGCGGCGTCCAATTCGGCGAGCCGGTTGGACAGATTCAGCGCGACGTAGATTTTTTTTCCGTCACGGGAAACGGCGATACCGGCGGGTATTTCGCTCATGCGGCCTTTGGCATTGGCCGGCGGCAGCGGGATTGAGAAAAGCGGGGAAACTTTTCCGTCGCTGGCCACCGCGAAAACTTTGATGTCGCCATTCACGTTGGCGAGGTAAATCCGCGTGCCGTCGGGCGAGAAGGCCAGGCCGGTGAAGCTGAGTTGCGCCTTCTCGTCCGGATCGAGAATGGTCTCGGTGACGGGCGCGACTTCCTTCGTTTTGTCGGACGGAAACGGAACGTGCTGCAAGATTTTTCCGGTTGCGGGATCGAACGCGACCAGCTCGTGCGTCAACCCGGCGGTCACGAGCAATTGGCCATCGGGACTAAGCGCGAGCGCCTGCGGCCTCATGCCGGGAAGCTCGATGAAAATTCCGGCGGGCGTGACGATTTGATTGAGGGGCGTGACGAAATGATTCGTGCCGTTGCGTCCGACCGCGTTGGTGGTGGCGTCGAAAGTTTCCAACGCGGCAGCCCGCAGCGCGACGTGGAAGATGAGCAAGGCGGAGGAACAAAGCGGTCGAACAAAGCCGGCGGTTTTCATAGCCTGAAATAATGGCCGCGGGTCCGTTGTTTGAGCAATGCCAAATCATGGTCCAGTCTCGCCGT
>OCZU010001643.1_pt1 | contig 14526 bp, 11 predicted proteins | sample 1539001 | NCBI WGS metagenome assembly OCZU01 (sample SAMEA3539306, study PRJEB22396) | soil metagenome | biome: tundra; feature: field; material: soil | place: USA | collected 2010-05 | depth 0.15 m | reverse complement strand
AACCTGCCCAGGCTTCCTTCGGCGCCCCGATCCTCGTGGTCGAAGATGACCAGACCACCTGTGACGTCGTGCGCGCCTACCTGGAAAGCGCGGGGCATCGCGTGGTCGTCTGCCGCTCCGGCAGCGAGGCTCTCGGCGTGGTTCGTCAGACCCAGCCGCGCTGCCTGATCCTCGACGTGATGCTGCCCGGCAAGGACGGCTTCGAGATCTGTACGGAGATCCGACGCGCCGGGTCGATCGTGCCGATCCTGTTCCTGAGCGCGCGGGCCGACGAGGCCGATCGCGTCGGCGGGTTACGAGTCGGCGCCGACGACTACCTGGTGAAACCATTCAGCCCGCGCGAGCTTCTCGCACGCGTCGACGCGCTCCTGCGTCGCTCTGAGATCGGCCCGCAACCGGCGATGGTCATGCGGCTCGGCAACCTGGAGCTCTCGCCGGCTCGTCACGACGTCGCCGTCGACGGTCAACGCGTCGCGCTGACGCATGTCGAATTTGGGCTCCTTGCCGCCATGTTGGAACGACCCGGATGGGTGCTGACTCGCGGTCAGTTGATCGACCGTCTGTATACCGACGATCGCCTTCCCGCACTGGAGCGGACGGTCGATGTCCACGTCTTCCGGCTCCGCGAAAAGCTGCACGAGGCGAATGCGACGGCCACCATCGTGACCATTCGCGGCGTCGGCTACAAGATCACGCCGGACAGTGCGTGACCACGGGACGTCGCGTGGGTGCTCCCCTCGTGCGCCGCTGGCGGGCGCTGGGCCTTCGCTGGCAACTCGTCGTGCTCAACGTCGTTGTCATCGCCGTGACGGTCGTGCTGATCATCGTGCTCATGCACAACATCGCGCAACAGGAGTTCATGGTCATCATGCACGCGGCCGGACAGCCCGTGGATCCCGCCGCGGGTCAGCGCGCCTACGACGCCGCGGTTGAGGCGCAGATCTATCCGACCATCGCTGTCGCCGCCATCGTCGCCGTCGGGCTCAGCTTCGCCGCGGTGACGCTTGCGCTGCGACCGCTGACGGCGGTGCGCGAAGCAACTCGGCAGATGGCCCGTGGCGATGCGCCCGCGCCGATTGCGACCAGCCGTCGCGACGAGATCGGCGGTGTCGCCGATTCCGTGAACCAACTGGCCCAGTCACTGCAGCGCCTCGAGGAGCTGCGCCGCCAGGTGACCAATGACGTCGCTCATGAGCTGCGCACCCCGCTGCACAACCTCCTCGGGCTCATCGAAGGGATGCGTGACGGGATTATCCCGGCCTCCCCCGCGCGACTGCAGCAAGCGCACACCGAGCTCGATCGACTGATCGCGCTGGTCGAGGATCTCCGCGGACTCGCGGACGCACAGCTGGCTTCGGATCGAATGTCGCGGCAGCCGCTGCATCTCGAAACCCTGGTACGGGACGTGGTCCTCGGGTTCGATGCCAGCCTGCGACACCACGATTTGTCATGGCGAATCGAGGCTGCTGACGACAGTCTGGTGGTTGTGGGCGACGCCGGACGCTTGGGTCAGGTCGTCGGCAATATGGTCGACAACGCCATCCGTTATGCGCGAGCCGGAAGCACGATCAGCCTGACGCTGACGCGGCGCGGCGAGTCAGTGCGTCTTGCCGTACGCGACGTCGGCCAGACCATTGACGATGGCTCACTCCCGCATATCTTCGAGCGGTTCTTTCGGGCTGATCCCAGCCGCGCCCGCGGAAGTGGAGGTGCCGGCATCGGCCTGGCAATCGTCAAGGAGCTGGTTGCGGCTCACGGAGGCAGCGTCGGCGCCGAAAGCGACGCCGATGGGGTGACCGTCTGGTTCGAGCTGCCGCTTCGCGCTCCAGAGCCGCATCCCGCCACGCTGCCAGGGCCGACACGATCAATCGCAACGCTCGATGATGCCGCGACTCAGGCGTAGGCAGCCTCGCTAGCCCGCGAGCTCAATGGCCTCTGTCCGCGTCGTCACGCGCGCAGCTGCAGGCCGTGCGGGGCTTCCACCTCGAAGCCACGACGCCGTCGCACCGACCAGCATCATGACGACCGAGAACGCGAAGGTGATGTGCATCCCGACGATGAATGGGTTGCTGATCAAGTTCGGAAAGAAGGTGTGCCCCGACAGGTATGCGGCCTGGCTCGCCGAGAGAGTGTGGAGCGACGGTCCGAGCAGCGTGGTCATCGGGTTGTACCCGAGGAACGCCGCGAAGAGCGATCCCACCGGTGGCAGGTTCGCGACCTGGTGCGCCACCGTCGTCGACACGCCGTGCGCGGTCAGCCCGGCGAACATCGTCGACGGCAACGTGGAGCTGAGCCCCGCGATCATCAGCGAGAAGAAGATGCCGATCGACAGCGTCATGCCGCTGTTCTGGAACGTCGCCAGCATCCCCGATGCGACCCCGCGGCGTTCCGCAGGCACCGCGTTCATAACGCCCGCGGTATTGGGGGCGACGAACATGCCCATCGACAGCCCCACGAGGAACAGGAGCGACGCAAAGGGCAGGTAGGCGAAGTTTGCCGGCAGCAGCATGAGCAGCCCGAAGCCCATGGCCGAGAAGATCATCCCCGCCGTCGCAAATCCACGCGACCCGAGCCGGTCCGAGAGAAACCCGGAGGACGGACCCCCGATGAGAAACCCCGCGGTCAAGGGCAACATGAAGATCGCGGCCCAGAATGGCGTCGACTGATAGCTGTACCCGTGCAGCGGCAACCAGATCCCCTGCAGCCAGATGATCACCATGAACATCAGGCCGCCGCGCCCGACCGCGCTGAGCAGCGCTGCGACGGTGCCGAACGTGAAGCCGCGGAGACGGAAGAGGCTCACGCGGAACATCGGCTCTGCCACCCGGGTCTCGACGATCACGAAAATGACCAGCAGGGCGACGCCGCCGATGATCGCCGTGAGCACCGAGGGATTGGTCCAGCCCATCGAATGCCCGGCGTACGGCTGAATCCCGTAGGTGATGCCCACAAGTACCGAGACCAAGCCGACGGCGAACAGCACGTTGCCCCACCAGTCCACTCGAGACCGCTTCACGATGCCGGTCTCGCGCAGCTTGAGATACGCCCACGCGGTTCCGAACAAGCCGACCGGAACCGACACGAGGAACACCAGGTGCCAGTCCGTCGTGCTGAGCAGTCCTCCGACGATGAGCCCGATGAATGATCCCGACACCGCGGCCACAGCGTTGATACCGAGCGCCATCCCGCGCTCGCTCTGGGGAAACGCGTCGGTGAGGATGGCCGTCGAGCAGGCGAAGATCATCGCCCCGCCGACGCCCTGGATCAGGCGGAACAGGATCAGCTCCAGCGCGGCAGTCGGACCGGTGGTGAACACCAGCGAGAGCAGGATCGATCCCACCGTGAAGACGAGAAACCCCAGGTTGTACAAGCGGACGCGGCCGAACATGTCGCCGATGCGTCCGAGGCTCACCACCAGCACGGCGGTGACGACCATGTAGCCCATGATCATCCAGAGCAGGTAGCTGACGTTGCTCGGGATGAGCGGATTCAGCTTGATGCCGCGGAAGATCGCCGGCAGCGAGATGAGCACGATCGACGAGTTGACCGTCGCCATGAGCATGCCGATCGTCGTGTTGGACAGCGCAACCCACTTGTAGTGGGGACCGACCTCGCCGTGCTTGCGCGAGGTCTTGGGGGCGGGGGCGCTGACACCCGTTGTGGTCACGCCGCCGACTGCGCCTGCTTTTCCCGCTCGCGCTGCTCGCGTTCGCGCCGCCACACGCGGATGCTCTCGAGGTCGAGCGGCAGCCGCTCCCGCTTGAGCTCGGCGACGTTCGGGTTGCGCGCCATCCAGGCGAAATGCCGCCAGAGATCGACGGCTCCCGGGTCGTCCGGAATGTCACTGATGATGGGTCCGAACATCTGGGGTCCATCGCCACCGTCGAGGACGATCGTCGGTACGCCGAACGCCTTGTGCACCGAGACGGCCTCGTCGTGCTCGCGCTGCACGGCATCCCACGTCGACGGGTCGGCAAGTGCCTGCTCGAGGAGTTCGGGCTCCAGATCTGCCTCGCGCAGCGATGCCTCGACCACCGCATGGTCGTCGAGGGGGAGGCCGCGCTGATGCCGCGCATCGCTCAACGCTTTGTAGAACGCGCCGACGGCAGCGTTGCCGTGTGCGTTGCGCACTGCGATCGCGGTGCGGAGCGACGGCGCGGACCCGGTGTCCGCAGCCGCACGCCCCTCATCGCCACTGTTGACGATGGCGAGCGAGAAGACGCGCCACTCCACCTCGACCACGCCGAGTTCATCAAGACGGCGCGCCCAGCGAGACGTCTGATAGCACCACGGGCACAGTGGGTCGAAGTAAAAGCGAATCTTCTCAGCCATCGTCATAGAACCTCTTTGCGTTAAATCTTACGCGGTCGCTCCGGCTGCAGCCTCTGCGGTCGCAGGCTCCTCAACCGCAGGCTTGTCCTCCCCGAGCTCACCGTCGATCTCGAGCTTGACCTTCTCGCTCACCAGGAAGCCGCCGCCACCCAGGGGGACGTTCCACACGAGTCCCCAGTCCGAGCGGTTCAGGGTCCCGGTCAGCGTTCCACCAACCTTGGTGTTGCCAAACGGGTCGACGACCACGCCGCTGTGCTCGTAATCGAGTGCGAGCTCCTTGGTGGTGTCGTTGATGGTGAGGTCGCCGACGACCCTGAAGTGGTCGCCGTCAGGCGCGATCGACTTCAGTGTGAACACGATCTCCGGGTACTTCGCGATGTCGAGGAAGTCCGGGCTCTTGAGATGTCCGTCGCGCTGCTCGGAGCCGGTGGTGATGCTCGCTGCCTGGATGGTGATCGTGCCGCTCCCGGTGGTCGGGTCGTTCGGATCATCCAGCTCGAGATTCGCGGTCACCTGGCCGAAGCTGCCGCGCACGGTTGCGACACCGAGGTGCTTCGCGCTGAAGGTGACAGATGTGTGATGCGGGTCAAGACTCCACGTCATGGCGTGTACTCCTTGAATGCCGGGAGTGCCCCGGGCGGCCTCGGACATCCTTTCGTCCGATCTACGCATCATGAAGTAAAGTGCTATAGTTTGTCAAGTGATCCCAATCCCTAACTTCACCCGATCTCACGCTAAGATCTGGATCGGGATGGAGGAACCCCCACATGGATGCTGAACGCGATTACTGCCCTGTCCACGAGGCGATCCAGGTGCTGCAGGAGAAGTGGACGATGCACATCGTCCGCGCCCTCCTCGACGGACCGCTCGGCTTCAACGAGCTTGGGCGCGCGGTCGGTGGCTGCAATCCGGCGACGCTCAAGGTCCGCCTCGATCATCTCGAGGACCTCGGCCTCCTTCGCCGGACCGTGCACTCGCAGATGCCGCCGCGCACGTCGTACGAGCTCGCTCCCGCCGGTGTCGACCTGCAGCGGGTGATCGATGCCATCGATGCCTGGGCGCGCGAGCATCTCGACATCGTCGCCATCGCGGAGGACGGCGAGGAGTCAAGCGTCGCTGTCGGCTGAGCGAGGGCGAAGCTACCGTCGTCGCGCGGCGCTTGCCGGCCTGGCGTTGGTCGCGACCGCCTGCGGATCGACGCCGAAGCCGTCTCCGAGCCCCACAGCCACGCCTGCGGTGACGTCGACAGCCGGAATCGTGACCGGCACGCCGTCGCCAACCGCGAACGCCTGCGTTGCTCCGTCGCACGAGCGCGCGCCGACCGGCACCATCGGAGCCAACTTCGCGACCGCGCTCGCGTTCGCACCCGACGGCCGCCTGTTCTGGACCGAGCGCTCAGGCACCGTGAGGGTCTGGCAGAACGGCGCGTCGCGCGTGTTCGCCAAGGTCAGGACGGTGACCGCCGAGTCGAATGGGAGTTACAGCGAGCGCGGTCTGCTCGGCCTCGCTGTCAGCCCAACCTTCACAACCGATCGCTTCGTGTACGCGTTCTACTCCGACGCCAGCTACCGGACTCAGCACGTGATTCGGTGGTACGACTGCAACGGAACCGGGATCCACGCAACCATCATCGCCACGTTTCCAGCGGGAAATGACTGCTGTCACAAGGGTGGACGCATCGCCTTCGGACCGGACGGCAAGCTCTACGTCACCCTTGGCGACGAGCACGACGCGCCGAGCGCGCAGAACGTGAGCGACGTCCGGGGCAAGGTGCTCCGCTACAACCCTGACGGCACGATCCCGTCGAACAATCCCTTCGGAGCGACCAACCCCGTCTGGGCGTATGGCTTTCGCAACCCCTTCGGCATCGCGTTCTCCTCCACCGGCCAGCTCGCCATCACGATGAACGGACCCTCCGGCGACGCCGGCAGTCCCGGGACCGGCTACGACACGCTCTTCCTGAACGTGACCCGCGGCGCTCACTATCAGTGGCCCGACTGCTACGGCTACAGTCATCCGCTGGCCGCGTCGACCTGCGGCGGCGGCCTGCCGCCGAACTGGAGCAGCGAGGCGAGCACCTACGTTCCCACCGGCGCGACATTCGTCGACGCGAGCGGACCGTCCGGCTACGCCGGGCACCTCGTGTTCTGCTCCTACGACAAGGGCATGGCTATCGTCACCGCGGGCAGCCCCAACGCCAGCGTCCGTCTCGGTCCGTCGGGATGCCGTCTCGATGTGGTCGAGGGGCCGAACCACGCGTTGTATTACTCCGACACCGGCCACATCTACGAGCTGGCGTAGAGCGCGCGCGACTGTCAGCAGCCAGTACGTTTCGCGACATTGTCAGTTCCGCGCGATTGCGGCGATTGACTGAGTTGAACACCTTCAGTGCACGACGCAGGCAAGAGTTGTTTCCGCCCCACTCGTGAGTGGGGGACTGTCACCAAGTCGAAAGGTTGACGCTCCTAATCTCCACGTGAACGAACCCTAGGAGGTTTGCGATGGATCAGGACAACTACACAGACGTCTCGCCGTCCGAAGACCAGTCGCATCGGCGCAGCTTCGGCGGCCTCGGCCGGGGCCCGGTTGCGCTGCTCCTCGCCGCGGGTGTGCTCATCGGAGGCGGCATCGGCGGCTTCGTCGCCGCGAACGCCGGCTCCTCGGTCTCGACCCTGGCGTCGACCACACCAGGGACGTCGCATGCGTGTCCGCACACCGGTGGATCCACAGCGACCTGACACGCCGTCACGGCGGGTGACCGCCTCACATAGCCTCCCTCCCAAGACGGCTCGCCCCCCAAGGCGAGCCGTCGCTACATCTGCCGCGATTACGATCCCCCGGTGACCTCACGTCTGCTGCCCGCGGTCGTGTTCACCGCCGGTGCCTCGTCGCTTGCGACGGAGATCTGCGCCACCCGGCTGCTCGCTCCCTACTTCGGTCAATCGACAGTGGTCTGGGCGAACGTCATCGGTCTGATCCTCATCTATCTGTCGGTGGGCTACTGGCTTGGCGGGCGCGTCGCCGACAGGCACCCGACGCCGCGCGTCCTCGGCCTGATTCTCGTCATCGCCGCGCTGTGCACGGCGGCCCTTCCCTTCGTCGCGCGGCCTTTCCTCAACCTGGCGCTGCAGGGCTTCGCGGCGGTGAGTGTCGGCACCGTGGTGGGGTCATTTCTCTCGACGCTGCTGCTCTTCTCGGTGCCCGTGACCCTGCTCGGCATGGCCTCGCCTTTCGCTTTGCGCCTGGCACTGACTGACATCGACCGGGCCGGCCGTACCAGCGGACGCCTCTCGTCACTCGCGACAGTTGGCGCCATCATTGGCACATTCGGATCGGCGCTGGTGCTCATCCCTGGAGTCGGGACCCAGCGCACGCTGCTCACCGCGGCGCTGCTGGTGGCCCTGGTCTCGATCCCGCTCCTGTTGCGTCCTGCCGTGATAGCGAGCGCGGTGATCATCGTGCTGCTCGTCCTCCCACCCGGCCTGGTCAAGGAGACGCAGGGAACCCTCGCCGAGCGCGAGACGACGTACCAGTTCATCCAGGTAGTGCGTGAGTCGGGCGGCAAGACGGTCATGCGCTTCGACGACGGGATCGCGGATCAATCCGTGTACCGCGCCGATACCGCGCTGAGCGGTGGCGAGTGGGATATGCCACTCGTGGTGCCGCCACTCCTCACCGGGACGATGCATCGCGTCCTGGTGATCGGCAACGCGGGCGGGACGACGGCCCGCGCGCTGGCCTCCGAATACCCGGGCATCGCCATCGACGCGGTGGAGCTCGACCCGGTGGTCACGCAGCTCGCCCGTCAGTACATGGGCCTCGACGCGATTCCCAACCTGCACGTGATCACCGCGGATGGCCGTGAGTACCTGGAGACCACCGCGCAGCACTACGACCTCATCATCGTCGACGCATATAGAACGGAATACATCCCCTTCTATCTCGCGACCCAGGAGTTCTTCGCACTGATACGCGCGCACCTCGATCCTGGTGGCGGCGTCGCGCTCAACGTCGAGCGCGTTCCCGGAAACAACGGATTGGTTCAGGCGGTCGCCGGCACAGTGGCCACCGTGTTTCCGCAGGTGTGGGTGTGGCCCGCGCTGCACTTCAACGAGCTCGTCGTCGGTCTGTCGGAGCCGATCGCACCATCCTCACTGGCGCAGCGACTGACCGCGATGCCCGAGAACATCCAGGTGCTCCGTCCGCTCGTGGTCGCGCAGGCCTACGTCGCACCGCCATCCAAGGACCCGCTCACCGACGACCGCGCGCCGGTGGAATGGCTCACCGATCGGGCCATCCTCGCCTACATCGCGGGTGGCGGGGTCCTCGACGAGCACCTGCTCCCAACCGCGCCGTGAGTGTCAAATGTGCAATCCAGCATGTCGGTTGTTGCGCCGACGCAACCGAGGCAGGCGGGATGTTGCGTTGATGCGCCGCAGGAAACTCAATGCTTGCATCGCGGTGACGTGTTTGGTAGTCTTACGACGTTCGGTACTTGTGCACCGATCCGCCGGGGAGACGGCCTTGAGGGATAGGGGGTTGCAAGCGCTCCTGGGTTCATAAACCCGGGAGCGCTTTGCGAAATCGCGCAACGCGCCCGATGTCATCGAATCCGAGTCGCGCATAGAGTTGTTGCGGCCAGTCCTCCGGGTCCATGCCGAGAAACACGAGACGGCGATCCGCTGTCAGCTCGAGCGCGCGCGACACCACGGCGCGTGCATGCCCCCGCCGGCGATGCTCGGGGACGGTCGCCACGCTTTCGATCTGCGCGACGTCATCGATCCGGTAGACCTCGCAGTACGAGACGACCGCCCCGCGATCGATGACAGCGAGGTGCGTCGTCGGAATACCTCGCGCGACGCGCTCCTGCTTCTCACGAACCTGCGCGACCGCATCCGGCGTGGCCCACGGCTCATCGGACAGCGAGGCCGTTCGCGCCGAGCGCATCGAGATCGCATCGACGGCTTGTACGGACGAGGTGGCCACGTGGCGGTCGGGCTCGCGATGGCGAACCATGATCCCGAGGGGTTCGTCGAGCCATCCGGCGGTGCGAAAGGCCGCCGCCAGCGCCTCCGACTCGGGGCAGACCACGAACTCGACGATTCGATTGGGCATCCCGGCCTGGATCTCGTCCGCGGCCGCGGTCACCTCCTCCATGGACATGGCGAATCCCTGATCGAGCACGATGAGGTGGTTGGCGTCGTAGACGTGGGGCAGAGTTCGCGCCCGGTACCACTCTCCGCCTGACCATGTGCCCTGGTCGTCGGTTCCGAGTGCGTCGATGCGCCGCGCATATCGGACCGCCTCGGCGAGCTCGTCGGAAATCACGGGCGCAGCCTACCGGGTCACCGCAGTTTCGAACGCCCAGCGCCCGTCACATCGAGGCGGCGAGTCCGGTCGCTCCATCACAACCGGTGTTTGGTTGTGATGATCGCGCGCGCTCGACCGCACCGGTCAAACGCCTCACTTGCTTCGGTCGTAACTGGTTTGTTAGGCTGCTTTAGAGAGATCGAAGCGTTCGGAGCTAATGACCCGATCGACGGGGACTCTCTCACGACACGTGGGACCGTGTCATCAGGGGACAGCCGGCGTTGCCGGAAGGGATAAGGAGGCGTCAGGGGTGGCCAACTCGTTCAGCGACTACAAGCGTGATCGTGCGCATCGCGCGCGCCGGAGCATGGGCAGGGTATTGGCGGTCGGCGTTGCCATCGCCGCGGCCGGATCGGTCAGCCTCGCGACCGTTTCAGCGCATCGCATCGTCTCGACGACTCCGACTCCTTCTCATGGTGTTGCCGGGAGCACAGCGCTCTCGGACACGGCAACCGTGTACGCCGACAGCAGCCGGCACATCGCTTTCTCGCTCTGGGCTCCAAACACCTGCGGAAACGCAGGCGCGACCCCTGTCTTCACCGACAGCGAGGCGGTGATCAGCTCGTCGCTCATCGACAGCATCGTCACCTCCGCGTCCTTCGTGCCCAAGCACGCCGGCGTTTACGAGTGGACCGCCGAGGTCATCGTCAACGCCGACGGGACCATCGAGAACGGCCCGACCGTCTGCACCGATGAGCAGGTAACGGTCTCCGCGGCCGCGACCCAGCTCAGCACAACGCCGTCGAATCCCGATGGCGGCCCGGTCGGGATGGCGATCACCGACTCCGCGACCGTCACCGGCGGGATCAACCCGACCGGCAGCGTCACCTTCGAGCTGTTCGGCCCGTCGAACACCGGCTGCGTCAGCGGCGAGGACAACGGGCAGACCTGGCTCCAGCGTTGGTCCGTCTCCATTAACGGAGATGGCCTGGCGACCGTGCCTGCCCCCGGCTACACCACCACCGCGGTGGGAACCTACAACTGGGTCGCCATCTACAGCGGGGACGCGGACAACCTCGGCGCGCGCAGCACCTGCGGCTCGGAGAGCGTCACCTTCACCAGGGCGACACCGACCATCACCACCGTCGCGTCGAAGGGCGGCCCGATCGGCACCATGATTCACGACACCGCCCAGGTGTCGGGCGGCATGAACCCGACCGGGACGGTGACCTTCTTGCTCTTCGCACCCAGCAACCCGACGTGCGCCAGCAGCGAAGGCTCGGCCGGCACGGTGCAGACGGTGACTGTTCCGCTCGGCGCGAACGGGTCGGCGACCAGCGCGGGGAGCCCATACACCACCATCGAGATCGGCACCTACAACTGGATCGCCAAGTACAGCGGCGATGCCGGGAACAAGAGTGTTTCGACCGCGTGCAATGACGAGCAGGTCTCAATCGGCAAGGACCCGACGTCGGTCGTCACGGCCGCTTCGGCCGGAGGCGCTCCGGGCGTCGCCCTCCACGACACCGCCAAGGTAACCGGGGCCTTCCTGCCCACCGGCACGGTCACATTCAGCCTCTACGGCCCGTCGAACACGACCTGCACCGCGAGCCCAATCTTCGCGAGCACCGTGGCGCTCAGCTCCACCGGGACCGCAACCTCGGCGAGCTTCAGCGGCACCACGGCGACCGGGACGTACAACTGGGTCGCGTCGTACAGCGGCGACGCCAGCAGCGCTCCCTCGAAGAGCAAGTGCGGCGCAGAGCCGGTGAGCGTCACCGCCAGCGCCGTCAAGGGCATCACCACTCCCGGCACCGGCTTGGCGGGATCCATCGGCCAGGTCGGGGTCGGAATTGAGCTCCTGCTCGGCGGGCTCGCGCTCTTGTTCGGCGGTGAGCTGGTCAAGAGGACGAGAAAGGCATAGCGATTGTTGCCACCATGTGTCGATCCATTGGCCGGGATGGTGGGAATCGGTACCGTGGGTTATCCTCATCACCCGTGCCGGCTCGTCGCCAGGCGCGGGTAAGTTTCCCCCAGGAGGTTAGATCTTGATGCCCAAGCGAACCCTAGGTGTCCTCGGCGTGGCCGCTTTTGCAGGGCTTGCCCTGCCGTTCGGAATGCCTCAGAGTGCCGCGGCCACCGGGCCCGCCTACAATTCGATTTTCATCAAGCCGGTGCCCCTTGAGCAGCCGGGCACCTTGAGCCCAACCGGAACGAACACCGTGACAGCGTGCGTTCGTCCACTTTCGTCCACCGGGACTCCAGTCCCAGGGGCATCGGTCCTCCTGAGCATCGACAACGGTCTCTTCACTGCGCCGCCGACGACGACCACGGGCACCGCGTTTGTGGGGTCTACTCAGCTCACGGCGACGCCGACCGCGTTCACCGTTCAAGCCTCGTGCAGCTACGCCAACCTGGAGACGAGCGGAACGCTCACGGATGCGGTTCCGATCACGTACACGGGCCCAAATCCCATCCTGGTGCACGGCCGAGACGTCATCGCGGCGCAAATGACCGCGGGATCCTTCGACGCGGCGACCGGACAGTGCGCGGCAAGCACCATCTGCACGACGGGGACCTACGTCTTCTCGCCAGTTGCGTCGTACCAGGTGGCCAGCACGATCGCTCCAACAGGCACATTGACAGCCGGACAGACGGCGACGGTCACGATCACCGCTTTGGACAACTCAGCCACGCCACACCCCGTTCCCGGCGCCTTCATTGACCTCTCATTGAGCAGCACTGAGGCAGGCTTGGGGACAGCAACCGGTGTCAACAGCTTCTCCGGATTCCCAAGAGCACGGATCAACAACTCTCCGAACCGCTTCGGCGCGACGGAACCCAGTGGGACGGATCCCGGTGGGCAGGTTGTCGTCACCTACACCGCGGCGAATCCCTTGCCGGCCGTGGGCATCGATACGATTACGATGCTCACCCCGGGACACCCATTGGTCATCGCAGCGACGTCGTACACGTACGGCACGCCGCCGGCGTTCTCGCAGGCGCCTTACACCGCAGTGTCGCCTTTCCGCGTCTGCGATACCCGGCCGGCCGGTGGCGGCATACCCAGCAATCAGTGCAACAACAACAGTACGGGCGCCGGCAGCGGCCCCATCACGCAAGGCGCAAGCCGTGTGATCACCGTTGACGGCCTTGGTGGTCTCCCGGGGTCCGGGGTCAGCGCCGTGGTGATGAACGTCACCGCGATCGCGCCCACCAAGGGGACGCTGCTCACGCTGTATCCCGACGGCGGGTCTTTGCCGCGCACGTCGAACGTGAACCCGTCCGCGGGAGAGGTGCTCGCCAACCTGGTGGAGGTGGGCGTCAGTGCGGCAGGGAAAGTCGACGTCTTCAATGCCTTGGGCACGATCAACGTCGCGCTCGACATCGAGGGCTACGTCTCCTCCGCATCAACCGGTCTGTTCACGCCGACTGCGCCCGTGAGGATCTGCGATACGCGAGCAATCGGGGGAGGAATCGGTAGCAACCAGTGCAACGATTTCGCACCCGGGGCACACCCCATCGGCCCTGGCGGCGTGCTGAGCTTCAACGTCTCCGCGTCACCGAGCCCCATCCCCTCATCCGGGGTGACGGCCGTGGTGTTCAATCTGACGGCGATCGCGCCGACGATCAGAACCGTGCTAACGGCGTATCCGGGCCCGCACTCGAATCCACATCCAAACGCCTCGAACATCAACATCAATCCCGGGACGGCTGTGCCGAACCGCGTCATCGTTCCTGTTCCGTCTGGATGCAGCGGTGCCACGTGCTTGGTGAACATCTGGAACGGGATCGGATCCGTCAACGTCGCCGTCGACGTTGACGGCTACTTCGGCGCGAGCGGCGCCCAGTTCACCGCAATTCAGCCGGCGCGCGTGTGCGACTCGCGTTCCGGCAACGTGAACGTCGGAGGAAGCACTCCGGCCTACGGCTGTGCTGCCGGCCTGATAGGGGCCGGGAAATTCCTCAACATCAATGTCACCGGGGTCGACGGCATTGCACCCCTTATTGGAGTAGGAACCTCTCCGCCGCCTCCGCCGGTGGCCATCGTCGCCAATGTCACTGCGGTGAACACAACGGCTCCGACCTTTGTCACGGTGTACCCCGGTCCCTTCACACAGGCCCATCCAAACGCCTCGGATCTCAACGAGCCCACGTTTGCGCCGGTGACGAACCTTGTGGTGGTCGAAGTGGGAGCCGACGGGACAATCAACCTGTACAACGCCGCGGGCAATGTGAATCTGATTGTCGATGTGCTCGGCTATTACAGCTGAGCCAGGAGACCTTTAAGGAAATGAAATGAGAGGGCAAGCGCCGTTGTTCCCGGGGAGCCGGCACTTGCCCTCCACCGGTACCCGTTTGACCCTTGGAGGATTCCGGGCTCGGGCCGCCCGCGTCGCCGCGGCGTCGCTCCCGGTTCTGGCTGTCCTGGTAGTCAGCACACCCGCGATCCCGGCCCATGCGTCCGCTGCGACCATCACCGCACCGACCTACGTGCGCACCATCGGCTCGAACGGCGAGTCCACGATGTACCCATCCGGTGTTGCGGTGGATGGGGCTGGGAACGTCTACGTCGCGGACACCGGCAACTATCAGGTCGAGAAGTACCAGGCTGGGACGACGACCCTCCTCTGGTCCGTGGGCGTTCGCGGTGCTCCGGTCGGGGGCGGCACCGACAGCTTTGTCGCGCCCCGTGACATCGCGACTGACGCCACGCACGTCTTCGTCGCCGATACCGACAACGCGGACGTCCAGGAGCTCAACGCAAGCGACGGCAGCTTTGTCACGTCCTTCCACCTCTTCGGGCCTGGCAACGCCGACTCGTTTCAGGACCCGATCGGGATCAGCGTTGGCCAGAGCGCAAGTCACGCCGAGGAGATCCTC
>OCZU010001641.1_pt1 | contig 14530 bp, 7 predicted proteins | sample 1539001 | NCBI WGS metagenome assembly OCZU01 (sample SAMEA3539306, study PRJEB22396) | soil metagenome | biome: tundra; feature: field; material: soil | place: USA | collected 2010-05 | depth 0.15 m | reverse complement strand
ACCACCGAGATCTACACTCTTTCCCTACACGACGCTCTTCCGATCTGCTGGATGCGTCGGACACCGCAGCGGGCCGGGGCACGGTGGTGAACCAGTTTATGATCACCGGTGGCAGCGGGCCGGTGAACGTGTCTTTCTCGACCTTGATCAATGGCTCGTTGAACCTGCTGACCGACAGCGACGGCTTGTCGGCTGACACGGAAACAGTCTTCGCGTTGCAAGTGGATGGAAACCCGATTTTGTTCAACGACCAGGTGTTGACCATTGGTCCCAACCAGAGTTCGCTCTCGCCCTTCTCGACCCTTCTAAGCAACAGCACGACGCTGCAATACAACACGGTCTATCAGCTCTACCTCGAAGCGGACGCCGAAGCGTTCGTCACCAACATCCCGGAGCCGGGCGCGGGCGCGCTTATCGCAATGGGGGCATTGACGCTGGTTTGGTTGGCGCGGAAACGCGCGTGGCGAATTTTCCTCCCCAAAAATGGCGCGATTATCCCGTTGGCGGCGGGCGCGCTTTTGTTCTTTTCCGCCGTTTCTTCCCAGGCGCTTTACATCGGTGCCGATCCGCCGCAGATCTGCGACAAGTGCGGTTCCCCTCCCAACCGCCAGCCTGGCGGCATGGCGCTGACGAGCCTCACTGAGGGTAATTTGCGGGAGGATTTTCCCGTGGTGACGGTGCAAAGCGGCAGCGGGCCGACGTTGCAAATGACGCTCACCTACAACTCCTACAACGCCGACGCTTCCCGCGCGCAGGTGGACTGCGGGCTGGGCATGGGTTGGACGCATTCCTATAACATCTTCCTTTTTATGCAACGCGGCTCGCTTTTCCGCATGGGGCCGGATGGCCGCGTGACTTTATTTCATGAAGGACAGGGCGGCACTTACGCCGCTGATTCGGGTTTTTTTGAAACGCTGACCTCGCTGGGCGGCGGCACCTATGCCATTACCAACAAAGATCAAAGCTGGTGGAAATTTGCATCGGTGCCCAATACGCCGTTTTTGGTCGCCGGGCCGGTCTATCGGCTGATTCAAATGGGCGACCGCAACACCAACGTAACCTCGCTGACCTACAGCAACGGCCTGCTCACCCTGATCACCGACACCTACGGGCGCATGTTGCGGCTCGGCTATACGAACCAGAGCAAGCTCGCCACCATCACCGACCCGCTCGGGCGTGTCACGCTGATGCAGTACGATCCCAAGTACCGCACACCGATCCGCATCACCGACCCGCTGGGCAACGTCGCGCGCTACAGCTACAACTCACTCTATCAAATGAACCGCAAGATAGACCGCGACGGGCGGACCTACCTGTATTTGTATAAAAACCAGAAGCCCTTCGCGGCGGTGGATGGCAACGGACAGGCGTGGTTCGCAGAATCCAACACGAACAACTGGGCGGTGGATCGCAATGCCCTGGCCTTCACGCTGCGGCGGGTTTATGTGCCGTCAACCCTGACCAACATGGATGGCAACGGCAACACCTGGCGCTATCAATACGATACCAACAGCTACATCACCGGTGTCGTGGCTCCGGATGGTTCGACCACTACTTACACCTACGACTCGCGAACACGTCTTCTTTCCTCTGCGACCAACGCAAACGGAGCCGTGACTCGTTATCAGTATGACACGCTGGGAAACCGCACCAACATGACCGACGCGCTGGGAAACGTGACCACCTACAGCTACGAGCCAGTCTTCAATCAAATCACCGGCATGACCGATCCGAACGGACGCGTGACGACATACCAATACGACCCGCGCGGCAACCGGACGAATGAAGTGGATCCGTTGGGACAAATCACCCGCTACACCTACGACGGCCGGGGAAACCTGCTGACTCTGACGGATAAACGCACCAACACGACGACCTATATCTATGACACCTTTGGCAATCGCACGAATATGACGGACCCGCTGGGCAACGTGACCACTTACATCTACGACCCCGTCGGCAACGGCATTTCCATGACCGATCCGCTCGGGCGCACGACCCGGTATCAATATGACCCATTGGATCGTCTCATCGGCACTACCAATGCCCTCAGTGGAGTCACCACCTACTCTTATGACGCCCTGGGGCGGCAGATCAGTGTGACCGACCCCAATACCAACACGACCATTTATGCCTACGACCTGCGTGGCCGCCTGATTCGAACCACAGATGCCTTGGGCGGCGTCACCTCCTACGGCTACGACCCCGACAACAACCAGATTGCCAGCACCAACCAGCTCGGTCATCCCACGACCTACACTTACGATTCGCTCAACCGCGTGATCGGATCCACCAACGCCGTCGGCGGCAGCTCGCGCTACACTTACGATCCCGTCGGCAACCGGACCAGTTCCACCGACCCCAACACCAACACGACCACCTATTTTTACGACGCGCTCAACCGCCAGATCATCATGACCAACGCGCTCGGCGGCGTGACGAGATACGATTACTCGATGCCGGGTGGTCCGCCCTGTTGCAGCCCCACCGTCGGTTCCTCTCTCGTCACCCGGACGCAGGATGCGGATGGGAATGTGACGTTTTATCATTACGATGAACTGGATCGCCGCGTCCAGGTCGTCCGCAAGAACAGCGACACCAACGATGTCATCAATCCCACGGACGCGGTTGCCACCACTGCCTACGATCCCGTCGGCAACGTGATCGCCGTGACCGATCCTGTGACCAACAAGACGGTTTACACCTTTGACCCCGACAACCGCCGGACCAGCATGGTCAACGCCGCCGGTGACACCACTATCACAAGATACGACGCGGATGGCAACCTGGTTGTCGTCACCGCGCCCAACGGCAACAGCATAACCAACATTTACGACCCGCTTAACCGGGTCATCCACGTTTATGACGAAATCGGCCTCGTCATTACCGACACGTATGACGCCGACGGCAACCGTCTGACCACCACCGACCCGCTGGGCCACACCACGTCTTATCAATACGATGGCCTTAGCCGGCAGGTGGAAGCGATTGATGCGCTCGGTCAGACCACCACGACCGTTTACGACCCGGACAGCAACATCTTCTCCACGACCGACCGCAAGGGCCGCCCCACCACCTATTTTTATGATGGCTTGGACCGCCGCACGGCTGTCACCGACGCTCTGGGCAACACCACTACAGCCGCCTACGACTCCGTCGGCAACGTGGCCGGCCTTACCGACGCCAACGGCCACACGACGAGCTACAGGTACGACGCGTTGAACCGCCAGGTCACCGCAACCTATCCCGACGCGCTGCCCAACGCACGCACGAACGTCTATGACGCCGTGGGTAACGTCATCAGCCGCACAGACCAAAAGGGGCAGGTCACCACCTATTCCTACAACCCTCTCTACTTCATGACCAACCGCGCCTATCTGCCCAGCGGTGCCAACGACAGCTTCACCTACGATCTGGACGGCCGGATGATAACGGCCGATCGAAACGGCTGGGTGGACACCTTCGCCTACGACGGCGCAAACCGTTTGACGAACACCATGCAAAACGGACGGACACTGACCTACACTTACAATATTCCGGGTCGCGTCCAAACCAACAGCCAGCCATCCGGCCGCACGCTGAACTATAGTTATGACGCCCGAAATCGTCTGGTCGGTCTTAACGACGTGTCTCTGAATCCTCCGATTGTGACTTACGCCTACGACGCCGCGGATCGTGTCACGACCCGTATCTACCGCAACGCGACGACGGCGACCTACACCTACAACGCCAACAACTGGGTCATTTCACTCGAGCACTCAAATTCATTGGGCCGCATCACGGGTTTCGGATACGCTTACGACAATGAAGGCAACAAGCTTTTCGAACAGAGGCGCGACAACCTGCCGGACTCCGAAGCCTACGCCTACGACGCAATCGACCGCTTGACCAACTACGACGTGGGCACATTGTCCGGTTCGGTGATTCCCGCGCCGGCCATCGCCAAAGCGTGGAACCTGGATCGGCTCGGCAACTGGAACAGCGTCGTCAGCAACGGCGTGCCCCAGGTTCGCACGCACGGACCCGCCAACGAATTGTTGACCGTCAACGCTTCGAGTTTTAGTTATGACTTCAACGGCAACCTTTCGAACGACACGACCTACGCCTGCACCTACGACGAAGAAAACCGCCTCACCCTGGTGCAGCGTCTTGCGGATTCCGCCATCGTCGGGGAGTATTTCTATGACGCCCTGGGCCGGCGCGTCGTCAAGTTTGCCGATCCGGCGGGGACTTCTTCAACCAATCTCTACTTCTATGATGATGCACAAATTGTTGAGGAGCAGAACATCGGCGGCCTGACCACTGCCACCTACACCTTCGGCAATTACATTGACGAAGTGCTCACGATGGACCGCGGCGGGCAGACGTACTACTACCATCCCAACGCTCTCTGGTCCGCCGAAGCCGTCACGGACGGCACGGGCAACCCCGTCGAACGCTATACCTACGACGCCTATGGAAGCGTCATCATTCTCGACGGCAGCTACAACCCTGTGCCGCTGAACTCGTGGGGCACACCGCACAGCGCCATCGGCAATCCCTGCCTGTTCACAGGCCGCCAGCTTGACGAGGAAACCGGACTATACTTTTATCGGGCCAGATACTACGATCCGGTCAAGGGACGGTTCCTGCAGCGGGATCCGCTCGGATACATGGAGGGGATGAACCTGTACGAGTACGTTGGGGGTGATCCATTGAACTTGCTCGACCCGCTGGGCCTGGCCCCTTTCGCGTGGGATCGAAATGGCGGTGTCGCACTGGACAAGGATACGGAGAAACCGAGAGTCACGCCGTTTCCCGTATGGAGTCCCGACAAGAAGACGCGGTATGGCAACGCCCAGGTCACCGTGAGCATCAAGAATGGCGCGGTGGACATCGGTTTCAACTGGATTCCGAACCTGGACCCGAAAGTGTCCTGTCCCTGCGGCGGCAAATTGGGCTGGGTTCAGCACGTGACCAATCCAATCAACGGTTCCTGGCAATATGATAATGCCGCCGAACTCGCGGAACGGGAGGTTGTGAAAGGCACGGTGGAGCCTGGCAGGGGCGCCAGCAGTACGCCCGGCAGCAATCCCAAGGATTTCACGAAACGGCCGGATAAAGGCGAGTGGAAAGCCAATCCCTGGTATGGAGGCGTCGGCAACGTCACCGCGGAACGGTTGAAGAAAAAAGAGCATGATCCAAAAAAATGGGCCGGCAATCCCGGCCCGCAGACTCAAATTAACGATACGCCGGCCAGTGGCGCGCGACTGGCGTTCATTACGCAGCTAGTATGTGAAGGAGACGGGAAAGTGATTTTCGAGTACGCGTGGATGCAAAACGTCGATACCCGGAACGGCAAGAAATACTTGTTTGTCGGGGGCAGGCCGTTCTATGGCAAGGAATTTGGAAAGGACGACAGCGGGATCAAAATAACCCCGGGTGATGAGTGAGCGATCTTCATAGGGTAACGTAAAAAAAATACAGAAAAAGAGATCGGTTCTTGGTGCCAGCCACTCGCCGAGGAGAGCCATATCAGGCGCAGTCTTCGCCTTTGATATTTTCCCGCTAATTCTACATTGACATCTTGATTAGGGCGGGGCCGGGATGGAAATCAGAAAAAATCGTTGGGCCCCACTTGAACTCACCGTATTGGTGAAACTCAAATTTCCGCTCACGTCAAACACGTTCGTCGCCAGCCGCGTCCAATTCGTCCTCGGCAACAACAGGTTGGTTGAAGCGAGCACGAAATTGGTTGCGCCGGGCACACCGTTGGTCGCCTGCAAAATCAAATTTCCGCCGCTGAGAACAATGCTCGCGATCTTCGGCTGCAAATTCGTCGAGACCACCGAAAGCACGCCGCTCGCCGGATCGAAACGCCAGCGCAGGCCGCCGCTCAATTGCGGCGTGAGGCTGCTGAAATTTCCACTCGCGCTCGTCGAATTGAAAATGGGAAAGCTCTGGCCGGGCGCCAGAGTACCGGCCAGATTGCTCAACATCAAAGTTCCACCGTAGCTCAACGCTGATACTCCTTTCACCGTGTCATGGCCCAGGGTCGAGGCATTCACTTCGACGAAGGTTGTGCTGCCGGATTGCAGGGCCAGTGAATTGCTGATCGTCAGAGTGCCGAGAGGATTTCCCGGCGCAAGCATGCTTCCCGCTTGAACGGTCACCGGACCGGCAATGACACCAATGCCGCCGAGTGTGCCGCTCGCGACATTGATGCCGTCCGCTCCAATCCACCCATTCACCCACAGCGTGCCGCCGCTCACCGTGGTGATGCCCGCAAAGGTGTTCGTGGCGGTCAGAAGCAATGTGCCCGGCCCGAGTTTCTCAAGGCCGCCGGTTCCCGCGAGCACCACGTTGACGGTGACTTGTTGCGACGCATAGTTTACATTGACCGACGGGTAATCGAAAGTTGAGTCGAGTGTCAGCGGCCCGCCCGTGCCGGTGTTCAAGCTCCAATTGTCGGGGCCGCTTTGGGCGGTGAAATACAGATGGCCGATAGTGCGTGCGCCATCCAGAGTGAAAGCCGCATTCGAAGGAATGGTCGCGAAAAAGCTGAGGCCGAAGTAAGCCGTGTTGTCAGTACCATCGGCGATGATGTTTCCATCCCAGTTGCCGGCACTCGCCCAACTACCGCTGCCTTGTTTGATCCAAAAGCCATCGCTATCCTGAGCCTGTGCCATTGCCCGGCTGAAAAACACCAGCGCCAAGAATACCGATCGAGGCGACGGGCTAATGCCGGACTTCATCGGCAATAAATAACACAAAAAGAGTCGCCTGACGAGGAAAGATCTTCCTGTCGTCTGCCATTTTGTTGATCGTTCAGCCATCAAGAACGCAACGGTTTTTAAAGGTGAAGAATGCCTGCTATCTCCCCACCCCGGCAGAAACTGCAATCTGGATGTGAAGGTGTCGTGCGCTGCCTGTTCATCCACCAAGTCGAGGCAGCAAGGCCGGTTGGCAACCCATTCCTCCCGCCAGAATGCTTGTCCTATGGATGATAACGAATGTCCTAATTATGAATAGAATGATGGGTGGCATTAAGCTTAAATACGGGTGGTCTTGTGGTTTGCATTCACTTTGGCAAAAAGTCAATGGGTGGGGGGAGGGGCGCGGTAAGTTTAACTGCGTTTTGCAAAAGGGGCGGGCAGGCTGGAAAATTATTCCGGCCGGCCCGCCTGCCAGACCCGTGGCAAATTCGCAAATTGAATTGAAGTTTTATCAAATGAGTAGCCCAATCAATCGGCTTGAGGAGAGGATGTCCAGTTCCGCCAATCGTTCCAAGGCAACTGCGCATTCGTTGCCCGTTGGATGGGTGGTGTGGCGGTTGCGGAACCCGCTTCAGAGTTTGGGTCGCGTCTCTCCTAACTGAGCCGGCATTTTGTGGACGCCAAGTTTAATCCTCAATTGAAAACAATCCTCGTCGTGGATGACCTGGATGATTGTCGCATTACGACCAAATGGTTCCTGACCAATTTCGGATACGCGGTGGACTCCGCGCGCAGCGCCGAGGAAGCGCTCGCCCTGTTCGATGCCAAAGTCCATGACCTGGTCATCACGGACAATTCGATGCCGGGAATGAGTGGCGCAGAGATGGCCCACGTCATCAAGCTGCGCTCGCCCTTAACCCCCATCATCATGTATACCGGGTCGGTGCCGCAGGACCAGTCGTGCCTGGATTTGGTGTTCGAAAAGCCGACGCATCTCTTGGTCCTGAAAGAAGCGGCGGACATAATGCTGGGCGTCAAGCTCAATAGTCATCATTGACCAGTGTTGACGATTCGCCCTCCCGCCATGCGATTGCTCACTCAAGCGCTCTTCTCCATCATTGCCGCCGGTTTGTTTGCAAGCTGCGCCCACCTCTCACCCCGGCCGCAATACCCCGCCGCCCGCAGGACCAACCAAGTGGATTCTTATCATGGCGTCGTGGTGGCTGACCCGTATCGCTGGCTGGAGGACGACAATTCCTCCGAAACCAAGGCGTGGGTCGAGGCCGAGAACAAGGTGACCTTCGATTATCTGGCGCGGATTCCCCAGCGGGATGCCATCAAACAACGGCTCACGAAGCTCTGGAACTACGAGCGCTACGGCGTTCCGTTCAAGGAAGGCGGGCGCTACTTCTTCAGCAAAAATGACGGCCTGCAAAACCAGAGCGTGCTTTACACGTTGCCGTCGCTCGACGCCGAACCGGCGGTGTTGCTTGATCCGAACAAACTTTCCGCCGACGGCACCGTGGCGCTGGCCGGCCTTGCCCTCAGCGATGACGGCAACCTCCTGGCTTACGGTTTGTCCGCCTCCGGCTCGGATTGGGAGGAATGGAAAGTGCGCGACGCGCGGACCGGGCAGGATCTGAGCGACGATCTGAAGTGGGTCAAGTTCTCGGGCGCGTCGTGGACGAAAGATGGCGGGGGATTTTTTTACAGCCGTTACGACGAGCCGACCGAGGCCGCGAAGATGACCCGGGTGAATTATTTTCAGAAACTATTTTACCATCGCCTCGGCACGCCGCAGTCGGAGGACAAACTGGTTTATCACCGGCCCGACCACAAGGATTGGGGTTTCGGCGGCGCTGTCACCGACGACGGCCATTACCTCATCATCACCGTTTCCCAAGGCACCGATCGCAAGTCCCGCGTGTTCTATCAGGACCTGACGCAGCCCGACGCGAAGGTGGTCGAGTTCTTGAACGACTTTGATGCGCGGTATGCGTTCATTGACAACGACGGCCCGGTGTTCTGGTTCGACACCGATCTGGACGCGCCGCGCGGCCGGGTCATCGCCATTGACATCACCAGGCCGGAGCGCGCGAACTGGCGCGAAGTCATCCCGCAAGCCAGCGAGACGCTCACCGGCGCCAACGCGCTGAACAATTCCTTCGTCTGCACGTATCTCAAAGACGCGCACAGCCAGGTGAAGGTTTTCTCGCTCAACGGCCGGTTGGTGCGCGAGCTTGAACTGCCCGGCATCGGGTCGGTCGGCGGTTTCGGCGGCAAGCGGAAGGACAGCGAGACATTCTATTCCTTCACGAGCTTCACCGTGCCGGGAACGGTTTATCGTTACGATCTGGCGACGAACACCAGCGCCGTTTTTCGCGCGCCCAAAGTGGCTTTCAATCCCGCAAATTACGAAACGAAGCAGGTCTTTTACACCAGCAAGGACGGCACGCGTGTGCCGATGTTCCTCACGCACAAAAAGGGACTTGAACTCGACGGCAACAACCCGACGCTGCTTTATGGCTACGGCGGATTCGACATCAGCATCACGCCGGGTTTCAGCGTGGCCAATCTGGTCTGGATGGAAATGGGCGGCGTGTATGCCGTGGCCAGCCTGCGCGGCGGCGGCGAGTACGGCGAGGAATGGCATCAGGCAGGAATGAAAATCCACAAGCAAAATGTCTTCGATGATTTCATCGCGGCAGCCGGGTGGCTGATCGCCAACCAATACACGTCGCAAAAAAAACTCGCCATCGCCGGCGGCAGCAACGGAGGATTGCTCGTGGGCGCGTGCGAGACGCAACGGCCGGATCTGTTCGGCGCGTGCCTGCCGGCGGTCGGCGTGATGGACATGCTGCGCTTCAACAAGTTCACCATCGGCTGGGCGTGGACGAGCGACTATGGCTCGCCGGAAAACGCGGACGAGTTCAAGGCGCTCCACGCCTACTCGCCGCTGCAAAACATCCGGCCCGGCACGAAATATCCCGCCACGCTCATCACGACCGCCGATCACGACGACCGCGTGGTGCCGGCGCACAGCTTCAAATTCGCAGCGACGATGCAGGCAACGCAAGCGGGCAAGGCGCCGGTTTTGATCCGCATCGAAACCAAGGCGGGTCACGGCGCCGGCAAACCGACCTCAAAGATCATTGACGAGGCAGCGGACAAATGGGCGTTCCTGGTGAAAGCGCTGGGCATGAAACCGGCGGCGGACCTGGCGGGTGGTTCCCCTTAGCCCAGCCGCCCATTCGAGGCGGCGGTGCAGAGGGAAAAGACTTGGTGGAGGATTTGGGCCGGGCCGGAGGCACGGGTTGTGGCTGGACAGCAGCCCTGCATGCTCGTCCGACTCGCAATGCAGACGTCTGCACGAGAATGGGCGCAACGAGTGCCCAGGAGGCAGGTTCCTCGATGGAGGCGGAGGTTGTTATGTTGACTTTGAAATTATGTGCATCAACAGAACTCACTGGTGTGCTTTCTCGGCTTTTAGCCCCCGTTAGACATATTTTGCAGGGTTGGCGTTAAACTGAGCAGACTTCCTTCGCGGTATACTCAGGCTACGCCACGAACTGCCAGCGTAGTGCTTAGCAATGTATACAATCTGTCCAACGTGGTATGAATAGTGAGTAAGCTGCCGATTGATCGCCTGTAAAACGCTAAGCGGCTCACCTCGAATGGTGACGGTCCTCTTAAGGTCAGCATCGGTGAGCGGCTCAAGCGCAGAAAACAGAACTGCCCAACCCGACTCCCACCGTCCAATTAGAATCCGCTGGGTGTCGGTCGACGTAATCTCGAACTCAGTATCACGATTGCGGTCGGGCTTTTCGCCGTCGGTGCTCAAGAAGTCTGTCCAGCGGGAAAGCAGATTACCTCCGAGGTGCTTAACTATAACACCGATGCTATTATCGTCCTCCCACGGTGTGGCGAAAAACTGCTCCGGCGTGACTTGCGCGAATGAGCCATCGGCAAGCCCCTTCATGCGTTTAAACTCGCGAATCGAGAGCTGAATATAGGTTTCTGTTGTCACGAGCGTGGAGTGGCCTAACGTTTAAGTGAGCTACGAAACAAGGTGTTTTCGCAGCCTATCTCTGGGATTTTGCAGCCTAATTTTCTCAATTGATTTGAGCTTAACTTGCGGCTTCAAATTTGCAATTCAAAAAATTAAACGAAAGAGGCGGTTTCGCCCCAAAAAGGCGGCGGGAGCGCCTTTTACCCAAGCAGTTTGATGAGAGGACCCAATCCTAAAACAATTCAAGAAACGCTTTGCCGGGGGTCCCTTACTTCCTTTATTTTCGGGGCCGCATCAGTGTCGCGGTGTGCGCGTGGTTACCGGCGCGCTGGGGCCGTCCAGGTATGGAACCAGTTTTTCAAAGTCGAGAACGGAGGGTTTGCTTTCGACGCACGGCGCGAAGCAGGCGCGGTGGAGGCATTTCCGAATGGCCACCCGGCGTATAGCGGAGAAGCAAAGCGGCAATTTGCTGGAATGCAAAGCTTCAAGGTAGGCTGGATCTAACTTCGACATGCTGATTCAACAGCGGATTGGAATGAGGCTCCGCTCGATCATCCCCTCTGAGCAACATGACATCGTCGGCGCGCTTCGGTCATTTCAATCCTTTGGTGGTTGGGAGTTCGTCTTCTCACGTCCTGGCAATGCCAACAAAATGCCAGTGAAACTTGACAAAACAGCGCCGACAAGCAACCAACCTGATTTTTCGAAAATGTTATCAAGTTTGCTTCCATCATTTTCGGGATTTTGCTGGCTGTTGGTGTCTTTCATCCAGGGTGCAAATGGCAATGCGGATACTCTCCGCCGCCGAAAAAAAGTCCTGAACAACACAGCGGCTATTTAGTGTGACACTGCTGCCTAATAAGTCGCCAACCGCCGTTGGCACTGTCCGTTCCGCTGTCGCGGTTCACGTCACGAATCGGTGATGGCTCAGCTCGTTAGGCCACTTAACATGAAGACGATTCTCAAAATACTCGCCGCATTGGCTGTACTCTCAGTTGCATGCTTCTGCGCCTTCGGTTTTCCCGCTTCATTCGAGCTGGGAAATGGGGTGTTTTGGAAAGTTGTTTAGGGAGCGTCGTTTTTGGGATGTTTACTCGGAATAGTTGCACTATTTCGCTCGAAAAGATGAGATGCGATTGGCCCAATCGGGTCGTGGGGAGGGTTTCCCCTCCCGGCTCCCACACCGCCGTAAATGCGGGTCCGCGTACGGCGGTTCCTGGCAGTCCTTGCGGATCGGCAGCCACTCTTTCTCTGCCACGATGATCGCTGCCCGGTAACTCAGCCAATCGGCTTCAACGTTCCGGGACAAGGCCACCGACGGTTGTGTCTGCCTTGCCAAGTTCGGCCCTTCCCGAGTTGTGAGTCCATCCGGTCTGTGCCGGGCTCGTCGCTCTTGGTACTACGGCCTCTGCTGACTCCTGTTCCCGCAGGACAGTCAGCGGAGACCCTCCGGTTTAGCTCCACGCAAGTTTTCAACAACGTCGTGGTGCATTATGACAAACCTCCGGTGACGGGTGGTGACTATGGCTGCATTTCTTTGGCTGACAATATGGCCGTCACGCCGGCGCCTCCGCCGATCATTCTCAATCAAGCCAGGATGTTGGGCAACGGCACGTTGCAGCTGGCCTTCACCAACTCGCCAGGTTTGACCTTTACCGCGGTGAGACCGACGAATCTGGCACTGCCGCTCACCAATTGGTACGTGCTTGGGACTTTCACGGAGATTTCAGCCGGATCGTACCAGTTCACGGATCTGCAGGCAACAAATCGGACGCATTGCTATTACCGGGTGCGTTCGCCGTAGTGTTGGGATGCACTTTCAGAAACGTCGGCTCCAACTCGCGACACAATTGGAGCACCCGCTGGATCGTGGGTGAGTGAAATTCAGGAAATCCAGCGGGCAATACCGAAAGCGACAGCGGCCGCGAGACCGCCGATGATGGAGGTTTGAAGCGCGCTGCGCACGACCGGCATGCCGGTAAAGGAGCCCTTTATTCCGCCAAAAACGAGGAGGGCCAATACCGTTACCACCACCGAGAGCCGTAACGCACTCTGTATGTTGGAAAGGAGCAAATAGGCACTGAGCGGGATCATGCCACCCGCAATGTAAGCGAGAGCAATTGTCAGCGCGCTTTTCCATGCACGACTTGCTTTGGGTTGCTCCAAGCCAAGCTCGAAGCGCATCATAAACGCGACCCAATCCTTCGGGCGTTTTTTGAGCGATTCAACCACGGTCGCGGATTCCTCTGCCGAAAGACCGTAGTTCTTGAAAATCTCGCTGACCTCCTGTGCCTCAGCCTCGGGGACCTCCACAATTTCCCGTTCTTCCCGCGCTTGTTCACTCTTGTAATGCTCGGCGTCGCCCCGGGCGGCAAGGTAGCCGCCGAGTCCCATGGCGATTGAGCCGGCGGCGATTTCGGAAAAGCCAGCCGTCACGATGACATGTGTCTGTGAAATGGCTCCGGTAAGGCCGGCCGCAAGCGCGAACGGGACGGTCAAACCGTCGGACATGCCGATGACGACATCGCGCACGGCGTCGCCGGCAGTGAAATGTTTTTCAATATGGGGTGTCAGTGGCATAAATCGCCGGGCTCATTCATTCTCGTGAAACGGTTGTTGAAGGGTGTTCAGCACATTGGTTGGCAATTTGTCGGCATTCGCCAAAAGGAGGCTGACCTGCCACATCTGGTCGCTGCTCAGCGAGCTGCTGTACCCTGGCATGCCGGTCAACCGGATGCCGTTTGCGACTTTCCAGTAAGTGACTCCCGCAGGATCGTCCGTAACTCCCATGCCCTTGAAAAGTTGCGGCGGCTTCGGGAACTCGCCCTTTGCAATCGCCGTCGGATCGCGTCCCGGCAGACCGTGACAAACCGCGCAGTTGTTCCGGAAGATGACGGCTCCCGCCGCATAAACTTCGTCCGACGCCAAAATCGGCGATGATTTGGGAGCTTCTTTGTTGACCCGCGCATGCAAGGCGATCCCGGTTATCAGCTTTTCGAGCGGCAGCGGTGATGACACGGTTGCAACCGGCGCCAGACCGAGCCCAACATAGCCAAAACCTAAAAGTGCGATCAAGGCAATGGCCGAAGCGAATCCGAACATAAATTTTTTCATGCGTATACACTCTCTTTTCAAATTCGAGCCAAGGCAATAGGCAAATCTCACCTCAGCCGCGTGTGTTGGTGCTGGGTGATACCATGGCGCGGAGCCAAACAACGAACAGTTCGCCCGACATGTTTCCGTTGCGTGGACACTTTCGGGAAGTTCTTTCACCCTGCCCACTTTCAGCGCAGACCCATTGGATCAAGATCGTTTACGCGTATGGCCAAATAATTCATCTGTCACATTTTTCATTGCGGTTATTCTGGCTTTGCTTTGAGTTGTTTGCCTCGTTAATCTCGCGTTATGCCTTGGAAAAAGCTGCTGGCTTGGGCCACCGGACAAGTCGATGAAGCCCTGCGTCATAAACTGGAGTTCGTGCTGGAAGAAAACCGGGTTTACCGCACCCTGCTCGACCGGCATTCACCTCACTGGCGCCTCCACGATGCCGAGCGCAAGGTGCTCGCCGAAAAAGGCAAACCGCTCGGCAAGTTGTTGAGCGAGGTCATCACCATCGTGCAACCCGAAACCCTGCTCAAATGGCACCGCCGCCTGGTCGCCAGCAAATGGGATTTTTCCAGCCGACGCGCAGCCAAACCGGGACGACCATTCATCACGGCCGAGATCGAACAGTTGGTGCTCCAATTCGCCCACGAGAATCCAGGCTGGGGTTATGATCGCATCGTCGGCGCACTGGCCAATCTGGGGTATCGAGTCTCCGACCAGA
>OCZU010001640.1_pt1 | contig 14535 bp, 14 predicted proteins | sample 1539001 | NCBI WGS metagenome assembly OCZU01 (sample SAMEA3539306, study PRJEB22396) | soil metagenome | biome: tundra; feature: field; material: soil | place: USA | collected 2010-05 | depth 0.15 m | reverse complement strand
AGAAAACTCAAGGCGCGGAACAGCGTCGTCGTCAAAAATTTCCGGCGGCGCTTTTTACGGTCGAGATAAATGTAAAGCAGGTCGCTCGTATCGAACTGCGCCTCATACCATGAGCCGCGATCGGGAATGACGCGAAAGCTGTGCAACAATTTTCCGTTCAGATGCTGCGTGGCCTCGAACGCGATGCCCGGCGAACGGTGCAATTGCGAAACGACCACGCGCTCCGCGCCGTTGATGACGAACGTGCCCTGGGGTGTCATCAGGGGCAGTTCGCCCATGAAAACGGTTTCTTCCTTCGCGCTCTTGCCTTCTTCCTTGAGCAGAAAAGTCACATGCAATGGCGCCCCATAGGTGAGGCCCTCGCGCAGGCATTCCAGCCAGTCGAGCTTGGGCGCGCCGATTTCGTACGAGTCATAGTTCAGCTCGCATTTTTCATCGTAACTCCTGATGGGAAACACCTCCCGGAACACCGATTCCAGCCCGGCGTGCTTGTCGCGCTTGCTCGGCGACGCGTCGGCCTGCAGGAACTCCCGGTAGGAATTCGTCTGCAACTCGATCATGTTGGGCGGCACGACAATCTCTTTGATTTTGCCGAAGTTGATTCTTTCAGTGGCTCGCGATGGCATTTGGACTTTCTGGTTTGGCCCGGCAACAGCGCCGGACCGGTAAATTTACTCAACGACACAAGGCAAGTCCGTCGCGTTAAACGACGAAATTGCCACAACTAAAACCGGTTTGACCGTCCCAATTTGATGACTCAAAATTCAAAAAAAACTGCGCCCGCCGTTTGGCGGGAAAGGGGCGGCAGTCCCGCGTCTGCGGGACCGCCCTCCCCGGTAATCCGGCAATTACTTGACTTCCACTTTCGCGCCCGCTTCTTCGAGCTTCTTCTTGGCGGCGTCAGAGTCAGCCTTGTTCGCGCCTTCGAGCACGGGCTTCGGGGCGCCTTCGACCAGCGCCTTGGCTTCCGCCAGACCGAGGCCGGCTTTGATTTCACGCACGGCCTTGATGGCCGCGATTTTCTTGTCCGCCGGAGCCGAGACGAGGATCACGTCAAACGTGTCCTTGGCTTCAGCGGGAGCAGCACCCGCAGCCGCGCCACCAGCCGCCGCAACTGCGACGGGGGCGGCGGCGGAAACGCCCCACTTGGTTTCAAGTTGTTTCACCAGGTCGGCGGCTTCGATAACCGTCAACTTGCTCAATTCTTCCACGATGTTTGCGATGTCAGCCATATTACTTTTCTTTCTTTGGTCGTCTCGTCGTCCGCCTCAGCCTCAGCGAATTTCAGTCCACGGCCCGTGAACCGACGATTTACGTTGTTGTTGTTTGCTCCCCGGTTTGAAATCTCAAACCGGAAATTGTTCATGCCTTCTCCGATTTTGCCTTGATGACCTGAGCCAGTTGCGACGCGGGTGTGTTGATCAAAGTCACCAGCTTCGTCGCCGGCGCAACGAGCAGGCCGAGAATTTTCGCGCGCAGCACATCCAGGCTCGGCAAATCTGCCAGCGCGATGATGGCCTTGTCTTCGAGGCGCTGGTTGTTCAAGTAACCGAACTTGAGCTTCAGACTGTCGAATTCCGCCGCGAAATTCTTCAGCGCCTTCGCCGCCGCAGAAATATCCTTCTTGCCGGTGACGACCGCCATCTGCCCGGCCAATGACCCGTTCAATTCACCAACGCCGGCTTCCTTCGCCGCGATGCGGAAGATGGAATTCTTCACGATGTGAATCTCCGCGCCCGCCGTTTGCAGGCGTTTCCGCAGTTCGGTCAGATGGGCGACCTTTAGACCTTTATAGCCGACTACGATGAAGAACGGCGAGGCGTTCAACCGCGTCGTGTATTCCTTCGTCAATAATTGTTTTTCAGCACGCATGGTAAAAATAGTTTAATTGTTTACGAACTCGCGGATGTCCACGCGCACGGGCGGACTCATCGTCGCCGACAGCGTGCACGAACTGATGTAAGTGCCCTTGACGCTCGTCGGGCGCGCCTTGGCGACGGCCTCGATGACCGCGCGCGCATTTTCTTCCAACTGTTCCGGCTTGAACGAAGCCTTGCCCACGATGACGTGGACATTTCCGGCTTTATCCGTCTTGAATTCGACGCGGCCCGCCTTGACTTCCTTCACCGCTTTCGCCGTGTCTTCCGTCACCGTGCCGGTTTTCGGATTCGGCATCAGGCCGCGCGGCCCGAGCACCTTGCCGAGCTTGCGGACTTCGATCATCGCGTCCGGCGTGGCGATCGCCACGTCAAAATCCGTCCAGCCACCCACGCACTTGGCGATCATGTCCTCAAAGCCGACATTCTCCGCGCCCGCGGCCCTGGCCGCTTCCGCCGCGTTGCCTTTGGCGAAAACCAGGACGCGTACCGTCTTGCCGCTGCCGTGCGGAAGCGGAACCGTGCCGCGAACCATCTGGTCGGACTGCTTCGGGTCAACCCCGAGGCGGAACGCGAGGTCAATCGTCTCGTTGAATTTCGCCTTCGGGAATTTGGCGAGGACGCCCACGGCATCCTTCAGCGGATACGTCTTTTTCGCATCCACAACTTCTAGTGCTTTCTTGAATCGTTTACTGGGCATTTTGTTTTGGTGCGGTGCAAACGAGCTTTTGGCTCTCCCGCGATTTAGTTTATTGATTAACCGACAACTTCAATTCCCATGCTGCGCGCAGTGCCGGAAATGACCCGGAACGCCGCTTCTTCACTGGTCGTGTTCATGTCCTTGGACTTTATCTTGATGATGTCCAAAATCTGTTTGCGCGTCACCTTGCCGACCTTGTCCTTGTTCGGCACTTTCGAGCCGGCGGTGATGCCCGCGGCCTTCTTCAACAGAATGGACGCCGGCGGCGACTTGGTGATGAACGTGAACGACTTGTCCTGGTAAACGGTGATGACGACGGGAATCACGAGCCCGGCGTCATTTTTGGTCACCGCGTTAAATTCCTTGCAGAACGCCATGATGTTGACGCCGTGCTGGCCGAGCGACGGGCCGACGGGCGGCGCGGGATTGGCCTGACCGGCGGCAATCTGCAGTTTAATGTATCCGGTAACTTTCTTTGCCATAAAAATAATTAAGCTTTTTCAATCTGCCAGTATTCGAGTTCAACCGGCGTGTTACGTCCGAAAATGTTGACGGTCACCTTCAGCTTGCCGCGATCCGGATCGATTTCTTCGATAACGCCGCTGAAATTCAAGAACGGCCCGTTGTTGATCTTGATCGTCTCGGCGACCTCAAAATTGACCTTCGGTTTTTCCGTCTCTTCCGAGGCGGAAATCTGCGCCTTGATGGACTCGACTTCGGCGGTCGGCGTCGGCACCGGCGGCTCGCCGCCCACAAACCCGATCACCCCCTGCGTTTCCTTGATGAAATACCACGGCTCCTCGATGATGCGGTTGTTTTCATCCAGCAGCACCATGTCCACGAAAACGTAGCCCGGCCACAGCTTGCGGTTGGACACGGTTTTCTTCTGGTTGCGCACTTCGACGACTTTTTCCATCGGCACGAGGACTTCTTTGACATAGTCCTGCATCTCGTCGGCCTTGACGCGCTTCTCGATGCTGTCCTTGACCTTGTTTTCCTGGCCGGACAGCGTCTGGATGATGAACCATTGGTTGCGCATGTTCAGAGCTTGATGAAAAGCAGGTTCATGATGAAATCCACCGCCACGGTGAACGCCCCGAGCAGACCGATGGAAACCATGACGAGCGCGGTGGAACCTTTCAGTTCCTCCCAGGTCGGCCACGAGCACTTTCTCAATTCTTCGCGGGTCTCCTGAAAATAAAGGGCCAGGCTGCGGATGTGTCCCTGCCACCAAAGGAGGCCAAATAGCGCTCCGATGAGCACCACCCAAATCAAAATTTTAATTAAATCGTTCACAATTTCTTTGGCTTGCCGGGCCATGGCTTCGCGCATTTTTTCAGCCTCGCTCCCGCTTCGTTCCAGCGGAGGCTGGCGGAGAGGGAGGGATTCGAACCCCCGTTGAGCTTTCGCCCAAAGCGGTTTTCAAGACCGCCGCAATAGACCACTCTGCCACCTCTCCACGATCAGCAGACTGGCTTGCCGAGCCGAAGCCCGCCGCACCGTTCGTCTCCGGCCCGCCTTCGTTTTACTCCGGCGCGGCCGCCTTGCCCCCGCTTCGCTCCGGGCGAAGGCTGGCAGGGCGTGTAGGACTTGAACCTACAACCAACGGTTTTGGAGACCGCTACTCTACCAATTGAGCTAACGCCCTACACCGTCAAACCGTTTCATGTTTTGGACGAAAAGGGAGCCGGGGCATTCAATCCCCAGCTCCCGGATTACAAAACTCATCAAGCAATGACGTCGGACACGCGACCGGCACCGATGGTGCGGCCGCCTTCACGGATGGCAAAACGCTGGCCTTTTTCCATGGCCACCGGCTTCTGCATTTCGATGTCCACCGAGACGTTGTCGCCGGGCATGACCATTTCGACACCCGTCGGCAGGGTCAGCGTGCCCGTCACATCCGAGGTGCGGAAATAAAATTGCGGACGGTAGTTCGTAAAGAACGGCGTGTGCCGGCCGCCCTCATCCTTCGAGAGCACATAAACTTCCGCCTTGAACTTCGTGTGCGGCTTGATGGAGCCGGGCTTGGACAAAACCATGCCGCGTTCCACTTCTTCCTTCTTGGTGCCGCGCAGCAAAACGCCGACGTTGTCGCCCGCGCTCGCCGAATCCAGCAATTTGCGGAACATTTCGATGTCCGTGGCCACCGTCTTGCGCGTGTCCTTCAAGCCGACGATTTCAACTTCCTCCATCTTCTTGAGCACACCGCGTTCAACGCGACCGGTAACGACCGTGCCGCGACCTTCAATGTTGAACACGTCCTCGACGCACATCAAGAAGGGCTTGTCCACTTCGCGCGGCGGCAGCGGAATAAAGGTGTCCACCGCGTCCAACAATTCCTGAATGGCTTTTTCGCCTTCGGGCTTGCTTTCCATGGCCGCCGTCGCGCTGCCACGGATGATGGGTGTTTTGTCGCCGGGAAATTGATACTTCGTGAGCAGGTCGCGGATTTCCATTTCGACGAGGTCGAGCAATTCCTTGTCGTCCACGAGGTCAACCTTGTTCAGAAAAACCACGATGGCCGGAACGCCGACCTGGCGGGCGAGCAAAATATGTTCGCGGGTCTGCGGCATCGGGCCGTCCGCCGCGCTGACGACGAGGATCGCGCCGTCCATCTGCGCCGCGCCGGTGATCATGTTCTTCACATAATCCGCGTGGCCGGGGCAGTCAACGTGCGCGTAATGGCGCGTCGCACTTTCGTATTCGACGTGCGAGACGGCGATGGTGACGGTCTTGGTGTCGTCACGCACCGTGCCGCCTTTGGTGATGTCTGCATAGGAGATCGGCTGGGCCAGACCTTTTTTGCTTTGGGTGTGCACAATGGCCGCGGTCAGGGTGGATTTGCCATGGTCAACGTGACCAATCGTGCCGACATTGACGTGCGGTTTCGTTCTTTGAAATTGCTCTTTAGCCATTTTATTCTCCTGCGTTAATGTTTCGTTCGTTGCTCGTTTCGTTTAATGGAGCCCATGATCAGGATTGAACTGATGACCTCGTCCTTACCAAGGACGTGCTCTACCAACTGAGCTACATGGGCACACTCGAATCATAGTCCAGCCTGATAGCAAGTGGCAAAACGACAAAAAACCAATCCCCTCACTCATTTTCTCTTGAAAATTCGAGGGGAAATCGGCCGTTTGACATTTTACTAACTTGCGACGCGCAATAAATTATGGGACGAAGACTTTGTTGTCAACACACAATTTTAATTTTCTTCGGATATTATTTCTCCTTTATCTACCAATGCTTGTGAATGGTATCACTCTGGTTGAATCCGCCCAATCGCCAGAAGAATACCATGCAACAATGCGTGTGGGTTGGGTGGGCAGCCGGGAATATAAACGTCCACCGGGATGACGGAGTCCACGCTACCGCAAGTCGCATAATTCTGACCAAAAATGCCGCCGCTGCAACCGCATGCACCGACAGCGACAACCAGACGCGGTTCCGGCATGGCGTCGTAAGTTTTCTTGAGTGCAAGCTCCATGTTGCGTGTGACGGGGCCGGTCACCAACAACATATCGGCGTGGCGTGGTGAGGCGACAAAGTGAATGCCAAAATGTTCGATGTCATAGATCGGACTGTTGAGACCGTTAATTTCAACTTCGCAACCGTTGCAAGAACCGGCGTCCACTTCGCGGATGTGAAGCGACCGTCCGAAAAATTTTGCCGAGCGGTTCTTGATTTGTTGGCCGAGAACTTCGAACAATTCGCTTTGCGCTGGAGAAAGTTCATTCGCCGCCGAAGATGGTGAAATCATGCGCTCATGCGTGCCTTCAGGTTTGAGAGTGTAACTGGCGCTGGTCATCAAGTCGTCACGGCGGCGCGCGGCGCATTCGCACACGTTCGTCATGCGAATGGCTTTGTCCACGTCGGCGCACAGGCCGCAGAAAATGCACTTCGATAAATCAAGACGGGCGACGCGTTGGCCATTCGCGTCTTCAAACGAAATCGCGCCAGTCGGACAAACATTCGTGGCCGGACGCGCGTCTTTCCAATTCGCCCAATCAATTTCCGGTTTGCCGCGTGCACGACTGGAAATTTTCGGCGGCGTCTTCGGATAATTTATCGTGACAACGCCGGTCTTCAAACTTTGACGAATGGTTTCAAACATAATCAGCGGTCGGTTCCTGAATAGGACAGGCTAAAACTTTTGTTCACCACCGGAAAATCCGGGATGATGTTGCCCAAAATCGCCTCGCTCAACGCCGGCCAGTTTTGCAGCGACGGGTCCTTGATTTTGCAACGCGCCAGCCGGTTGCCGGGCGCGGTGTGAATCCAATGAAAGATTTCGCCGCGCCAGCCTTCGACGTGACCAAGCGCGACGCGATCCGGCGGAATCTCGCCGACATTCGCCGAAATAATTCCGGCGGGCAATTTTTCCAAAACCTGCCGGATGATGCCGAACGATTGAAAAAGTTCTTCGCGACGCACGACCATTCGATGTTGCACGTCGCCTTCGGTGAAAACCGGCACGGTGAATTGCACTTGATCGTAAAAGTCATTCGGAAAATCGCGGCGCAAGTCGTGGTCGAAACCAGACGCGCGCCCGGCGATGCCAACGACGCCCAAGTCGTGCGCGACTTGGGGCTTAAGCACGCCCGTCGTTTCAAGCCGGTCGCGTGTGCCGGAATTGCCGCGAATGAGTTCGACAAGTTCCTTGAATTCTTTCTCAAGTTCGTCCACGAGTTTTTCCAACGCGCGAAGTTGATCGGCGTCGAAATCAAATCGCACGCCGCCGATGCACGCCATTCCTCGCAACAGGCGGTTGCCGGTGAGCTGTTCGTTCACGCGTAGCACGCGCTCCTTGAGCCGCATCGCGTGCATGTTCGCTGTGACGAATGCGACGTCCGTGCAAATTGCGCCGATGTCGGCGACATGATTGTAAAGTCGCTCCAACTCCAAACAAATCGTTCGCAACGCACGGGCACGCGGCGGCGCTTCAACTCCGGCGGCGCGTTCAACTGCATGACAAAAAGCCGTCGCGTGCGCGAAACTGGAATCGCCGGAAATGCTTTCCGCCAGCCTGATGCAATGCGGAATCGGCAGACTTTCAAACAGTTTTTCCGTGCCTTTGTGAACGTAAAACATCCGCAATTGCAAATAGAGCACCGGCTCGCCGGCGACGCTGAAAAGAAAATGTCCCGGCTCGATGATGCCCGCGTGAATCGGCCCGACCGGAACTTGAAAAACCCCTTCGCCTTCAACCTCGCGAAATTTGTGCCGCACGCCGGTGAACGGCGGAAGCTTCGTGCGCAAATCAAAATCCTTGCGCAACGGATTTACATCCGGCCAATCGTCGTGCAATGCGCAGCGGTGCGGGTTGGGATGGCCGATCAATTTGATGCCGAACAAATCCTGGATTTCGCGCTCCTGCCAGTTCACGGCGGGCACCGCGTTCGTGAGCGAAGGCAGTTCCGGTTTGTCCGCCGGAACGGGCACGCGCACGAACACAAAACCGTGCATCGCGTCGAGCGCGTAAAGATAATAAACGAAAAAAACGTTTTGCCCGGCGCGCGCGTCTTCGGCAAACACGCTAACGAGCCGCCCCTTGAATTTTTTATAAAGTGCGGAGCAGAGCGCGCCGGCCAGTTCGAGTTTTGCGTGCAGGTAAAGTTCGTTCGGCTGCGGCGTGTGGGCGTGTTCGATTTTTGCGCCGAAGCGTTGCTTCAGCTTGTCGAGAACGGTTTGCAATTCAGGGAGCAGGTTCATTTAGCGCCTCCAATGGTTTCCGCCGCGCGACGGACAAGCTCGTAAATCGGCACGGGAAACGCGAGTCCTAACGAGATAATCGGCACGGCTACAATTAACATCGCGGCGAATTTCCATGGAGATTCCGCGCCCGGCATCGTGCCTTGCGCGGGCTGACCAAGATTTAACTTCGACATGTGAACGAGAAATCCGGCGAAAATTATCACGATGCCCGCGACGAATAATCCAGCCATCCACGCGTGATGCGCCGTCAGCGCCGCGCTCAAGATAATCAATTCGCTTTGGAACAAACCGAATGGCGGGACGCCGGTGACGGCGAACGTAGCCACCAGAAACAGCCCGCCCGTCCACGGCAATGTGTGGATGACGCCCGTGATTCTGCGAAGGAACGGCGTGCCGTAATATTGCTGCACGTTGCCCGCGCAGAAAAACATCAGAGGTTTCGCCACCGCATGAAATACCATGTGCAACATCGCGCCGAGCGCGCCGAGTTTGCCGCCGAAACCGAGCGCCGCCACCATGATGCCCGCGTGGTCAATGCTCGAATAGGCGAGCAGCCGGCGAAAATTCCGTTGCACCAGCACGAACGGCGCGGCCACGAGGATGGACGCAACGCCGAACAGCACGAGGAGATGGCCGGTGTAATCGTGGCCAAGGCATTTCGCGGCCAGCGTGTAGAAACGCATAATGCCGTAGATCGCGCAATTGATGAATGCAGCGCCGAGCAACGCAGCGGACGGCACCGGCGCTTCCGCGTAAGCGTCCGGTTTCCACGTGTGCATCGGGACGAGACCGGCTTTGGTGCCGTAGCCGACGAGAATCATCACGAAGCCAAGGCGCATCGCGGCAGGCTGACATTTGTCCGCGACTTGAACAATCACCGACCAGTTGAGGCCGTTCCCCGCATGTTCACCCATGACTTGCACTGCTGAAAAGTAGGTCAGCACCGTGCCGAACAACGCCAGTGCGATGCCGGCGCTGCCGATGACGATGTATTTCCACGCCGCTTCGAGGGAACTTTTCTGGTTGTAGAAGCGCACCAGCAGCACCGACGCGAGTGTGGTGGATTCAATCGCCACCCAGAGCAGGCCGAGGTTGTTCACCAGCGGCACAGCCATCATCGTGCCGATGAAAATCGGCGTGAGCACGTAATAGCGGTGCATCAGGCGCGCGTTGATTTTGCCCGCGCGTTCTTCCTCACGCAGATAACCGACGGCGTAAATACCGCACACAAGCGCGACGAACGCGGTCAGGCCGACAACCAGCGCACTTAAAGCGTCCACGCGCAGAAATCCGCCGAAGGCTTCTACCGTGCCGTGCGCGAGGACTTCCGCACCAAGCCACACCGCCAGCACGGCGATGATGCCGAACGCGAGCAGGTTCAGCCGTTCCAACACGGCGCGCTCACGCAACGACCAGCAGACGAGGCCGGTGAGCAAGGGCACGAGCACGAGGAGCGTCAGGAGCATGGCTCGCTCCTTTCTTGCGTTGGCAAGTTTGGCGGAATGTTCATCCACGATTTCATGGCACTCCTCGAATGATGTTTGCCGCTTGTTCCATCAGTTGCCGGAGGGAACCGGGCAGCCAGATGGTGAACAGCAACAGCGCCCCCAGCGGCAGGCTCATTGCCATGACGTTGCTCACTGAAATAGTTTCGCGTGGATGTTCGCCTTTGCTCGTGCCGAGTAACAGCCCGGCAAGCTTGTTTAGCACGCCGCAGAACACAAAGATGAGTGTCGCTAGGATTATTACGCTCACCCCAGCGTAGTGCGACGTGAAGCCGCCAATGATCACCGTCAGTTCGCTCACGAACATGCCGAACGGCGGAAGTCCGCTCACGGCCATGGCGGCGAGCCCGAGCAACAGCGCCGTCACCGGCATGGTGCGCACCAGCCCCCCGCCGAGGCGACGGAAATCCAGCGTGTGAAATTGTTGATGGATGTTGCCCGCCGCAAAGAACAGCACGGGCTTGGTGAGCGCGTGATAGCCCATGTGCAGCAGCGCGCCGAAAACTGTGAGGGGCGAGTTCATACCCACGGCCACGCAAATGAGGCCGACGTGTTCCAGGCTCGAGTAGGCCAGCATCCGTTTGAGGTTTCTTTGCAGAAGAATGAACGGCCCGGCTAGCAGCATCGAGAACAGCCCGAAGCCGAACAGCAGGTTGCGGCTGAAATCGGAGCCGAGACAGGCAGTAGTGAGAATGTGGAAGCGCAGCAGCGCATAGATGGCGATTTTCAACGACACGCCGGAGAGCATCGCGCTCGTGGGCGACGGCGCTTCGCTGTGGGCGTCGGGCAGCCACGTGTGCATCGGAGCGAGGCCAGCCTTGGTGCCGTAGCCAACCAGCACAAAGATGAAAGCGAGCGTCATCAAGTGGTGATCCAATTGCGGCGCGATGGCCAGCAGGCGCGACCAGTTGAAGCTCGGCATTTCGCCGCCGGTTTTGCCGATGGCCGCCGCGTAGGTGAAGATGGTGCCGAACAGTGCCAGCACTAATCCAAGACTGCCGAGCATCACGTATTTCCACGCGGCTTCGAGCGAGGTCTTGCGGTTGTAGAGCGCCACGAGAAGCACCGAGGCAAGCGCCGTGGATTCCAACGCGATCCACATCACGCCGAGATTGTTGGCCAGCACAACCAGCAACATGCCGGTCGAAAAAATCGGCGTGAGCACGTAAAACTCGCGGAAACGACGCTCGGTCACGACGGCGTCGGCGAGGTTGCGGCGAAAATAACTCACGGCGTAAATTGAACTGGCCAGCGACACGACGGAAATGAGCAGCACCATCCACGCGCTCAAGGCATCGGCGCGCAGAAATTCATTCCATTCGCTAACGGCGACGCGGTTGTTCGCCAGCACGGTTTTGAAGAGTTTCACTCCGAGAACCAGCACACTGGCGAAGCCCGCGATGTTGAGCAATTCCATCAGCGCGCGCGGTCGGGCGACGATACATAACAGTCCGACGACGAACGGCACGCAAAGAATGGAGGTCAGCAACATGAGTTCACCATTTGAGTTCGTTCAGCTTGCTTACGTCCATCGAGGCGAACGATTCGCGGATGCGAAAAACGAGAACGCCCAGCACCATCACCGCGACGACGACATCGAAGAAAACGCCGATTTCGACGACGAGCGGCATTCCGTAGGTGGTCAGTGCAATGGCGGCGAGCATCACGCCGTTTTCCATCGTGAGGAGCGCAAGAACCTGCGTGATGGCTTTGCGCCGGTTGATCATCAGGAAGAAGCCGGTGAGCAGGAGCGCGATGGCCACGGCGAGCGTGTTGTTGCCGAGACGTTCCAGCGACGTGATCGGGCGGGCGACGACATAAGCGAGCACGGTCAATGCGCCGCAGATGAGCATGGTCGCGGGCATGTTCACGAACGGTTGGATTTCCTGTCCGATTTTGATTTGCCGCACAAGGCGTTCAAGCCGCCACGGGAGAAAGAGCACCTTGCCGATGAGTGTTAGAAGCGCGACGACATAGACATGCCATGCATCATAGGCGTAACCCACAACTCCGGCGATGGCGGCGAGCAGAAGCGATTGCAACGCGAACAGCCGGATGTTGGTGATGAGCATCGGCTGCACGGCCAGCAGGAGTTGCAACACCAGCATGATTGAGGCAAGCAGCGTGATGAGGTGCGCGGCGGTTTCGGAGGCAGGCGGGTTCATAATTTATCGAAATAAAAACGTGGACACCAGCGCGAGCGTGGCGAGGATGAACGCGGCGCCCAAGAGATCCGGCACGCGAAACAGGCGAAGCTTCGCATTGGTGAATTCGACCAAAACAACCGTGCCGGCGAGCAGAAATAATTTCACGACGAGATAAATCAGCCCCAGACCAAACGCCACTATCGTCGTGTCCGCCGAAAGGCCGATTGGAAAAAAGATATTTGCCAGCAGCGCCATCAGCACGAGTTGTTTGATGGACGCGCCCCATTCGATGAGCGCGAGATAACGGCCCGAGTATTCCAGCAGCATTGCTTCGTGAATCATCGTCAGTTCCAGATGCGTGGCGGGATTGTCCACGGGAATTCGCCCGGTCTCCGCGAGCAACACGATGAACATCGCGGCGAATGCCAGTGCGTGCGACGGGTCGAGAAATCTCCAGTCCGGCGACTGACTTGCGAGAACAATCTGGCTTAAATTTGTCGAACGGGCCGCGATAGCGACGGTGAAAATAGCCATCATCATCGCCGGTTCCGCAACGGCGGCGATGGTCATTTCACGACTGCTGCCCATGCCGCCGAATGCGCTCGCGGGATCGAGTCCGCCAAGCGCGAGAAAAAATCGTCCCAATGCCAGAAGCCCGACCAGCGCCAGCGCGTCGCCGAACAAACTCATCGGCGCTTGCGCGGTGGTCATCGGCACGAGCAGTCCGGCGCACAACGCCGTCAAAAACATCACGTATGGCGTGATTGAAAAAATCCATGACGCGTGCTCGGAGATGACCATGTCCTTGCGTAAAAATTTTATCAAATCAAAGTAAGGCTGCCAGACGCGCGGGCCTCGACGGTTCTGGAACTTGGCCTTCCAATTCTTGATGAGGCCGGTGAACAGCGGCGCGAGCAAAAGCAACAGCGCCGTTTGCGCAAGGATGGCTGGAAGATTGAAATTCATAACGCAAATAACAGCAGCAACAGCAACGTCACAAAAATGTAAAGCAGGTAGGCATGGATACTGCCCGCTTGCATCGTGCGAATCTGTCGTGACGTGCGGACAATCAGAATTCGCAGCGGCCGGTAAATGCGTCGCACAAAAATTTCCTCGACGTGGCTCTCAAATCGGATGGTCGTCGTGAAGTAGGGTGAAAAATCATATTCGCGCTGCACGTCTCGGCGCGGACGGAACAGCGCCTTGAAAATCATCCGGATCGGTTTTGAGAAGCCAGTGGCGGTGTATTCCATGCGTGGCGTCAATTCGCGCTGGCCACAAGCCCAGGTCGGGCCGAGCCGCGTTTTTGATTTGCGCGCGAACACCAGCCACAGTCCAAATGGAATCGGCAGCAAACATAAACCCATCAGTGCCATCCCGAGTGTGGATACTGTGCCGGTTTTTTCCGCGAGCGATGTCAGCATCAGACCATTTGAGAGATTTAGCTGTGTGCTGATTTGCAAGCCGATCAATTGTTGCGTCAGCGGGTCGAGCAGGCGGATAAATTGAATTGGAAAAAGTCCGAGCAGCACGCACGCGACCGTGAGCAACGCCATGCCAAAACGCATCGAAGGCGCGGCCTCTTGCGCGTGTTCGGCGTTTTTGCTGCGCGGCTGCGCGAGAAATGTTATCCCGAACGCTTTCACGAAACACGCCGCCGCGAGCGCGCCGGTCAGCGCCAGCATCGCGCCGCTCAACGGAAAAATCAGTCGCATCAAACTGTCCGTCGTGCCGAAACCTTGCAGCAGCGCCTGATACGTCAGCCATTCGCTAACAAAGCCATTCAACGGCGGTAGCGCGGAAATGGCCACCGCGCCGACAAGAAAATAAAAAGCCGTTTCCGGCATTCGTTTGGCCAGGCCGCCCATTTTTTCCATATCGCGCGTGTGCGTTGCGTGCAACACCGCGCCCGCGCCTAGAAAGAGCAGTCCTTTGAAAACCGCGTGGTTGATCGTGTGATAAAGTCCGGCGAGCAATGCAAGCGCTGCCAATGCAGTGTGGCCGGAATGCAGAAACATCAACGACGCGCCCAAACCCATCAAGATGATGCCGATGTTTTCAATGCTGTGATAGGCCAGCAAACGTTTGAGGTCGTGTTCCATCAACGCGTAAAGCACGCCCAACACGGCGGAGATCGTGCCGACGGTCAGCAATGTCACACCCCACCACAACGACGGCGCGCCGAGAAAATCGAAGCAGACGCGCGTCAATCCGTAAATGCCGGTCTTGATGAGCACCGCCGACATGAGCGCAGAGACGTTGCTGGGCGCGACCGGATGCGCCTCCGGCAACCAGATGTGCAGTGGCACGACGCCCGCCTTGATTCCGAAACCGAGCAGGAACAAAATGAACGCTGCGTCGCGTTTGCCCGCCGACATTTTCGCGCCGATGTCGTGCAGGCTCGCGAAGCTGTAATCGCCCGACGCCTGGAACAGCAGTAGAAATCCGAGAATGATGCAACCGGCGTCAATGTGCGACATGATGAAAAAAAGGACGCCGGCTTCTCGCGCCTCCGGCTTTTCATGCTCGAAACTCACGAGACAGTAAGCCGTCAGCGCCATGATTTCCCACGCGATGAGAAACAACCA
>OCZU010001639.1_pt1 | contig 14540 bp, 10 predicted proteins | sample 1539001 | NCBI WGS metagenome assembly OCZU01 (sample SAMEA3539306, study PRJEB22396) | soil metagenome | biome: tundra; feature: field; material: soil | place: USA | collected 2010-05 | depth 0.15 m | reverse complement strand
AGATCTACACTCTTTCCCTACACGACGCTCTTCCGATCTAGTTGGCATCGAAAGCAAATGTGCCGTCGCTCATGGTTTGAATCCTCTCGTGACGCAAAGATGTGTTCTGGCTCAACGAACGACGAGGTTGCGCGCGACAGGGCGGCGATCACACGGACAAGGCACGGAACCGGGGTCCCTACCTCACAGAAATGAAGGGCTGTTCGTAGTGTAGTCCTTCGACGGGTGCCGGGCAAACGAGAATTGCACCAAGATGGCCGGGTGAACGAACTGCTGGCCGGCTAAAGGCCGGCACCGCCAGAGCATGCCAAACAATGTACCAATCAACACTATAAAACGGATTCTGGGGTATCGTTTGGATGGGTCGGCGTTCGCCAGATAGCAGGCCAGTGGGCGGGCCTCGGACTCTCCCCGAAAAATCGCATCGAAAAGTCCTATTACCCGAGGGTACCCGTAGCACTGTGATTGCGCCGTGTACCAGGATATGATCGCACCAGTGGCTGAAGAGGTCACAGCGCAAAAAAAGTCATCGAGCCGGGGCGTTCGCTCCGCCCCGGCTCCGCTCTGATTCTGCCCCGGCCCTCAACGAGGTACCGCCCGAGGCCGGGGGAACTCTGCACGGAATGCGGTCAAGCGGTGCGGCGCGAAGTCCGGCGATTCTGGTGCGCCAAAATATCGCTTTCCGGGGTACGGACCTCGATCACGCCTGCGCCACGGCACTGAAACGACTGGACGCAGGTGGGGCATGCTTTAAGCTTGCCAACCTCTTAAGCCGGCGGATGAAGCCTGCCCCACCTGTTTCGTCACGCTTCTGTATGCTGACGCTCATCCCGAGTTCACATTCGGTTCCTAAAATGAAATCGCCCAGGAAATGAGCGAGGACCGAGTACTAAGCTAGATACAATATGCTCAAACTGCTCGTACTCGTTTTAGCCGGCGCCCAAACGCTTGCCGCCGCGGACAGGATTGTCGGAGGACCGATGGTGGTGAATGCCACCACACGGTCCGCCACGGTGGTGTGGATCGTCCAGAGCGGCGAACTCACGCTTCAACCTCCCGGCGGCCCGGCGCGCAAATCGCCTTCTCTGCGGGTGGAGCAGACCACGCTCACCGGGCTCGATGCCAATACTCGCTATGAATATAACGCTTCCGGCCAGGAGGCCGGGAAAGGATCGTTCAAGACCCCACCTGCCGGAAACGAGCCCTACCGTTTTATGGTCTACGGCGATAACCGCACACGCCACGATGTGCATCGCCAGGTGATCGACACCCTGGTGAAACAGGGAATCCCCGACTTTGTAGTGCAATCCGGCGACATGGTGGAAAACGGCATGGACAACTCCCTGTGGCCGATCTTCTTCGATATCGAGAAGGAATTGCTGCGTCAGACCGTCTTCTTTCCCGCCTTGGGCAATCACGAGCGTAACACCCACGATTTTTTCGAGTTCTTCCAGGCAGCCTCACCGTACTATTCGTTCAACTGGGGCAATAGCCATTTCATCGTTCTGAACAGCGACATCGGCAACGCCGCTCCCAACGCCCGGCAACGCGATGCCTTCTGGGCGGAGCAGGTCCGCTGGCTGGAGGAGGACTTACAGAAGAGCCAGAGCGCCGATTACCGCTTCATCGTCGCGCACCACCCGCCGTTTACCGCGGTAACCAGCCGGCAGGGCAGCAACCCCCACATGACCGCGCTGGTGCCGATGTTCGAGAAATACCATGTCTCGGCCGCTTTCTTCGGACATGACCATAATTACCAGCACTATCTGAAGAACGGCATACCCTACCTGGTTTCCGGTGGCGGCGGGGCGCCGCTCTACGACGTGGACAAGCCCCCGGCCGACATCACTCAAAAGGTTGTGAAGATCGAGAATTTCCTGACGGTCAGCGTGCAGGGGAAGAAGGCGCACATCGAGGCCATTGCGATCGACGGCAAGAAACTGGACGAGATGGATATTCAGGCGAAGTAACCGCCCGTGCTACTCCGTCTTCGAGTAGTAGTACGTATATTTGTTGTACAGCTCCGACGCGCGCGCCCCGTTTGCCACGATCCCCAGGACGTTGTTTTCGCACAGGGACTGCATCGCACGGGTGACGTTGTCGAAGGTTGTCGTACCGATCTTGACCACCAGAATCGTGCCGTCGGCCAAGGTGGCGAGCAGATTGGCATCGGCGGAGAACAACAGCGGCGGGGTGTCGAAGATCGCCCAATTGAAGGCGCGCGGCAACTCCTCGAACAGCACCTTGGACTGTCGCATATTCAGGAGTTCGAGCGGATTCTTCACGGCCGAACCGGCGGGCAGCAGGTAGAGATTCCTGCCCTCGATACGGCGCAGCGCCTGCGGAAAGGAACACTGGCCGGTCAGGAAATCCGAAAGGCCGGGGGAGCGTTCCACTTGGAAAAGGTTGTGGATGATGGGGCGCCGGAGATCGAAATCTGCCAGCAGTACCGAGCTTTCCGCCAAATGGGCCTGCGCCAGGGCCAGGTTGACCGCGGTGAAGGTCTTCCCCTCCGCGGGCGAGGGGCTGGTTACGAGGACGGTGTGCAGAGGCTGGAGTGTCTGTAGATGGTTCAGCCGGGTGCGCAGCGTCCGGAACTCCTCGGCGGGCGTGTCATGCGAGTTGTTGAGATCCAGGAGGTGGGACTCCGGCGCCGGTTGGAACGCCACCAGGGGCGCATCGCCCAGCATGCCCGCGTGAATGTTCAGGCGGATCGGCGGCAGCGTGGCGGGTGAATGATTCACCTGCAGGAACTCGGGGCTCCGCGGTTCCGGAGGCAACGTCGTCAGCGGCGTGCCCTCCTGTGACAAGCCGCCGTTTTCGGCCCGCCGCAACGCGTCGTGTACTCTACTCATTTTGTCTCCAGTTCCGTTCTCTTCCAGGACTCTTAGGTCGTGCTCGACATGTAATAGTACATCGAGCCGCTCATCAAGGTGATTCCGATGATGATGGCGCTGGACCACGCCAACCAGACCAGGCGCCGCTTTCTCCGCACCAGCAGAGCGTTTTCCAGGAGAGGAATGCTGCTGAGCACCGGCAGATTCGTGTAGGCGCGAACATCCTTCAGGTTCTTGAGGGCGGTGTTCTTCACTTCCTTGGCGGCCGCCAGCATGAGCCCGATTACCAGCCCGCCAAAAGTGCCGATTCCCGCCCAAGCCATGCGCGGTGGATCCACCGCCTTCTCGGGCACGGTGGCCGGATCCAGCACTTCGAGATTCTCGCCGGCCTTGTGCTCTTCCAGATTCTGGGAGGTTGCGGACTGCTCCTGTTTCTTTACCATCTCCTGATAAGCGATCTTGGCCATTTGGAAGTCGCTCGTTAACTGCGCGTACTGCTGTTCGTTCAGCGGGGCCTCATCGATACGCTTCCGATAGACCGCCTCCTGCTTTTCCAACTCCGCCCGCGCCTTGGCTAATTGCTCGATCTCCACGGTCTTCGAGTCCAGTTGCGTCTTGGTGCTCTTCTGCTGGCCTTGGTAGTCAAGCAATTGTTTTTCCACTTGCGGGTTGACTACCCTCCTGGCTGGAGTACCGCCAGCGGTGACTTGCTGCGCGCCCTCCGCCTTTTGGAGCTCGGCCTCGTCCGCCTCAAACGAATCGATCTGCGCCTGCATCCGCTCGATGTCGGGATACTTGTCTCCAAACGTCTTCTTGGCCGCCGCCAGGTTGGACTTCAATTCCGAGATCTTCTGGCTCAAACTCAGGAGTTTCTCGCTCTTGAGCGACATGGTGGTGCCGCTGGTGCCGGGTATGATCGTCTCCATGTTGGCGACCAGATAGTTCTCAGCGTTGCGCAGATTGTCAAGGTTGGTGCTCAGCGCCAGCTTATCCTGCTGATCGCGGCTGATCGAAGAGTTCATCTGCAGGATTTGCATCCGGATCTCCAGCAACGCCGCGGTGTTCTGCGTCGCCTGCTGGGGCAGACGGCCCTGATTCTCCATTTCAAACTTGGTGATCGCGACGCCCAACTTGTCCATCTTATCCTTGGCCTTATCCTTTTCGTCGGTCAGGAACGTGTTGGTCATGGCAGCCCCCTCGTGCAGGACCCTCACATTCAAGTTCTCGAACTGGGAGACCAATTCCCGCACTACGGCGGACGCTTTATATTTGTCGGTATAGCGGAAGGTGATCTGGAACGCGGATGCCAGGCGGCGATCCCCTCCGGAAAGGATCGGGATAATGTGGATATCGCGGGTTTTCATGGTTTGCACCACGTCTTCCAGGGGAATTTTATTCCGCTCCTTCTTGTACAAGTCGAGCGACGGTTTCTGGATGATATCCACCAGAGTATTCCGGCTGAGGATTTGGGTCTCCAACTGGCTCACCCGTTCCGCCAGTTGGGAGGAATTCATCACGCTGGGAATCAGTTTCTCCGAGACCTGTTGCGGCGTGATCCGCATGGTCGCGTAGGACACGAAAACGTCGGGCGCCAGGAATCCCGCCACCACCGCGACCACCAGGCCGGCAAACATCGGCCCCACGATCCACGAGCGGTACCGCCGAGCCATGTCGATATAGTCTTCGATATCGGGCGGCCGTCGGGAAACGCCCACATAATTCTGCGCAGCACCCATAACTCAGCCTCTTCCTTGCTCCTCTAAAGAAAAATGTTCCGAAGTACTCGTCACTTGACGATGATCAAATCGCCCGGTTCGAGCAGTATATTCTGCTCTCTGTGTTTCCCGGCGATGACTTGGTTATAGTTGAACAAGAAGGTCTTGTCCCCTCGCAGGATGCGAATCTTGTTCTTGTTCGCAAAGTCCTTGAAGCCGCCGGCGTTGACCAGAGCCTCCAAGACTGTGGTGGGCACCACCAGCGGGGAGGGCCCCGGTCTGCCCACTTCTCCCTGGATGCTGTACTTCTTGCTGTTAAACCCGGTTACGTTGACGGTGACGGTGGGGTCACGCAGAAATCCGCCATCCTTCAGCCTCCGGATAATCTCGGTTTGCAATTGTTCCCTGGTCAGCCCCGTGGCCGTGACCTCGTTAATCAAGCCCATGGAGATCCTGCCGTCGGGCGCGACGATAAATTGACCGGAGAGCTGGGCGTTTCCCCAAACCACTATAAACAGTTGGTCTTCGGCCCCGATCACGTAGCTCTTCTCGGCCGATGGCGCGGCCGCGGGTGTGGCTCCGTTGGGGGTGGGGGGAGCGGCGAGTTTGATCGGGTCGGTTTCGGGAGCCGCGGGAACCATGGGTTTCACCGGCTGCTCCCCATTTGGCAGTACGGTTGGGATGGTTGCCTTTGGCGATTGCACGGGAGGCTGGGTTTCGGCCTTTTGCTGCGGCTGTTGGGCCGCTTGCTCTGCCGGCGGCTTTGGTTCGGAATCCCCTCCCGCGTATAACCACACAGGGATTACAGCCAGAAGTGCGAATAAGATCGCCGTTCTCATCATGTTCCTCTGCAACTGACATCGAACCCGGATCCCCGGGCCGTTATTTCATACCTGACGCCTTCGGCCAATTCCGATGACGCCTCATCACCAATGTCCTCTAGTGTACAGCATTGTGTAGTGTACAGCATTGGTGGCCAGTAACCGATAGCCAGAGGGTACTAGGCCCGGTACTATATGGGGGTATATCTCTCCATTTCGCGGGCTCCGGGGGGCAATCGACGACAGTGCCGCGGCGGGACGATACACTTCCGCATAGTGGGATTCTCCCAAAAACCGGAGGAACAGCTCGGCACGGCTTGTAAGTTATAGATTAAACAGCTACTGTGAATACATAATTACGAATTTTTCGCGGCAATAAACGTGCTCGGTACACCCCGGGAATATTGTCTCGCTAAGCGCCGCCGGCGGCCACCATGTTTCAGGAACTGAAGTTCCAATTATCGACTGCCATACTCACCATCCTGACGCTGGGTGCAGGTGTCGCTGCGGTAATCAATCTGGATGAGCAGTACCACTTCCGCCTGCACGAAGACGGCGTAATCTGGGTGGATCGCGCGGCTGGCGTGGAGGCTCTCTACGTTCCGGCGCACAGCGTGGCTGCCACCAAGGGAATTCAGGTTGGCGACCACCTCATCAGCATCGACGCCGTACCGGTCGAAAACGCCCTTGACGTCACCAAAATCCTGACCAGCATTATGGCATGGGGAAGCGCCGACTACCGCGTCTCCCGCGGCCAGGTGGAGATCCTGATTTCGAAGGTGATCGTCAGCGAAGTGCCCATGGACCGCGCGGTTCTCTATCAGTACCTGGTGGGCTTCGCCTACCTGGTGATCGGCCTGTTTGTTTATTTTCGCCGCGGCAGCGCGCATAAGGCCCAGCACTTTTACATCCTCTGCCTGGCTTCGTTCATTTTCCTGACGTTTCATTACACCGGCAAGCTCAACACTTTCGACAAGGTTGTTCTCTATGGCAATCTCGCAGCGGGGCTCGCGGCGCCCACGATTTTTCTCCATTTTTGCCTGATCTTCCCTGAACCGGGAGGGTGGTTTCACCCACGCATGCGCCGGGTCTTGCTGTACTTTCCGCCGGCCCTCGTGTTCCTGGCCTACCTGGCGTTTTCTTCCGGGGCGGCGGCCGTGGGCGTCCCGCTGATGGAAGTACGTTGGCTGCTGGACCGCATCTGGACGGTGTTTTGGACGGTGCCGTATCTGATCGGCGGCTTTGCCCTGAGCGTGGAATACCGCAAGACCGAGGACCCCATCGTACGCCAACAGCTCAAGTGGCTGCGCAACGGCACGTTTTGCGCCATTCTGCCGTTCGCGCTGCTGTATGTACTCCCCTACGCGATCGGGGTCGTCCCCAGCGCCTGGCAGAAGATGTCGGTGCTTTCTCTGATGCTGCTTCCGCTCACCCTGGCGTATGCCATCGTACGGTACCGCCTCATGGACGTGGACATCATCTTCCGGCGCGGTTACGCCTATACGCTTGCCACCGTCTGTGTGCTGGCCTCGTTCTATGGGCTTGTGTTTTCGCTGGGCACTCTGGTCAAGCAGAACTTCCAGGACCTCGGCAATAGCGGACTGATGACCGTAATGCTGATCACCGCCTTCCTCTTCCAGCCGATTCGCAACTGGATGCAGGAGTGGCTGGATAAGCATTTCTATCGCGACCGGTACGACTACCGCCGCACGCTAGTGGAGTTTGCGCGCGAGTTGAGCTCGGAAACGGACCTCGACCGAATGCTCTCGTCGGTAGGGGAAAGGCTGCTCGAAACGCTGGGCATCAAGCACCTGGGGTTCTTCCTGGCGGAGGAGAGGTCGGGCGAACCGCTATTCCGCCTCAAGAAAGCCACGGGCTCGAACGCGCGGCTGGCGAGCGTCGCCTACGAGGAGCTGGACCTCAGTTTCCTCAACTGGAAACTCCCGGAAGGGTATCTGTTCTTCGAACGCACGCGCTACCAGTTGGATGCCGTCTCGCGCGCCTGGCCGGTTTCGGTGCGGCGGACGATTGCGGACCTCGACTTCACCTACTACCTCCCTTGCACGATCCGCGACCGCACCATCGCGTATATCGGGGTGAGCCGGACCTCGGACGGCGATTATCTCTCGAGCGTGGATGTGGAGCTGCTCGTGATGTTGGCGGGCTACGTCGGCATCGCCATCGAAAACGCGTCGCTATACCGCTCCCTCCAGCGGAAAGTGGAGGAGTACGAGCGGTTGAAAGAATTCAGCGAGAACATCGTGGAATCGATCAACGTCGGCATTCTGGCCGCCGACCTGGACGACCGCGTGGAAAGCTGGAACACGCAGATCGAGCACCTGAGCGGTGTGCCGCGGGACCAGGCGCTGGGCAGGAAACTCTCGGATCTGTTCCCCGCCGCCCTGACCGATCAATTCGACCGTGTGCGCGGCGAAACCGGCATCCATCATATATACAAGTTCGTCTTGAAGCCCGCGGCCGCCAACGGCGGTGGCAACGGGAATGGGCATGGTCACGGGCATGGGCATGGGTCTGGGAACGGCCCGGTATTGCCGAGTCTGTTCCGCGAAGCCACCTTGAATATCGCCATTGCGCCGCTGGTTTCCAAAGAACAGCAGCAGATCGGCCGCCTGGTTATTTTCGACGACGTCACCGATCGCGCGGAACTCGAGCAGCGCCTGGTGCAGGCCGACAAACTGTCGAGCATCGGCCTGCTGGCGGCCGGTGTGGCGCATGAAGTCAACACCCCGCTGGCCGTGATATCCACCTACGCGCAGATGCTGGCCAAGCAGGTGGCCGACGATTCCCAAAAGTCGATGATCCTCGAAAAAATCGCCAAGCAGACCTTCCGGGCCAGCGAAATCGTCAATTCCCTGCTGAATTTCTCGCGCACTTCGACCACTTCTTTCGGCAACGTGAACCTGAACCGCGTGATCCACGAGACGCTCTCGCTGTTGGAGCATCAGCTTCAGAAGGCCGGTATCCAGCTCAAGACCGATCTGGAGCCGGATTTGCCGGCGGTTCATGGCAATGCCGGTAAGCTCCAGCAGGTGTGCCTGAACCTGTTCCTGAACGCCCGCGACGCCATGTCCGGCGGCGGAACCCTGGAAGTACGTACCTGGTCGCAGGGCTCCGGAGCCCGCATTGAAATCTCCGATACGGGCCACGGCATCGCCCCCGAGCACGTCCATCGCATCTACGATCCGTTCTTCACCACCAAGGCCGCGCGCAAGGGAACCGGGCTGGGCCTCTCGGTGACCTACGGGATCATTCAAGAACATGGTGGCTCGATCGAGGTTTCGAATCGGCACTCGGGCGGCGCCATATTCCGTTTGGAACTCCCTCTCGCTGTGCCCGGCTCGGCGAGGAAGCCCGTGAATGCCGCTTGAAATGACCGCTCCGCATCCTACACTTGTGGAAACCAGAGGCAGAGTGCTCGTCATCGACGACGAGTTGGACATCCGCGAAGGACTGGAACTCCTGCTCACCACGGAAGGCTATTCGGTGGAACTGGCCCAGAATGCAACCGAGGGCCTCCACAAACTGGAGACTCACGGCTACGACCTGGTGCTGCTCGACCTCATGATGCCGGACCGCTCCGGCATGGAAGTGCTCGAAGAGGTCCGCGAGCACGACCGCGAGACCCCCATCTTCATGATCACGGCGTACGGCTCGGTGGAAGCCGCGGTCGACGCGCTGAAATTGGGAGCCAACGATTATTTCTCCAAACCCTGGGACAACGAGAAGCTGATCATCGAGATCGACCGCATGATTGCGGCGCGGCGGCTCGAATACGAGAACACCCACCTCAAGCGCGCCCTCAAACAGCGTTACAGCTTCCCCAACATCATCGGGAAGAGCGAGCGGATGGTGCGCATGCTCGACCTGGTGGGCCAGGTGGCCTCCAGCCGCTCCACCATCCTGATCACCGGGGAGACGGGCACCGGCAAGGAACTGGTCGCCAAGGCCATCCATGCCAATTCGTCGCGCGCCGACCATATGTTCGTGGCGGTGAACAGCGGATCGCTGCCCCCCGAGTTGCTGGAATCGACGCTGTTCGGCCATGTGAGGGGAGCGTTTACCAGTGCGATCCACACGAAAAAGGGATATTTCGAGGTCGCCGACCGGGGAACCATTTTCTTCGACGAGATCGGCACCATCGGGGCTGAGACCCAGATCAAACTGTTGCGTGTGATTCAGGAGAAGGAGTTCACGGCGCTGGGGGCCACCGACCCCGTCAAGGTGGACGTGCGCATCCTGGCGGCGACCAACGCCGATCTCTTCCAACTGGTGAAAGATGGAAGATTTCGCGAGGATTTGTACTACCGGTTGAATGTCATCAACATCGCGCTGCCGGCTTTACGCGAACGCAAAGAAGACATTCCGCTGCTGGCGGAACATTTCTTCAACTACTACTGCCGGGACAACAACAAGTTCGTGGACTCCGCCGGCAAGTCGATTCTGCACTTCCAGCCGGAAGCGATGCAGGTGCTGATGGAGCACAACTGGCCCGGAAACGTGCGGGAACTGGAGAACGTGGTGGAACGCGCCGTGGTGCTGGCCGCGGAGCCTTCGGTCCCGGTGGACGTGCTGCCCGACGCCCTTCTGCAGGCCAATGGCATCCGGATCAACCGCGGCGACGGCGCGCCGCTGCCTCCCGACGCCTCACTCTTCGAAATCGTCAACGATTACGAGCGGCGGGTGATCGTCGAGCGGCTCGAGCACTGCGGCTGGAGCCAGACCGAAGCCGCCGAAAGCCTGCACGTCCCGCTCTCCACGCTGAATCAGAAGATCAAGCGGCTGGACATCAAGATCCGCAAGAAATCGGACACGTAACACGGGCATTCTTGCCTGTGTTGGTTCCGGAAAACTCGAATAAGCAAAACCCAACACAGGCAAGAATGCCTGTGCCACTCACCGCGCGCACCAGCCGCCGTCGATCAGGATATCGGTGCCGGTGATGAACCCGGCGTCCTCGGAACACAGGTAGAGCGCCAGTTGTCCCACTTCTTCCACTTTGCCCCAACGCGCCAGCGGCACGTTGGCGAGGAATTGCGCATTCCGCTCGGCATCCTCCATGAGCGGCCGGTTCATCTCGGTGCCGATTGGTCCGGCGCTGATGCCGTTAGCCGTTATACGCTCCCCCGCCAGTTCCAGGGCCAGCGTGCGGGTGATTCCGAGCAGCGCCGCCTTGCTGGTGGAATAGGCTCCCCGGCCGGGCAGGGAAACCCAGCTCATGGTCGAGGTCATGTTCAGAATGCGGCCATATCCCTGACCCGTCATGTGCGGCACGAAGGAGCGGCACATCAGGAAGGCCGCATTCACGTTGGTGTCCATTACCAGGCGCCACTCCTCCAGCGTGAATTCCGTGATCGCCTTGCGGATGTTGATCCCGGCGTTGTTGACCAGGATACTCACCTTGCCAAATTCGGCCACGATACCCCGCTCCACAGCCCGCACTTGCTGCTCGCTGGTGACATCCGCGGGAAAGGCATACGCCTGGCCGCCGGCGGCAGCGATCTCGATGACCACGCCATTCAGCAGTTGCCGATCCCGCGATACCAGCGCGATCCGCGCGCCCTCCGCCGCCAGCGCCAGGGCGATGGCCTTGCCAATTCCCTTGCTGGCGCCCGTGATCACCGCCGTCCGCCCACTCAATTTGCCGTTCATATCGCCCCTGGTCCTTTTTGAACGCGATTCATGAGTTCATCCGCCAGCGCCTGCGGATCGTCAACGTTGTGGATGGTCAGGCGGCTGGCCTCACCCGCGGTCTCGATGGAGAGGTCGCCGACGTTGAAGATTCGCTGCAGCAACCGCTGGTCCACCCGCACGTCCTGAATCTTCGATAGCTGAATATTCCGCGTGGACCTGGCCGCCACGCCGGTCTCATACCGGAGCCGGTCTCCAGCAATGGTCGTCTTGGTCAAGCGGCGGCGGAGCGCCCGTACCGCCGGCCAGCCCAACAGCACCACGGGAAGCGCCATCCACCACCCCATAGGGCCATTCCAAACTGTCACGTACGCAATCTCCAACGCCAAAATGACCAGGACCGCGAAGATCGCGCCCGCCTTGATGAACTTTGCAGTCGGCTGAATTGTCAGGTCTGGCACAGTACCGTACTCCCCGATCCGTATTGTATCGCGCTGGTTCTCGTATCCTAAGTGAACAAGGAGTCCTATGTTTCTTAAGTTCGTAAAGATTGCGGGAATCACCGCCCTGGCTGCCTCTACCATGCTGGCGGATTTCAGCTACCAGGAGACCACCAGGATCACTGGCGGCTCCCTCGTCGGTGCTTTGAAAATGATGGGTGCGTTTTCGAAGCAGGCACGCCAGATGAGCGATCCGGTCCAGACCACGGTGGCCCTGAAGGGCGACCGGATGGCACACCGCAGCCCACAACACGCCACCGTCATCGACCTCGGCAGCGAGACCATCACCGCCATCGACCTTCAGAAGAAGACCTATACGGTCATGACCTTCGCGGAAATGAAGCAGGCGATGGAGCAGATGTCGCAGAAGATGCAGCAGCAACAACAGAAAAACGGAGCGCAGGCGGAGATGAAATTCAAGGTGTCCGCCAAGCCCGGCGCCACCAAACAAATCAACGGATTCGAGGCCAGCGAAATGGTGCTCAAGATGGAAATGGAGGGCACCGACCAGAAGAGCGGGCAAAGCGCGTCGATGGTAGTGGTCGCCGACACGTGGATCGCGCCCGCCGTGCCGGGATACAACGAGGTCCGCGGTTTCTATAGACGGATGGCGGAAAAGATTAATTGGACGCCCGGCGGCAATATGTTCATGAGCCGCCCCGACGTGATGCAAGGCATGGCCGAAGTCTACAAAGAATCCGCCAAGCTCGATGGTATGCCAGTGTTGCAAACCATGACGATGGGTGTGGAAGGCACGGTTCCCGCGGACGGTTCCAGCCCGCAGCCCGCTGCCCAGCAGCCTCAACCGGCGCCGGACAAGCCTTCTGTCGGCAGCGCCCTCGGTGGCGCATTGGGCGGAAGATTCGGCCTGGGGCGCAAGAAACCCCAGCAGGATACCCAGGCGGCGCCTCCCGCCGGAAGCTCGCAGTCCTCCGGAGCGCTGCTCGAATCCACCACCGAGATGAGCGGCTTCTCGTCGAACCCGGTGGATGCTTCGCAGTTTGAAGTGCCGGCGGGGTTCAAGAAAGTGGAAAGCGAAATGAAGCGCGGGATGCAGTAGAATCCAGGTATGGGCGCCGTCCGCACGCTATTGACGTTCGAGCAATTCGAGCAGCTTCCCTGGAATTGGCCCTCTGCCCGGGAAGACAGACGAAGAAAAACGACCGTCTGTCCTACTATTTCTTCCGGGGCGGAGGAGCCTTCTTCGTGACCTTGGGCGGCGTCTCCGTGTTCTTGATAATCTCCCCGATGTTGTCTGCAAGCTCCTGGTAGATCGGGTTCGGCGGATCCAGTGCGGCGAACGCCCGGCGGTAGAGCGCGAGGGCGGCTTCCTTGTGGCCCTCGATAATCTGCTCCGTGGCCGCCACGGAGAGGCCGGTCGCGAAGAAATTGGCGCGAATGGCATTCGCCCGGTCCTGGGCTTCCTTGGCCTGATCGAGTTTCTTCTGGTCCGCGTAGAAGGTGGTCACCTTGTCGAGCGCCATCGCGACCATGGGGTGGTCATCCCCCACGGACTTGATCCACAACCCGATCAGGCGCAGGTAGATCGGCTCCGCCTCGTCGTATTTCTTCTGGCCGAAGACGGCGTATGCCAGTCCGTCCACGGATGCGATCAGGTCGGCGTCCTCCTTTCCGAACAGGGTCTCGCGGATGACCAGCGCGTGACGGTACGCCTCTTCGGCCTTATCGTAGGCCCGCATCGCGATGTGTGCTCCGGCCAGGCGATCCAGGTCCGGCACCAGCGACGGATCGAGCGGTGAGACCTTCTTGCCGCGCATCGCGAGGGCCGTGTTCAAGGAGCCGATGGCGGCCGGAACATTCTTCTGCTCCATGTAGATCTGGGCCATCCGGCTATAGTCGTCGGCGATTGCCGTACTGTCCCCGCCGAAAGCCACCAGGTGCAATCCCATCACGCGGCCCAGGATCAAGCGGGCGCGGTCGAAATTCTTCATCCCGCGGCACAGTCCCACGGACACCAGCAGGTCGTCGGCAATCTTCGGATCGTTCTGGCCGAGCACCTGCTCGCGCCAGTTGATGGCCATCTGCAAGTAGTTGTCTGCATCTTCGAATTCGCCCGCGGCTGCGCGGACCGACGTGAGGCGCTTCAGGATGTCATACCGTAGCGGGTCGTCGGGCGGGGTCTGTTGGACCAGTTCCCAAGCCTTCGCGAAGGACTGGCGGGCGGCTTCGTAGTCTCCCCGCATATTGCTGGCATTCCCGGCCTGCAGAAGCGTGGGAATGTCGGCTGCCGGTTCCTGAGCGGCAAGGGCCTGCAGGCCGAGGCCAGCGAAAATGAAGCAACTGGCGATCCCGTAACGGCGAACAAATAATCGCATGCTACAGGTTGTAGTACTAATTCGTTAGTGTTGTCAAGCCCCATGCCTGATGGCGGGAAGAATAATGGAACTCCTCAGCCTCCCAGCCATGCTGGAAAAGCGCACCGGGAAGTCCTAAACTGTTGTCTGGAGCTTCCATGAAATCTCGGGCCGTTGTGGTTGTGTGGGCGTTTTGTGTGCCTCTGATGGCGGACGAGGGCATGTGGCTCTTCAACCAGTTTCCGAAGGACCAGGTCAAACAGAAATACGGCTTCGACGTCACCGATACCTTCCTGGAGCACCTCCGCCTGTCATCCCTGCGAGTGGGTACCGGGTCGGGATCGTTCGTCTCGCCCGGCGGGCTGATCTTCACCAACCACCACATCGTGGCCGATTGCATCTCCAAAATCGGCTCTCCCGGGCACGACTACCTCAAGGACGGTTTCTATGCCGCCGCCCAGCAGGACGAACCGAAGTGTCCCGGCCTGGAGGCCGAGGTCCTCCTCAGCATGGAGGACGTCACCAGGCAGGTGAAGGACGAAGCCAAACCGGGCGCCAAGGCCGCGGAGGTTCTCCAGAGACGCAACGCCGCAGTGGCCCGCATCGAGAAAGCTTGCACCGAGAAGACCGGAAACCATTGCGCCGTGGTGAAGCTCTTCTCCGGAGAGCGTTACGACCTTTACCAATACCGGAAGTACACGGA
>OCZU010001638.1_pt1 | contig 14541 bp, 16 predicted proteins | sample 1539001 | NCBI WGS metagenome assembly OCZU01 (sample SAMEA3539306, study PRJEB22396) | soil metagenome | biome: tundra; feature: field; material: soil | place: USA | collected 2010-05 | depth 0.15 m | reverse complement strand
GCTACGCCAACTCCCGCTCCCTGCGCCGGCCGGCACGCCGGTCCCGGTCCCGGCCGGCATCCCGGCCCCGGCCGGCACGCCGGTCTCGGTCCCGGCCGGCTGGTAGGCGCCGGCGGGACCGACCTGTCTGGCTGGCCGGGTCACTGTCGTGGCAGTGACCCGGCCAGCCGAGTTCGCATGACGGTCGCGTCGCGGTGGGCTGGAGGTGGCCCGCAATGGTTTGCGACGGGCCAGCGACTCTCGCAGACCGGGCTGGTGCAGAATCGCCCGATCTGCGCCGACCTGCTGACGGCGCTCGTGGTGCCGGTGGAGCGGTATTCGTGATGATCGTGGTGAGAAGGTGTGGTGCGCGCAACACCTCTTCACCACGATCAAGAAAGGCGGCCCGCGGAACGCCATCCGGCCGGTGACGGACGGGACAGGAGCGGCTCATGTGAAAGGAGATGCAGTGCCGGTTCGCGAGGTCTCTGATCAACGGCAGGGCTACATGCGGAGATAACGAATAATTTACCCTAATAGGCATATAGTGACTTGGGTATGCGCCCGGGCGGTGCGACGGATGATCCGGCATGATGGCGGCGTGGTTGCTTACGCGAACTTCGCCAGTTTCTACGACCAGATCATGGGTGACCGGACGTCCGACATCGAGCGGATCAAGGCCTATATCAAGGGTTACCAGCCGTCGGCGGGGTCGCTCCTGGAACTTGGCTGCGGCACCGGCGTGATGCTCGCAGGGCTGGCCGGGGACATGACGGTTACCGGGGTGGATCTGTCGCCGCAGATGCTCGCCGTCGCCGCCGAGACCGTACCCGGAGCCAGCCTGGTCGAGGCCGATATAACTAGCTTCGCGCTCGGCGCGAGGTTCGACGTGGTGATCTGCGTTTTCGACACTCTCAATCACCTACCGCGCTTCAGCTCCTGGCTAGAGCTATTTGACCGCGTGCACGAGCACCTGGCCGAGAGCGGATTGTTCGTGTTCGACGTCAACACCGTCGGCCGGCTGCGCAGGTTGTGGCGGGGGCCTGCCTTCGCCGAGGACTTCGGCCCGAACACGGTGGTCATGGACGTCACGCCAGCCGGCGGAGATCTGTCGATCTGGGATGTGCGGATCTTCGAACGACTCAGCGACGATCAGTTCCGGCTGCATCACGAGAGCATCCCCGAGCTAGGCGTGCCCCTGCACCGGATCCGAGCGGCGCTTGCGGAGAATTTCGAGTTGCTGGAGCAGGCCGACCTCGACGACGGCGCAGCGACTGATGAGTCGAACAGAGTGTTCTTCGCCTGCCGGCACCGCGGGGCCGGCAGCGCCGCGCCACTCACCGGAGGTGCAGAGTAGATAGCGGCACTTTCAGCAGAAGGTCGAAGGGAGGTGCCAGCGATGGGACTGACCTGGAAGGACGCGGTGTCGACCCTCACCCTGGCGCTGATCGTCGCGACGTATGCCGTGTATGTGGGCGGAGCGAGCCTGTGGCTGATCTCCAGCACGTGGGCGACGACTGCCGTGATCCTTATCTTCGGCTTGATCTGCGCTGTCTGCGCTGTCGGCGGCTCGTATACCAGGCCAAGGCCACGTTCAGCTCAGGTCTTAAGTGGGATCGCGATCGTGGTCGGCGTGATCGCTCTGTTCGCTGGCCTGACCGGGATGGTCACCGACAGCGCGTACGCGCTGAAGATCCTCGTCATGACCACGATGGTTGTGTGGATGATCGGCACCTGCCTGCATGTGTCGACCATCGGCTCGGACTAGCCAAACTAGTGACCTGCCGCCAGACCGGTGACCTGACGCAGATTGGTGACCTGCGCGCCGGACCGGTGACCTGCGCGCCGGGAACTAGGGTTCCTCTGGCTGCCGGGCGAGCATGATGTCGAAGGTCACGCTAGTCCAGGGGCCATCGAGGTGCCGGCCCTCCGGCCCCGGACCGGGTGGCTGCTCGGCGAACTCGGCGATCAGGCTGTCCTTGACACCGAACACCGCGTCGGTGTCAAGGTACGGGTCGCCCGCGACGAACATGTGGGTGACCAGCGTGCGATAGCCAGCTGCCTGGACCTTGACGTGCAGATGCGCTGGTCGCATCGGTCCCCGGCCAGCAGCCGCCAGCAGGTCCCCGGCCGGCCCGTCCTGCGGGATCGGGTAAGGGGCAGGGCGCACCGACCAGAACCGGTACTCCCCGGCCTGGCCCGCCCGCAGCTGACCGCGGCCAGCCGTGCGGCCGCCCGGATACTGCACGTCGTAGCAGCCGTCCGCATCGGCCTGCCATACCTCTATCCGGGCACCGGCGACGGGCATGCCATCGGTACCCCGGATCGTGCCGCTGACGTGACACGGCTGGCCCTTGGCCTCGCCCGCGAGGTAGCCGCCCGCCGGTACTTCCGGCGCGTCGGCCACGAAGAACGGGCCGAGCACAGTCGACTCGGTGGCACCCGCCGACGCGACGGCGTTGATGCCCACTGTCAGCATCGATAGCCCCAGGACATCGGAAAGCAGGATGAACTCCTGCCTCCGATCATCGGTCAGCTGCCCGGCCCTGGTCAGGACGTCGATGCCGTGCTCCCACTCGGCGTTGGTGAGCTGGACCTCCCGGGCGAAGGCGTGCAGATGCCGGACCAGGGTCTGCATGATCTCCCGGTAGCGCGGCGAGCTCGCGCCGGCGAAGCTCGCGATCACCTGGTCGGTGAGGTCGGTGAGGTCGGTGAGGTCGGTGAGGTCGCCGGACAGGCCGGTGCGGACCTGCTCTGGATCGGCCCGTCCGGCCGCGCCTGCGGTATCTGGCTGCGGACTCACGACGTCTCCTTATAGGGCATGGTTAGAATCATCGGGTCAAACTCCGCAGAGTGCAGCAGATCCCGGGTGTCCTTCTAGCGCTGCATGCTGATCACGATGCGATAGATGGGCATCATGACCCCGGATCCGGCCGCAGACAACATCGGTGATCCGGGCCAAGAGCCTGTCCACAGGGTCGGCAAGCGCTGGATCGCGTCCATCGCGCTAGCCAACCTGGGACTGTATCTCGGCTATATCGGCCCGCTCATCGTGCTGCTGCCCAATCAGGCCCAGGCGATCGCCGGTGCTGACCACAAGGTCGCGGTCCTCGGCTGGGTGACCGGTACCGGCGCGGCCGTGGCGATGGTCGCCAACCCGGCGGCCGGGGCGCTGTTTCCTGCGCGACCGGATCCATTACAGCAGACTGTTCCCTGGCCAGACGGCGCAGGACGGCCTGCTCGTCCTGATCCTGATCTGCACGGCTGCGGTCGTGCTGACCGCCGTCACCGGCGGCATCGTTTCCGACCGCCTTGGCCGGAGAAAGCTGCTGGTCACGGTCGCCGGGCTGACCATCGCTGTACCCGCGATCATGTTCGCGCTCTGGCCGTCGTGGCCGGTCACCATCGTCGCGGCCGCGATCCTCGGCCTGGGATATGGGTGTACCTGTCAGTTGACCAGGCGCTGGTGACGCAGGTCCTGCCGTCAGCGGCCGGCCGGGCTAAGGACCTCGGCATCATCAACATCGCCAACTCCGGACCGCAGGTACTGGCGCCGGCGATCGCCGCGCCGCTGGTGAGTCGGCTCGGCGGCTACCCGACGCTCTGCCTGTCGGCAGCCGCCGTCACCGTGCTCGGCTCGGCTTTCGTCTGGAAGATCCGCTCAGTTCCATGACACTCTCCGCGCACAGCGGCATCCTCGTTCCGGTGCCGGAGGCGGAGTCGGCCGTGGGCCCGCTGCGTACCTGGCTGGATCGTGCCGCAGGCTGGGGTGTCCCAGCGCATGTGACGGTCCTGTACCCGTTCGTCCCCCCTGACGCGATCAATGCCGCGGTGATCGAGACGGCGGCCCGCGCCGTGGCATCGGTGCCCGCATTTGGCTGCGAGTTCGCCCGCACCTGCTGGTTCGGCGAGGACGTTGTCTGGCTCGCGCCGGACCCCGCTGCGCCGATCCGCGCGCTGACCAGCGCCGTGCACGCCGCTTTTCCGCAGTTCCCGCCAAACGGCGGCGCGTACGCCGGGGTGATACCGCATCTGACGATCGGCGACCGGCCGGACGGCGGGGCCAGCGCGCTCCGCGCGGCCGAGGCTGAAGTCAGACTGCTGCTGCCGGTGCGTACGTTCGTCAGGTGTGCGTGGCTGATGACGGGAACCCAGGCGCCGGGTAGCTGGCGCGCGATCGCCGAGCTGCCGCTGGGCCGCTAGCCCGGTACGCGGCAACCAAGCCGCAATGCGCCAGCTCGACAGAGTCGGGAGCGTTCGCGTGTCGATCAGGGTGTATCCCGATCGTCGTATCAGGTGTATGCCAAGATGCCACCGCGGATCCGACGCAGGCACGTATCAGGTCCTGAGCCGGCAGCAAGGAAAGAGGATCTGGAATGAAGTCCGAGGAAATCTGGAAGTACATCCACTCCGAACGGGCTCAGATGGCTGAAACCTGGGTCGCCCTGTCGCCCGACCAGTGGGCTGCGGCGTCCTGGTGCGACGGCTGGTCAGTGCAGGACACGGCTGGCCATGTTCTGGCGGCTGCCGAGCAGACTCCTGCGAATTTCTACAAGGAGCTGATCTCGGCCGGCTTGAAGTTCAATGTCTTCACCGACCGGGCAGCACGGCGCCTGGCCTCGATCGGCCCCGACGAGCTGGTCCGCCGCCTGCAGGCCAGGACCTCGACCACCAACCACCCGCCCGCGCCCGTGATGGCGATGCTCGGCGAGATCGTGGTCCATGGCGAGGACATCCGCCGGCCGCTGGGCCTGAAGCACCAGTCGCCTGAGGCTGCGCTCGTAGCCGTCGCTGACAGCTGGAAGAACTCGAACCTCCTGATCGGATCGAAACGGCGGATCACTGGCCTGCGGCTGCGGGCTACCGACGCGCAGTGGTCGCACGGCGACGGTCCTGAAGTCTCCGGTCCGCTCGTCTCGTTGGTCATGGCAATGACAGGGCGCAAGGCTGTGCACCCCGACCTCAGCGGCGACGGTGTCGCCATCCTCGCCACCCGGGACTGAGCGAATTCCCGCACAGAACGTCGCGTGCCCGCTTCCCGTGCGGGCCTGCGGATCAGGCTAGGCAGGTGAGGGGAACGCCGCCGTTGTAGGCGACCATGTCTCCAAGCGCGGCGATGATGTCGATCGGCGCGCCCGGCGGGGCGCCGCCGAGTTCGGCATACGCGCGGTGCAGGTTGCCGACGATCCGCTCGGCGTCCGCCCAGCCGGCGAACCGGCCCAGGTCTGTCTCCCTGGCCGCCTGCAGTGGTGAAAGTCCCGCGTCGTGGCCGGCGGCGGCTACGTCGATGACGAATCTGAGGTAGTCAAGCGTGGCGTCCACAGGTCCGCTGCCGGCGAAGACGGGGCCATGGCCTGGGACGATGGTCCGCGCGCCGAGAGGCCGCACGACGTGCTCAAGGACGTCGATGGTGCCAGCGACCGAGCCCATCAGAACGAACGGCGTGCCGCCGTTGAAGATCAGATCGCCGCAAAATAGTATCGACCGCTCCGGGATCCAGAGGATGGAGTCGTTCGTGGTATGTGCGGGGGTGCCCACATAGCGGACCTGCGCGCGCAGGTCGCCGGCGTGCACGGCTATCTCGTCGGTGAAGGTGACGAACGGCGGGTCGAGAGCAAGCTGGCCCCAGTCGGGTCCGTCCCAGAACGGCAGGTCCCGAGGCGGACCGAAAGCGATGGCCTCAGCCCGCGCACGCTCATGCGCGACGATCGCCGCGCCAGGGAACAGGCAGTTCCCGAAGGTGTGGTCGCCGTGATGGTGGGTGTTCACGACCGCGCGCACCGGCGCTGGCGTGACCGCCGCGATGGCGGCCTGGTAAGCACGGGTTCGCAGTTCAGTCGAGCAGGCATCGATGCTGATCACGCCGCGGGGGCCGACGAGGAAGCCAGTGTTGTTGATCCACCAGGTACCGTCGGGCTGGACGTAGGCGTAGATTCCGGCGGACACCTCAAGTACCTCGGGCCGCCCGGGTACAACGATGTCACGGGGCACGCTGCTCATCCGGTCCACCTCCCGCTGGCGCACAGCGGCCGTCCGCCGGCGATGATCGATGCGGCCGCGACGCTAGCGCGGGTGACGACAGCATGGCACGCTGCGCTAGGCCGGTGCCGCACCAGCGCACGCCGCCGGTCGGCGGTCGCTGAGATCGGTGCCGATGTGGTTAGGTGTCGGCATGGATCTTCGTCTGCACCCCGGAATGCACCTCGAGGTCGACCTTGAGGGCCAGACCGTCGGTGGCGTGCCGTGCGGTCCCGGGCCGTGGCTTCCTGGCGTCGTTGTCGGAACTGGCGCGTTCGGCATCACGCTCACGGTCCAGCTCGACACCCCGATCGGCGGGCACGGCCTGGTCAGCGTGGAGCCAGCCCGTGCGCGTCCGCGCGACCCGGCCGCGTTCGGTGCCAGCGCTATCCCCGAGAACGTCATCGCGCTGGCCCGCGCGGGCAAGACAGCCAAGGCGATCAAGGCATACCGCCAGGTAAATGGCGCGACGCTGCAAGAGGCGGAGGTGGTCATCCGCGGCATCTCCTGACGACCTCGCCCAGCCTGGGGACAGGCACCTGCGGCTGCTTGTACCGATCGTCTACTCGCGTGCCTCGCCCGGCGGAAAGGATCAGACCCGCGACGTGCAGGGGGGTGCGGAGTCCGCCGGTGGTCGGCCCGCCTAGGTCGCGGGCCTTAGCATCGGGGAGTGCGTATCGCAGGAGCGGTTGTCGGGTTTGGGGTTGTCGTCGCCGTATGGGTGAACGTAGCCGTCACGCTCGTCATCCCGCGCGGTCGCGTCGGGTTCATCAAGGTAGTCGACCGGCTTGTCGACCGGGTGTATACGACGGCGGGCCGGATGGTGCGCTCCTGGGAGCGGCGTGATGCCTTGCTGGCCAGCCAGCCCGTCGTCACGCTCGGACTGCTGCTGTTCATCTGGCTCGCCGGGTTCGTGGTCGGCTACGGGCTGCTGCTGTGGCTGCCCGGCGGCAGTCTCCTTGAGGCGCTGCGCGAGGCGGGCTCGTCGTTGTTCACGCTCGGATTCGCGGCCAGGCGCGGCGCGGAGCCGAGCGTTGTCGACTTCTTCGCGGCGGCATCGGGGCTGGTCATCGTCGCCCTGCAGATCGCCTACCTGCCGACCCTGTACGCGGCCTACAACCGGCGCGAGACAGAGGTCACGCTGCTCGTGCCCCGCGCCGGGAGCCCGGCGTGGGGGCCGGAGCTGCTGGCCAGGGCGCAGATGGCGCGCGGCACCGAGCAGCTGACGGTGATCTATCAGGCATGGGAGCGCTGGTCGGCCGACGTGGCCGAGTCCCATTCGAGTTACCCGTCCCTGCTTCGGTTCCGGTCTCCTGAACCGCACAGCTCGTGGGTCATATCGCAGCTCGCGGTGCTGGACGCCGCCGCCCTGCACATGGCGGCGTGCCCGGCGAGCGCGCCGTTCACGGCGAGGCTCTGCGTGCAGATGGGCTTCACCTGCCTGCGGAAACTGACCCGGACGCTGCGGATACCGGTTGACGAGGATCCTCGGCCCGATGACCCGATCCGGCTGACCTGGGAGGAATTCGAGCTGGGCTGGGAGCGGCTTACCGCGGTCGGATTTCCGGTCGAGCGGACCGCGCAGGAGGCGTGGCCGCACTTCCGGGGCTGGCGGGTCAACTACGAGCCGGCCGCTTACAAGCTGGCACTGGGCCTTGACGCCGTTCCCGCCCGCTGGTCAGGGCCACGGCGTCATGGGTGGGGCCCGTTCGAGCCCAGGAAGCTGGCCAACCGCACGCCAGAGCACCCTGACGGGCAGCCAGTCGTGCCCGGAGATCTCTCGCGGCCGTCACACCTCGCTGAACCATGATCGTGCAGGATCAACCACGGAATAGGGCGGGCAATCCTTCACTGTGACGGTGGCACACTTCGGCGCTCGGGCGGCTGAGTCCGTGCATGGTTGGCCGCCGGGCTGGTACGGGAGCGGTAGCCCTGGTACGGGAGCGGTAGCCTCAGTGTCGGGTGCCGGTGCGGGCGGCAGGCCCCGATTCCGGAGTCGGCCCGGCGGCGGAAGCTCGCGGGCGCAGCCCACTATCGACCAGGAGCAGATCGACATGACCCTCTTCCAGCGGGCGCACGACATCGTCGCGGCCAAGGCCAACAAGGCGCTCGACGCCGCGGAGAAGCCGGACGAGATGCTCGATCTCTCCTACGAGCAGATGCTTGATCAGATCACCCAGATGCGCCGGGCGCTGGTGAACATCGCCGCGTCGCGCAAGCAGATCGAATTGCAAGAGCAGCAGCTCGCACATTCGGTGGATCACCTTGCCGACCAGGCCAGGGCAGCGCTCGGTCAGGGCAACGAAGATCTGGCGAAAGAGGCTCTGTCCCGCAAGGCAGCCGCTCAGGCCGAGATTAACGGCATGGAGTCCCAGCATGACCAGCTCGCCGAGCAGGAGGGCAAGCTTGAGCAGGCCCTTGCCGCCATGCAGAAGCGGGTGAACGACTTCCGGACTCAGAAGGAAGTGATGAAGGCCCAGTACACCGCGGCGCAAGCGCTCAGCTCTGTAGACGAGAGCGTCGCGGGGATCTCGACGAGCTTCGGCGACTCGGGCGAGGCCCTGCAGCGAGCCCAGGACAAGATCGCCACGATGCAGGCCCGTGCCGATGCCGTCGACGAGCTGCTCCAGTCCGGAGTGCTCGAAGATGTCGGCGGTGGTACCGACGACATCCAGCAGGAGCTCGACGAAGCCGGGTCGGCTGCCGAGGTGGACAAGGAGCTTGCGGCGCTCAAGGCCGAGATTGGCCCTGGCGCCGCGCCGCCGCCGGAGCTGACCGCGAGCTGACCTCTGGCCGCGGTGGAGGGCTCCCGGCACCGGCCCGAAGTTGCCGTCGGTCGGCGGCTGGCTCGGACCAGCCGCATTGGCTCGGCCAGTCGCCGGCGTTTGCCATAATGGCCCGCATGGCTGCAGGCGAATTCTCTCGCGCCCGGCCCGCGGTCCCCGCGAGACACCAGCTCAGCAAGGTTCCGGAAGTGACTGTCTTCTTCTGGATCACGAAGGTGCTGACCACCGGTATGGGCGAGGCGACCTCTGACTACCTGGTGCACCGATTCAGCCCGCAGATCGCGGTCGTCCTCGGCTTCGTAGCCTTCGCGGCGGCGATGACCTTGCAGTTCGTGGTGCGCCGCTACGTGACCTGGATCTACTGGCTCGCCGTCGCCATGGTCGCGGTGTTCGGCACGATGGCAGCCGATGTGCTGCACGTCGGCTTGCATATCCCGTACTGGGCGTCCACCACGTTCTATGCCATCGTGCTGACCGTCATCTTCATTGCCTGGTACAGATCGCAGGGAACGCTCTCCATCCATAGCATCTACACCCGGCGGCGCGAGACGTTCTACTGGGCCACTGTGCTGGCCACGTTCGCGCTGGGGACCGCCGCAGGGGACTGGACCGCCAGGGACACCGGGCTCGGCTACCTCGGTTCGGGCATCATGTTCCTGGTCGTGATCGCCGTGCCGGCCGTCGCTTACTGGCGGTTCGGCATGAACGCGATCGCGGCGTTCTGGTTCGCCTACATCGTCACGCGCCCGCTCGGAGCATCCTTCGCCGACTGGCTGGCATGGCCGCGCAGCATCGGCGGCCTAGGGGTGGGCCACGGGCTGGTCAGCGCCTACTCGACGATCATCATCATCGGGTTCGTCGCCTACATGACCATCACGCGCCAGGATGTCGTCGGCCGCCCGGCCACGTCAGGTCAGCCCGGATCCGGCGCTGACCTGCGGCCTGGCCTGGCTGACCGGTCGTCTCAAGGCGGACGGCACCGCCGTGCCGGGGAGCCATCGCGCGACTGGCACGCGGACGGCCGCGCTGGGCGCGCGGTCCGGGACTCGGTCGACGGCCAGGTGTGACGCGCGGAGTGGCGCTGGCCCGATGCGCCACACCTGGCCGAGATGCCGTGCCTACCTGATGAAGTGGATCTGGATGTGCCGGAATCCGACGAACAGATGCGGATAGCCGTCGCCGGGTCCGTTCTGGCTGTCATCGCCGGCCGCGGCGATCTTCTCCAGCACGCCCATTCCCCGGATCACCCTGGCGAAGGGCGTGTAGAGCGGCGGCAGGCTGGTGTTCTTCCAGACGAAGAAGAACTGGCTACCGTTAGTGTTCGGCCCAGCGTTGGCCATCGCCACGGTGCCGGCCGGATAGGTGGCGCCGGCCAGGTTCTCATCATTGAACTTGTAGCCTGGGCCGCCGGAGCCGGTGCCGGTGGGGTCACCGCACTGCAGCACGAAGATGCCCTGGAGGGTCAGGCGGTGGCAGTGCGTCCGGTTGAAGTACCCGCGCTGGGCGAGGAAGCGGAAGGAGAACGTGGTGCATGGCGCCTGCGCGGTCAGCGCCTGGATCACGATCACGCCCTGGGTCGTGTGCATGCGGGCGATGTAGGGACGTGCAGCCCGTGCCGGAGTGAAGTTTGGCAGGCCCTTGTACCTGTCGAACGGTACGACGTTGACGAAGCCACAACTGGCGGACGCCGGGGCTCCGGGTCCGGCTGGCCCTGCCTTGACAGTCACGCTCATGTGCCTCACCTGCAGGGAGGCCGGATGGCCCGACGTCCCAGAAGCGGCCTGCGGCAGCGCGCTGGCCGAGGCCGCACCAGCCAGACTTAGGACGAGCGAGGCTGCGGCGAGGGAGAAGACATGGCTCTTTCGCATGATGCACACCTTTCTGTCGGTCTTATGGCAGCGCTAGCCTAAAGGCAGGCAGGTCGTGGCGAACATGGTCATGGCGGCTATATGACCGTTTCTGCTGTCGTTGCAGTGCGGCCCGTCGTGGCCGGAACAGCGCCGGCCGGCGCGGGCCGTCGACTAGCTGCCCACGGGAAGTCTGCGGATCCCCGGTACACTGCCGTGCGTGGCCGCCCAGCCCGGAGATCCCGTAGCCCGGTCGCGTCCGAGATCGCCCCGGCCCGCCCGGAGCGGCTGGCGGCAGGTAAGGGCTTGGCCGGTTCCAGAGGCCGCGCCGCGCAGGCCGCCGGTTCGGGGCGGTGACGGTTGCTAGCGGACATCGTTCCCGCGGTGGTGGCCGTCGCTGAGGTACTCGGCGACATGACCGACGTGCGGCTCTTCCCAGAAACCGACGTGCGGCTCTTCCCTGAGGAAGAGGCAGCCATTGGCCGGGCGGTCGACAAGCGGCGCAGGGAATTCACCGCTGTTCGCGGTTGCGCTCGGCGGGCGCTGGCCAGACTAGGCCAGCCGGCCGTGCCGATCGTGCCAGGAACCGGCGGAGCGCCGCAGTGGCCGCCGGGTGTCGTCGGCAGCATGACGCACTGCGCCGGCTATGCCGCGTCCGCGGTCGCGCGTGCGCAGGACGTGCTCGCGCTTGGCGTGGATGCCGAGCCAGATGAGGTTCTCCCCCACGGAGTGCTTGACCTGGTCAGCATTGCTGAGGAGCGTGCGATGCTGACCGCCCTCGCGTCCGAGGCGCCCGGCCCGTGCTGGGACCGGCTGCTGTTCAGCGCGAAGGAGTCGGTCTACAAGACGTGGTTCCCGCTCACCCAGCGCTGGCTGGGATTCGAGGAGGCGGTCATCTCCGTAGACCCGGACAACGGCACGTTCTCTGCTCGTCTGCTGGTGCCGGGTCCGATCCTGGCTGATCATCAGGTAACGGAATTCTCCGGCCGGTGGCTGGCCCGGTCCGGATTCGTGCTGACTGCGATCACCGTCCTGCCGCACAGCTGACCGTCACCACTGACTCGCCAGTCGCCCCGCACCTGCGGGCCGACGTATTGTGTGGTGCATAGGTCAAGATCAGCGTGCTCACGGCGGTGCGGACATGAGCGACATCCTGAGCCAGGGCGGGGACCGCCAGCCCGGCCGGTGGCCACGCCGCCTGGCAGTGATCGCGGTCGCCGTGGTGCTGGTCATCGTGGTGGTCCGGCACTTTTCGAGTGAGCAGGCCGCGCAAGCGCATCGGCCCGGCACCGCGAGCACGACGCGCCCGCTGCCGCAGGTCAGCCCCGGTGCGACAGCGGCCGTCCCGCCGGGCAGCCGTCACCTGGCTGTCGAGCCCGGCCTGCCGGTCGAGCCGGACGGGATCGTCGGGCCGTCCGTGCCGTGGGACGTTCGTCTTCGGCTGCCCATCACCGGGGAGCAGCCCGTCTGGTACTGGCCAGGCACGGGCCGCACTGAGCCGATCGGCGGCCTGCCTCGCAGCGGTTCCGGCTACGTCTTCACTCGCGTTGGCGCCGGCTGGGCAGTCCAGCCAGGACCCGCTCCCGCGTTCGGCTGCGGCAACTGTGCTGATCTGCCACAGCCCGTCTACTTTCTCGCTGACAGCGCCCATTCGGTGACCAATGTCGGCAGGGCAGCTCAGGTCGCACCCGCTGCTGCTGCAGGCGCACTGTGGCTGACCAGCTTCCCGGTCGGTGCTGATCTGAGCACCGCGGCGGGTACGGCGCTTGAAGTCAGCGTCACTGGCGTCCCGCTCCGGCTGCCGGTCGGCCTTCCTGCCGGGTACGTGATCGATCGGGCCACCGATCATGGCCTGCTGCTGGAGTCGCTGATCCAGCGCGGCGGAGCAACGATCTACAAGCTGTGGCCGCTGGACGGCGGACAGGTCAGCGGCGCGTTCAGTCAGGTGATCGCCGCGAGCGCGAGTGAGATCGCCTGGACATCAAGGTGCGCTCCGCTGTGCCAAGTGCACGTCGTTGACCTTGCGACCGGCCGGGAGACGGTGCTCAGGCTGCCCAGGGGAAGCTCGGCGGCCAGCGGCGCGTTCAGCCCCGACGGGGACTTCCTCGCGCTCCAGGTCAGTTTCGGTTCTGGCGGAGACGGCGGCGGTGCGGCTATGCAGCTCGAAGCTGCGTCGGTCGCCAGCGGCCGCCTGACCGTCGTGCCGGGAACCTGGTGCAGCAGTGATGCCCTGATCGGCTTCGGCTGGCCGGTCGGCGCCGACAGCCTGGTCGCGGAGCTGAGCTTCACGAGCAAAGTACAGGTGGCGTCCTGGCGCCCGGGTGCCGCGCGGCTGGCCGTGGCTGTAATCGGGCCGAGGCAGAACGCGACCTCGCTGATCGTCGGCTGACCGAGCCCGTCGGCTAGCGGAGTTCTTCGGCTAGCAGAACCCTCGGCTAGCAGAACCTGGCCGCGCCCGGATTAGGATCAGGATGCGGAAATCGCCGGGACCGGGCACGCCTCGACCGTAGGCGGAAGCCAGGAGACAGCTAACGCGCAGTGATCGCGAGGTCGGTAAACGCGACGTCGAAGCCGCCTCCTTCTGGCGCGGCGCACATGGCCCCTGCGAGCACCTCATGGTCCGGCGGCAGGTAGGCGAGCGCTGCGAGCTCGAAGTCGCCCGCATCGACACAGTAGCGAACCTCGACGGCATCGCCGCGACGAGTCAGCCGCAGCCCGAGCTCGGTCATGACTGCGGGCAGGCCGGCTAGCGCCCAGCTGGAGCGGTCGAGGGTGATGACCGTGCTGAACCGCATGCCGCCCTCGAAGTACTCGATGCCGGTCTTGAGCCAGCGCCGCTCGTCGACCCGTACCATCGCCCCGGCCTGGTCGTACTGCGCGGCGTAGGAGCCACGCACTCGCATCGACAGATCAAAGTCGCCGGCCAGCCGCTCGCCGTACAAGTGGCCATTGTCGCGGCTGTACCCGTAACCGGTGACCTGCCAGAAGTCGGTGGCGGCATCGGCCGTGACCTTGAGCACGCCGCCTTGATCAGACCACTGCGCGGGTTCGTTCAGCCATTGCATGAGTCCTCCTGACCGCCCGGACTATTGCCGAGCCGGTCTCGTGGTCGTTCACCGTATATTCGCCTATTCCCCCGCTCCGGTACGTCTTTGCGTTGCCCAGGCTTCACGGTGTCGGACTGATTAGTAGGTAGTGGACAGCACGCTAGAGGAGGCAGCAGGCGATGTTCGATGACCTGGCAGTCGGAGCAGCTGCCGACCGCCCGGCGCTGGTCAACCTGGTCGTCAATCAGTGCAGGCTGACTGTCGCCGCCTACCCAGCTACGATCAGCGACCTCGCCGCGCGCGGCTATCTGGCGGTCAGCGAGCATGGGCCGGGCAACCTGATGTTCGGGCTGGCTGAACTGCCGCCCGACCCTCGCGTCCTGGCTGGCTTCGAACGGCAGGTACTCGGCGATGTCAGCGAGCGGCTGGCAGCGATCGGGAACGCGCCATTTCACGTTCTTGCTGACGCCTGTATTGCCGACGTGCGCGGCCGCTGGGAGCCGTTCGAGGCGAGCGTTCGCGAGGAAGCCAGGGACAGCGGCCTGATCTGGTCCCGCCTGAACGCCTTTGTCCGGCGGGTCCTGCGGACCGGAGCGCTTGGCCTGGCCACCGCGGCGTACCTCGTCACGGCGGCGGACACGCACTCCGGTCACTGGCCGCTGATCGTGGGCTTCTTCGCCCTGGCCATACCGCTCGGCTGGATAGGCCACGTGGCGAGCAAGGACCGCCTGACGTCGGCTGGCACAGCCCTGGCCGCCCGTCCGCCGTCACTGCCCGCCCGGTGGGAGCCGCAGCCCCGCGGCATCCAGATCGGAAGAGCGTCGTGTAGGGAAAGAGTGTAGATCTCGGTGGTCGCCGTATCAT
>OCZU010001634.1_pt1 | contig 14569 bp, 12 predicted proteins | sample 1539001 | NCBI WGS metagenome assembly OCZU01 (sample SAMEA3539306, study PRJEB22396) | soil metagenome | biome: tundra; feature: field; material: soil | place: USA | collected 2010-05 | depth 0.15 m | reverse complement strand
GCATCGGCCGGCCGCCCGGCCGCGGGGCCCGCGCCGGCTGTCGCCACCGGCGCGGCCGAGGACGGGAGCGCGCAGTGAGCCCGGCACTGCTCGAGATCGAGAGCCTGACGAAATCCTTCGGCGGCATTCATGCCGTCCGGGAATGCACGTTCTCGGTAGCGGAAGGCCAGGTGGTCGGCCTGATCGGGCCGAACGGCGCAGGCAAGAGCACGGTGGTCGATCTGGTGTCCGGCTTCGGGCAGCCCGACTCCGGCAGCATCAGGTTCGCGGGCCAGCAGCTGGTCGGGAAACGCCCCGAGGTCATTTCCCGCCTCGGGCTGATCCGGACGTTCCAGACACCGCGCGAGTGGCGGAACCTGACCGTGATGGACAACGTCCTGCTCGCGCGGCGCCGGTTCGCCGGCGAGTCCCTCTGGCGCTCGATGACCCAGGCCCGCCGGATCCGCCGCGCCGAGGAGGCGGACCGGGTCGAGGTCAGGGCCATCCTTGAGCGCTTCCAGCTGGCGGATCTGAAGAACGAGCGTGCGGTGCGGCTGAGCGGCGGCCAGAAACGGCTGCTCGAATTCGCGCGCATCGCGGCCGCTGAGCCCCGCCTCATCGTCCTGGACGAGCCGATGGGAGGCGTCAATCCGGTGCTCGGCGGGCGGATCGGTGAGGCCGTCGGGCACTTCGCCGCCGAGGGCCGCACCGTGATCGTCGTCGAGCACAATCTCCCGTTCATCGAGAAGACCTGCGATCGGGTGGTCGTTATGGATCTTGGCGAGGTCATCGCGCAGGGGCCCTTCTCCGGCCTGCGCGACAACCCCAGGGTGGTCGACGCCTATCTCGGGATGGACCTGAGCCATGAATGAGCCCGCGCCCGGGGTCGTGCTGCGCGCCGAGGGGGTGACGGCCGGCTACGGCGGCCCGCCGATCATCGAGGACGTTTCGCTGACCGTCTACGCGAAGAAGATCACCGCAATCGTCGGGCCGAACGGCGCCGGCAAGTCCACGCTGCTCAAGGCGCTGAGCGGAGTACTGAAGGCATCGGGCGGCGAAGTGTACGTCCGGGGCGAGAAGACCACGAACATGCCCCCGGAGAAGCTCGTCAAGCGCGGCCTGGGTTATGTCCCCCAGGTCTCCAACATCTTCCCCGATCTCACGGTCCGGGAGAACATGGAAATGGGCGCGTACACGCGCCGCCGCGGCGTGAGTGAGCGCATCGGCGAAGTGTGCGAGCTCTTCCCCGACCTCGGCGCGTCGCTGCGGCGCCGGGCCGGGATGCTGAGCGGAGGCCAGCGCAGCATGCTCGCCATGGCCAGGGCGCTCATGCTCGAGCCCGCCGTGATGCTGCTCGACGAGCCGAGCGCCGGGCTGTCACCACTGCTCCAGGGAGCGCTCTGGGAGCAGATCGAGAAGATCGCCGCAACTGGCGTCGGGATCTGCGTTGTCGAGCAGAACACCCGGCGGACACTCCGCCATGCGCACTGGGGCTACATCCTCGTGCTCGGGCGCAACAGGCTGGACGGTCCCGCACAGGATCTGCTGCACGACGAGACGGTCGTGGAGCTCTACGTCGGCCGCATGAATTGATCACGCGAGCCTGAGGGCCGGGCGCCGCACGAGCTTCCGGCAGTGCCGCCGGGCGGCTCGCACAGGATAGAGGAGAACTACCGTGAAACATCCCATGATCAGCAGGTCAGTCGGCGCCTGCGCGGCAGCCGTCCTGCTGGCCGCGTGCGCGTCCTCGAGTAACGGATCGGGCGGGAGCAGCAGCAGCTCATCCGGCCCGGTCAACTATGGCGTCCTTTCCTGCTTCACGGGCCGGCTGGCCAGCCTCGGCCAGGCGATGATCCAGGGGGCCAAGGTCGCCCAGAGTGAGGTCAACACCGCAGGCGGAGTCCTGAGCCGCAAGGTCCAGCTCGTGACCGGTGACACTGGCTGCGATGTCGCTGACGGCGTCACCGCGGTGAACCAGATGCTGACGAAGACCATCAGCGGGGTGATCGGCCCGGAAACCCAGGAGATCAACGGGGTGGAGCCGATCCTGGATTCCAACAAAATCGTCGATGAGTTCCAGGGTGGCGACACGGCCCGCGACCACCAGACCGACCCGTACTTCTTCCGGGACAGCCCGTCCGACTCGCAGCTCGGCGTGGCCATGGCGCTGTACGCGCACGAGAAGGGCTACTCACGCGCCGTCATGCTGTTTTACTCCGACCCGGCGGCCCAGACGTTCCTCAAGCCGGTCTCCGACACGTTCACGAAGCTGGGTGGCACGATCCTGAAGACCATCATCGTGACCCCCGACCAGACGTCCTACCTCAGCCAGGTACAAGCGGCGCTGAGCGCGCACCCGCAGGTGATCTTCACGCAGGAGGACCCGCCGACCGCGGCCGTCCTGTTCCGGGAGTTCAAGCAGCTCGGCGGGCAGTCGATCCCGTGGGTCGGCACGGACGTCACGAGCGGCAGCGACTTCCTCAAGGCGATCGGCTACCCGACCGCGCACGCGGAGCTGACCTCGATCTACGGGACCTCGGTGTCCGGGCAGGCCACGAGCGCCTTCACCGACCTGTTCAACAAGCTCTACCCCAGCCAGAAGACAACCGGCCCGCTGGCCAACGCCAACTACGCCTATGACGCGGTCATCTCCCTCGCGCTGGCCGACCAGTATGCCAAGACCACGAACGGAACCACCGTCGCGCACGACATGGCCAAGGTGACGAACCCGCCGGGCACCGCGTGCTACACGTACTCGTCCTGCCTGAAGCTCCTGAAGGCCGGGACGAAGATCAATTACGAGGGGGCGAGCGGCAGCCTGGACTACAACAAGTACAACAACACGTTCGGCCCGTATGGCGCCTTCCAGTCCACGACCGCGGGCGTGGAGACCCAGATCTCCGTGATGACGGCGAGCGCGCTCGCCGCAGCGACGCCATAACCAGCCGCCGGGTTCTGGCCCGCCGCTGCGCCCACGCGCGGCGGGCCAGGCCCCGCCTGCGGGACCGCGGCGGGAGCCCGAGGAGGAAGGATTCGATGGCGGTGAACCATCCCCCGGGGCCAGCGCCCGGGCGCCATGTCCCCAGCGGCCCGCTCGTCGGCGTGCACGTGCTTGACCTGGCCCGGGTGCTCGCCGGGCCGTACGCGGCGATGCTGCTCGGCGACATGGGCGCTGAGGTGATCAAGGTAGAGCGGCCGGGAGCCGGGGATGACACGAGGCAGTGGGGCCCGCCGTTCATGGCCGCCGGCGACGGTACCGAGAGCACTTATTTCCTGTCGGTCAACCGTGGCAAGCGGAGCGTGGCCATCGACCTGAAGGACCCAGCCGAGCGCGCGTTCGTCGAGGCCCTGGTGCGCTGGGCCGACGTGCTGATCGAGAACTTCCGCCCCGGGGTGATGGACCGGCTGGGGCTGGGCGATGACCGGCTGGCCGAGCTGAACCCGCGCCTGGTCCGGCTGGGGATCAGCGGCTTCGGCGAGACCGGGCCCGACAGCGACCGGGTCGGCTATGACCAGATCCTGCAGGCCGAGGGCGGGCTGATGAGCCTGACCGGGACGGCGGCGAGCCCAGCCGTCAAGGTCGGCGTCCCGATCGCGGACGTCAGCGCGGGCCTGTTCGGCGTGATCGGCGTGCTCGGTGCCCTGGTGGAACGGGCGCACAGCGGGCTCGGCCAGCGCGTCACCACGTCGCTGCTGGCCGCGCAGGTCGGCGTGCACACGTTCCAGGCGACCCGGTATCTGATTGCGGGCCAGGTGCCGGGGCCTTCGGGCAATCACCATCCGACGGTCGCGCCCTACGGCATGTTCGACGCCGCGGACGGCCCCCTGGTTATCGCGGTGGGCAACGAGGACATCTGGCGGCGGTTCGCCCCGCTGGTCGGGCTGGACCCGGCCGACCGCCGGTTCGCGACCAATGCGCTGCGCCTGGGCAACCTCGGCGAGCTGCAGCGGATTCTGAACGCCGGGCTCGGCACGCGCACCGTGGCGGACTGGCTGGCCGCGCTGCGCCAGGCCGGCGTGCCCGCTGGAGAGCTGAAGACCCTGGACAAGGTCTATGACAGCGAGCAGGCCCGCGCAGAGAACCTGGCGTGGGAAGTGGATCACCCGCTGCTGGGGACTATCCGCGTGCCCGGCAATCCGGTGCGGTACAGCCGCAGTGCGCTGGCCGCCGGCCTGCCGCCGCCGACGCTGGGCGAGCACACCGGTGAGGTCCGTGCGGCCCTGCTTGGCCACGCGCAGGCTGATGGCCGCTGACTCCGCCGCGCCGGGCCAGGCCGGCCAGCGCGCGCTCTACCACGCGATAGCCGACCCCGGCAGCCTGCGGACCTTCGGCGAGGAGATCGGGGTGGGCAACCCCAGCGGCTGGCCGGGCTACGAGGAACAGCTCCGCCGGGCCCGCGACGCGACCGGCGCACAGCATGCCGTGACCACCGGCGTGGCGACGGTCGCCGCGGAACCCTGCGTGCTCGTCGGCTTCGAATTCTCGTTCCTGGGCGGCTCGATGGGAGCCGCCGAAGGCGCCAGGATCGCCCGGGCGTTCTCCGTGGCGGCTGCGGAGGGCCTCCCGATCGTCTGCATCGCGGCCTCGGGCGGATCGAGGATGCAGGAGGGCACCAGCGCACTGGTGCAGATGCAGGTCGTCGCGGCGGCGATCGCTGGTGCCCGGCGCGCGGGCATCCCCCATGTCGGCGTGGCCGGCGACCCGACCACGGGCGGCGTGTGGTCGTCCCTCATCGCGGGTGCTGACGTGCTCATCGGCGTGCCGGGCGCGCGGGTGAGCTTCTCGGGTTCGCGCACCCGCCCGGCAGGCGCGGACCCCGGCTCCGGGGAGTTCCTCGCTGACGGCAAATGGGCCCACGGTTTCGTCGACGCGCTGTCACCGGAGTACGGGCTGCGCGGGCAGGTCGCCGCGATCCTCCGGCTGCTGGCACCGCGGTCGCGGGGCGGCACCCCCGATCGCGCGCCGGTGCCTCCCTGGCCGGCCGGCGCTGACACCGCCGACGGTCCTGTGCAGGACGGCTGGGCGCAGGTCGGGGGGGCCCGGAGCCCGCACCGTGCCCGCGCCGACCGCTGGCTGGCCGCCTACTTCGGGCCGACCTTCGAGATCCGCGGCGACCGCTGCGGCGGTGTGGACGACGGGCTGCGCTGCGGCTTCGGCAGGCACAGTGGTTCCGGCAAGCACAGTGGCACCACGATCGCCTATATCGCCCAGACCGGCCAGCGGACGACCGCGGCCGGCTTCAGGACCGCTACCCGCCTCCTCGGGCTGGCCGCACGCTTCGGCCGGCCGGTACTCACGCTGATTGACACGCCGGGTGCGGCGGCCGCGCCCGGCGACGAGGCGGCCGGGGTCGGCACGGCGATCGCGGAACTGTTCGTCGCGATCGCGTCCTGCCCGGTACCGGTCACCTCGGTGGTGATCGGCGAGGGTGTGTCGGGCGGGGCCCTCGCGCTGGCGTCACCGACCGACCTGTGGCTGGCCCGGGACGGCTACCTGGCGGTGACGGCCCCGGAGCTGGCCGCCTCGATACTCAAGCTTCCGGTCCGTGACGTGGCGCAGGTCGCTGCGCGGCTGCGGCTCACCCCGGCCGAGTTGATGAGCCGCGGCATCATCCGCGGAATTCTGCGGCCGCCGCCGGCGGCCAGCACCGGGTAGCTGCCGCCGGTCAGCCGGCGGATCCGAGGTAGCCGAGCGCGGCACTGACGCCGTCACGGGCGATCGGCACTCCCGCCTGCGCCAGCCCCATCTCCACCCCGCACAGCGCGCCAGCCAGCGACAGCTCGCCGAGATCCCCGAGGTGGCCGATGCGGAAGACCCGCCCCGCCAGGCGGCCGAGCCCGGCGCCCAGCGACATGTTGTACCGGTCCAGTATCAGCTGGCGCACCTGGTCCGCGTCATGCCCGGCGGGAAGCATCACCGCGGTGAGCGTGCTGGAATAGTCATCCGGATTCTGGCACAGGATTTCGAGTCCCCAGCCGCGGACCGCCCGGCGGGTGGCCTCCGCGTGCCGGGCGTGCCGGGCGAATACCGCGGGCAGTCCCTCTTCGGTGAACATGGCGAGCGCCTCACGGAGCCCGAAGAGCAGGTTGGTAGCCGGCGTGCATGGGAACAGGCCGGTCCCGGCCGCGGCGAGCAGCGGCTCCCATTCCCAGTAGCTGCGCGGCAGCCGGGCCTGGTGCGACGCGTGGAGGGCCTTCTCGCTGATCGCATTGAGGCCCAGGCCCGGGGGCAGCATCATGCCTTTCTGCGAGCACCAGATGGTGACGTCCACACCCCACTCATCGTGGCGGTAATCGATCGACCCGAGCGAGGAAATCGCGTCGACGATCAGCAATGCCGGATGGCGGGCGGTGTCGATGGCCGCCCGGATCAGCGGGATCTGGGTGGCTGCCCCGGTGGAGGTCTCGTTCTGGACGACCGTGACCGCCTTGACCTGGTGACCAGGGTCCGCGGACAGCTTCTCCAGGACCTGGCCGGGCTGGACGCCCTGCCGCCAGTCGCCGGGGACCAGGTCGACCTCCAGGCCCAGCTTCCCGGCCATCCGGGACCACAGGGTGGCGAAATGGCCGGTGTCGAAGGCGAGCACGCGGTCCCCGGGCGACAGCGTGTTGACGAGCGCAGCCTCCCACGCCCCGGTACCTGACGAGGGATACAGGGCGACAGGCCGGGAGGTGCCGCACAGCCACCCGGCGCCCGCGATCACCTCGCGGGCCAGTTCGGCGAACTCAGGGCCACGGTGATCGATTGTCGGTGCGGCGATCGCCCGCAGCACCCGCCCAGGGACATTCGTCGGCCCAGGGATCTGGAGGAAGTGCCGGCCGCTGTGGTACGCCATCTATCTGTCCTTTCGCCGCTGCTACTAGCATGGTCTCGTGAAGCCGGGCGTGGGGCACGAGGCGCCTGGTGGTGCTGGGGATATCGCGGCGGCGCTGCGCGCGGTGGTCGGCGGCGAGGTCCGCTTCGACGCCTACAGCAAGCACTTGTTCTCCCGCGACGCGAGCATGTACGCCATCGAGCCGATCGGCGTGGTCTTCCCCCGCGACGCCGACGACGTGGCCGCCGTGGTGTCCACCGCCGCGGAGTTCGGCGTTCCGGTGCTGCCGCGCGGGGCCGGCACCAGCCTGGCCGGCCAGACGGTCGGGCACGCGATCGTGATGGACCTGTCCCGGCACATGAGCAGGATCACCGAGATCGACGCCGAGCAGCGCGTGGCCCGGGTGCAGCCCGGTGTCGTCCAGGAACAGCTGAACCTGGCCGCCGCCCCGCACGGGCTCATGTTCGGCCCGGACACTTCCACGAGCAACCGGGCGACGCTCGGCGGAATGATCGGCAACAACTCAGCTGGCAGCCAGTCGGTGCGGTACGGCATGACCATCGACCACGTGCTTGCCCTCGACGTGGTGCTGTCGGACGCGAGCCGGTCCCGGTTCGGCCCGCTGACCGACCAGGAACGGCTCAGCCGCGCAGCCTCGCCGACCCTGGACGGGGTTATCTGCCGGGACCTCCCCCGGCTGGCGCAGCGGCACCGGAACGCCATCGCCACCGGCTTTCCCCGGTTCTGGCGGCAATCCGGCGGTTACCGCCTGGACAGGCTCAACGGATCGGCCGGGCTTGATCTGGCGAAGTTCGTGGTGGGCTCGGAGGGCACGCTGGTCACCGTCGTCGAGGCGACTGTGCAGCTCGTGCCGGCGCCGAGGCACCGGGTCATCGCCGTGGGCCACTTCACGTCCGTGCCGGCGGCGATCGAGGCGACCGAGGACGCGCTGGCCTGCCAGCCCGCCGCCGTTGAGCTGCTCGACCGCACCATCCTGGAGCTGTCCCGCCAGAAGATCGAATACCAGGCGCTGGGATCGATACTTCACGGCGACCCGGATGCGTTGCTGTTCGTGACGTTCTTCGGTGACACGCTGGCCGAAGCGGCGGCCGGGCTCGACCGGCTTGACGAGCGCTGGCAGGCGCACGGCCACGGCTTCCACACGCTCCGGGCTGTTCATTCAGCGGAGCAGGCGGCACTGCTGAAGGTCCGTCAGGCCGGCCTGGGGCTGCTCATGGCGGCGAGCTCCGGTGCCCGCCGGCCGCTGGCCTTTGTCGAGGACACCGCCGTCGAGCCGGCCAAGCTGGCCTCCTATGCCCGGCGTTTCCGGGAGATCCTGGACGCCCGCGGCCTGACAGCCGGTTTCTACGGCCACTGCTCGGTCGGCTGCCTGCACATCCGCCCGTTCGTGGATCTCACCGCACCTGGGCAGCCGGAGCTGATGCGCGCGGTCGCCGAGGAGGTGCGCGAGCTGGTGCTGGAGTACGGCGGGGTCAACTCGAGCGAGCACGGCGATGGGCTGGCCCGCAGCGAGTTCAACCGCCGCGTTTTCGGCGACGCGCTCTATTCGGCCATGCAGGAGACCAAGCGTCTCTTCGACCCCGGGAACCGGATGAACCCGGGGAAGATCGTGAATGCGCCCGCCATGACAGATCACTTGCGGGACGCTGCGCTGCCGGCCGCGCCGCCGCTCACGACGCGCCTGCGCTTCGACGGTCCCGGCGGAATGCGCGGCGCCGCCGACCGCTGCATGAACATCGGGCTGTGCCGGAAGACCTCGACAGGCGTCATGTGCCCGTCGTACATGGCCACCCGCGACGAAGAGCACTCGACCCGGGGCCGGGCGAACGCCCTGGTGAAGGCGCTCTCCATGGCTGACCCGCGCGCTGCGCTGGGCGACGAGCGGCTGCACGACATCCTTGACCTGTGCCTCGAGTGCAAGGCCTGCAAGAGCGAGTGCCCGCTCGGGGTCGACATGGCCGCACTGAAATCGGAAGCCCTCGCCGTCTACCACGATCAGCATGGCGTCCCGCTGCGCTCGCGCGTGTTCGGCTCGATCCGGGCACTGAACCGGATGGGCTCGGCCGCCTTCCCGCTGTCCAATCTCGCCAGCGGGTGGCGGCCCGCCCGTCTCCTGGCGGAGCGCTGGCTCGGCGTCACCTCCGCCCGGCCGCTGCCGCGATTCCACCGCCAGGACCTGCGCCGCTGGTTCCGGCGGCGGCCGGCGCCGGCCAGGCCCGCGTCCCAGGGCGAGCTGATCTTCCTCGCTGACTCCTTCACCACCTTCACCGAGCCCTCCGCTGGAAGGGCAGCCATCGAGCTCCTGGAGCTGGCTGGGTGGCAGGTCCGGCTGGAGGACGCCGGGTGCTGCGGGCGGGCCAGCCTGTCCAAGGGGCTGCTCGACCAGTCCCGGCGGATGGCGGCGGACATGGTCGGCCGCCTGGGCGACGCGGCCGCCCGCGGCGTGCCCATCGTCGGGGTGGAACCGTCGTGCCTGCTGACCCTGCGCGACGAGTACCCGGCCCTGCTCCCCGACGACCCGCGAGCCCGCGCGGTGGCCGCGGCCACCCGCCTGCCAGAGGAACTGCTCCTGGCGGCAGTCGCCGACGGCAGGCTCGTCCTCCCGCCGGGGAGCACCGTCAGCGGCCGCCGCGTCGTGTTCCACGGCCACTGCCATCAGAAGGCGCTCGCGGGCACTGCCGCGACCACGGCCCTGCTCCGCAGCATCCCGGGCACCGACGTCATCGAAGTCGACGCGGGATGCTGCGGCATGGCCGGCTCATTCGGCTTCGAGGCGGAGCACTACGAACTGTCCATGAGCATCGGCGAGCTCCGGCTCTTCCCCGCCATCAGGGCCGAAGCGCAGAACACGATCATCGCGGCGACGGGTGTTTCCTGCCGGCAGCAGATAGCGCACGGGACCGGGCGAGCTGCCCTGCATCCGCTGGAGATCGTCCGGAATGCCCTGTAGCGCCGGGCAATTCCGTACACTTGGGCTCTTGTGAAACGCCATCGTCGGCGAACCGCCTGCCTCAGCCTCGCGCTGGGCCTGGCGCTGAGCGCGTGCTCCTCCGGTGCCCGCGCAGCCCATGGCGCCGGGCCGCCGGGACGCTGGAGCCAGTTCCTGCATGTCCCCGGGGTAGTGGATCTCGCGGGCCCGCGCGGTGACGGCTCGTTCACGGTGGCCGCCGCCGGGCGCCTGTTCATCCTGAGCCGGGGCGGCACCCTCAGGCCGTCCGCCCGGGGGCCGGGCGGTTACTCGACCGCGATCGGGCCTGAGCCGTACATCACTGCGGCCGGGGACGACCGTGTCGCCGGGACCCGGTGCTCGTTCAGCAGCGGCACGATCTTCGCGCTGCAGCCGGGAAAGCGCCCGGGCGTCATCCTGATCGGTGCGGACGGCGGGGCCAGGCGCTTCGTGAGCCTGCCTGCCACGCTGGCCCCGGACGGGATCACGTTCGACTCCGCCGGGCATTTCGGGCACAAGCTCATCGTCACGGCCAGGAACCACACTGGAACGAGCGTGCTGGCGATCGACTGCGCGGGCGGGATTCGCGCGATCACCACGCATGCCCCGGTCGTGGAGGGCGGCATCACGGTGGCTCCCGCCTCGTTCGGCCGCTACGGCGGGGACCTCGTCGCCCCCAATGAGTCGACCGGCCAGGTCTTCGCCATCGGGCCGGACGGCGCCGTGGTCACGCTGGCATCCTCCGGCCTGCCGCACGGCGGCGACATCGGTGTCGAGAGCACCGGATTCGTACCGCCCGGATTCAGCGCCCGCGATTCGGCGTACCTCGCCGACCGGTTCTCCAAGGGCAACAGGCACCCGGGCACGGACAGCATCCTGCGCCTGCCGGGCTCGGAACTGCTCAAGGCAGGCGTCCGCCCCGGTGACCTGCTGGTCGCGACGGAGGGAAGCGCCCAGACCATCGTCGTGCGCTGCGCCACTTCCTGCAGGGTGAGATACATCGCCGCTGGCCCGGCCATCAGCCATGCCGAAGGGCACATCGTGTTCGCCCTCCCGGCCCGGTAGCCCCGGTAGCCCCGGTAGCCGCGGACCCTTGACCGGAAACACGGGTCAGCCGGGTGACCGGCCGCCTGGCCAGCCCGGGTCGTGAAGATCGGGTGACGTCGGCCGGCGGGGTAGGCTGGCGCTCTCATGAGCGCGACACTCGTCGTCAAGGGCCTCGCCGTGGCGTACGGTGACCGGCCCCTTTTTTCTGATCTTGATGTGGTGGTCGGGCCAGGCGACGTGATCGGCCTCGTCGGCGTGAACGGCGCGGGCAAATCCACTCTGCTCGGGGTACTCGCGGGCCTGAGATCGGCGGACGCCGGAACGGTCACGGTCAGTCCGCCGGGTGCGACGATCGGGCACCTGCCGCAGGAGCCGGATCGCCGTCCGCACGAGACTGTGCGGCAGTTCCTCGCGAGGCGCACAGGTGTCGCGGCGGCAGACGACGCCATGCAGGCGGCGGCCCAGGGGCTCGCGGCCGGGGTAGCGGCCGCAGATGACGACTACGCGCAGGCACTGGAGCGGTGGCTCGCGCTGGGCGGCGCGGACCTGGACCAGCGCGCTGGTGCCGTGGTGGCCGATCTCGGCCTGGCGGTGGATCTCGACCATGCGATGAGGGCGCTGTCCGGCGGCCAGGCCGCCCGGGCCGGGCTCGCATCGCTGCTGCTCAGCCGCTATGACGTGTTCTTGCTCGACGAGCCGACCAACGACCTTGACCTCGACGGCCTGGCCCGCCTGGAAGCGTTCGTCCAAGGGCTGCGGGCCGGGACTGTCCTGGTCAGCCACGACCGCGAGTTCCTCACCCGGACTGTCACCCGCGTCATCGAACTCGACGCGGCTCAGCAGCAGGTCACCACGTATGGCGGCGGTTACGAGGCGTACCTGGGCGAGCGCGACGTGGCCCGACGGCATGCGCGCGGGGACTACGACGAGTACGCCAGCACGCGCGCGAGCCTGGAGACCCGCGCCCACACGCAGCGTGCCTGGATGGAGAAGGGCGTCAAGAACGCACGGCGCAAGCAGCCCGACAACGACAAGCTCGGACGCAAGTTCCGCACTGAGGCTACTGAGAAGCAGGCGGCGAAGGCCCGCCAGACCGAGCGCCTGATCGAACGCCTCGAGGTCGTCGAGGAGCCGCGGAAAGAATGGGACCTGCACATGGAGATCGCGGTCGCGCCCCGGGCCGGGACGATCGTCGCCTCGATGCGCGGCGCTGTCGTCCGGCGCGGTGCGTTCACGCTCGGCCCAGTTGACCTGCAGATCGACTGGGCGGACCGGGTCGCGGTCGCCGGTGCCAACGGATCTGGCAAGACGACGCTCCTCGGTGCGCTACTCGGCCGGATACCGCTCGATGAGGGGCACGTCACGCTGGGCGCCAGTGTCGTGGTCGGCGAGGTTGACCAGGCCCGGGGCCTGTTCCTGGGCGAGGAACCGCTCATCGACGCGTTCGGGGCAGCGGTGCCGGATTTGCGGCCCGCCGATGTCCGCACCCTGCTCGCGAAATTCGGTCTTCGCGCCGCTCACGTACTGCGGCCGGCCGTGACGCTCTCGCCCGGCGAGCGCACCCGCGCGGCGCTGGCCCTGCTGCAGGCGCGCGGCGTCAACCTGCTCGTGCTGGACGAGCCGACGAACCACCTCGACCTGCCCGCGATCGAGCAGCTGGAGCAGGCGCTCGCGTCCTACCCGGGCACGTTGCTGCTCGTGACGCACGATCGCCGGATGCTCGGCGCGGTAACCACGAACCGCCGGATCGACGTGGCGGAAGGCCGCGTAACCAGCCGCTGAGGCCCGCCATGGGTGCGGCTGGCTGGGCTATCGCACAGCGCCGGCCGCGTCGGCAGCGGGTGAGCGCGTGCGCATCGGCGGCAAGCTGTACAAGCTGTCTATGTTGAGCTGCTGCGCATCCGCGAGCACTGAGTCCTGCTGCTCCTGTGCTTTCCCAGCAGTTTGCTTGGCCAGTTCTGACGCCAGGCCACCGAGCTGCCGCACACCGGTGTCATCCACGAGCACATGGCTCGTGGAAAGTATCGCGATGCCCTCCACCCGCCGCTGGGTCCGCCCGGGCAGCGAAAGAGCTGCCCCCACCTTCGCCGCCTCAAATGGGTTCGCTGGATGCACGGTAAGCTTATTGCGCTCCGCGATAATCCATTTGTGGTATTTCATCACCTCACCCTGAAGAGGCAGGGTTCGTATATCTTCATCCGCCAGCCCGAATCGCTTGCCCTTGCCGAAGCAGCGAGCGTAGGACACCAGGGCTGCAGACCAGAGCGCCTGCGGCACGACCGCGTCCCGGTCTTTCTCAGGCCTGGCCAGCTCGGTAAGCAGCCGCTTGCAGCATTCCATGACGAATTGAAGATCCTGGATGATCGACGCTTGATCAGCGAGAATTCGCGCCGATGGCACATCAAGAGCGACGGTCAGCATCGACGCCTCTGCCGATGCTGCATTCGTCTCGCCCATAGTTCCCCGTTCCGGTCTGCTGACGCTATGACTACCTGCGCCTAGATTCTCACATAGCGATAGCTCGCTTCTGGTCTCACATAGTGACAAGTCGCTCCCGCGAAACTCCGAGCAGTTCGGCGACCTCTGCCGCCCGCCATCCCAGCACGTCGCGCAGGATCAGCACGGCACGCTGCATCGCTCCTCCTGTGGTCTGCCGCGTGACTGCTGCTGGCTGGTCTGCCGTTACCGGTACAGATCCGGTGCAGCCGTGAAAGTCATCGGCCAGTGCCTGCCACCCGGACAGGTGCCGCCCGGTGAGTTTCGCCGGCCACCCGGATCTGTACCGGTGGACGCGCGGGAAGAGCCCCGCGTCGTGCCCACCTGTCAAGGAGTTCCGCATGCCAGCTCAACCGCTCTCAGGAACAACAGCACTCGTCACCGGCGCCAGCCGGGGCTTCGGCCGCGCGATCGCCGCCGCGCTGTGCCAAGCCGGCGCGGACGTGGTCGGCGTCGCCCGCGACCGGGCCCGGCTCGGCGAACTGCGCACCCAGCTCGGCGGCACCTTCCTCCCCATCGTCGCTGACGCGGCCGATCCTGTCGTCGCCGGCCAGCTTCTCGATACGTACCGCCCCAGCGCGCTGGTGCTGTGTGCCGGGGCGAGCCCGCTGCCGCGGCCGCTTCAGCGTCACACCTGGCAGACGTTCAGCCGCAACTGGGAGATGGACGTGCAGCAGGTGTTCCACTGGACACGCGAGGCGCTACTGAGCCCCCTCGACCCCGGCAGCGTGGTCATCGCGTTCTCCAGCGGAGCCGCGCTCAACGGCTCGCCGCTCAGCGGCGGCTACGCCGGAGCCAAGGCAACCATCCGCTTCATCGCCTCCTACGCGGCCGCCGAGTCGGAGCGCAGCGGGCTCGGCCTCAGGTTCACCTCGGTGCTCCCCCAGCTGACACCGGCGACCGACCTGGGCGCGGCCGCCGTAGCCGGCTACGCCGCCCGGCAGGGCGTGGACGTCGCCACCTTCCTGGACGGCTTCGGCCCGGTCCTTACCCCGGAGCAGGTCGGCACGGCGATCGCCGATCTCGTCATCGATCCAGGCCACGACCGGGGCGCGTACATGCTCACCGCCGCAGGGCTCAGCCCAGTGCCATGATCTCCCCACCTCCGGCGTGGGCGCCCTGCGGTGGCCGGCCCCGGACTCGTGCACAACCCGCTGCAGGGACATCGATCGATCGGCCCCCGGCCGGTGAACACGGCCAGGGGCCGATCACGATGGGCGTGGCGTTACCCGGCCGTCGTCTCCACGAGGGTCGCGGTCGGCGG
>OCZU010001633.1_pt1 | contig 14573 bp, 11 predicted proteins | sample 1539001 | NCBI WGS metagenome assembly OCZU01 (sample SAMEA3539306, study PRJEB22396) | soil metagenome | biome: tundra; feature: field; material: soil | place: USA | collected 2010-05 | depth 0.15 m | reverse complement strand
AACGCGGGACACCACACCAGTAGTGTGGGACCGCCCCCCGCCAAAAATCGTTGACACCCGCCCTCATTTTCTCTACCATGTAGAAGTCGTGGCCAAGGGTAATTCGCTGGGCGAGTTCGAACATCTGGTGCTCCTGGCGGTCCTGCGACTGGGCACGGATGCCTATGGCATGCGGGTGCGCCGGGAAATCGCCGAGCGAACCGATCGCGATGTGAGCATCGGCGCGGTATACGCGACCCTCGACCGGCTCTCAGACAAAGGGCTCGTGACCTCCACGTTGAACGATCCTACGCCCGAGCGGGGAGGCCGCGCCAAGCGGTCGTTTCGTCTGACCGGGGCGGGCGCCGGCGCGGTGAATCGCGCCCGGCAGGACTTGGCGAACATGCAGGCAGGCTTGCTCTTTCCACACCCGCGAGCGGCCCGATGAAACCGCCGGTCATCGCGCGCGCGAGAAGATGGTGGGCGATGTGGCGCGCCTCAAGGGGTTGGTTGAGGGTAAGGCTGCCGCACGCCAGGCGCCATCTTGAGAATCTGGATGCCGCCCATCCCGACCCGTAGGAACACGCGGCTGCCCGGCGCCGGGGTTGCCTCATTGAATCTCTCGCCTACCAGGTATTGATTCCGATGGTTGCCGTCGAAATCCGAATACACGCCGCCAACCTTGCACTTCGCATCGATCGAATACTGGCCCGATGCCGGAAGCAGCAACACGATGTCGCCCGCTCGCGATGTCGCATCGATCTCCCCGGTCAGGTCGTAAAGCCGCACGTCACCGTCGTCGTGGCGAATCACCACGTGCGAATCGCGCGGCACTTTGATGTGGTATTCCAGATTCAGGTCGGTCTTGCCGCGAAACAGGCGAGTCAGCTTGCGCGAGGGATAGGACGTCGAAATCACCAGTTCCCCCGCACTCTTGCGTTCCGCGACCACCCGGACGAGGTTCAGTTCCTGCGTGGCCTCGTCCCGTTCCTTGGGCGTGCCGCCGCGATACGTGGACTTGGCCACCGTGATCTCGACCTCGGCCCTGTCCCAGCCCTCGACGTCGAGCTGGCCCATGGAACCGCTCACCTTGATGGTGCCGCCAGGGGCAAACTCCACGTGATCCGTGTTAGTCAGTCGAACGGGCTGCAGGGGAACCTTCGCCAAAAGCGGCAAACCGAGAATGACAGCAGCCAACCAGGTCCAGCGTAGCATTCTCCTATGATCGCACGCCCTAGTCTAGTGGGGCGGGATTCCATCCTGCTGGCCGATTTCCAATCGGCCTTCTTCGCTCGAGTTGTTTCTCAGTGCTGCGGGCGACCCTCGAGAAAGCGCATTCCCTCCTCAGAACTCCGTCGTCAATCGAAGCGAAAAGCTCCGCGGCGCAGCGATCGCGGTGCCCGAGAACAGCCCCGCGAAATTGATCACATTCAAACGATTGGTCAGGTTCATCACGTCGCCCTGCACCCGCAACGAGTGCCGGTCGGTCTTCCAGAGGTCCACCCCGGCCGAGGCGTCCAGTGAGAAAGAGGGCCGCACCCGGCCGCGGTCCAGGTTCAGGCGATCGACAATCCGTTGGCCGTACTGCGCAATCGCGTCTTCGCGAGTGCCATCGAACTCCACCGGCAGTCCGCTGCCGTACGACACGCCCAGCGCCACCCAGGCTCGCGGTACGATCTGGTAGCGAACCCGGCTATGGACGGTGTTGCGCTGGTCCTGGGTGACCGGAAAGCGGTTGGTGGAGTTCAGCACGGTGTTGGCGTTGTCGCCCAGGAACAGTCCCCCGGTAACCGGCAGATAGCCGACGCCAAGCATGTTGGAGTAACTCACCGATCCCGAAACCGGACCCCAACGGGGCACCTCCAGCTTGACCTCCACACCGTGAATATCGGCCTTGCGGAAGGCAATCGGAAAGCTGACGCCGGTGTTGAGCAGCACGTCGTCATCCGCATAGTTGCTCATGTTGCGCCGGAAGTAGTTGGCTTCCATTCGAAGCTTCTGAAACAGGCCCTTGGTGAACCCCGCCTCGTAGAAGTTGCCCAAAGAAGGCCGCACCGGGAGGCGCAGCACATTGTCGTTCAAAGCCGCCACGGCGGCGGAACTCGCCAGCAAAATGTTTTCGAAAGCCGGAGTCTGGAACACCCGGTCGTAGGAAGCGTGGAGCACCGCATCGGCGGCTTTCCAATACCAGGCAACTCCCAGCCGGGGGCTGAAGGCGCTCTCGTCGGTAATGAGTCGATAGTGGTCCCATCGCAGGCCGGCGCTCAAGGTCCAGTTGCCCAGGCGCAACAGGTCCTGCACGAAGAGGGCCTGTTCCCGGTCCTGCCTCCGGCCGGAGAAGCCGAACTGCGCGGGTGTATTCGGATCGAACATGGTTGGGTCGGCGATGCGATAAGTGAAGCCCTCCCGAACCGAACCAAAATCCGATTCCACCCCCGCCTTCAGTTCGTGATGACCCAGGTGTGCCGACACTGTGCCCTTCACGTAACCCTCGCGGAAGCCGCGATCCTGCGCGGCAAGAATCGGCGTGGCCAGCGGATTCGACCACAGGCTCGCGGAGAGGTCTCGGACCATGCCCCGGAAGTCAGCCAGCCACACCGGCGAGAAAATGTGCTGGTACGAGACCTGCCCCAAGGTCTCGTAACTGTCGCGATCCTGGCGCTGACCGGCGTCCTGTTGCACCTGCTCATTGGGCACCAGGAATCGCGATTGCTCGCGGCGAAATACCACACCGAGCCGGTCACTGTCACTGAGATCTCTTTCGTAGTGCGACGCGAAACTGCTGGTAGTCCCCTGGTTCGTGTAGTTCTGCTCCACCGGGGGATCGAGAAACCGATCGGTGCGGGCCGCATCGCCACTGAGGCTCAGCGTGTTGCGGCCCCACCCGTACTGCGTCATCGCATATCCGTCCGCGGTGTCGAAGCTGCCGCCCGAAGCTACCACCTTCCCATGCAGCCCCTGCCGCGCGTCACGGGCGGTCGTGACCTCAATGATGCCGCCTAACTTCCGTCCGTATTCGGCGGGAAAATTGGCCGTCAAAACGTTCATCGATTGCACGTCGTCGGCTTCGATCTCCGGGGCAAACGAGGGCGACCGGTTATCGGTCATGGGAATTCCGTTGACCACGTACTGAGTCTGATACTCGGAGCCGCGGGGATGCAGCACGGCGTTGGCTTCCAAGATCCAACCCGGCTGCGCGCTGACCATATCCACCACGGAGCGGCCCGGTTGCCCCGCCGGACGGTCGCGAAGTTCCTCCGAGCCAATTCGATGGTTGGCGCCGGTGCTGTGCGGGTCGATGAGGGTCCCAGTATCGGTGACCACCACGGTGGTTTCGATGCTGGCAATCGCCAGCGTGACACGATGCTCCAGTGGAATGGCGGAGCGGATCTCCAGGAGTTCCGACGACGGAGCGAACCCGCCCTGCTGGATGCGAAGCCGGTATATGCCGAACGGAAGCCGCTTGGCCGTGACCTTCCCGTCCGGATCGGTGGTGAAGGTGCGGCGATACTGGTTGGAGTTGCTGATCAATTCCGCCGAGCAGGGAACCGCCAGTCCGGCCGGGTCGGTGACCGTCAGCCGCAGTTCGCCAGTATCATTTTGCGCGCGGACCGCTGCGGCAAACAGCAAAACGAGAAGGACCACCCACCAGTTACATTTCACGGCAGCACCCACGGATACATTATCGCAGGAGGCAGTGGGGCAGGCGCTTTCGCCTGCCTCTTGAGTCCCTTACAGTTCCGCCGGTATGGACGAGTTTTCGTGGGGCAGGATTCCATCCTGCTGGCCGATTTCCAATCGGCCCCGCTACGGCGGCCTCGAATAATACGTCCTTTCTCATCGTCAACGGTGCCGGCGCCGGTGCCGGGAACTCGACGGTCAGTTACTTCGTGGCGTCGAACGCGTTAAGCGCGGGACGCACGGGCACGGTCACAGTGGCCGGACAAACCTTTACCGTGGTCCAGGCGGGGGTCACCTGTAGTTTGATCCGCCCGATTTTGTTACCGAGGTATTCGGCAAACCACAACGCACCGTCCGGCCCCGCCGCGATGCCAATAGGGTTGCTGCCGGGTGTCGGGATGGCATATTCGGTGACTACTCCAGCCGTGCTGATGCGCCCGATTTTGTTACCAGTGAGCTCTGTAAACCACATGGCGCCGTCCGGCCCCGCCGCGATTTGATCGAGGTAGCCATTGGATATGGGGTACTCGGTGAAACTGACCGACTGCGCCGACAAGATTACAGGTACGCCCAACAGCAACGCTACCGATGCGACGCCGTTGCGTACGGCCCTACGCCGGGCCCATCGAAGAAACTGCACAAACACAGAGCCTGTCACGCGAATCCCCTCCATCTCGAGCGCACGAGTCTGAATCTCAATTATGTTAGATACTCGGCGTTGCCGGATTTTTGCAGGTGTGTGGTCAATCACTATATCACGATCCGATGCCCAGGTTTGATCACGCGCCCTTCAGTACTCCGGCTGTCTCCGTGCTACATGCCAGAAGTGTAGAATTTCGATCACCCCCGGATCTTCCCGAATCCGGTAGTAGACGCAGACGGGTGTATGGAGAAGTTTGCGGATGCCCTGTCGCCTGGGCACCAAGACGCCGATCCGGGGGAACGATTGAAGAAGCTCGACGTGGTTCAGAAGGGCCGTGCCAAACCGATTAGCCGCGTCCGGGTTGTCTGCGCGGATGTAATCGAGAATGATCTCAAGATCGACTAGCGCGTCTTCGGTGAAGAGGATTTTGTAGCCCACTGCTCCATCCGTCGGCGGACTTCCTGCAAAGGCACAAGGCGGCCTTCGTCGGCGGCCTTGATACCACGATCAATGGCGGCCAGCGTCGCCTCATCCTCTTCGTCAAGGATGGGAGTCGAGTCTGCGTCGAAGTCCAGTTTCTTCACCTCGCCCATACCCCTACAGTAGCCCGGTTCGTGCCCAGACGCAAACGCATTCCGGCCGACCTCCTTTGCCCCACAAATTCCCACACCCCCGCGCAGACCCAAAATCGTAGATCAATTCCACACCCAAATGGAGGATAACGCCCCGGAACCGCCGTGTTCTTACCCATGGGACGCCGTCTCCCATATCTGTTCGCGCTCAGCCTGTCGATCCACGCGCAGGTGCGCCACACTCTCGACGTCCACGTCACCGTGAACATGGAGGCGATTGCGCGCACCGAATTCCATCGACCCGCCCCCCAACCCACTCCCCGCCCACAACGCACTCCGAGCCCGCGAGCCGCGAGAACCGTCGGCCCTCGCAGTGATGCACCTGCCGCACTGCCGGCAATCACGGCGGTATTCAGCGGGTTTCAGGGCTTGCTGGATCTGTATGCGGCCCATCCGCCCGACACCGGAGGCGCTGTAGGACCTCACGATGTCGTCACCATGCTGAATACGCAGGTGCTGATGCAGTCCCGCACGGGAGCCGCCCGGCCGCATTACCCCATCGACCTTCCACAGTTCCGGTCCGGCCTGGGCACATTCACCAAGGTCTTCGATCCCCGCATCCTCTACGACCCGGCGAACGATCGCTGGATTGCATCGGCCGGCGCGAACCCGAGCAGTCCGGACGCGGCGCTGCTGCTCGGCGTTTCGGAGACGGGCGACCCGGGCGGGACTTGGGATCAGTTCGAGATTCAAACCGGAACGGCGGGCTCTTGGGGAGACTACCCGGTGCTCGGCCTCAGTCAAAACTGGATTGTCCTGTCGGCCAATATGTTCGGTCTGCCGCCCCAAGGCGGTTACTCCCACACGCAACTTTACATATTTGACAAGGCCGGCCTCTACCAGCAGGCGACCGCGAATTACATCAGCTTCACTGACTCCCAAGGCCAATTCACACCCGCCACTGACTTGGATCAACAGGCCGATACGCTCTATTTCGCGCAGGCGTTTACAGGACCCGATGCCGGCCGCATTCGAATCAGTCTGCTCCAGGGACCGGACGGCGCCGAGACCTTTATCGCCGGCATCGAGGAGATCCCGGTGAGCGATCCGTGGGCGGAAACCGGATCCTCGTTTGGCGATTTTGCGCCGCAACGGGGCATCTGGTACAAAGTGGACACGGGCGATAGCCGCCTCCAGAACTGCGTCTTCCGCAACGCCACCATCTGGTGCGCGCACACGGTGTTTCTTCCCGCGGAATCGCCCACCCGCGCAGCCGTCGAGTGGTTTCAGGTGGACCCGTCGGCCTCTCGCGTGGTGCAACTCGGGCGGATCGACGACCCGCACAGTGTCGAATTCTACGCCTTCCCTTCGATTGCCGTGAACAAAAGCAACGACGCGCTGATCGGCTACACCCGCTTCACGCCGAACGAATACCCGGGCGCCGCATTCTCTTTGCGAAAGGCCGGCGATCCTCCCGGCGCGATGCGTCCGGCGGTAGTCTTCAAGCAAGGCCAGGCCCCTTACGCGGGGATCGGAGCCGATCAAGGCAGCAATCGCTGGGGCGACGTCAGTGGAACCGTAGTAGACCCCGCCGATGATCTGACATTCTGGACCATTCAGGAATACGCCGCCACTCCCGCCGACCATTACCTGGGCAGGTGGGGAACCTGGTGGGCCACTGTCCCCGTCTCAGCGGAGTCACTCAACGTACTTACTCCATCACGCCTTCCAGCCGGCAATTCGACTCCGCCGGCGGGAGCGGAACTATCACGGTGACGACATCACCCGGCTGCCCCTGGATGGCCGCGAGCAACAACGGCTTAGTCTCGATCGCGTCCGGCAGCCCTGGGACGGGAAGCGGCACGGTGGCATATTCGATCTCGCCCAATTCAGCGCTCCAGCCCCTGAGCGGGACTGTGACCATCGCCGGCCAGACGCTAACAGTGACACAAGGCCAGTAGGATAGACGATCGTGTTTTGATCGGGTCGGGTGACGGGGATCGCGCCCCGGCACGCCGAGTAGGCCCGGGGAATTGCACCCCGAGCCTCTCACAGGACCGGACGTAAGCCTCTCGACTGATCCGGTCCGCCCCACAATGCAAACCACATTCACGGTGGTGGCAGCCAGCAGTAAGAAAAGAACATTTCTCATGCCGTCACCTCTCCCAGGGCCAGCGACATAATGCTCTGCTGCGTCGCATCCTCCCTCGAAAGCAACCCCGCCACCCTCCCCCCATGCATCACCGCGATCCGATCGCTCATTCCCAGAATCTCCGGCAGCTCCGAAGAGATCATGATAATCGCAACCCCTTGTTCCGCCAAATCCACCATGATCCGATGGATCTCGGCTTTGGACCCGACGTCCACCCCCTGCGTGGGCTCGTCCAGAATCAGCACCGCCGGGCGAATCGCCAACCACCGAGCCAGCGCCACCTTCTGCTGATTCCCGCCGGAAAGCGATCCGGTCTCGGAATAAATCGAAGGCGTCTTGATGCGCAGCCTCTCCACGTAGCCGCGGGTGAGCTGGCGCTCCAGCGCCCCATCGATCATCCCGTGCCGCGAGACCGCATCCAGGCTGGCCAGGCTGGTGTTGGCCGCGATCGCCAGTTCGAGCACCACGCCATGTTGCCGCCGGTCCTCGGGAACATAGCCGATCCTGGCCGCGATCGCCTGGTCCGGCGAGGCGATCCGCACCATTCGCCCGCGCAGCAGGATCTCACCCGAATCGGCGGGCGTCAGTCCGAACAGAGTCTCCGCCAGTTGCGTGCGCCCCGAGCCCACCAGTCCCGCGAGCCCGAGAATCTCGCCGCTCTTCACCGAAATCGAGACCTCGCGCACACCCGCCCTCCGGCTCCCCAGCCCGCGCGTTTCCAGCACGACCTCGCCGATTGGCACGCCGCGCTTCGGAAAGATGGCCGAGACCTCACGCCCCACCATCATGCGGATCAGCTCCGCGCGGTCCACCTCGCCCCGGTTGCGGGTATCCACGGTTTGCCCATCCCGCAGAACGGTCACGCGGTCGGCAATCGCGGCGATCTCCTCCAGCCGGTGGGAAATATAGATGATGCCGACGCCCCTCCCGCGTAGCGTCGCGATCACCTGGAACAGGCTCTCCACTTCGTGGCTTTCGAGCGATGCCGTGGGTTCATCCAGGATCAGGATCTTGGCGCTGGCGCCGATGGCCTTGGCGATCTCCACGATCTGCTGCTCTGGCATGCTCAGCGTGGCCACCAGGCGTTCCGGACGAATGGCGGAACCGGCGCGCTCCAGCAGTTCCCGAGCCTGGGCGCCGCGGCCTTTCCAGTCGACTTTGCGCCACAGGCCGCCGCTTTCGAGCGAAATCGCGATGTTTTCGGCCACGGTCAGATGCGCGAAGAGCGCCGGTTGTTGATACACAGCCGCGATCCCCAGCGACCGCGCGACGGCTGGACTGTGATGCGCCACCACGTGGCCCGAGACCGTGAGGACGCCGGAATCCGGTGTGAGCGCTCCGGTCATCACTTTGATGAGCGTGGACTTGCCCGCGCCATTCTCGCCCACCAGCGCGTGGACCTCCCCTTCGCGGAGCTCGAAAGAGACCCCTTTCAGGGCTTGGACTCCGGCGAAGGACTTAGTGATCCCGGCAGCTTCGAGAAGCGGCATGATTGGCGAAGACCCCGGCGTTTCGCATGGCCGGGAGGGGGAGTTCGAGGATTCGCCCCACGTAAGGCATCACTATATCGCGATTCGACTGCCAGTAGATCGCTGAAATCGATTTTGCGGTGGGGCAGGCGGTGCCGCCTGCCCTGAACAGGTTTCAGCCAGTTCCCTGAAGTCTGTACTTTCTCCGAACGCCCAACCCCAAGGGCGAAAGATATTGGCCCACGGCCGAAGCCGTGTGGGAGACAGGCACGCCTTGGCTCAGCCCCGCTAGGGGCGTAAGGCGTTTAACCAGCAGTCCACCCGGCCTGCCAGCTACGTCTTTCAGCCTGCCATTAAATCGATGAAATCGATTTTCCAGGGCGTGGGGCGCACGTCGAGGCGTGCGACTGTCACTGGTAAGTGGAAGCGGCGGGGACCGGCACTGCCGGGATTGACATACAGGACGCCGGAACGCTCCGTGCAGCCAGGCTTGTGCGAATGGCCGCTGACTACCACGTTATACCCCGCCGCCACCGGATCCGCGTCCAGATCGTGGACATCGTGGAGTATGTAAAGGAGGGCCGGTCCGGCTCTGGCCACCGCGCTGGCAGGCAACGTCTCGGCCCACGGCCCCTGGTCGATATTTCCTCTCACCGCCACCACCGGGGCAATGGCGCGCAGCCTTTGCAGGATCTCGGGCTTACCTACATCGCCGGCGTGGATAATCAGGTCCGACCCCTGCAGCGCCCGCAAGGCTTCTTCCCGCATCAACCCGTGGGTGTCGGAGATCAGGCCCACGATCACGGCCTACGCGCTAACGGCTACCGAAGCCTCGGCCGGCTCCGAAAGCAGATCCTCCATGTGTGGCTCTGCCGGGGCGGTTTCCACCGGCTCTGCCGTCGCAACCATTGCGGAGGCCGCAGCCCCATCCAGTTGCTGCTCTTCCTTCAGCCGATGCACTGCTCCGGAAAGCGTGCTCTGCACCAGCGAAAGAAGTTCGATCCCCCTGGCGGCGGACTGCCGCTCCTCGCGTAATCGGACTTCGAATTCCGACCGGTCGCGGTTCAGCTCCGCAATCTGATCCGTCAATTGCATGATTCTCAGCCGGCCAACCCCCAGTTCCGCCTCCAGCGCAGACCGGTAACTGTCCGCCTCCGCGCCGAACAGCTTCGCCTGGGCCATATCGATGGTCAGTGCGCCGACCTGGTCGGCTAGCTCCCGGCTCTGCTTCTGTTCCAAATCGAGTTGCCCCTCGAGTTGAGCCACCGCATCCGCACTGGCAGCTCGGTACTCGGTCAACTCGGAACTCAGGCAAGCGATCTGTTCCGTCAGTCCGCGGCTCTGCTGTTGTTCCAATTCGAGTTGCGCCTCGAGCTCCCGGTTCAACTCCACCACCTGGTCCGTCAACTGCGCAATCCTCAGCCTGCCCACTCCCAGCTCGGTTTCGAGCGAGGAACGGTAACCGTCCGCGTCCGTGCCATACTGTCTCGCCTGGTTCAGATCGATGGTCAGAATAGCCACCTGGTCGGCAAGTTCCTGGCTCTGCTTCTTTTCCAATTCGAGTTGCGCCTCGATTGAAGTCACTGCCTCCGCGCCGGCCACCCTGTACCCGGTCAGCTCGTTACTCAGACTCGCGATCTGAGCGGTCAGTTCCTGGTTCTGCTGTTTCTCGGAATCGAGTTGCGCCTCGATCTGAGTCACCGCCTCGGCGCCGGCGGATTTGTACCGGGTCAGCTCGGAGCTCAGACAAGCGATCTGTTCGACCGCCTCGAGGTTTTGCACCTTTTCCAAATCGAGCTGCGACTCGAGTGCGCCAACCTGGCGGCCTGCCTCCTCTGTCGCAACGCCTCCCTCTTTCGTCTTGGCCGCAACTTCCTTCATCTGATCCGTAAGCGTGCCGACTTGGACCGTGAGCTCATTGCTGCGCTGCACGGCTTCGGCACGGAGTGCCGCCGCGCTCTCGGCTGCCGCGGTGGCCACCTCAAGCTCCTGTTGCTTCTTCTCCAGGTCATCGCGGCACTGTTGCAGCGTCTCGTCCCGCTCGGCCAGCAGTTTTCGCACATCCTCAATCGTGACTGTCGGCGCAGCCACTACCGACGCCAGGTTCTGCGACCCCTTTCCGGCCGCGCCCCCTTCGCCGGCGGGCACACGAGTTCGCCGTTGCATCATCAGGGCGGCACACGCCACGCCTACTACAGTACCGACCGCGGTGGACAGAAAAACAAGAACAACCGGTTCCATATCGACCTCGCTTTTTCGACGGAATGGAGATGTAAAATCACAGGCCCAGAGCATTATTATCAAGGGTTTTACTCGTTCTGTAACCTCCCAAAGGTTAACCGAGATGCAATAACCGTAGTCATCCGTGAGGCGCCATTCATCGCTTCGCGAAGCGAATCTCCCCCCTGGTAGCGCCGGCGGTCTTGCCGCCGGTATCCTACGCGGCTCGAATCGCGGGGACGGGCGGCGGACGAAGCTCTCGATCGCATCGAGAAGCCCTCCGCGAATTAGCGGTGGGACAGACGGCCGCCCTTTGTCGTCTGTCAGCCGTCACCGTGAAACATAGTACGATACGGGTTCGCACCGGTCTCAAGAGGAACACCCATGTCGACCGCCGCCCCATCCAAGGCAATCCCCGAAAACGCCTATACCCCGCTCCCGCCCGGTACGGATTATTGCCCTCTCGTTCCTGCGGAGACCGTCCTCCCAGAACTTACGCCCCGGTCGGTGGGATGGGGGCTCTTTCTATGCGTCATCTTCACCGTCGCGTCCGCCTACTCCGGTTTGAAGGTCGGGCAGGTGATGGAGGCGGCCATTCCCATCTCCATCCTCACCATCGGGCTCGCGCGCCTGTACCGGCGCCGCTCCACCGTACTGGAGAACGTGATCGTCACCGGAATCGGCGGCTTGGCCGGGTCCATCGTAGCGGGCGCCATCTTCACCCTTCCGGCCCTCTACATCCTGAAACTGGACCCCCACCCGGTGCAGACCATCTTCATCTGCCTGGCGGGCGGCTGCCTGGGCATCCTCTTCCTGATCCCCCTGCGCCGCTATTTCGTCCGCGAAATGCACGGCAAGCTGCCCTACCCCGAGGCCACCGCCATCACCGAAGTGCTGGTCACCGGCGAGAAGGGCGGCTCGCAAGCCAGACTGCTGCTCGAAGCCACCGCCATCTCCGGCGTCTACGACTTCTTCGTGACCACCTTCCATGTATGGAAGGAGACCCTGGATTTCCAGTTTCTGGCCCCGGTCAAGGCGCTCGCCGAACGTGCCAGAGTGGCCCTCAGTTTCGACGCCAGCGCGTTTATTCTGGGGCTCGGCTATGTGATGGGACTGCGCAGTTCGCTGATCCTCTGCGCCGGCGGGGTCATGTCCAACCTCGTGTTGGTCCCGCTGATCTGGATGATCGGCAGCCACCTCACCGATCGCGCGGTCTATCCGGCCACCCTTCCCATCGCGCAGATGACCGCGACGCAGATCTTCCGCGGCTACGTGCGTTTCGTGGGAGTCGGCGCCATCGCCACCGCCGGAATCTTCGGCATTCTGAAGTCGATGCGGATCGTGGCCGGGTCGTTCGGCGTCGCCCTGCACGCCTTCCGGCGAGGTGCGGGCGGGGCGGCCTCCGGACCGGAGCGAACCGACCGCGACATCTCCGTCATGAGCATCCTGGTGGGGGTCGTGATCAGCGCCATCGCGGTGGGCATCTTCCTCGGACGCCTGTCGAATGCGCCGATGGCCGTCCTGGCGGGCGTCGGTCTGACGCTGGTGTTCTCTTTCTTCTTCGCTTCAGTGGCCGCCAACGCCATCGCCACCACGGCGCGAAACCCCGTGTCCGGCATGACCATGCTGACCATCATCATTTCTTCCGTCGTGGTGCTGCGCTTCGGCCTCTCCGGCACCACCGGCATGTTCTTCGTGATGGCGCTGGCGGGCATGGTGTGTACGGCGCTATCGGTCTCGGGCCAGGCGATCACCGACCTCAAGACCGGGTACTGGCTGGGTTCCACGCCGGCGGCGCAGGAGAAGGTGAAGTTCCTCGGGATCGTTGCGGCCTCCGTGGCGGTGGGCCTCACCATCGTCATGCTGGCGCGGGCTTTTCAATTCGGCGAGGCCGCGCCCGGAGACACCCGGGTGGTTCTGGCTTCGCCGCAGGCCTCCATCATGAAGGCGCTGGTGGAGGGCTTCATGAGCCGGCAGCCGGTAGCGTATCTGCTGTTCGGAGCGGGCGCCGCGATCGCGGTGGTCATGGAAATGCTAGAGGTGCCGGCACTGATTTTCGCACTGGGGATGTACCTGCCGCTGGAACTGAACACGCCGGCGCTGGTGGGAGGAGTCCTGGCGCACTTTCTGGGGAAGCGCGATAGCACGGTGCGCGAACAGGGCGTCATCATCGCTTCCGGTCTGATGGCGGGAGGCGCCCTCGGCGGCGTCTTCGGCGCGGCCTGCCGATTGATCCCCAGCTTTTCCGAAGACTGGGTCCACACTCCGTTCTACGGAAATGAGATGGCGTCGCAATCCGTGTCGACCCTGTTGTTCCTGGCCCTGTGCGCCTACGTGTGGAGGCGATCGTTGCGGCATAAACTGGAATAGTCATGTGTAGGTGCTCTGTGGGACAGGCCTCCTGGCCTGTCTTGTGGGGTGAACCCGGCAAGTCCCGACCTTTCAGTCAAAAGGCGCACCGTCTGTCCCACTATTGCCCAAACACCTGCACTTCAGCCAGGCTCAAGTAGTTCGTGCCACTGAGTTGCACGCGCACGTTCCACCCGGAACTGTAGCTTGACTGGCGTGTCAGTCGCCGGCCGGTCTATCGGCGCCGAACGCCGGCTGGAAACTCTTGAGCCGGCGGTTCGGCGGAGATCGGTTGGCTGAATCTCACTTACAGCGATTAGCCGGTTCGCCAGGTCCGCGTTCCAGGCATGGGATCGCGCTCAGGTATGTTCTTGACCCGGCTTAGGGAGTTCCCCGCGAAGGCGTCGGCGCCATTCCCGTCCATCATTGCCCAAACACCTGCACCTCAGCCAGGCTCAAGTAGTTCGTGCCGGTTAGTTGCACCCGAACATAGCGCCCATGCGCTCCCACGGCAAGGGTCGTGGATGGATTGGGCGCCGAAGTCTGATGACTGCTAAACGTCCCCGCCGGAACTGCAAGCGTTCCTGGCGTGTCACTCGCCGGAAACGGCATAGGAACTTGAGCATGGGGGAAGAGTACCACAAAGCGCTGTCCCCGGCGCCCGTCACACCGGGGAACCCGAGGAACGCTGAGTGTCCAAAGCTATTTCTGAGCATCCACGCACGACCTCCCTGGCAACCACCGGGGGATTCAGGAGGAGTGCCCCGCCCTAACGGTCACAGACTCGGAAAATAAAGTTGTCTCCTTCTTTTCAGGACTTTAAGGACCTTAAATACTCCCTGGCCTCATTCTCATGTGCCACCATGAAGTCAGTAGGACATCGAAACCACCATCGGGCCGGCCTCCCCGACTGCCACTCCGTCCGGTGAGCCCGGCCTCTTCTATTTGAGAGCAATTATGAAGAAATCTCCGCAACCCGGCGCCGATCGCGCCGCCGCCACGGGCCCGCGCTCCGCCGAGGGCAAAGCCCGCTCCAGCATGAATGCCCTGAAATCCGGCATCTACTCCAAGTCCCTCACCATCCCCGGCGAAGACCCCGCCCATCTCACCACCCTGACCGAAGAGTACTTCCAGCGCTACCTCCCCGCTTTTCCCGAGCAACGCGACCTGGTCGATATCCTGGTCCGCTCCACCTGGACCCTCCGCCGCCTCGCCGTCGCCGAAGCCCAGGTCTGGACCTACGAAATGGATATCAGGTGCCAACTCCACCCCACCGCTCCTCTCGGCCAAGCCTTCCACCACTGCGACCGCACCCTCACCCGCCTCCAGCGCATGGTCAATTCCACCCAGCGCAACTTCCGCGACGCCATCCACGACCTCGAACGCCTCCAGGCCTCCGGTGGGGAAGGCGGTGCCGCCTGCCCTGGGCAGGTCGAAGACCTAACCCACAGGCCCGAGACCGTTACCCCCGACACCCCCCCCCCCCCCCCCCCCCCCCCCCCCACCCC
>OCZU010001632.1_pt1 | contig 14574 bp, 8 predicted proteins | sample 1539001 | NCBI WGS metagenome assembly OCZU01 (sample SAMEA3539306, study PRJEB22396) | soil metagenome | biome: tundra; feature: field; material: soil | place: USA | collected 2010-05 | depth 0.15 m | reverse complement strand
TTACCGCGGTCTCGTTCGATGCCGTCGAGGAACCGCATGATCGCTTTTGCCTGCAGGTCGTCCAGGGTTAGGTCAGACGGCTTCTTGCCGGTGGTCTGGCTCAGATGTTGGATCAGCAGTCGAAATGTATCTCGGTAGCTTGCCACAGTTTGTGGACTGGCACGGCGTTGGCGGACCAAATGATCAGTAAAGAAGGACTGCACCAGCGGCGCGATCAGCCCCGTGGGGCTGTTCATGAATCACCTCCGGGCTCGCAGGAACGCCGAAAAGCCTCCCCGGCAGCGGTTAACAACTCCGGTGTGGCCGTCAAATACCAGTAGGTCTCTTCTTTGCTGAGGTGGCCGAGATAAACCGACAGGTGTGGAATCATGGCGCGCACATCCAGATTGTCGGCGTACCACGCCAGGAGTCGCTGGACCGCGAAACCGTGCCGGAACGAATGGAGTAAGGGACCTCGCTTGCCGCCGACATTCTTGATCCCCACAGACTGAAGCAGTTGGTGAAACATTCGGCGGAGCGCCGTATAGGAAAGAGGCAGCCGCCTGCCGGTAATGAAGAACGCTTTCGAAGGCCGGCGCAGCTTGACCTGATTGCGTTCCTGCAGGTACGCACGCAACTGGTCTGCGGTGCTGGAATGGATGGGCACGATCCGCGACTTGTAGAACTTCGCCTTACGGATATGAAGTTGGGGAGGATCTGAGTCTAAACGAACATCGTCGACCGTTAGAGCGATCACTTCACCTGCGCGGAGCCCCGTGCTGGCGAGCAGGCCAATGATCAAGTAAGGAGTCCGTTGCGATAGCGAACCGGGTTTCCATAATTGAGCGGTGGCTTGCTGGAGCTGGGTGATTTCTTCGGCCGAGTACCAACGGGGCTTCGGGCGTGGCTGGTGCGGCAATAGGCCCGGTCCAGGCACTTCGGTGTCTGGGACGCTGGCTTTGAGATGTTTCAGAAAACAGCGCGCCTGGGTCAGCCGTGTTCTCTGTCCAGGGAGACCGCAGTGAGGCGAAGCGGCACTGATCCATTCCAAGATCGTCTGTGTGCGGATCGGCCAGGAGAACCCCTGTGCCGCCACGTAATTCGAGAGTTCCCGCAAGTAGTATCCTGTGATCTCCGTCTGCAATCCGAGAGAACCGCGTAGGTTCAGATAGGCGTCGATGTGCACCCGAAACTCAGCCGTGTTCATCGTGCTCCTCCCGGCCAAGGTAAAGCGACCTTCGCCAGGGATGGTAGGTCGAGTTTGGCGTAGATGCCTGTGGTTGTGAGCGAACCATGCCCGAGGATGTCAGCGACCTCTTTGAAACTCGCTCCGCTGCACACCATGGTTGTGGCCAACGTGTGGCGCAGGACCTACGCGCCGGAGCAGGGAGCACCGATCCCCGCTTGCCGCAGCAGGCGGTTCACAATCTTGGCCATGAACCCATTGCCACGTAGAGGCAGGTGCGGAGACTTGCGCCGGAGAAACACCGCTCGTTCGGTGCTGACCGGTCGCGCTTCGTGCAGATAGCGGGCTAACGCGGCCCCCGCATCCTCGGGTAACGGCAGCACTCTCTCCCGGCTGGTTTTGCCTGCACGGATGAGCACGCAGCCAGTGGTCCAATCGAGATCCTGTAGACGGATTTTCAACACCTCGCTGGGACGCAGCCCCAGGCGAGCGGAGAGCAAAACCATGGCTCGGTCGCGCATCGCAACTGGGCCTTCTGAAGAACACAGCGTCAGTATGTTCTCCAACTGTTCCGCCGACACATGCCGAGGAACGGTGGCATGCGTGGAACGCCAGATGGGGGGAACGGCGCCTGCCAATCCTGCCGGAATCAGCCCCTCGCTCGTGAGGAAGCGCAACAGACTCCGGATGGCTGTCGCCGGGTTCTGGCGGCTCACCAAGGAAAGCTTCTGCGCCCGACCGCCGACAAAATCAGCAATCTGCGCGGCAGTGAGGTGGTTCCAGTCGATCGGTTGATCCGAAAAAACACGCACCAGCAAAGCCCGTGCTTCCCGTCGATAATGTTGGCGCGTTCCCTCTGTGCAGCCGCGCTGCCCTTCCGGATGCCGATCGAAGTCGGTGAGCACCTCTTCGATTGATCTGGTCGAGGCTACAGCCGAAAGCGGCCGTCGCTCATTCTCAGTTTCGTTCACTTCTTCTCCCTGCGACCTGGTTGGTCGCAAGAAGACACTCGCAGAATTATGCCGAGAAGATCAAATTGGGGTGGCTGCCGCACACAAATCCCACAACACCACTGCCAAACCTATCCGGCGGAACTCGGCATAACCGGCCAATCTCTGCCCGATCTATTGTGGCGGCGCGGTGAGTTATTCAAGACCACGCACGACCATTCTGCACAGTGAAGGCGGGGCCTGCAAGGGGTTTTTGTGAGCACCTGACAACCAACCTCGGGAACCCGCCCAGACGGGCTTCGGGAGGTCTCTTTGGTAAGACGGCTCGAACGAAAAAGAAGAAATGAGGGCCGATCCATCGGACCTTGAATGCTTCGTACAACGGACGACCTCAATGAAAGATTGGCCGGTTTTTAACGACTTGTGGGGAGTAATCGTGCGAGACTTCCCCGAAGGCCGTGTCTGGACCATGGCTGCCAGAACTCTGAGACGGCGGCTATACGCTCACTGCGTCGTTAGGCGCGCGTGGCCCGCCCAGGCCGAAGTGCGCGCCGCAAGTGATCGTCGCCACGGAACGCTCCGCCACTCGTTCCATTTCTAAAACCTGATGTGGTACCGTATCCCTGTGACGCGCCGTCCTGGCCGGACGGGCGCCGCAGAAAGGTGCGCATGACTCTCAATCCCACTACCGACGAAATGGTCGATGCCATCGCGGTTTTTGGCAGGGATCTTATGATGCTGGAGAATCCCGCCCTCGGGGCCCGGGCGATTCCCTTCGCCACTCTGCTCGCCGAGGTGAACTCGTGGATTGCCTCGCAGGAGTCGACCGTTCGAGGAATCCTTTGCACCCAGACCAGGCAGGTAAAGCCGGAAATTATCTCAGGCGTAAGTATGGCCGGCCTTGTGTCCACGGCGATTCGGGCTCATTACGGCGACAAGTTCCCCGCGGGATCCTGCGCCGCCTGTCTGGTCTCCTACGGACTGACAAAGTTCTGCGCCGGCTCCACTGCATAACGATCCGGCAGGATGAGAAGGGCTCGTGACGCTTTCCGAAGATCTGCTCGACACGCTCAACTGGATATTGGATACGCCTCGGGCGGACCCGAACTCCCTCAATCCCCCCGAGCTCCGCGTGCCCTGGCGCCTCGAGATTTTCGATTCACACGAGTTTATGGCGGATCTGCCGCCTCCCTCGGAGGAGTTTGTCATTCGTGTTTCCAGTTCGGTCTGGCCGTGCCTTGAGACGTTTGGCGCGTGCGCAATCGACTGGAACGCGAATGGCCGGGAACCCCGCGCCAGGGCGTTCGACTACTCGGCAGAGGAGTGGGAGGCGATCATCAGGCTCACCAATGATTGCCCGGACTGGTCCGCCATCGAGCCGGCGGTCGCAAGCCTGATGGAGAAGAGCCGCTCCCGCAAGCGTATCCGCGTTCCCTTGTCCTTGCACGTCGCCAACGGGTTGAAAACGCACTCCGCGGCCGCATATTACGGTTTTCTGTGGCTCGTCTGTCATGAAGGGACGCACGCCTGGAAACGGCACTATGAATTGGTGCACGCGGGTCCACGCGAGTCCCTACAGGCCAGGTCGGAGTTATTAGCCGGTGGCGAGCTCCATCGGACGTACGAATCGGAGGCTGATTGGGAGTCTACCCGGCTCCTCTACGCTCACGTCCTGGAGTGCGCGCTGGCGGGTTACGGCAGCGCCCTGGCCTTCGCCGCCGGATTCGGCGCGGCCGCCGCCCTGCTCCTGCTCGGGCCATGCCTCCAGGATATATGGGATCGGGCGGTAGATTACGATCCGGGCTGGATGCGCCTCCAATTCGTACAAGACGCGCCCAAGGCCGGTTATTGGATGATCGCCGAATCGCGCTATCCCGAGTACGTCCGCCAAGTGCGCCGCTTCGGCGCGGCCGCCGCGCTACGATATGACCCGAAAACACGTGCGCCGAGCGCCCGTTTCCTCAAGGTGAGCGATGAAACGCGAAAACTCTTTTCACTTGGGCTGCACCATGCAATGCGCTTCGCCCAGGCGATCGGAGATGCCAACGAGCCGCGTCGCATCGCCGGCCGCGGCGCGTTCAAATTCGGAGAGCCCGGCGACTGGAAGGAATTCCAAATCATGGTTATGGGAACTGATATCCTGGGCGTCCGCCGAAGGGCCCGCGCCGAACTCAGGCGCCTGCTGCCCGCCGATACCCGGTTCCAAAATGCCGGACCCCTGGGATTCGGCGCATCCCTGAAACTGGCTTATCTTGCCGCTGCAAGAAAACGGCGCCACGCGGGACTGGCTTAGGCCCAATGCCTCCACGCCATGTGCGGCGCCTCAGAAATCATTGAGAGGGCTCTGAAACAGCCAGGGGAGCAACGGGGACGGACGTGAGCGTTTCCCGCATCCCCGCGGCTCGTGTCGTGAACGTGTCACTTGCAGCATAAAGTGGCCGGGGCTTGAACCGTAAAATGGCCGAAGTCTACTCCTAACCCGCGTGTTTGCATTGGGCCGTCCCCATGTTCCTGGATTAGGACTGAGAAACGCGCTAGCGACCGGACGCCCGAGCCCATCGTTTCATTCCGCCTGGCCGCAACCGATGCGGCGTCCCTGCGGGTGATGATCTCGGATTCACCGTGATCATCACAGTCGTCCAGCGTTCCGGAGTACGAGAAAAGCCAGGAAAGACGGCGTGCCAACAGGAGTGTATTGGCCTGTGTGGGTGAGCGCGCCTGTCTCCCGGTTCACGCGGAAGGACACGATTGCGTCCGCGCGCTGGTTGCAGGAGTATACGAAGCCCCCGGAAGGATCGAACGTGAAGAAGCGCGGATAGTCGCCCCGCGTCGGCTCTTCCCCGGTGAAGCGCAGGGTTCCGTCGGCTGCGATCGCAAACCACGCAATGGTGTCATGCAGACGGTTGGCGGCGTAGACAAAGCGCGCGTCGGGAGATATTGCGACCTCGGAGGTGAAGTTGGTGCCCGCAAAGCCGGGCGGCAGCGAGGAAATCGTTTGCTTCGCCGTCAGGCGTCCGGTGGCGCCGTCGTAATCGAAGGTCACTTATCGATCCTCTTCCCTGGCGACTTCGCCAAAGACCACGTCCCCTCCGATTTCCCTCTCATCAGAGCCCGGCTCTGTTCGTCGTCGTCTCAATCCTCTGCGCATGGCTCTGCGCCCGCTTTGCTCCGGGCAATACGTCACGGCATGTGCTCTGGTTCCTCGTCGTCGGGGAAGTGATGGGCATTGGCGCGATTATTCCCAACTGGAGCAAGGGCTGGCCGCACTGGTACTGGTTGTCCTGGCTGCTCACCTGGCCGGTGAGCTGCTGGGTCGGCCTGGTGATGGCCCGGCGCCGGGCTGACTCGCCGGGCGCCTGAGCCCTCACTCGGCGAAAGCAGCCCAGAGCCGTTTCCCGCGATGATCGGCCGAGTTTTGGATCACGGATGGGCTCTCTCGCCCCGCCGCGCCGGCGCCCGAGGGCTAACGGCCAGTGGCTTTCAGGAACTTCTCCTGGCAACTTCGCGCGGCATCGCGAATTTCCGCGAACTGGGGATCGCCGCGCAGACTGGCCAACAGTGGATCCTTCTCGATCGCCGGATACGCGCAGTAATTCCCATCGACTGCGCGTTTGAGCATGGCGAGCGCGGCACGCGTCCGGCCGCAGTATGCCAGATGCCCCGCAGCGAAGTAATTTGCTTCGCAATCCTCGTCTGGTTCCACGGTGATCCCTTCGAGCGGCCTGCCCTGCACCTTCGCCCATAGTAAGTCGAAGCCTGCCCACCGGAATTGGCCCGCCGGGTGCATCTGGCGAGCCTCCGCTTCCTTGCCCTGACGCACCAGGGCATCCAGCGTAAGCGCCTCCTCCCACTCCGAGCCGGCGTCCAAATGAATATAATGCATGGCCCGCGGATAGTCCCCGCGCAAAAGGAACGCCACAGCGCAAGATCGCCAACCGCTGTTCGTCGGGTCTAGAGAGTAACCCTTCTCGCAGTGTTTTGCAGCCTCATCCACCAGGCCGGCATACCGCAAGACATAGGCGAGACCGAATTCCGTCGTGACGTTTTCCGGATAGCGTCGGATCTGCTCCTGGGCATGTTGAAACGCCTCCACCAGGCGGCCGCGTTCGGATTGATAAACCACCAATCCGCCCGCATTGGTGCCGGGGTCGAGCGCCATGGCCCGCTCCAGGCAGGTGACGAAGCGCTCCATCAGGGCTGGGTCTCCGCCGCTGTAATGCGCCGCCGAATAATATCTCTGGGCCAGCGCGACCCACGCCGGGGCGTAACCGGGGTCGAGTCCCACCGCTCGTTCCAGCATCTCCGTTCCGCGCCGGGTCGCGTTGGAATCATAAGGCACCGCGGCGCTGCGCAGGAACAAGTCGTAGGCCTCCTCGTTCTTGGGCTGTGTGCCGCCCGCCGGCGCCGAAGAGCCGAGCAACGACGCCAGTCCCATCCGCGCCCTGCTCGAGATCTCCGACTGCATCGCGATCAGGTTCCGGGCCGGAACCGTGAAGGTCTCATGCCACCGCGAGCGGTTGCCTTCCACGTCCACTGCCTCCAATGTGATCTGCAACTGCCCCTCCGCCTGCAGGAAATGGCCCGTCACAATGGTGGCCACGCGCATTTCCCTGCCGGCCTTTTGCAGGTCGAGGCCAGGTTGCGTGTACTTGCTCGTGGTCGCAAACGGTCGAATCGCAGCCGAACGCGTGTAGCTCAGCGTGGTGGCGACTTCGTCCGGGATCGCCAGACTGAGGAAGTCGATGCTGTGGTCGCTCCCGACGTTCTGAAAGGGCAGCACCGCCACGGTGGCGGTTCTCAGGACAGCCGCCGGACCCCTGCGGTTCAAGCTCAGAGCAGCCGCCAGGCCAACCATCGCCGCGAACACGGCCGCGGCCGCCGTAACCATCTTCCAGTTCCGCCGCGCGAATTTGCCCATCCTGTAGGGCATGGTATCGGGCCGCGCTTCGAGCGACTCGCCCTTCAAATAGTGATCGACATCGCGGATGAATGCTCCGGCCGATCGGTACCTCCCCCGCGGATCCTTGCGCATGGCCGCCAGGCACAGAACATCCAGGTCGAACCAGGATGCGCGCGTCCGGCCGGACCGGGCGGCGTTCTGGCGGGCGACGGTGGACGGTTTCGCGGGTTCCTCCGTGGTAATGATGGCCTCCACTTCGGCGGCTGTCTTGTGCGAAAGGTCGAAGGGCAGCCGTCCGGCCAGCAATTCGTAGAGGATCACTCCCAGCGCATAAACATCTGTTCGGACCCCGACGCGGTCGCCTCGGATTTGCTCGGGCGCGGCATACGCCGGCGTCATGGCGCGAATGCCGGTCTGGTCGACTGAAGTCTCCTTCGGATCGAACTGCCTGGCGATGCCGAAGTCCAGCAGTCGGACCGAGCCGTCGGACTTCACCAGAATGTTCGAGGGCTTCAGATCGCGGTGCACGACGGTCTGCTCATGGGCATAGTGGACCGCCTCGCAGACCGCCCGGAAGAGCTTGAGCCGCTCTTCGATAGCGCAATTGTGGACGCGGCAATACTCGGTCAGTGGCACGCCGTCCACGAATTCCATGACGAACCAAGGAGTGCCGTCGGCCCACGTGCCGGCGTCATAAAGACGGGCGATGGAGGGGTGATTGAGTTGGGCCAGGGTCCGCTGTTCGCTGGCGAAGCGCTCCCGCCGCGCGGGCGAGAGCCAGGCATCGCGGAGGACCTTGATGGCCACCAGCGCGCCAAGATCGTCGCGTCCGGCCAGGTAGACCACGCCCATGCCGCCCTCGCCGAGCACTTTGTGAATGCGATACGGACCGAAGGTCCGGGAGGGCAACCCGGGAAGCGAATCGCCGAGCATCTGTTGGGCCACGTGGACCACGTCCCGATCCAGCAGCGACTCGCCCGTGGTCTCCTCCTCCAGCAGCGACCACACTTCGGCCCGGATGGCCGCTTCATCGCCGCAGAGGCCGTCCAGCGCGGTAGAGCGCTCGGCCGCCGGCAGGTCGGCGATCTGGTGGAAGACCGACTGGATCCGTTCCCAGCGCGCGCTATCCATTACGGTGCCTGCCGGAGTTCACGGGCCAGCCAGGCTTTGGCGGTCCGCCAGTCGCGAACAATGGTGGCTTCGGAGACCTCCAGCAGTTCCGCGATCTCGGTGGTGGTCAGCCCTCCGAAGAAGCGGCTCTCCACCATCGCCGCCTGGCGCGGATTCATGGTCGCCAGTTCCTGGAGCGCGGCGTCGAGAGCCAGCAGGTCCCGTTCGCAGGATCCGGCTACGCCTAGCGAATCGTCGAAAGTGACCAGGACGGCCGAACAGCCCCCGGCCCGCTTGGAGGCGTTTCTGCGCCTGGCGATTTCCACCAATACCTGCCGCATGGCCCGGCCGGCGATCCGCTTGAAATGCAATTGCGAATCGGCCGCGAAACGTTCCGAGCCCGCCAGTTTCAGCCAGGCTTCGTGAACCAGCGTGGTGGGGCTGAGAGTAGCGTACGGATCGCTGCGCCGCACGCTGGAAGCCAGGCGCCGCAGTTCGTCATAGGTGGCCAGGAACAGTTGGTCCAGGTCCCGCCGGTCTGGATCGTAAGTATTCCGAGGCCCCATGACTGGATTTCCCGAATGTTTTCGTAATGCGTGAGTGCAAACCCGAGTGCTTTCGGGAATGCTATCACTGGCGGCGTAGGCAGCGCAAGCGATGGGGACATTACTGCGTGCGGACAGCCAAATCGGAGGAGGGGAAAGTTGCAACTTGTAAAATTTCTTGGAGTGGCCGGGTTCGCTCTCGCGCTCCCAGCCTGGGCGCAGACCATCAGGACGGTGGCAGGGGGTGGGCCTAGCGCCTTTACCGAGGGTGCCGCGGCGACTTCTGTCGGGCTGGGAAGTCCCTTGTTTGTCAAAGCGGATAGCGCCGGAAATTTTTACATTTGGGACGGGGCGGCAGCCATCCGCAAGGTGTCGACGGCCGGAACCATTACGACCTACGCGGGCAACGGGCGTGCCGGCTACTCCGGCGACGGGGGAGCCGCCACCAGCGCCATGATCTTCGCAAACGGCACGGTCCACGGCCTGGCGGTGGACAACTCTGGCAACGTCTATTTCTCCGATGGCCAGAACCAACGCGTCCGCAAGGTGTCAGCCAGCGGCATCGTCACCACCGTCGCCGGAAACGGAACCGCCGGCTTCTCCGGTGACGGTGGCGCGGCTACCAGCGCGATGGTCAACTACCCCAACGGCCTGGCGGTGGATAGTTTTGGCAACCTCTATATCGCCGACCGATTCAACGAGGTCGTCCGCAAGGTGGACACCACAGGCAAAATCAGCACCGTTGCCGGCAACGGAAACTCCGGCTTCGACGGAGACGGGGGTCAGGCCACCGGCGCGACCATCGGGGAATGTATCGGGGTAGCGGTGGATGGGTCCGGCAATCTATACATCTCCGGCAACTTTCGGATTCGCAAGGTGAACACCGCGGGCGTAATCAGCACGGTGACCGGCACCGGCTCGATCGGCTACTCCGGTGACGGCGGCCCAGCCGCGGCCGCGGCCGCCGACCCCATAGGCATCGCCGTGGACGCGGCCGGCAATCTCTACTTTGCCGACCCCAATGCCCAGCGCGTCCGAAAGATCGACACGGCCGGCATCATCACCACGGTGGCCGGCAACGGGACGTTCGGCGACACAGGCGATGGCGGGCCCGCCACCAGCGCCGAAATGAAGGCTCCCGTGGATGTGTCGCTCGACGGCGCAGGGAACCTGTATATTGCCGAGACCAGCTCGTACATCCGAAAGGTCTCCGCCGCGGCGGGATCGGGCACGACGATTCAGGTTAGCCCAGCGGCTCTAACGTTCTCCTATACCGCCGGCGGGGCCGCGCCGGCAAACCAGAACCTGAACGTCTCCAGTTCCGGCGCCGCCTTGAGCTTTTCGGCCGCCGCCACCACCACCTCGGGCGGCGGTTGGCTCAGCGTAACCCCTACAAGCGGATCCACTCCCGCGACGCTCGCCGTCTCGGTCACGCCGGCTGGGTTCGGGTCGGGAACGTACAACGGAGCCATTACCATCACGCCGGGCGGCGCCGGCAACGCTCCGCAATCCATGGCGGTAACCCTCAGTGTGAGCGGGGCTGGTGCACCGGCGTTCACCGGGAGCGCGGTGGTCAATGCCAGCGGATACCAGAATACCCTGGCGCCCGGCGTGGTGTTCGTGATCTTCGGCAGCGGAATGGGGCCGTCCACACTCGCCGCCGCGACGGGACCGGGCTACCCGAATTCGGTGGGGGGCACGTCGATCGCGTTTACGCCCGCCACCGGAGGCGCGCCGATTGCCGCACGCATGGTGTACTCGGTTGCTACGCAAGTGGCCGGAATGCTGCCTTCCTCGATCGCGCCGGGAGCCTACGCGGTGGTGGTGACCTATAACGGCATCGCCAGCGCATCGCAAAGTGTCACCGTCGTGACCCGCAGTTTCGGTATCGCGACGGCCAACAGCGCCGGCTCCGGTGTGGCGCAAGCCACCATCGGCAACGTCAATAGCGGTCTCAGCCTGACCCGGTTTACCACCGGCAGCCTGGCCTTCGGCGGATACACGTGGACCTTAACTCCGGCTCGCCCCGGGGACACGCTGGTGCTGTGGGGCACTGGCGGCGGCGCCGACCCGGCGAACGACGCGGGCGGTACCTCAGGCGACCAGACCCAGGCCGGGAATTTCACTGTCACGGTGGACGGCCGCGCGATTACGCCACTCTACGCCGGTGCGTCTTCGGGCTACCCCGGATTGTGGCAGATCAACTTCACGCTGCCGGCGGACATGGCGGCGGATTGCTTCGCCAACGTCCAGGTGAGCGCGGGCGGTGCTCCAAGCAATGCCGTCGTGGTTCCCATTGCGGCCGGCGGCCAGAGCGCCTGCTCCGATCCCCAATTGAGTGCGGCTTCGCTGGCTAAACTGGACGCAGGTGGAGATATCGTGCTGGCCAGCTTCGCCCTCACCGAGGTGACCAGCACTACCACAACGGCCACCGGTTCGGTGACAACGGGCACCGCCGAGAGTGCCTTCGGAGGAGTCAGTCGCTTCAGCGCGGCGGAAATCGCGGCAACCCGCGGGCAAGTCGTCAACGGCTGCACGGTGTCCAACCGGACGGCGGCCGAGACCGCTCCCGTTCCTTCCGCGCCGGATTCTTACCTCACGGCGGGACCGCCCGTGACCGTCAGTGGACCGAATCTTTCGCCCGCGTTGGTGTTGGCGCCGGAATCCATTCCCGGAGGCGTGTTGTACTACTCGCAGATCCCCAACGGAGCGTTGGCGGGCGGAACGTACAGCCTGGCTAGCAATGGGTCAACCGCCATCGGACCGATCGGCGCATCGCTGAACTTCCCTGGCTCCTTTGCAGTGGCCAACTTCGCTGCCATCAACACCATCAATCGCACGCAGCCGCTCACGATCAACTGGACCGGCGGCGGATCCGGCTACGTCATGATCGGCGTCACGACTGAGGCGCCGGTCAGCGGCACTCCGAGTAACCCATCCACGTACGTGCTGCACACAGTGAGTTTCCAATGTAGCGTTCCCGCGACCCAGGGCACCTTCACCGCGCCCGTCGCCCTGACGTCGCAACTGTTGCCCGCCACGCTCGACACTACCAGCGGCACTCTCGCCATTCTGACGGTCGAGGCCGTCTCCGACCCCAAGGTTCCGAACTTCACCGCGACGCTAGGGACCGGTGGTTCCATCGATGCGGGGTACTGGGGCTACCTGCTCGGCGTGTCGAAAAATCTGGTGGTCCAGTAACTACGGAGGAAATATGAAAAAGAAAACCGTTTTACTCCTGATGGCCCTCCCCGTACTCATCCACGCGCAGGCCGGCATTATCACCACGGTGGCAGGAACCGGCACACCCGGTTTCTCGGGCGACGGCGGCCCGGCCGCGAGCGCGCAAATCAGCGGTCTGGGCCAGACTCTGAACGTCGCGGTCGACAACGCTGGGAACCTGCTGATCGTCGACGGCGGCAACCACCGCATCCGCAAAGTCAACGCCGCCGGAACCATCAATACCATCGCCGGTGGCGGTACCATCGGGCTGGCCGGCAATGGCGGTGCGGCCACCAGCGCGACCATCAGTCCCCTCAGCACGGCGGTGGATGGCGCGGGCAATCTGTATATCTCGCAGGCCAGCATCATCAGCAAGGTGAATACGGCCGGCATTATCAGCATGTACGCCGGGACAGCACTTCCCGGCTTTTCCGGCGATGGCGGCCCGGCGATTAACGCCGCCATATTCTGTTCCGGGATTGCGGCCGACAGCGCCGGCAACGTGTATATCGCCGACATATACAATCAGCGCATCCGTAAGATCAACACCGCAGGCATCATCAGCACCATCGCGGGCAACGGGACCGCGGGATTCTCGGGCGATGGCGGTCCGGCCACCAGTGCGGAGCTCAACGTTCCCAGTTCCGTGGCAGTGGACGGCTCCGGCAACGTCTACTTTGTGGATAGCCTCAACCTCCGCGTCCGCAAGGTGGACACTTCGGGGACCATCACCACAGTCGCAGGGAGCGGCAGCGGGTTTCCGTCCGGCGACGGCGGTCCGGCCGTCAGCGCGGGAATCGATCCGGGCGCGGTAGCCGTGGACTTATCCGGCAACCTGTATATTGCCGATCCGACCTTCGGCAGCATCCGCCAGGTGAACACGGCGGGCATCGTCACCACGGTGGCGGGCTGCTTGTGTTTCACCCTCGGCGATGGCGGTCCGGCTACCAGCGCCCACCTCTACATGCCCAGCGGCGTCGCGGTGGACCCCGCGGGCAATATCTATATCGCGGACAGCTTCAACGTCCGCATCCGCAAGGTGTCGTCCGGCGCCCAAGGCGTCGCGCTCACCGTCAATCCAACTGCCTTGTCGTTTTCTTACACCGCGGGCGGCGCCGTCCCACCCAGTCAGAGTGTGACGGTTCTCAGCCTGGGCACTACGTTGAGCGTCACGGTGTCGGCGTCCACCACGTCGGGTGGCAGTTGGCTATCGGTGAGTCCCAGCAGCGGATCCACGCCGGCTCTCGCCTTGACCATCTCGGTGAACCCCGCGGGGCTGGCGGCCAACACCTATAGCGGCATGGTCACCATCACGCCGAGCGGCGCGGGCAATTCGCCGGCCACAATCCCGGTAACGCTGACCGTCAGTGGCGCCAGTACGCCGAACATCATCACCACGTTCGCCGGCGGCGGGTTGACTACCGGTTCCGGCGATGGCGGCCCTGCCAATAACGCCTTCTTCCTCGGGCCGGTTGCCGTCGCGACGGACAACGGGGGCAATGTGTACTTCGCGCAAACGATCCCCGACACCATCCGCAAGGTAAATCCGGCGGGTACTATCAGTACCTATGCGGGCAATGGAAATGACAGCTTCGCCGGCGATGGCGGTCCGGCCCTGAGCGCATCCTTTAGTAATATCCAGGGTCTGGCGGTGGACAGCGCGGGTAATCTGTACATTGCCGACACCAGCAATCAGCGCATCCGCAAAGTGAGTGCCGCGGGAACGGTCAGCACATTTGCCGGGAACGGGAACACCGGTGCTTCCGGTGACGGCGGGCCGGCCGCCAGCGCCACGTTCCTCGGGCCAGGGGCCGTAGCCGTGGACAATGCGGGCGACGTCTTTATCGCCGATACCAGCAACGATCGCATTCGCAAGGTGAACACCGCCGGAATCATCAGCGAGGAGGCGGGCGGTGCTGTCCTGCCCGGCTTCGCGGGCGACGGCGGTCCGGCTATCGGCGCCGGACTCTTTCTACCCTTTGGCGTCGCGGTGGACTCAGCGGGGAACGTCTACATCGCCGATGTCGCCGACTATCGCATCCGCAAAGTCAACACCGCCGGGATTATCAGTACGGTGGCCGGCACCGGGGTCAAGGGTTTCTCCGGCGACGGCGGTCCGGCCACCGCCGCGCAGATCTCGGGGGTCGCGCACATGGGACTGGTTGTAGACAGCGCGGGCAATCTTTATTTCTCCGACGAAGGCAACCACCGCGTCCGCAGAGTGTCGCCCAGCGGGATTATCAACACGGTCGCCGGCAACGGACTCCCCAGCTTTTCCGGAGACGGCGGTCCGGCCACCGCCGCCGGACTCAACAATCCCCTGGACCTCGCACTGGACAGCGCCGGCAACCTGTACATCGCGGATTACGGCAATAATCGGATTCGCAAAGTCGCGCTGGGCGCCACCCTGCCCGGCACGCCGACGATCAACGCCAACGGTGTGGTGAATGGCGCCAGCTTCCAGCCGGGTGTGGTGGCGAATTCCTGGGTGACCATCCAGGGCAGCAATCTCGCTTCCACAACCGACACCTGGAACAACTCCATCGTCAACGGAAACCTGCCCACCTCGCTGGATGGCGTCAGCGTCACCATCGGCGGCCAGCGGGCGTATATCAATTACATCAGCCCCGGCCAGATCAACCTGCTGGCGCCTAACGTTGCGCCGGGGCCGGTGCAGGTGAC
>OCZU010001631.1_pt1 | contig 14576 bp, 10 predicted proteins | sample 1539001 | NCBI WGS metagenome assembly OCZU01 (sample SAMEA3539306, study PRJEB22396) | soil metagenome | biome: tundra; feature: field; material: soil | place: USA | collected 2010-05 | depth 0.15 m | reverse complement strand
ATTCAGCTTCGTCGAAGGCGTTTTCCGCTGGCACAACCGCGTCGCTGCCTACGCGTTCACCCTGGTCACGGATCGGTACCCGCCCTTCAGGCTGGCACCATGACCCAGGCTGGCGGGTGAGGCGGACAGCACCTCCTGAGGATGTGAACAGCGGCCGGAAACTGGTTCCCGCAAGGGCGCGGCTCTCCGCCCGGGACAGCGTCGCAGAAATGATCAGCCTGGCCGCTGCCGGGGTTGGTCTTTGCGTTCCGGCCAGCCGGGCCTGGAGACTGCGGGCATGGAGAAATTCTCGCTGGACGCCATTGCCCGGGAGCAGGCCAAGACAGCGGCCGCCGCCGCAAGCGGGCGCAGCGCTCGCACCGTGTACGGCGGCCATGAGCACGCACTGCGGCAGACGGTGATCGCGCTGGCGGCCGGCGCCGCCCTCGACGAGCACGAGAACCCGGGCGAGGCCACCGTCCAGGTCCTGCGCGGCCGGGTCCGGCTGACCTCCGGCGAACTCGCCTGGGACGGCCGGGCCGGCGATCTCCTGGTGGTGCCGGCCGACAGGCACGCGCTAGCCGCCATCGACGACGCGGTAGTGCTGCTGACCGTCAGCAAGGCGGACATCAGGCCGCCGAGCGGGTGACCTGCTGCCTGCTAGCGGCTAGTAGGCTCCGGCGCCACGGACGACCGCCGATCCGGTCTTCCAGAGAATCTGCATGTCGAGGGCGAACGACCAGTTCTCCACGTAGCGCAGGTCGAGCCGGACTGCTTCCTCCCACTGCAGGTCGGACCGTCCGCTGACCTGCCACAACCCAGTCAGGCCGGGGGTGACCGCGAGCCTGCGCCGCATCAGGCCGCCGTACCGCGCGGCCTCCTCCGGCAGCGCCGGCCGCGGCCCGACCAGCGACATGTCCCCCAGCAGCACGTTGATTAGCTGCGGAAGCTCGTCAAGCGACCAGCGGCGCAGCCATCCGCCCCGCCGGGTGACCCGCGGATCCTGGCGGATCTTGAACAGCACCTCTCCGGCCTCGTTACGCTCGGCGAGCAGCGGCTTCCACCGCTCCGCGTCTACCACCATGGTCCGGAACTTGTACAGGGTGAAGGCGGTGCCGTCCCTGCCGACCCTGGTCTGCGGGAAGAACACCGGGCCCCGGTCGGCCAGCCAGATCGTCAGCGCTATGGCGGCGAACAGCGGAGCCAGCAGGATCAGCGCTGACGCGGCGACTACCTTGTCGAACACGCTCTTGACGACTTGCTTTCCGCCGGTGAGCTCTGGATGGTCCACGTGCAGCAGCGGCAGCCCGGCGACCGGGCGGATGGTCGTCCGCGGCCCGGCCACGTCAAGCAGCGCCGCAGCGACGTACAGGTCAGTTCCGTCTTTCTCTAGCTCCCAGGCCAGCTCGCGCAGTCGCACGCCGTCCATCTCCGGGCAGGCGAGCACCGCTACCGTGTCCGCGCCGAACACGTCCGCGGCCGTGGCGACGCTGGCCAGGCCGCCCGCCACCGGGACGCCGGCCACGTCGGCCACGTCTGCGTCGCCGGCCAGGCAGGCGGCGACGACGGACAGGCCGTGGTAACTCGCCCGGCGCAGCGTGGTGACAAGTTCGGCAACTGCCGCCTGGTGTCCAACCGCGACCACCCGGCGGGTGCAGGCGCCGCGGTCGCGCAGCTTGTGCAGGCGCTTGCGGAGCCAGTACCTGCACGCGAGGTCAAGTACGCCGGCGCACGGCAATGCGATGGCCATGTAGCCGCGGGCGAGATTGAGCTTCGCAGAGTAGGCCAGAATCGCCACGCTGGCCATCAGGCTGACCGCCGCGTTGAGTACCCGGCGGAATTCATCGGAGCCGATCCCGATGAACCGGGCGTCATACCCGCCGGCCAGCCGCACCGTCGCCCACCACAGGACCGGCAGGGCGCAAGTGAAGACCAGGTACGCGGTCGGCACGTCCCCCCGGCTACCGAAACGGAGCTGAGCGGCCAGCACGCCTGCGCCGAGTGCGCAAGCACAGTCGACCATGGCGGCCCGGCGAAGGTAGGCCGTCATCCACTCCTTCGCGCCGGGCGTGGCCGATCGCTCGTAGGATCCGGGCCGGAGATCTGCCTCGACTATGTTGCTGGTCGTGCTCATGCCGCCCCAGGAATCCCTTCTGCGTGTCCGCTATCGTCGACATAGAGCGCACTCATTCCACAGCGCCAGTCGCATCAGTCGCGACCAGGATGTCGGCAAGAGTATCTAGTTGGATATCTGACCACGGCAAATATAAACAATTCATGGCTGCCAGGCTGCCATTTTCATGTAATCCTCGTCGCGCCTGCGGGCGCCAGGCCGGCTAGATACCGCCCTAAACGGCATGTGCCGCGAAATGGTGCGCTAGCGCGTTTTCGGTACCTGTCGTCTGCTGCTCTCATCTCGCAGCCAGGTCGAGTAGTCGCCGCGCGCCACCATGCGACCTGCCCTCAGCCGGGCCAGGACGGTGACTGACAGGAAGATCGCCAGCCGCGGCGCCATTCGCGGTTCGCGGCGGACGACCGCGAGCAGGTCGGACATGCGCGTCCGCGCGACCGAGGCGGGCGCCTGTTCCGTCCGCTCGAGCTGCATAACCCCCGCCGCTGCGCGGACTCGCCGGCGCAGCAAGTCGCCCATCGTCCGCGGCGCATGGGAAACGACGCGGGCACCAGTGGCGATGGTCCGTTCGTGCGGTTCGAACGACAGCGAAGCGGCAAGATCTTCCGCAAGAAGTGGCGGCAGGCTGGCAATGCGATCGTGCCCGGCCTGGCTGACTGCGATGACTCCCCGGCCGAACAACCCGGCTTGGACCGCTGGCAGCCGACCCCACACGTCGTAGTACCAGCGCACCGTCCAGGGTCGGCCAGCCAGATCTGGCACGCGCTCCGGAGCCGCGGCCAGAATCCCGGGCCGCCGCAGTGCCGCCGCAAGCTCTGTCAAGTCCTTGCTCCGCAGTTCGACGTCCGCGTCGACGTAGACGCGCGGGAAACCAGCGGCTGCGCCGTCGCCAGCCGCTAGTGCTGCGTGCTTGGAGGCGACGGGAAGGGACAGCACCCGGACGCCGCGCCCGAAGGAGGCCGCCACCTCGGCCGTATCGTCGGTGCAGCCATTAGCGACGACAATTACATCCAGCTCGTCCGGGGATTCGGCCGGCACGAGCTGGCTGAGCAGCCGCCCGATCACCGCGGCTTCGTTGTGCGCGGGTATCACGATGGTTGTCATATCGCAGCAGTATGGACGGCGACGCGGGGAGCTGCTGATGGTTTGGCCGCGCGGCCAGACGCTAATTTCCGGACGCGCCCGAAGGTATTTCGGCGCTTTTCGCCTTTATCCTTTTATTGCTTCGCTCGCGGCAACATTATCCGGGCTGCGCGGTCAGTCCGGTGTGCCAAGAACCTCGCGCAGCTTGGCCAGCAGCGCGGACTTGGAGAATGGCTTCTCGATGAGATTGACCCCGGGCTCGAGAACGCCCTGAGCGCTCAGCAGGCCCTCGGTGTAACCGGACATGAAGACCACTCGCACGCAGGGCGCGACGGCCCGGACCCGGTCAGCGACTTCCTTTCCCAGCATCCTCGGCATCATCACGTCGGTCAGCAGCACATCGATGTGGCGCTGCTGGCTGGCGACGATGTCCAGCGCCTCATGGCCGCTGGCGACAGCGAGCACCTGGTAGCCGTTGCGTTCCAGCATCCGCCGGGTCACCTCCCGCATCGCGTGCTCATCCTCGACGACGAGCACGACCTCGCCGCCACCGCCGTCAAGCTCCAGCGCGGGCGGCTGTGCCGGGGCGCCGGCCCGGTCGGTGATGGGCAGCAGCACGGTCAGGGTGGTGCCAAGCTCTGGCTCGGAGTAGATCCGCACGGTCCCGCCAGCCTGCGCGGTGATCCCGTAGACGGTGGCCAGGCCCAGGCCTGATCCTTCGCCCTTCGGCTTGGTGGTGAAAAACGGCTCGAAGACCCGCCCGATGACATCCTTGGGTATCCCCGCGCCGGTGTCGCTTACCTTGAGGCTGACGTACCTGCCCGGCTGCAGGTTAGCCCGGTCGGCCGCATAGGCCTCATCCACGTGCGTGTTGGTCGTCTCGAGAGTCAGCGTCCCGCCGCCCGGCATCGCGTCCCGGGCGTTGACCGCCAGGTTGACGAGGACCTGCTCGATCTGGCCGCGGTCCGCCAGTACCAGGCCGAGGCCCCCGTTCAGCCTGGTGACTAGTTCGACGTGCTCGCCGAGAGTGCGGACAAGCAGTTGCTCGAGGTCGGCGATCATGTCGTTGAGGTTGAGCACGCGCGGCTGCACGACCTCGCGCCGGGCGAAGGTCAGCAGCTGGTGCGTCAGGCCGGCGGCCCGCTGCGCAGCCTTCTCGACCTGTTCGATGTCCGCCCGCACGGCCTGCCACTGGATCTCCGGCGGATCCTTCGCCACCTCCTCGCTGACAAAGGCCGCGTAGTTGGAGATGACACCAAGCAGGTTGTTGAAGTCGTGCGCGACCCCGCCAGCCAGCTGGCCAAGGCTCTCCAGCCGCTGCGACTGGTGCAGCTGGGCCTCCAGCCGGTCCCGAGACGCTTTCGACTTGAGCCGCTCGTATTCCGCGCGGGCTTCCAGCCGTTCGGTCACGTCACGGACCGCGGCCGTGATCAGGATCCCCTCGTCGGTCTCGATCGTGGACAGCGAGATCTCCGCGGGGAAGGTGCTGCCGTCCCGGCGGCGCCCGGACAGCTCCATTCCCGCGCCCATCGGCCGCGCCACGGGGTTGGCAGCGTATCTGGCCCGTTGCGGTGAGTGCCTGGCGCGCACTCCGTCGGGAACCAGGATCTCGACCTGCTGGCCGACCAACTCGGCGCGTTCATACCCGAACAGCTGCTCGGCCTGGGCGTTGAGCAACGCGATCCGGCCGTCAGCCGTCACGCACACCATCGCGTCGGGAGCTGCCTCGAGCAGTGCCGCCGAGCGGTGGTCATCGAGGTATTTCATCTCAAGGCCTGCTGTCTTGCCAGCGTCAACTGGAATCGCCAATGCTGGTTATTGAAATCGGCCTGCGCGGTCGTCCCCAGAGCGGATGCTAGCTTCGCAAGCGCTGCCCTGGCGGCCGCCGGGTCGCCGGCCGGCTGCTCGCTCCGGCCGGCTGCCTGCAGGGTCAGCTCGATCTGGATAGTCTTCTGCTCGGCTCGCACTGCTACCTGCGCCTGCATCGGCGTGTCGGCGGGCAAGACCCCGAGCAGCATCAGCTCGACGACATCGACAATGACGGGTATGTCTGCTGCGGCCAGTCCCGCTGAGCGGCTGTCAGCGTGCATCGTGGCGGGCGCGGCGAGCAGCCACCCTGTCCGCTGCCGGATTGCGTCGGCCAGCCCGGTCTCGGGCAGCGCGAACGGCCAGTCCCCGTCGACCAGCCAGCGCAGCGATCCAGCTGCCGTGTCCAGGCGCCGCTGTGTCTCTGCCAGCCGCAGAGGCGGGATGGCCAGGGAAGACCGGGCTATTATCTGCAGGCCAAGGGTGATGGCCGCGAGTTCCTGGATGGGGCCGTCATGCAGGAAATCGACCAGCTCATGGCGTTCGCGGGCGCGCAGCTGGCGAACCAGGCGCAACAGCTGCCACGCGCGGGGCTCGGTTGCTGCAGGCTGGCCGGCGGACTCAGGTACTGATTCCGGCAGGTGCATGCCGGATTCCGGGGTGATGTCCCGATGTGGGCCGCGTGCTGGGGAGGCATCCGGCTGGCTGAGGGCATGGACGGCGTCGAGCAGGGCCTCCAGCTGGAACGGCTTGGTTAGCCGAGCGATGCCATCCGGGATCGCATCCGCAGCCCCGCCGGTGATCACCAGGCATCGCCTGGCTGCGGCCGGATCTTCTGACTGCAGCGCTTCGACCAGGTCAATTCCCCGTTCGGCGCCGAGGTGCGCGTCGACAAGCACCGCGTCGTAGCCGCGTGGCTGCTTCTCGCGTGCTTCCGCGAGGTTGGCCGCGACATCGACCGTGTATCCCCTGGCGCTGAGCGCACGGTGAATCAGTGTCCGCATCTCGTCAAGGTCATCGACGACGAGGACCCGCTGGCCGCCTGGGCCTCCTGTCACTGCGTCAGCCCTTTCAATGCGGCCATCCGGCCGCGGCCGAGCTCGGAGCGCCGATCCCGGATCGCAGATGTAACGATCAGTATGTTTTCAACTACGAAGGGTAACATAGTGGAAGGACGGTTCGTTGCCGGGAGCGTGATTGCCGAGGGTGAGCGCTAGGCGGCTTTCACCGCCCCTTGCGAGCGGCGGCTAGGGGGGAGTGATCCTCAGATGACGATGGACGGCGGCGGCGAGAGCGGCAATGGGAGCACGGGCTCGGGGCAGGGCCGGATCAGCGTCTTTCTCCTGGATGATCACGAGATAGTGCGGCGCGGTCTCCGGGACCTCCTTGACGCTGAGCCGGACATCGACGTGATCGGCGAGGCCGGGACGATGGCATCGGCGCTGGGCCGGATACCAGCGCTGCGGCCGGACGTGGCGGTGCTCGACGTGCGGCTGCCCGATGGTGACGGCGTGTCGGTCTGCCGCGAGATCCGTTCCACTCTTCCCGGGATCGCCTGCCTGATGCTCACCTCATATGGGGACGATCAGGCGCTGCTTGGCGCGATCGTGGCGGGTGCAGCAGGCTACGTGCTCAAGCAGACGTGCGGCTCTGACCTGGTCAGCGCTGTCCGAAAGGTCGCCGCTGGGCAGTCGACGCTTGATGCGCACGCGGCGCAGCGGGTGATGGAGCGGCTGCGCGAGCAAATGGCGGCAGTCGACCCGTTGTCGGCGCTGACCGACCAGGAGAAGAAGGTACTGGACTTGATCGGCGAGGGCCTGACCAACCGGCAGATTGCCGAGCGCATGTTCCTGGCCGAGAAGACCGCTAAGAACTATGTGTCGTCACTACTAACGAAGCTGGGCATGCAGCGGCGTTCGCAAGCCGCCGCCTTCGTCGCCCGGCTAGCAGTGCACCGGGCCGACTGACCGCGCGTTGCCCATCGCGAGGTGCAGCCGCTGGTCAGGCGGCGGGTTCGTGGGTGGCGATGGCCTGGTGAATATCGGCTGCCCGGCGGGCCCAGCTATGCCGCGTGGCGAATGCCTGGCGGCGTGCCTGCCTCGCCGGCGTTCTGGGCTGTGCCAGCAGGCTGTCAACCTGATCGGCGAAGGAGGCAGGCCCGGTGGCGATGCAGACCAGGTCAGTCGCCAGCCAGCGGATGGCGGGCAGATCAGTGGAGACGACGGCCCGGCCGGCGGCCAGGTACTCGAGCGTCTTCAGCGGAAAGCTGCCTCGATTGAACGGGCTATCCCGGTAAGGCACTAAGCCAACGTCCATTACCCGGAGGTAGCCGGGCAGCGCGCCGAAGGGCTTGGGGCCGACCCAGCAAACGTTGCGCCGTTGCGCCAGGGCTTCGAACCGCCCCGGCTCGAAGGCGGGATCCTTCGGCCCGACCAGCAGGAGCGACCGGCCGCGGTCAGCGACTGCCTCCAGCAGGCGCAGGTCGGTGCGGTCGTTGATCCGGCCGACGAAGCCGGCGACCGGGCCGGGCAGGCCGACGTCGGAGGGCAGCGGGGCGTGCTCGATCTGGCGGTAGGCGTCCACGTCGGCGCCGAAAGGAACGAGGACCGGGTCGAGGCCGCGGCTGCGCCAGGTGTCGGCCACTAGCGGGTTGGCCGCCACGAGCAGGTCGGAGCTGGCCGCTATCCGCCGTTCACGGCTGTCGAGCAGCTTGGCATTCAAGCCGAGTAGGGCAGCCCCCCCGACGAAGTCGTCCTGGGCCCAGTAGACGCGGACCTGCTCCCCGCAGCTACCGAACACCGGATACTGCGGCCAGCCAGAGATAACCGCCCGGACCCGGCCGCCAAGCCGGGCGGTGGCCCTGCGCAGGTGGCGCCGGGTAACGGCGCTGGTCATGCCAGCCATGCCGCGCCGGGACGGGAAGGGCTGCACGACCGGCGTCAGCCGGGCCAGGCCGGGTGCCTGCAGCCGTAGCCGCGAGCCACGCAGCGAGTCGGCAGCTTCGGGATTCCTGGCCGGCGTAAGCCGTGACATCGGCGGGTCAACATAGAGCACCGGGGCCAGCCTTGACAGATGCTGCGCCAGGTGCATATCAGCCAGCTTGATACCGTCGTAGCCATTCGCTGCGCAGAGCACGATAAGCCCGTCCCACTGACGGGGCGCAGCCGGGATCAGCGACATTCGGTTTGCCGCGGCCTGAATGAGGCTGCAGCCTCGGCCGTGTCGTCTGTGCAACCCGGAATAACGACGGTTGTCATACCGGAACAGTAGGGCGGCGGCGATGGTGGCGGGCAGGAATCCGGCGCGCCAGAAGGAATTAACGGGAAATCCGTGCAGACAGTCTCGCAGAATTCATGTTTCCGCGGATATTTTATTCTAACACCTGACATCTGCCCGTTCCCGACGGGCGCAAATGCGGCTAATATGGCCTCGCAAGTCGCGCTGGGTATCAATTACGTGACCAATGCAGCCTCTTCGTTTACCCGGATGCCGTACATCCCAGCTTGCAAGCGCTAACATTCCGGACCGGGGGGCTATTACGTTGCGCATTCGCCGCCACCGGACTGTAGCGGGAGGCGGCGGCTCATTTCCTGGTCGCGCTGATCCTCTCCTGTCCCGCGAGATGACCGAATCGGAGCAGACCACATGATGTCCGTCAGCCGCGCCGACGGTGAGATTCGCCGGGCCGCGAGCCAAGGGCTGGCATGAGGCGGTCGCAGACCGAAAAGGGTTCCCTGGCGAGCCTGGCGTCCCGGGCTCTTGGCTGGAGCTTCGCCAACAACCTGACGGCCAGGCTCGGCACGTTACCCATCGGGGTCTTGCTCGCCCGCCTGCTCGGCCCGCACGCGTTCGGAACATTCGCCGTGGCCCTTGTCGCGCTGATGGCGTTGCTCAGCTTCAATGATCTCGGCGTAAGCCTCGCCATCGTGCGCTGGGAGGGAAAACCGGCCGAGATCGCGCCGACGGTCGCGACGCTCTCCGTTGCCTCCAGCCTCATCATTTATGGCGGTTGCTTCCTTGGCGCGCCCGCATTCGCGTCAGCCATGGGGGCGCCGGCAGCCACCGGCGTGATCCGGGTGCTGGCACTCAACGTGGTCGTAGACGGAATTGTCGCCACGCCGGCCGCACTGATGCAGCGATCCTTTCGCCAGGACCGCAAGATGATCGGCGACCAGGTGAATAACTGGCTCGGCGTGGCCGTGTCAGTCGGGCTGGCCTGGCAGGGATTCGGCGCGATGAGCCTCGCGATCGGCCGGATGACCGGCGCCGTCGCGGCCGGGATCCTGTTTGTCGTGCTTTCGCCGGAACCGCTGCGGTTTGGTTTCGACCGGGCCAAGGCGCGTGCACTGTGCAGGTTCGGGCTGCCGCTCGCCGGGTCGAGCATTATCGTGTTTGCCGTCACCAGCATGGATCAGCTTGTGGTGGGGCACATGCTGGGCCCGTTGGCGCTGGGCTTCTACGCGCTCGCCGTCAATCTCTCCAGCTGGCCTATCAACATGTTCTCCCTGCCGGTCCGGAGTGTCGCGCCTGCCGTGTTCTCACGGCTTCAGGATGACCGGGCTGCCTTGCGCACCGGATTCCTTTCTGCGGCGGGCCTGCTCGGGTCGGCGACGCTGCCGATATGCGTGCTCATGAGCGGAGCGGCCGTGCCGCTGCTGGGACTCGTCTACGGCGCGCGATGGGTGCCGGCCGCGCACGCCCTGATCTGGCTGGCCATCCTCAGCGCATTCCGCATCCTTTACGAGCTCGTGTATGACTTCTTCGTCGTGCTTGCCCGGTCCCGCGTCGTGCTCACTGTCCAGATGGTCTGGCTCGCGGCCCTCGTCCCGGCGCTGATCGCGGGGACCAGGTACGACGGCATATCGGGTGCTGCCCTGGCCGAGGTCGCCGTCGCCGCCTGCGTGGTGCTGCCCTGCTACCTCACCGAGCTGAGCAAGGTGGGCATCAGGCGCCGTGCCCTCGCCGCCCGGCTCTGGCTCCCGGTTGCTGGCGCGGCCGGAGTGGGCTGTGCCGCCGCCGTTGCCGCCAGGGCCATCCCGGGTGACTTCGCGGCGCTCGCGGCCGGGGGGGCCGTCGCCCTTGTCGCGAGCGGCCTGCTCGTTTACCGGATGCGGCCCGCGCTCGCTGCATTGCGTGCCGACCTCGGGCAGCGGGCCGCTGCTCCCGCCATAGCCGAGGCTCGCTCGGCGGTCACCGAACCGGTGCCCCTGCGGCGGTCAGCGGCCGGCCCGTGGACGGCACTGCATTCAGCGGCCTTTCCCATGCCCCTGGACGCGATTGATCCGCTGCCGGCCTTCCGTGACATCACCGGGCCGCTGCCTATCTACCGGGAATCCGCTTGGCCGCTGCATGTACACCGGGTATCCGCTGGGCCGCTGCCGATCTACCAGGACACAGTCGCGTCGTTGCGCTGGGATCCCGCATGCGAGGGTCATCCAGGCCGGGGCCGCAGCGCCGGACCCGCACAGCGCGCCGATCCCGGCTCCAGGCTGCCTCATCGTGCTGGGCGGCATGGCTATCACGGCTCCGGGAATGCCTTGCCCGGTGCTAGCCAGCTCAGCGATCCCGGGCCGGACGACGGCGTTCCAGCCAATTCCGCGCGGCGAGGCCGCCATGCGCTGTGACGGGGAAGAAATCTTGACTGCTTGCAGCCTCCGCACGTGCGGTAATCCAGCTGAGTCCCTCGGGAGGCGACGGTGAAGGTGCTCGTCTACCCGCACGCGATGGAGATCGGCGGCTCACAGCTCAACGCGATCGAGATCGCCGCGGCCGTCCGCGATCGTGGCCACGACGTGCTCGTGGTAAGCGGGCCGGGACCGCTCGTCGAGACAGTCCGGCAGCTCGGGCTGTCCCACGTCCCGCTGGACCCCCGCGCTAAGCACCGGCCGTCCCCGCGTGCCGCTGCTCAGCTGATGCGGCTATCCAGGCAGCACGCAATTGACGTTGTACATGGTTACGAGTGGCCGCCCGCTGTGGAGTCGTTCGCCGGCCCGCGGCTGCGGCTCGGCCTGCCGGTCGTGTTCACCATCAACTCGATGTATGTGGCCCCGTTCCTGCCGCGCACGGTGCCGCTGATCGTATGCACGGACGAGAACCGGCTTCGTGCCGAGAAGGCAGGACACGGGCCGGTGACGGTCATCGAATCGCCGGTCGACGTACGGGCCAACGCGCCGGATTACGACCCAGGAACGTTCCGGTCTGAGCTCGGATTCCACGCCGCAGTGCCGCTGCTCGCTGTAGTCAGCCGGCTGGCGACCGAGCTGAAGCTTGAAGGAATGCTCGCCGCCTGTGACGCCGTGGCTGAGCTGGCTGTCTCGGGTACGCCGGCACAGCTGGTAGTGGTCGGAGACGGGCCGGCGCGGCCGCTGGTCGAGAAGGCCGCCGCCGCCGCGAACGCCCGCGCGGGCCGCCGGATCGTTGCCCTTGCCGGGCAGCTGGACGACCCGCGGCCGGCCTATGCAGCAGCGGACGTGATACTCGGCATGGGCGGTTCGGCTCTTCGTGGCGTTGCCTTCAGCAAGCCGCTCGTGGTGCAGGGTGAGCGCGGGTTCTGGGAGCTGCTGACTCCGGACTCCGCACCGCAGTTCTTCCGGCAGGGCTGGTACGGTCTCGGTGCCGAAGGAGACGGACGCGCGGTGGGTGCAGCGCGCCTGGTGAGCATCCTGCGCGGGCTGCTTGACGACCCCGTTGCGTGGGCCCGCCTGGGCGGCTTCGGCCGGTCGCTGGTCGTGCAGAGGTTCAGCCTGGATCGGGCGGCCGAATTGCAGGAGCACGTGTACTACTGCGCGATAGAGACCGCTGCCCGAAGCTCCGTGCTGGATCTGGCCGCAGAATCCGCACGTACCGGGCTTGGCGTTTTCCGGCACAAGGCGGCCAGGAGGTGGCAGCGATGGCGCGGGACAGTCATCGTCGACGACTTCGCGGTAGCCCGGGACGCGGCACACGGAGGACGACGGGTGAAGCGTGATCGCGCTTGCCGGCCAGGACGCCCAGGCTGAGAATAGCGCCAAAGACTATGGGTCTGCCCTGCTCGCCAAGGTGAGAATGCGGCGGCGCGTGCAGGCCGCCGCCTTTGCCGCTCGGCTCGCGGCCAGCCAGGCCGACTGACCTCGCCCTCCGACGCGGCAACCGGACAGCCGCCCACGTGTCTGCGGCCGCTGAGCATCCCTCCGGCCCGGCGCGACGAACTGGCAATACCCGATTCCCGGTGACGGCATGATTTCCGATGCCGCACTTGGCGTGCTGTGGGTAGCGGCCGTGCGCACATCATGCCCTGAGCCAGGAGGGCCGCAAGACCCGGGCCGAAAGGACCGGGACTTGCGGCCCGGGCTGAAATACCCGGGCCTAAGAGACGAGGACAATGCCCTGCTCAGCACGGGGAACTTGCCTCTGGGGCAGCGCCTGCCTCATCGCGCAGAGTGGTTATGGCACTACATATAGCGCAAGGAAAGCAGGCGACGTGTCATGACTACCAAGAGCGATCACTCCAGCACGGTTACCAGTTCGCACGAGCCGCAGCGCCCGCGCAGCCGCACCCGGCGCGTTGCCCTGGGAGTCGCCGCCAGCCTGGCTGGCGCTGGCGCCGTAGCTCTGGTGTGCACCCAGATCATTCCCTCTACGTCCTTCGCAAGTTCGCGACATCCGGTCCCGAATGCCACCGGCCAGACGAATTGCTCGGCGGTCCCGAGCGTGTGCGGTTTCCCGGATGCGACGAACACCGGGGTGCCGTCAGGGACGAAGCTGAAGACGGTCCCCGGCCAGGTGTCCAGCGGGCCGGGCTGGCACTTCGACTCCCGCGGCTGGGTGGAGGTCGATGGCAACGGCGCGGTGCTGAGCGGGCTGAACATTCCCTACAATCTCGACATCAGCGCGTCCAACGTGACGATCAAGGACGTGAAGGTCCAGGCCAGCGGCCAGTCCTCGTTCGGGGTAAGCCTGCGGCACACCAGTAACGTGACCGTCGAGAACTCGACTATCCAGGGCGTTAACGGGGGCGCGGGCCGGCTGATGGTGGGGGTCAAGGACATCTACGGCGACTCCACCGGGATCGCTGTCCTGAACAACAACATCTCGCGTACGTCTACCGGCGTGCAGGTCGCGGCCGGCCTGGTGCAGGGCAACTACATCCATAGCATGGGCTACATCGCCGGCGACCACATCAACGGAGTCACGGTCGGCGGCGGGACCACGCCCCTGACGGTGCAGGACAACACGATCCTGGTCAACCACAGCCAGACCGACGCGGTCAGCCTGTTCCAGGACACCCAGGTCGAAGCCAACAAGGTCATCAGCAACAACCTGCTCGCCGGCGGCGGCTACGCCATCTACGGCGGCGACGGGAACGACGGGGCCACTTCCAACATCTCCATCACCGGCAACCGGATCAGCACCCTCTACTACGCCAACGGTGGCTTCTACGGCCCGGTCGCCGACTTCACCTCCTCCGGCTCGGGAAACGCGTGGTCCGGCAACGTCTGGGACAACACGGGGCGGACCATCCCCAGCCCGTGATACCTGCCACAGCGCACCAGAAGCCAGCGTCACCTGCCAGCCAAAGCGGGCAGGTGACGCTGGTGATACGTGTTCCGGGTCGGCGGAGCTGACGAGTTCCACCTTCCCGGCACGAACGTATGGTATTTTCCTTGCAACTTAGCGTAGTCAATGCCGCTAGGCGCTGCCCTGTTCCCGGACCGAAACCGGGCCGGGCTATCCAGGCTGAAGCGAGGCCTGCCACCGGACAGAAACGAGGGTTCAGTGAACGCACGCCCGTTCACCCTCGTCCTTGCCGTTGCCGTGACCGCTGCCATCGTGTCGGCCTGTGCCCTTCGCCCCTACGGCGTCCCGGCGCCGACACCACCGCACGCATCCGCATCCGGGTCCGCACGCGGACCCGCACCGATCCCGGGCGGGTGCGCGGCCGACCCCCATGTGTGCGGTTTCCCGGATGCGACGAACACCGGGGTGCCGTCAGGGACGAAGCTGAAGACGGTCCCCGGCCAGGTGTCCAGCGGGCCGGGCTGGCACTTCGACTCCCGCGGCTGGGTGGAGGTCGATGGCAACGGCGCGGTGCTGAGCGGGCTGAACATTCCCTACAATCTCGACATCAGCGCGTCCAACGTGACGATCAAGGACGTGAAGGTCCAGGCCAGCGGCCAGTCCTCGTTCGGGGTAAGCCTGCGGCACACCAGTAACGTGACCGTCGAGAACTCGACTATCCAGGGCGTTAACGGGGGCGCGGGCCGGCTGATGGTGGGGGTCAAGGACATCTACGGCGACTCCACCGGGATCGCTGTCCTGAACAACAACATCTCGCGTACGTCTACCGGCGTGCAGGTCGCGGCCGGCCTGGTGCAGGGCAACTACATCCATAGCATGGGCTACATCGCCGGCGACCACATCAACGGAGTCACGGTCGGCGGCGGGACCACGCCCCTGACGGTGCAGGACAACACGATCCTGGTCAACCACAGCCAGACCGACGCGGTCAGCCTGTTCCAGGACACCCAGGTCGAAGCCAACAAGGTCATCAGCAACAACCTGCTCGCCGGCGGCGGCTACGCCATCTACGGCGGCGACG
>OCZU010001629.1_pt1 | contig 14587 bp, 9 predicted proteins | sample 1539001 | NCBI WGS metagenome assembly OCZU01 (sample SAMEA3539306, study PRJEB22396) | soil metagenome | biome: tundra; feature: field; material: soil | place: USA | collected 2010-05 | depth 0.15 m | reverse complement strand
GTCCGGCAAAGTCGAGCTTATTGTCCTTGCCCGGATCCGCAACCATGAAGATCGTCATTTTCACCACGTCCCCGAGACCGAGGCCTAGCCGCGCGAGCGTCGCCTTGATCGAGGTCAACGCGCCGACCGTTTGTGCCTCCGTGTCGCCGAAGGCCGCGACCGTGCCTTTCGGCGCATCCTTGTTGGTCACAGGCGGCAGCGCCCCGCTCACGAAGACCGTTTCGTATCCGCTAGGAATCGTGACCGCAGCGGAAATCGGAAAGTCCGTCCCGAGCAAGGGCGTACGCACGACCTCATCGGCATGCGCGATGCTGCCGCAATTCGCGGCCATCAACAATGCACAGCCCACCAAGCACTGCGACAAGTATCCCCGCGAAAGGTGTCCGTGCCTACGAAAACTCTTGGTATGACTCATAGCGATGCTCCCTTGATTGAATGACCGGGGTCTGCCCACGCGCGTCGCAAATCGGCGCGACGAATGGTTATCACATCGGCGCACACGCAACAAGCGTCGGCGCACACGCTACAAGCATCGGCGCGAGCCGCTTGCAAAACGTCCGCGTTTGGCGGCACCCTCACGCGATGAATCGTTTGAATTTCCAGCTCGAAGCTACCGCAGAGGGGTCGCGTGCGCGCGCCGCACGGCTCACGACCGCCCACAACGAGGTGCTCACCCCGACCTTCATGCCCGTGGGAACCCATGCCGCCGTGCGCTCGCAGCGCCGCGAGGACCTGCTCGCGAGCGGTGTTCAAGTCCTGCTCGCGAACACGTACCATCTGCTGCTGCGGCCGGGCGTCGACATTTTCGAGAAGTTCGGCGGCATACATGCGTTCATGAACTGGCCGCGCTCGGTGCTCACGGATTCCGGCGGTTATCAAATCTTCTCGCTGCCGGGAAGCCGCACGATCGGCGAGGAAGGCGCCGAATTCAAGAGCTACGTCGACAACACGGTGATTAGGCTCAGCCCCGAAATCAGCATTGCGGTGCAGAAATCGATCGGCGCCGACATCATGATGGTCCTGGACCATTGCGTGCCCTCGACCGTCGAGCGCGAGGTCGCGCGGGCCGCGATGGACTTGACGCATCGTTGGGCGCAGCGAAGTCTCGCCGCGCGCGGCGATTCGCGCCAGGCCCTGTTCGGCATCATTCAAGGCGCAAGTTATCTCGATCTTCGCTTGATAAGCGCCAAAGTCGTCACCGAGCTGCCGTTCGACGGCTTCGCGATCGGCGGTCTCGCAGTCGGCGAAAGCGCCAGCCAGCGCGAAGACTGCACGGCGACGGTCACCGAACACTTGCCGCCGCACCGGCCGCGCTATCTAATGGGCGTCGGGACGACGCGCGACTTGCTCGAAGCCGTGCATCGCGGCGTCGACATGTTCGATTGCATATTGCCCACGGCACTTGCAAAGCAGGGCGTCGCCTTCACCAGTCTCGGGCGCCGCGATCTGAGGCGCGCCGCATATCGCGGCGTCGAGGGACCCATCGATCCCGCGTGCGCCTGCTACACCTGCGGCACGTACTCGATCGCTTATTTGTGGCATCTGCGGCGCGTGCACGAGACGCAAGCATGGCAATTGCTCGGCCTCCACAACATCCATTTCTACATGCAACTGATGCGCACGATGCGCGAGCATATCGTCGCCGGCACGTGGATCGGCTTCTACCACGCACAGCGCGACTTGCTGGATGCGCGCGACAGCTACGGACCGATCTCGGCTCGTATCACCCGGGCGCAGAGGCGCAGCCTCGCGTCTCAACGCGGCCGGTATGAGGTGCTGCTGCAGGGCGGGGTCGGTCACATTCGCGACACGATCTCCGGCGAGGTCATGCATTCGGTCAACGATCCCGCGGAGGAAGCGCACTCGCTCTATGTGCAGCAGTCGCGCGTGACGCAGCGGCTACAGAGCGCCGATCAGGAACCGCTGGTGATCTGGGACGTCGGCCTCGGAGCGGCTGCGAACGCCATGGCGACGATCCTCGCCGTCGAGCGCATGCTGCCCGCGGACAGAGCGCGCGGGCTGCGCTTGGTCAGTTTCGAAAACGATCTCGATTCACTGATACTCGCGCTCGCGCACACGAAATGGTTCAAACATCTGCAGCATGCGGCGCCTCGCCAGCTGCTCGCCCTGCATCAGTGGCGCAGCGACAAAGGCGACGTCGATTGGGCATTGCTGCCGGGCGACTTTGCGGTGCGTAAATTCGAGGCTCCTCGTCCGGATATCATTTATTTCGATCCGTTCTCGCTCAAGACCGACAGCGCCCTGTGGTCGTTGGCCGCGTTTCGCGAATTGGCGAACGTGTGTGCGGACAAGGCGACCGAATTGTTCACCTACAGCTATTCCACGAGCGTCCGTGCCGCGATGCTGGCGGCCGGCTTCTACGTTGCGAAGGGACGCGCAACGGGTCCCAAGGCGGAAACCACGATCGCCTTGTCGCCTTTGGCCGCAATCGCGGACCACGATCACGAGCTGTTGGGCAGCGAGTGGCTCGGCAAATGGCGGCGCAGCGGCGCTCGGGCGCCCTTCGGCGCGGATGCCGGGGACCCGTCATGGCAAGAGGCGGTCAGCGTGCACCCGCAATTCCGCGATTGCGGCCGGTGAACAACCCGGCTGCCCGCAACCCATTGACTGCCGGAACGCTCTGACCATAATACCGCGTGTGTCGAGCGACCCTCCACCGAACGAGCGAAACCCTCATGCAAAAATCCATTCATTTCCTGCACACGGTCACGATGTCGGCTGCGCTGACGGTTGCCGCGTTCAACCCCTGGTCCTGCCCGAGTGCCGCGGCGGCCGCGCCGATCGTGAAAACCGCTGCGCCGGGCTATTACCGCATGATGCTCGGCGATTTCGAGGTGACCGCACTTTCGGATGGGACCTTCGCCATGCCGGTCCTTGACCTGCTGATCAATACGACGCCGGAGCAGGTGAAGCAAGCGCTGGCGAAGGTCTATCTGACGAGTCCCGTGGAAGCTTCGGTCAACGCATTCTTGATCAATACGGGCAGCAAGCTGATCCTCATCGACACCGGCGCGGGCAAGCTGTTCGGGCCGACCTTGGGAAATGTCGTCGCGAACTTGAAGGCATCGGGCTATCAGCCCGAACAGGTCGACGAAATCTACATCACGCACATGCATGCGGATCACATCGGCGGCTTGATGAGCGGCGACAAGCTCGCCTTTCCAAATGCCGTCCTGCGCACCGACAAGAGCGACGCCGATTACTGGCTCAGCCAGCAGAACTTGGATCAGGCGCCCGCGGACGCCAAAGGTTCCTTCCAGAACGCGATGGCGTCCGTGGATCCGTACGCGAAGGCCGGCCATTTCAAGCCCTTCGCCGGCAATGGTGAACTCGTGCCCGGCATACGGTCGGTCGCGACGCACGGCCACACGGCAGGCCATAATTGCTATTTGATCGAGAGCAAGGGACAGAAGCTCATCGTGCTGGGGGATTTGATCCACGTCGCGGCGGTGCAATTCGCGGATCCCTCGATCACCATGAAGTACGACAGCGAGCCGACGGCCGCTATCGCCGCGCGTGAAACGATCTTTGCGGACGCCGCCGAACATGGAATCCTGCTTGCCGGCGCGCACCTGTCGTTCCCGGGCCTGGGACATCTGCGCCCGCAGGGCAACGGCTACACCTGGATTCCCGTGAATTACACGGTCGTACGCTGACCGCGCTAGCGATTGATCGCGTCGATGGCGCGCTTGTCGACGGCCAGGGCCGCTTCGTGAATGGCCTCCGACAGCGTTGGATGCGCATGGATCGTGCGCTGCAGGTCTTCCGTACTCGCCGAGTATTCCATCGCGAGCACCGCCTCGGCGATCAGCTCGCCCGCCATCGGTCCGATGATGTGAATACCGAGGATCTCATCGTCATCCGACGCTGAGACGATCTTCGCCATGCCCTGCGCCGCTTCCATCGCGCGCGCACGCCCGCTGGCCGCGAACGGGAAACTTCCGACTTTGTAGGGCCGGCCGCTGGCCTTGACCTGCTCTTCGGTCTGACCGACCCAGGCGATTTCGGGGGCCGTGTAGATTACCGATGGGATGACCTTGTAATTGACCTCGGCGAAACGCCCGGCAATCAAATCCGCGACCATGACGCCCTCCTCCTTGCCCTTGTGGGCAAGCATCGGACCGCGCACGACGTCGCCGACCGCCCAGACATGCGGCACGGCCGTGCGGCAATGTTCGTCGACCTGAATAAAACCGCGCGGGTCGATCTCGACGCCGGTATCCGCACCGAGCAGCCCTTCGGTGAACGGCCTGCGCCCCACGGCGACGACGAGCTTGTCGACCTGCAGAGATTGCTCGCCTTGCGCATTGCTGTATAGAACGTTAACCGCCGCGCCGTCGACGACCGCGCTCAAGACTTTCGCTCCCAATTTGATATCGAGACCCAACTTCTTGAAATGACGTTGTGCTTCCTTGGCGATCGCCTGGTCCGCGATGGGCAAGAACTGGTCCATGGCCTCGAGGACCGTCACTTCGCTGCCCAAGCGGCGCCAGACGCTGCCGAGTTCCAGACCGATGACTCCGGCACCGATCACACCGAGACGCTTTGGCACCGCATCGAATTCCAGCGCATTCCAAGAATCGACGATGTACTTACCGTCGTGCGGTACGGACTTGAGCCCAATCGGCACCGAACCCGAGGCGAGAACGACGTCCTTGGCGATCAGCAAGGACTTGGTGCCGTCAGGGGCGGTCACCTCGACTTGATTGCCCGGCAGCAAGCGCCCGTGCCCCTGCAATCCAACGACGCCGTTGCTCTTGAACAAAGCAAGAATTCCCGAGGTCATCGCCTTGACGATGGAGGCGCGGCGCTTCTGCATCGCGGCGAGATCGAGCTTGATGTCGCCGAGCTGGATGCCGTGAACCGAAAACTCATGCTTGGCGCGCTCAAACAGTTCGGAGGACTCGAGCAGCGCCTTCGACGGGATGCAACCCGCATTCAAACAGGTTCCTCCGAAGGCATAGTTGCCGTCGGAATTGCGCCACTCGTCGACACAGGCCACGCTGAGTTTGTTTTGCGCCGCGCGTATCGCGGCGGGATAGCCGGCGGGGCCGCCGCCGATCACCACGACGTCATATTGATTGCTCATATGCCTAACACCATGCGTGCCGGATCCTCGAGGCCTTGCTTGACGGCCACGAGGAACTGAACCGCCTCACGGCCGTCGATGATCCTATGATCGTAGGTCAGCGCGATGTACATCATCGGCCGCACCACGACCTGGCCGTCCACGACCACCGGGCGATCTTGGATTTTGTGCATGCCCATAATCGCGCTTTGCGGCGAATTGACGATCGGCGTCGACAACAGCGATCCGAACACGCCCCCGTTGGTGATCGTGAACGTGCCTCCGGTCAGCTCTTCGATCGTGATCGAGCCGGCGCGAGCGCGCGACGCGAATGTCGCGATCGATTTTTCGATGTCGGCAAAACCGAGCTGATCCGCGTCGCGCAGCACCGGTACGATCAGTCCGCGATCGGTCGATACCGCGACGCCCACGTCGTAGTACTCGTGATACACGATATCGGTGCCCTCGACCGAGGCGTTCACCGCTGGGAATTTCTTGAGCGCCTCGACGCAGGCTTTGGTGAAGAACGACATGAACCCGAGCTTCACGCCATATTGTTTCTCGAATTGGTCCTTATAGCGGGCGCGCAGTTCGTTGACGGCCTTCAAATCGACTTCGTTGAACGACGTCAACAGCGCCTGTGTCGCTTGTGCCTGGACCATGCGCTCGGCGATACGTGCACGCAAACGCGTCATCGGCACACGCTGATCGGCCCGCGCGCCACGCGCAACCGTTGCCGGCGCCCGCACAGGCGTCGCAGCGGCTGCGGACTCCGCCGGCGCGGCCAGCTGCGCCGCGGGTACCGCGTCTTTCGCCGCGAGGTAATTGACGACATCGGACTTCGAGACCCGGCCGTCGCGGCCCGACCCGGCAACGGCCGCGCGGTCGACTTTGTTTTCCTCGACGACGCGCTTCGCCGCCGGGCTGAGTTTTCCGGCCGCGGCAAGTTCAGGTTTCGCCGTGGCCGCGGACTTCGCGGCGGCTTCGGGCTTCGCCGCCGTGCCCGCCGCCACCGGCGCCGTCGCGCCGGCTTCGATGACCGCAAGGAGCTGTCCGCTGGTCACGGTCGCGCCATTGCCGAGCTTGATTTCCCGCAGAATTCCCGCAACCGGCGCCGGCACCTCGAGCACGACCTTGTCAGTCTCGAGATCGACCAAATTCTCGTCGCGGGCAACCGCGTCGCCCGGCTGTTTATGCCAAGAAACGAGCGTAGCATCAGCCACCGATTCCGGCAGCTGAGGAACGTGAACTTCAATACTCATGAACCTGTCCTGGTTTGGGCCGGCGGACGGATCGTCTGCCGCGCCGTCTCTTCCGGCGGAACGCCCTGCAGCGCCGCGCTGACGAGATTTTTCTGCTGCTGTTCGTGCAGTACCGAGATGCCGGTTGCCGGGGCGGCGGCGCCGGCACGGCCTGCATACAACAGTTCGTGTTTATGACTCAGCTTGGCCTGCAAGCGGTGCCTGATCTGGTACCAGCCGCCTTGATTTTGCGGCTCTTCCTGGCACCAGACGATTTCGCGCGCGTTGGCGTATTTGCGCACGATCGCCTCATATTCATCCGAGGGAAACGGATAGAGCTGTTCGACGCGCACGATCGCCACGGTATCGACCCGCGCTTCGCGCCGGGCCTTCAACAGATCGAAGTAAACCTTGCCGCTGCACAACACCACGCGCGTCACGGCGGAAGGCTTGATCTCGTCGATCTCGTCGATGAGGTTGCGAAAGCCGCCGCCCGCGAGATCTTCCAACGCGGAGACCGACATCGGATGGCGCAACAAGCTCTTTGGCGTCATGACGATCAGCGGTTTACGCAGCGCACGCACCATTTGCCGCCGCAGCATGTGAAACATCTGCGCGGGCGTCGAAGGTATGCACACCTGCATGTTGTACTCGGCGCACAACTGCAGGAAACGCTCCAGACGGGCCGATGAATGTTCCGGTCCCTGGCCCTCGTAACCATGCGGTAGGAACAGCGTCAGACCCGACAGCCGGCCCCATTTGGCCTCGCCGGAGCTGATGAATTGATCGATGATCACCTGCGCGCCGTTGCAGAAGTCGCCGAACTGACCCTCCCAGATCGTCAGGCAATGCGGCTCGGTGCTCGAGAATCCATACTCGAAACCCATGACGGCCTCTTCCGACAACACCGAGTCGGTGACCGTGAATCTCGGTTGATTGGCCGCTATGTGCTGCAAAGGCACGAACGCGCGTCCGGTGGCCTGGTCATGGAGCACCGCATGGCGATGGAAAAACGTGCCTCGGCCGCTGTCCTGCCCCGTGAGCCGCACGGGATAGCCGTCTTGGACCAGACTCGCATACGCAAGGTTCTCGGCGCAGCCCCAATCGAGTTCGAGGTCTCCGGCAACCATCTTCTCGCGTGCCTGCATGATCGCGAGCACCCGTGGGTGCAATTTCCATTCCGCAGGATAGGTCGTAATGGCCTTGCCGAGCGCGCGCAAACGCGGCATGTCGATGCCGGTCTTCACCGGCTCCGTCCAATCCGCGTCCAAATACTCGCTCCAATCCACCGTGTATTTGTTGCCGATGAGGCCGAGCGCGGCGCGGGCCTGCGGTTTGCCCTCGTCGAGACCGTTGCGGTATTGCTCGATCATCGCGGCGGCCTCTGCCCCCGTCAGCACGCCCTCGGCCTGCAATTTCTCCGCGTACATCTGCCGAACCGTGGGTTTCTTGCGAATGACCTGATACATCAGCGGCTGCGTCGCGGCCGGCTCATCCGCTTCGTTATGGCCATGCCTGCGATAGCAAACCAAATCGATGACGACGTCCTTGTGGAATTTCATGCGATAATCGAGCGCGAATCGCGTCACGAAGCACACCGCCTCCGGATCGTCCGCGTTCACGTGAAAAATGGGCGCTTCGACCATCTTGGCCACATCGGAGCAGTACAGCGTGGAGCGCGCATCGCTCGGCTCGCTGGTCGTGAAGCCCACCTGATTGTTGATGATCACATGGATCGAGCCGCCCGTGTAAAAGCCGCGCGCCTGCGAGAGCTGCAGCGTCTCCATGACGACCCCCTGGCCCGCGAAGGCCGCATCGCCGTGGATCTGCACGGGGAGAATCCGCTTGCCTTGCGCATCGCCGCGGCGCTCCTGGCGCGCTCGGACGGAACCCTCGACGACCGCATTGACGACCTCCAGATGCGAGGGATTGAACGCCAGCGCAACGTGCACGTTGCCGGACGGCGTCTTCAGATCGGCCGAGAATCCCTTGTGATATTTGACGTCGCCCGATCCGCGCAGTTTGGCGAGGTCGTATTGTCCCTCGAATTCGCTGAACAAATCCTTCGGCGACTTACCGAGCAGATTGACGAGCACGTTGAGGCGACCCCGGTGAGCCATGCCGATGATCACCTCTTCCACTCCGACCTTGCCTCCTTGCTGAACGAGATCGTCGAGCGATGCGATCAAACTGTCGCCGCCTTCGAGCGAAAAGCGTTTCTGGCCCACGTACTTCGTGTGCAAATAGCGCTCCAGACCCTCCGCGGCGGTCACCTGCCACAGGATATTCTTCTTCTCTTCGACGCTGTAACGCCAGCGCGTGCGCGCCGATTGAAAATTATCCTGCAGCCACAGACGCTCCACGGTGTCCGAGACATGCGCGAACTCGGCGCCGATCGTATCGGTGTAGACGAAGCGCAGAACCTCGAGGATCTCGCGTAGCGTGGCACGCTTCGCGAAGTCCTCGGTGCGGCTGCCGGTGAAGAACTCGGTGTCGAGGTCGGCGTCGGATAGTCCGAAATACGCCAGTTCGAGCACATAGGGTCGCGACGGAACCTGTAGCCCCAAGGGATCGAGCTTGGCGACCAAATGGCCGCGGTTCGCGTAGACCTGAATGAGCCGCGACACGGCGCCCTGCTTGGCGCCGGCTATGGCCGACGACGCCGACGACGCCGTCGACGGCGCAGCGGCAGCGGAAGGCTGTCGTGCTCGATCCAACAAACGCTCGCGGATCGGACCGTGCGCGACCTCGCCGCGGGAACCCGCATGGAGCCGCTCGAAATACTCGCGCCAAACAGGGTCTACCGAGTTGGGGTCTTGCAGGTACCGGTCGTACAGGTCTTCGATGTAGGCCGCATTACCGCCCGAGAGCGCCGTAGCGGCAAATTGATCGGCAAGTGATTGGCTCATGAACACATCGTAAACTGGAAAAACATAAGTAACATCAATGCGATAAGAAGTGTGATCGGCATCGCGGAAGGGTTCCGTAGTTTAGCCGAAGGCAACACAATATGGAATGTAAGGCCGGCGCCGGGAATCAGAAGGGCAAGGATTGTCCGCGGGCTTGGAACAGCCAGAATTCGTACCCGATCAGGCACAGGTAGGCGATCAAGATGCCATAGAGCGCGTATTCCACGCGTATCAAACGCATGAACCGATAGCGCGCGAGGCAAACCATCAAGATGACGCTGGCCCCCGTCATCGCCATCTTCAATGTGAGAAACATGGTTGCGTCGCCGTGTACAAATAGCGCCATCAGCGGATTGGCTTCGCGGGCGCCGATCTCGAGCAGCGCGAGCGTCAGACAGGCATCGCAGACACTCAGCAACAAAATGCTGATGGCGACGGCCAACAGATGCGACGCGTGCCAATCGACCGAGTGGTAGCGCGAATCGTCGAGGCGCCGCGGTGGGCGGCGGCGGCGCGGATTGAAGCTGCCGTAAAATACCGACCACCAAACTCGGTGCCGCCGGTCCCGCTCCTCGCGCCGTTCGCCGAGCACGCCGGGCGCCGCATTGGGCAGGCTCCGCAGTTGGTGCGCGACCCAATCGTTGGACTCATTCTTTGACGCCATGAAGCTCTTCATTGCATGTCGGGATAGGCAGACACTATTGTGACAGTGGGCCCCGTCGGGCAAGCGCAATTCGTCATAATATGCCGCTTGGCACATAATATTTTTAGCCTCCTTAGGGGTCTCGGGTACTCTTGCGCAGGCTCTCCCAGCTGGCATCGGCGATCCAGCCGCCGTCGACCGGTAAACTGACCCCATTGATGAACCCGCTTTTGCTGCTGTCGATCAGAAATGCAATCGCCCCAGCGACGTCTTCGGGACTCGCAAATCGCGCCATCGGCACGCGACCGACGATGTCCGCGTCGCAGTAAGCGCCGCTGCCTTGGTCGGCGATATCCATTTCGGTCTTTATCCAGCCGGGACAGACCGCGTTGACGCGCACGCCGCGGCCGCCCCATTCGGCCGCGAGCGTCTGCGTGAGACCGATGAGCCCGTGTTTCGAGGCGTTGTAGGCGCTGCGGTTGCTGATGCCCGCGAGTCCGGCGACCGAAGCGACGTTGACGATGCTGCCGTGCCGACGCTGCAGCATCTGTGCGCCGAGATATTTGCACAGTAGAAATGGCCCGAACAAGTTGACGTCGATGACATGCCGCCACTGCGCGGCCGTCGTATGTTCTGCGGGCGCGATCAAGCTGACCCCCGCATTGTTCACCAAGGCATCGAGCCCGCCGTAGTCCCGGAGCAACAGCGCGGCGATTTGCTGCACGAACGTTTCCGAGGTGACATCCCCGGACAGGCCGACGACTTGGGCGCCCGCGCCGCGAAGTTGCGCAAGCTGCGCCTCGAGGGGCCGCAGGTCGACCAACACGACGCGATAATCGAGGCGCGCCAGCGTCTCGGCGGCCTTGAGTCCGAGGCCTTGCGCGGCGCCGGTCACGAGTACGGTCTTCATGGGAATGCCATGCGGCCGCGCTAAGCGACCGAATCCCGCTTGAGTGCTTGACACATGCAGTGCACCGCACCGCCGCCGTTGCCGATCATCGATACATCCGGATCATAAACCGTGAGTCCCTCGGCCCGACAAGCCGCAATGAGGTTCTTACTCGAGGCCGGCACGAGCACCCGATCGTTGCCCAGCGAAACGACATTGGTGCCCATTTGCATCGCATCGCTATAGGGGATCGGAATCACACGGATGCGCTTCGAGCGCAGCCAATCGACGAGTTCCGGCTCGACGGCCTCGACGCAGACCACCGCCAAACCGTCGGCGACCATGCCCATCTGCACGTCCAAATGCAGGAAGTGCGAGTCGAACGCATAGGTGTGGAATTCCCAGCCCTCGGCCTCGAACCAGGATTGCAATTGCCGCACGGCCGGTTCGATCGAGCGCTCGCCGGAATAGCCGCAGGCCGCAACTCCGGGCTGTAAGACCATGAAATCGCCGCCCTCGACATTGCCGGCCGTGACCAGATCGTAGATCGGAATACCGGCATCGAGGAAAAAACGCAGACACGCCGCATATTCGCCGCGGCGGTAAGGTTTTTCGAGTTGCATGATCACCGCACCCCAGGGGGTCATGACACTGCTGTCTCGCGCGAAGATCTGATAAGGCAGGTCCGGCGCCGGCGGAAGGATATGAACGCCGACTCCCGCTTGGGCGTACGCATCGAGCATTTCGCCGTACTGTTTGCGTGCCACGCCGTAGTCGAAACGCAAGCCGACTCGCTCGGCGCGCTGCGCGACCGCATTGCCGGCCTGCCAGGTAAAATGATCGATGGGGCCCAAGAGCACGTCGCGCAGAGTGCCGTATTCGCTATCAACTCCCCAGCGCTCGGTGCGCGCGGTGCCGCCGCCCTCGAGTCTGGCGCGTAACTGCATCGTCAGATCCCCTCGTTCGCGACCGCGACCACGGCTTGCATCAACACGTCGGCTCCGGCCGCGAGGTCGGCGGCGCTCGCCGCTTCGGCCTCATTGTGACTCAGGCCATCGGTACAAGGCACGAAGATCATCGCGGTTGGCGCGAACTGCGCCGTGTGCAGAGAATCGTGCCCGGCACCGCTGACGATCTTCGCGTGCGTGAATCCGAGATCGCCGGCGCACTTATCGATGAGTGCAACGAGTCCCTCGTCGAACGTGGTCGGCGGCATGTGCCAGATCTGCTCGACACTTTGCGAAATGCGGTGCCGGGCCGCGCTCAGGTTCACGAGCTCTCGAAATTCGGCGACCATTGATTGCAGTACCTCGCGATCGGGGTGACGCAGGTCGACCGAGATCACGAGCCGCTCCGGCACCGTGTTGCGTGACCCCGGCGAAATCTTGATATCGCCCACCGTGGCGCGTCCCCAGGGTGCGCGCGCATTCGCCAAGTCGAACACGCCCTCGATCAGCGGGCATGCGGCCCGCCACGGATCACGGCGTGCCTCCATCGGCGTGGGACCGGCGTGGCAGGAGACGCCGTGCAGCGTGACGTCGAACCAATATGCACCCTGAATGCCGGTCACGACGCCGATCGTCGTCGCGGTCTTCTCGAGGATGGGGCCTTGTTCGATATGCGCCTCGAACATCGCGCGAAACCGGCGTGCACGCGCCGGTACCGCGCCTCGATAGCCGATGCGCTCGAGTTCGTCGCCGACCGAGCGGCCCTCCTTGTCGGTGCGCGAGTACGCAAACGGCAAGTCATAGGTGCCCGCAACGACCCCGGATCCCAACATCGCAGGCGCGAATCGGCAGCCTTCTTCATTGGTCCAGCTCGCCACCTCGATCGTGCGATTGGGTTGCAATCCTTGGTCGGCGAGCGTTCTTAAGATCTCCAATCCTGCGAGCACGCCGTAGACGCCGTCGAAACGCCCGCCGGTCGCCTGCGTATCGAGATGACTGCCGATCAGCACGGGCTCTGCATCGGGAAAGCGACCCACACGCCGCACAAAAATATTGCCGATCTCATCAACGCTGACAGTGCAGCCCGCACCGCGTCCCCAGGCCGCGAACAGGTCGCGGCCGGCCTTGTCCTGATCGGTCAAGGCCTGGCGATTACAGCCGCCGCGGCCGGTCGCGCCGATTTCGGCCATCTGCATCAGACTGGACCAAAGCCGATCGGGATTGATACGCAAAGGGTTCGGCATACCCGCAATCATGTACCAGGGCCGCAGTAGATTGCTACCGGCGATGCGGTCAAGCCCCGTAGCCGCCGCCACCGGGTGTGCGTATCACGATGCTGTCCCCGACCGCCATTTCGGCCGAACCGATATGATCCAAGAACTCGATCCGGCCGTCGGCTCTTTCGATCCAGGTCTTGCCAACCTCGCCGGGCTGCCCACCCGCCATTCCGAAAGCCCCGAACTTGCGGCCGTTGCTCAATATCGACGCGCTCATCGGTTCCAGAAAACGCACGCGCCGCTGACCACCGTCGCCGCCCGGCCAGCGGCCCGCGCCGCCGGAACCCACGCGTATCTCATAGGACTCGACTCTGACCGGGTAGCGCAGTTCGAGCACCTCCGGGTCCGTCAGCCGCGAATTGGTCATATGCGTCTGCACGACGCTGGCGCCGGCGAAACCGGGACCCGCGCCCGAACCGCCCGCGATCGTTTCATAGTATTGATGGCGCGAATTGCCGAAAGTAAAGTTGTTCATGGTGCACTGGCTTGCGGCCATGAGGCCGAGGGCTCCGTATAGCGCATTGGTGACGCAGGTCGAGGTCTCGACGTTGCCCGCCACGACGGCCGCCGGGTAGTGGGGATTGAGCATCGAGCCCGGCGGCGCGATCACCTCGATCGGCTTCAAGCACCCCGCGTTCAACGGAATGTCGTCGTCCACAAGCGTACGAAATACATACAAAACGGCGGCCATCGTGACCGCACGCGGTGCATTGAAGTTGTTCGGCAATTGCGCGCTCGTGCCCGAAAAATCGACGGTTACCGATCGTGCCGCATGGTTGACGCGCACACGGGTGCGAATCTCGGCGCCATTGTCCAGGCGAAGCGTAAATTGGCCGTCCCGCAGCGCTCCGATCGCACGCCGCACCGACTCCTCCGCATTGTCCTGGACGTGACGCATGTAGGCCTCGACCGTTTCCCAGCCATAGGCCTTGATGAGCGCCCGTAATTCCTCGGCGCCCTTCTCGTTCGCAGCTATCTGCGCCTGCAAGTCGGCGAGATTTTGATCGATATTGCGCGCCGGGTGCGCACCGCCGCCGAGCAGCTCGCGCAATTCCGCCGCGCGCAAGCGGCCTTGCTCGACGAGCTTGAAATTATCGATCAACACGCCCTCATCGGAAATGACCGTCGAGAACGGCGGCATCGAGCCGGGCGTAATTCCGCCGACATCGGCGTGATGACCGCGAGAAGCGACAAAAAACTGCGGGCTCGCATCGCCGGCATCGACGAACACCGGCGTGACGACCGTCATATCCGGCAAGTGCGTGCCGCCATGGTAGGGATCGTTGAGCAGATACACATCGCCGGCTTCGGGGCGGGGATTGCGATCGATGATGGTTCGGATGGATTCCCCCATCGATCCCAAATGCACCGGCATGTGCGGTGCATTCGCAATCAATTGCCCGGCGGCGTCGAACAGCGCGCAACTGAAGTCCAAACGCTCCTTGATGTTGACCGAGTAGGCGGTACTCTGCAGCCGCGAACCCATTTGTTCGGCGATGTTCATGAATAGATTATTGAATACCTCGAGCATCACGGGATCGGCTCGCGTGCCGGCCGCAAAGCGGTCCGCACGCGGATTCACGCGCAGCAAT
>OCZU010001628.1_pt1 | contig 14588 bp, 11 predicted proteins | sample 1539001 | NCBI WGS metagenome assembly OCZU01 (sample SAMEA3539306, study PRJEB22396) | soil metagenome | biome: tundra; feature: field; material: soil | place: USA | collected 2010-05 | depth 0.15 m | reverse complement strand
CAGGAAGTACACGACCAGGATCAGGATCGTGCCCATCGTGCCGGACTCGTCGAAGTAGGTCAGCCCGTACATGCTGCCGCTGTGCCCGAAGATCAGATGGCCGAGCGCCCAGACGCCGATGATCGCGCTGGCGATCCCGACGAAGGTGAAGATGGCGTTCCGCGGCACCTGCCGGGACGGCTCCACCTTGCCGATCCAGCGCGGCAGCAGGCCCTCGCGGCCCGCGTTGAAGATCAGCCGCGCCTGCGAGTTCACCGCCGAGATGAGGACACCCAGGGTGGACGTCAGCCCGGCCAGATAAGCGAAGAAGGCGAGACTGGCTGCAGCGCCGTGGGCGACCGTGATGAACGGGACCAGGATGTTCGGGCTGGTCAGCTTGGCCTCGTTGTAGCCGAAGCCGGTGACCGTGGCGTAGGCGAACAAGAGGTAGCTGACCGCCATCAGCGAGATGGACAGGAAAACCGCCCGCGGCACGTTGCGCCGGGGATTGTCAGTCTCCTCGGCCAGCGCGGCCGAGTTCTCCCAGCCGATGTACAGGTAGACCGCCAGCGGGAAGCCGGCCGCGAGACCGGTGAAGCCATTGTGGATGTGCTTCGGCTCGAACGGCGCGAGGCTGAGATGGCCACCGTTCTTGATCAGTATGACGACCGACACGACGACCAGGACCAGCATCTCGAAGCCCCAAAACAAGCCGGCCAGCTTGGTCGAGACGCCCACGCCGCGCAGCATCATCACCACGGCGCCGCCGGTGAGCACGACCGACAGGAAGATCCAGGGGATGTTCCAGCCCAGGTAGAACTGCAGCGTGACGCCCAGGAACCAGCCGGAGACGACCAGCACGGACGAGATCGCGATGATGTACCCGGCACCGCAGAGCAACGCGGTGGTCACGGCGCTGGTGCCGCCGAAGGTCTTGCCCACGAAGGTGATGAAGCCGCCCGTCGATGGCTGGGCCCGGGAGAACTGGGCCAGCGTGTTACCGAGCAGGACGATAGCGATGCCGGCGGCGATGATCGTCAGCGGTGCGGCGATGCCCGCCGTGATGACAATGAGGCCGAAGCTGAAGAAGAAGCTGTAGGCAGGCCCGATGTTCGCCATGGTCGAGGCCGAGATATCAACCAGGCTCAGGGCACCGCGGTGCAGGCGCTCCGGAGCCTCCGGCGCTTTAGTTTCGGTAAACGGGGTGGAAGCCTTTTCGGTCATGGCCACTCCTCGTGTCGCCCCGCCGGTCGGCGGTGGTTATGGACTGCTAAATACGATCTTCCCTCGCCGGCGAGGGCACCGCTAGCCTGCGTTTTCTAGCCTGGTTTCAGTACGGATAATGAGCGGGCCCTGGCGTCACGGTGAGCCAGCGCCGCTCGGTAGTCGTATGTCTGGGCGGCCCATTCCCGCTGAGCGGCCTTGGCCGCCTCCGCCGCGGCGTGGACATCGGCGTCCGTGGCGAGCCCGGCGCTCGCGAAGATCTCCCCGGATGCTTTGTCGCGTACGCCGATCGTTCCGCCCCGGCAGAGGGCCTGAACTCCCCGCCGATGAACAGGCACCCCGGCCACACCGTGTCGGCAGATCCCACTACATCCCCCGCATCCTCGGTGAGGCCGCTACGGGATGGCGCGTTACCCGCAGTACCGCGAAGACGTTGCCGGCACTGCGCGCCAACCACATATGGCAAGCGCTTTCCCAATTAGGCGAAAGTTACCTGACCTGTGACCTGGGACGCAAGAGTCGATTACCGGAAAGTGGGAGAGCACGTCCCCGGTGCCGACCCCGCCACCGGACGCGCGTCCCCTGCCCCGCAGTCAGGCCGACGGGCGCAGCGGCGACGGCTGCGGGGCGGTGCTCTCCCGGAGGACTACTTCGCCTGGAACAGGCACGATCCGGGGACGATCTGCGCCCGGGTCGCTAAGAACCAGGTTGGCCGCCATCTCGCCCATCGTCTTCAGCGGCAGCCGGACCGTGGTGAGCGGCGGGTACACATCGCGCAACGTCACGATGTCGTCAAAACCGGCCACAGCGATGTCAGCCGGGGCGGAGAGCCCCTCGGCCCGCAGCCGGGCAAGCGCCCCGACCGCCATGACGTCGGTGACGGCGAAAACACAGTCCGGCCGGGGGCCGCCGCCAGTCAGCACCGTGCTCATCGCCTGATAACCGCCGTCCCTGGTGAACGCGCCGTGGATGATGTTCCGCTCATCCAGGCTGACCGACCAAGCCCGCAGGCCAGAGGCGAAGCCGGCCAGCCGGTCCCGGGCGGTGAGCAGTTCCTGCGGGCCCGCCAGCACGGCGAAGCTGCGGTGCCCCTGCGCGACCAGGGCCTGGGCGAGGGCCTCGGCGCCCACCGCGTTCTCCGGCATGACCGTGTCCACGCCGAGCAGGTCCTGACCGACAGCGACGACCCGGCCGCCGGTCCGCCGGAAGGCCTCGATCTCCCCACGCAGGGCCTCCCGGGCGGCAACATCGTCGGATCTGCTGCCAACCAGGATGACGGCGCGGGCGCGCTGGGCCCGCATCAGCGAGACGTACTCGCGCTCGCCGGGCTCTCCGGCCGAGGTGCTCGACAGGCATACGAGCAACTGGCGTGCGTAGGCGACCCCCATCAGGCCCGCTGCGATGGTGGAGAAGTACGGGTCGGCGATGTCGTGCACGACCACCCCGACCGTCGTGCTCTCCCCGGTGGCGACGGCCCTGGCCTGGAGATTGGCGGTATACCCGAGCTCGGCAACCGCCTGGTGGACCCGGCTGAGCATCTGCTGGCCGACCTTGCGTGGCCCGTCACTGACCACCCGTGATGCCGTAGTTAGCGAGACGCCCGCCCGGTCAGCGACGTCCTGGAGGGTCACCCGCGTCGGCTGCGGGCCGCGATCTGCGCTCGCCCCACGGCGGGCACCGGCGCGGGCGGCCGCGTGGCCACCAGCGCCCGCGGCCCCATGGCCACCGTTGCTCACGGCCGCATGGTCACCGTTGCTCACGGCCGCATGGTCACCGTTGCTCCCGGCCGCACCGGCGGCACTGGTGGCACGGCGGCGCCGGACGTTCCGGCGGTTCACCTCGCCCCCCGTGTTTCCCACAGGACCCGTGTTTCCCACAGGACCCGTGTTTCCCACAGGACCCGTGTTTCCCGGGCGCCCTGTGTTTCCCACAGGCTCTCTGTCTCCCCGGCGCCCCGTGTCTCCCGAAAGCCCCGCGTCTCTCAAAGGAACAGTGCCTCCCGCTGCCGCCCGGACTTGACCCACGTTTCCCGGCCAGCCTAGTCTCGGGAAAGTGCTTTCCCAAGCCGGGGCACATCGCACTGCGCTAAACACGCCCAACACGCGCCCAACACGCCAGCGTCGCCGAAGGGTCGCCCATGTCGCGCAAGGTCGTCCATGTTGCCGTGAACGGCGCCACCGGCCGGATGGGCTACCGGCAGCATCTGGTCCGCTCCCTGCTGAGCATCAGGGACCAGGGCGGAGTGCAACTCGCCGACGGGACCATGGTCATCCCCGAGCCTGTCCTGGTCGGCCGCAGCGAAGACAAGCTGCGCGAGATAGCCGGACGGCACGGTATCCAGCGCTGGACGACCAGCCTCGACGACGTGCTCGGCGATCCCGGCATCGACATCTACTTCGACGCGCAGGTGACCACCGCGCGGGAGGCGAGCCTGCGCCAGGCCATCGCGGCGGGCAAGCACGTTTACACCGAGAAGCCCACCGCCGAGTCGCTGAGCGGCGCCCTGAACCTCGCCTGCGCGGCGCGCGCGGCCGGCATCACCCAAGGCGTGGTCCAGGACAAGCTGTTCCTGCCCGGCATGATCAAACTCCGGCGGCTGATCAAGGACGGGTTCTTCGGCCGGGTTCTGTCCATCCGCCTGGAATTCGGCTACTGGGTCTTCGAAGGCGACGGCCTGGCCGCACAGCGCCCCTCGTGGAACTACCGCGCGGAAGAGGGCGGTGGCATTGTCCTTGATATGTTCCCGCACTGGCAGTACCTGCTTGAGGACCTCTTCGGCCCCATCATGGCCCTGTATTGCCGTCACGCAACGCATGTGCCCGTCCGCTGGGACGAGGCCGGCGAACGTTATGACGTCACTGCCGACGACGCCGCATACGCGCTTCTAGAGTTTGAGGGAGGTGCCGTTGCGTCGGTTAATTCTTCGTGGGCGGTGCGCGTCAACCGGCGGGAGCTGGTCGAGCTGCAGGTCGACGGCACTCATGGCAGTGCTGTGGCCGGGCTGCGCAACTGTGCCGTGCAGCATCGGGTCAGCACCCCCATGCCGGTGTGGAATCCCGACCTGCCCGATCCGATCGACTACCTGGCGCAGTGGACCGACATCCCGGACAACGGCACCTTCGACAACGGATTCAAGGTGCAGTGGGAGCTGTTCCTCGCCCGCGCCGTCGAGGGCGCGCCCTTCCCGTGGGATCTCACCGAGGGCGCCAAGGGTGTCCAGCTGGCGGGACTCGCGCTGCAGTCATCGGCCGAGGGCAGGCGCATCGAGGTACCGCGCCTGGCCCTGTGAGCGGCCAGGGTGACTGGCCCAGTCACTGGCAGAGTGACTGGCACAGTGAGATGACCACGGTCATCCGGCTGCCAGGCCGACCGGAACCGCTGCAGATCTCTCCGTCACCCTGGGCGGCCAGTTACCCGATACCGGTCTCGCGGCGCGCCTATGCTGCCGCGCACGTGGCTGCCTTCCCGGACGGCGCCATCGACTGGGAGTCCACGATGGTGTTTCGCGAGCATCTGTGGGCGCATGGCTTCGCGGTCGCCGATGCCATGGACACCGCGCAGCGCGGCATGGGCCTGTCCTGGGATCAGGCGAAGGAGCTCATCACCCGCTCAGCCGATCGCGCCGTGGCCCGGCGCGCGGCGGGGCGCCCGGCCGGGCTGGCGTGCGGAGCGGGCACCGATCAGCTGGCGGCCGGAGGCCCGTACCGGCTCGGCGAGATCGTCACGGCCTACGAGGAGCAGCTCGACCTGCTCCAGTCCGCGGGGGTCCAGGTGATCCTCATGGCCAGCCGCGCGATGCCGGCCAGCGCCCGATCCGCCGACGACTACCTGAACGTCTACGGATACCTGCTCCGGCAGGCCGACCAGCCGGTCATCCTGCACTGGCTCGGCGAGGCCTTCGACCCCCAGCTGCGCGGCTACTGGGGTGCCGCGGACTTCGACGCGGCCGCCGACACGGTCATCGAGCTGGTGCAGCGGGCCGAGGGCAAGGTCGATGGCATCAAGCTGTCGGTGCTCGATAACGGCCGCGAGATCGCGCTGCGGCGGCGGCTGCCGGCCGGAGTGCGCCTGTACACCGGCGATGATTTCAATTACGCCGAACTCATCAAGGGCACACCGGACGATCACAGCGACGCCCTGCTCGGTGCGTTCGCGGCGATCACCGCCCCAGCCGCCGAGGCGCTCCGGGCCCTGGACGCGGGCGATATCGCGCGTTACGACGCGGCCATCGGCCCGACCGTGCCGCTGAGCAGGGCGATCTTCGAGGAGCCGACCTTCAACTACAAGACCGGCATCGCCTTCCTGGCCTGGCTCAACGGCCTGCAGCCGCATTTCGCCATGCTGGACCATTTCCAGGACCGGCGGCCGGCCGCGCACCTCATCCGGGTCTTTGAACTGGCCGCCGCGGCTGGCGCACTGCTCACGCCGGATCTCGCTGTCGAGCGGATGAACCGGTACCTGACTGAGGGGACGGCCGGCTTGGGGGGCGCCCCGCGGTGATACCGATCAGCCGACTTTCCCTGAACCAGGCCACCGTCAGGTCCCTCACCCTGCCGCAGACCCTCGACCTGTGCGTGCGGCACCAGATCCCCGCCGTCGGGCTGTGGCGTGACCGGGTGGCCGAGCTGGGGCTCGCCGAGTCCGCCGCCGCCGTCCGCCAGTCCGGGCTGCACGTGTCCAGCCTGTGCCGAGGCGGGTTCTTCACGCACCCGGACGCCGCCGCCCGCGGCGCCGCGCTGACCGATAACAGGGCGGCCATCGAGGAGGCGGCCACCCTGGAAGCCGACGCGCTCGTCCTGGTCTCCGGGGGCCTGGTGCCCGGGAGCCGCGACCTCGGCCTGGCGCGCCGCATGATCACCGACGCGATCACCGAGCTTGTCCCCCGCGCCCAGGAACTCGGCGTGCGGCTGGGCATCGAATCGCTGCATCCGATGTTCTGCGCCGACCGCTGCGTCCTCGTCCGCCTGGGCGACGCCGTTGACATGGCGCTGCTGTTTCCCGCCGACGCGGTCGGGGTGGTCGTCGATACCTACAACGTCTGGTGGGATTCCCGGCTCGCCGCCGACCTCGCCCGCTCTCACGGGCGCATCGTGAGCTACCAGGTAGGCGACTGGGTTAACCCGCTCCCCGCGGATGCCCTGCTCGGCCGTGGGCACCTCGGCGATGGCGCCATCGACTTCGGCCCGATCACGCGGCAGGTGCTGGCGGGCGGCTACACCGGCTACACCGAGGTGGAGATCTTCAACCAGGCAGTCTGGGACGCCCCCGCCGACGAGACCGCCGCCACCGTGAAGGCCCGCTTCGCCGCTGTGCTCGGCTGAGCCTGTGGATATCCATCAGTTCACCACTCTTCGTTTCCGGCCGGGGCGGCGTCACCGGGTGGAGCGGCCCCGGAGGGCGGGAGCGTCGGCGGGGTGCAGGCCGCGCGCGCCTCGGCGGGTCACACTGACGGCAGCGGCGGCGATGGCCAGCCGGACTGCGTCACGGACCGGCAGCGCCTCCACCAGGCCGACCGCCAGCACCCCCGCGAACACATCGCCCGCGCCGGTCGTATCGGCCGTGTCCACGGCCACGGCGGGCTCGTGGAACCATCCGTCGTCCCCGGCGGCGACCGTGCCCTGCTCGCCGAGCGTGATGATCCCCCAGGAGGGTCCTAGCCGCCGCATCGCCTCGGCGGCCTGGGCGGCGTCCTCGATGCCGTCGACCCTCCGGCCGAGCAAGGCCGCGGCCTCGGTCTCGTTGGCCAGCAGGTAGCCGACCCGGCGCAGGACACCGGGAGGCAGATCCCGGTACGGCGCGATGTTGAGGATCGTCACGACGCGGGCCCGGCGGGCGACCGCGACCGCGCGCTCGATCGCGCCGTCGGGGACCTCAAGCTGCAGCAGCAGGATTCGCGCCCGCTCGATCAGCGGTGCGGCCTGCTCCACGCTGACGGCGTCGAGCAGGCCGTTCGCTCCAGGGACCACGGCGATGGAGTTGTTCCCCGCGCCATCCACCATGACCACGGCGGTTCCTGTCGGGGCCCGCGGGTCCTTCCGGACATAGCTGACGTCCACTCCGGCCGCGGCGAGTGCGGATACCTGCTCGGGACCGGCCGTGTCCGTGCCCACCCGGCCCACCAGAGCGACGGAACCGCCCATGGCCGCGGCGGCGACAGCCTGGTTAGCGCCCTTGCCGCCGTTGAGGATCTCCAGATGGCTGGCGGTGACCGTCTCACCGGGAACAGGCAGATGCTCAAGCGTGAGCACAAGGTCGCGGTTGATACTGCCGAGGACAACTACCCTGCTCACCTGCTGAAGATAGCCGAAGCAGTGACAGGGTAGGTCTCGAAGGAGCAGCCATGACCACACCGCCTGACCATGCGGGACGCCTGACCGAGTCGCGCAGGCACCGTCAGTTCGCCGCGCGCTATGACCGGTGCGGCGCCCCTGCTGAACGCGTTTGGGTTGCCGACCTCCGGGAGCGCCTGCTGAGTGGCGTTCAGGGAGACGTCCTGGAAATCGGGGCCGGCACAGGGACTAACCTTCGGTTCTACCGAGCCGCCCGCCATGTGACCGCCACGGAGCCGTCGGCCTCGATGCGGGCCAAGCTGGCCGCCAAGCTCGGTCAGGCTCAGGTGCCCGTCGAGATCGTGGACGCGACCGCCGACGCCCTGCCCTTCCCCGACGCGAGCTTTGACGCGGTCGTATCCTCCCTCGTGCTGTGCACCGTTCCCGATCAACCGCGCGCACTTGGCGAGATCCACCGGGTTCTCAAACCCGAGGGCAGCCTGGTGTTTTTCGAGCATGTCCGGGCCCGCGGACCAGCCTCACTGGCCCAGGACATGATCACGCCGCTAACCCGTGTGCTGGCCGCCGGCTGCCACCCGAACCGCGACACCGCCGCTGCCATCGTGGCGGCCAGGTTCAGCATCGAGACGATCGCGACCCTCAAGCCGATGCCGCACATGCCGCTGGTCGCCCCGTTCATTCACGGGATCGCGCGCCCGGCCTGAGCGGCAACACCCGAACGGCAACATCCCGCCCATACCCCAGGCCGTGCCCCCAGCACAGAACCGCACCCCAGGAGGGCGCCAGATGCTCACCGAGAACGAGGCCACCGAACTCAGGATCCGCCAGGTCATCGAGAACTGGGCCCTGTATCGCGACGCCGGGGATTGGGACGCCTTCGCGACGGTCTGGCATGACGACGGCTGGATGACAGCCACCTGGTTCCAGGGACCGGCCGCGGAGTTCATCAAGGTCAGCCGCCAGGGGTTCGAGGCGGGCGTCAACATCCTGCACTTCCTGGGCGGCTTCACATGCGAGGTCCGCGGGGAGCGCGCCATCTCGCAGACCAAGATGAAAATCCAGCAACGCGCCCCGGTCCACGGGATCCTCACCGACGCCACATGCACCGGCCGCTTCTACGACTTCCTGGAGAAGCGCGACGAGGTGTGGGCCATCGTCCGGCGCCAGCCGATCTACGAGAAAGACCGGCTCGACCCGGTCGACCCCGCCGCGAGCCTGGCCCTCGACCAGGAGGTCCTGGCCGGCTTCCCTGAGGGGTACCGGCACCTGGCCTACCTGCAGGCCCACGCCGGGTACACGGTTGCGCCCGGCCTGCCGGGGCTGCGCGGCCCGGAGGTGGAACTGCTCTACCGCGAGGGCCGCGACTGGCTGAACGGCTCGCCGCGCCCCGGAGTGCCGAGGTAACCGGCGGCCCTGGTAACCGGCAGCCCCGGTAACCGGCAGCGGATAGCTGGCCTACAGGTCGATCGTGGTGCCCGGCGCCACCCTGGTGACCGTACCGCCGCCCGGGCCGGTCGCCAGCGGCAGCCAGTTGCTGAGCACGCCCAGCCCCCGGTCGCTCAGCAGCCCGTCGTGGATCGCGTACCCGCGCCGCGGGTCCACCGCGCGCGCGTAGTCGATCATCTCCGACAGCTTCAGCCAGGGCGCGTTGACGGGGAGCAACAGGGTCGCCACCGGGTCCTCGGGGATGGTCAGCGCGTCACCTGGATGGAAGATCTCGCCATCGATCATGAACCCGGCGTTGGGCACCAGGGGGATATCCCGGTGCAGCAGCGCATGTTCCTGGCCGTAGACCGCAACATCAAACCCTTCAGCAACGAACGTCTCGCCATGACTCGTCACATGAACGCGTCCGGAGAATTCCGCGAACTGGCCGGCCACCGAGGCGTTGGCCCAGACCTCGAGTTCGGGATCGGCGCCCAGCGCCGCCCGCAGGGCGTCGGCGTTCAGGTGGTCGAAATGCTCGTGCGTGATCAGCACCGCGCCCGCTCCGTCCAGAGCCTCCGGGCCAGTCCACACGCCCGGGTCGATGACCAGGGCAGCACCGTCTTTCTCCAGCCTCACGCAGGCATGCTCAAGCTTCGTTAGCCGCATGGCATCTCCCTCGACACTCGCATTTTAAGACGGCCCGGATCGCCCGGGACTGCTATGTTTTAAATCCGTAACTTTGCGAGCCTTTGCCCAGGCCCGGCCAGCAAGAAGCCCGATCAGAGGACCCCGATACTCGTGTCCGTATATGTGCTAGCGGCCCACGCGGCGCACGCGGCCCATACGTCCAGCGACGCGAGCCTTATTCGGTATGCTCTGGTCCTGGTGATCGGCATTGTAATCGGCCGCCTAACGGGCAGGCGAGCCGGCCTGAGGCATCTGGCCGAGGCCGAGTTCCAGACCCGCTGGCGGAACGTCCGGGGAGTTCGCCGATTCTGAGGTACTTCCGCGGAACTGCCCGGCCGGATCCCACCTGATCATGTGAACGGAGGCTGCGATGCCAGTCGGCAATGGCCTGTCCTCGGTCGAGCAGGTGGTGGTCCTGATGCTCGAGAACCGGTCGTTCGATCACATGCTCGGGTTCCTGTACACCGATCACGGGAACGTCTCGCCCTCGGGCCAGCCATACGAAGGCCTGAACGGAACCGAATCCAGCCCGGCCGGTGACGGATCGCCGGTCAGCGTATTCCGGATCGAGCCTGCCACCAGCAACGCGTACTTCATGCCCGGGGCCGACCCCGGCGAGGGCTACATGGCCACCAACGCCCAGTTGTTCGGCGGTGCCGAAGGCGCGGCGGTCCCGTCGGCGGCGCCGACCAACGTGGGCTTCGTCACGGACTTCGCGTACACCCTGGGATGGCAGACGCGCGAGGGCCGGCCGATCGCGGCAGGCACCGTCGCCACCGACATCATGGGCTGCTTCAGTCCCGACACGCTGCCGGTGCTGTCCGCGCTGGCCAAGGGGTACGCCGTCTGCGATCACTGGTATGCCTCGGTGCCCACCGAGACGATGCCGAACCGGGCGTTCGCGTGCGCGGCGACCAGCCAGGGGCACATGGATGACAAGACGCGCACCTTCACCTCGCCGTCCATCTTCGGCCTGCTGGGCTCGAACAACCTGGGCTGGGCGATCTACGGATACGACGCCGAGCCGCTCACCAAGTCGGATTTCACCGACATCAGCCCGGCGGCGGCCAGCCACTTCGGTCGGTTCACCGACTTCACCGCCGCTGCGGCCGCGGGCACCCTGCCGGCCTTCACGTTCCTCGAGCCCAGCTGGAGCTCGAGCGGCAACAGCCAGCACCCCAACTACGATGTGGCGCTCGGCGAGCAGTTTATCCACGACGTATACGAGGCGGTGCGCGGCGGCCCCGGCTGGCCGCAGACGCTGCTGGTGATCACCTATGACGAGCACGGCGGGTGCTACGACCACGTGCCGCCGCCGCCCGGCGCCACCCCACCGGACCAGGACGCGGGCGAGTTCGGTTTCGACTTCACCCGGTTCGGCGTCCGGGTACCCACGGTGCTGGTGTCACCGCTGATCGCCGCCGGGACGGTGTTCCGGGTCCCGGCGGGCAGCGTGCCGCTGGATCACACGTCGATTCTCAAGACGGTGCAGCAGCGCTGGAACCTGCCGGCGCTCACCGCCCGGGATGCCGCCGCGCCCGGTGTCGGCGACGTGCTGACCCTGGCCACGCCACGCACCGACGACGTGCTCGCCGGGGTCACCGTGCCCGTTTCTGGAGCGTCGAGCCCCGCCGCCGGGGAACCGTCGCACCTGCAGGAGATCCAGGCCGAACTGATCTCCCGGCGGTTCCCGGCAGGCCAGGACCCGGCACCGAACGCGACCGTGACCGCGCACCTCACCAGTGCCGACTACGCCAGCTACATCAGGGCGCACAGCTCCGTGCGGCCTCCCAGCTAGCCGGGAGGCGGCACGGCACCGGAGTTGGCTCTGGTGCCGTTGCCGGCGCGGTTAGCTGCCGTTCAGCCAGGGGTACCGTGCGGTGTCCTGGCCCGCGTAATCCGGGTCTAGCGCGAGCCGGTTGACAGGCGAGCGGCGAGCTCGGAGTCGATGTGCCCGGCCGCGTCGAGCAGGCGAGGCAGGAACTGCTTCTCGAGCGTCCGCATGGGCACCCGCGCCGCGTGCGCGCTGGCGTTGATGGCCGCGACGACCTTGCCGGAGCTGTCCCGGATCGGCACCGCGATGGACCGGACGCCCGCCTCAAGCTCCTGGTCCACAGCGGCCCAGCCCTGGCCGCGGACCGTGGCCAGCACCTCCCGCAGCCGGTCGAGGTCAACGATGGTGTGCTCGGTGAGCTTGCGGAGGGTGGCGCGGCTCAGCAGCGTCTCGCGTTCAGCATCTGGCAGGTAGGCCAGCAGGACGCGGCCCATAGACGTGGGGTACGGCGGCAGCCGGGTGCCCACGGTGAGGGAGATCGTCATGATCCGGTTGGCTGACGCGCGGGCCACGTAGACGATGTCATTACCGTCGAGCACGCTCACCGAGCACGACTCGTGCAGTTCCTCGGCGAGATCCTCCAGATGCGGCTGGGCGATCTGGGCCACGCTGAACGACGACAGGTAGGCGTAGCCCAGCGCGAGCACCCGCGGGCGGAGTGAGAACTGCCTGCCCGAACTGCCCACGTAGCCCAGTTCCTGCAGGGTCAGCAGGAACCTCCGGGCGGCCGCGCGGGTGAGCCCGGTGCGCTCGGCGACCTCCGACAGGGTCAGCGACGGCCGCTCAGAGGAGAAGCAGCGGATGACCGCCAGCCCCCGGTCGAGAGACTGGACGAAATCCGTCCGGCGAGGCCCGCTCGCCGCGGCCGGATCGGCAGCCGCCGCGCTCGATGTGTTCACATAGCGAACGATAGCGCGTTATGGTGGGTACCGCCAGGCTGGCCAACCCGGCATTCCGGGTCAGGCGGCCCAGGGATCGGGCGGGCCCGGCGCCGCGCGCAGGCTCAGCCAGGCTGACCGCGCAGCGGCAGGCCCGCGGCGCGGTAGACATCGTCGATGACGGTCATCGTGGCGACCGCGTCCTCCGGCGTCGTGATCACCGGCTGGCCCCGCAGGACCGCCGCGGCGAAGGCACGCAACTGGTAGGTGTAGGTGGCTTCGCCGCGGATGTGCTCGCGGCGGGTGTACCCGTCCACGCTCACTGTCAGCCGGTTGTACCGCTGCGGCGCGAGGAAGTTCAGCACCCGCATCACGCCCCGGTCGCCGACCGCCTCGACCCCGATCCGCAGCACCTGGCTGGACCAGAGCGAGGCGTTCATCCGGCCACCCGCCCCACCGGGAAACCGGAACGATGCGGTCATCGCCCGGTCCACGTCCGGGCCGTGCCGCTTGGCCTTGGCCTTCACCACCTCCGGCTCGCCGGGCCCGAGCAGACGCAGGCAATTGATGGCGTAACAGCCGGCGTCCATGGTCGCCCCGCCCGCCAGGTCGTAGGAATACCGGATGTCGGAGAAGCGGGGCAGCGGGAAGCAGACCGATGCCTCCAGATACCGCAGCCGGCCCAGTTCCCCGGCCACCACGTCAAGCATCCGCTGGGCCAGCGGGTGGTAGCGGTAGTGGAATGCCTCCATGACGACCAGCCCGGACGCCTTGGCGGCCGCGGCGACCTCCGCCGCCTCCGCGGCATTCGAGGTGAACGGCTTCTCGCAGAGCACGTGCTTGCCGGCCTCGATGGCCCGCAGCGTCCACGGCGCGTGCAGCGAATTTGGCAGCGGATTGTAGATCGCGTCGATGGCGGGGTCAGCGATCAGCGCCGCATAGGAGTCGTGCACCACGGGGATGCCGTGCTTGGCCGCGAACTGCCCGGCCCGGCCCGGGTCGCGGGCGGCCACGGCGGCGATCACCACCTCCGGGACCCGGCGGGCCGGCTTGATCAGGGCACCAGGCGTGATCCGCGCGGCGCCGAGCGCCCCGATCCGCAGCCGGTCCAAATGGCTACACCCCAATCCAATGCCGAGCCTCGACCACCGCGTGCCCTGTTCCGCCCCACCCTCCAGCCGGCCGCAACGACCCAAAAACCTTCCGGGGTCGTCGCAGCGACCTCAAAACGCATCTTAGGCCGTTGGCGGCGAGCTGGTCCGGGCCGGGCTGGCGGGCGGGCTGGGCGTCAGGTGCCGACCCGGTTGACCGAGGGTCAGGCGGCGGAGAGGCGGCGGGTGGCCACTTCGTGCAGTGCGATCCCAGCGGCCACGCCCGCGTTGAGTGACTCGGTTGCCGCCGTGACCGGGATCCGGGCCAGCAGGTCACAGCGCTGGGCGACGAGCCTGGACAGGCCGCGTCCCTCGGAGCCGACCACCAGCACGAGCGGCCCGTCTGCGACATCGAGACCGTTGATCAGGGTCGGCCCCGCCGAGTCGAGTCCCACGACGAACAGGCCGGCCTCCTGGTAGGAGGTAAGGGCCCGGGCCAGGTTGGGCGCCTGGGCCACCGGCACCCGGGCCAGCGCACCCGCGGACGCCTTCCATGAACCGGCGCTCACCCGCGCCGAGCGACGGGCGGGGATGAGCACGCCGTGCCCACCGAACGCCGCCGCGGACCGGACGATGGCACCCAGGTTACGGGGATCGGTGACCCCGTCCAGGGCCACGATCAGCGGTGCCTGGCCGGCGGCGCGGGCCCGGGCGACCAGGTCATCGGCGTGCGCGTAATCGTAAGGGCGGATCCGCAGCGCCAGGCCCTGGTGCACGGCTCCCCCGGTCAGCCGGTCCAGTTCCGGCCGGCCCGCCTCGATCATCGGGATGCCCGCGTCGGCCGCCAGCCGGATCACCTCACGGACCCGCTCGTCGGAATCCAGCCGCGGCCCCGCGTACAGGGCGGTGGCCGGCACCCGGGCGCGCAGCGATTCCAGCACCGAGTTGCGGCCGGCGACCACCTCGGGTGCGTCACCAGCACCGCGGGGCCGCCCACCGGAAGCGCGGTCGCCGAAGGTCCTGGGCTGATAACCCTCAGAAACCTTTCCCGCCCAACGGTTCCCAGCCCCTCCCGGCCGGCCCCCGCCCTGGCCGTCATCGCGCGACTCGCCACGGGTACCGTCACGGGATGCCGCGGCCGCCGCGCGGCGCTGCGCCGGGTGGCCCGGCCGCTCGT